>Ga0316622_100001549_pt1 | contig 15057 bp, 14 predicted proteins | sample OWC_Aug_OW2_C1_D_FD_207646 | JGI IMG/M metagenome (GOLD analysis project Ga0316622, IMG submission 207646) | Wetland soil microbial communities from Old Woman Creek delta, Ohio, United States - OWC_Aug_OW2_C1_D5_C | ecosystem: Environmental > Terrestrial > Soil > Wetlands | place: USA: Ohio... | reverse complement strand
CCCGCCGCGAATCGAACGCGGACTACAGGTTCCGGAGACCTGTGTGATATCCTTTTCACCACGGGGGCTCGAGGCGAGAAGCGGCGACCGTGTAGCACGCACGTCCGGACCCGTCAACGGAACCTGAACACGGAACCTGAACGAGCCCGACCGACCACCGACAACCCATGTCATCGCCGCAAATCCCCAGCCTGAATTGTCCACGGTCAACTGTTCGCCTGCTGAGTCCGGCCAAGGTCAACCTGTCGTTGCGCATCGTCGGCCGTCGGCCGGATGGGTACCATCTCATCGATTCCATCACGGTCCCCATCAGCCTCTATGACGAACTCGTCGTCGGCACGACGCTCGGCGCCACCGATTCGCAGAACCCTGCCGTGCGCATGACGTCGAACGCCGACGCCGCGCCGGGCGGACCCACCAACCTCGCCTACCGGGCCGCGGCCGCGTTTGTCGCTGCCGTCGGCCGCATCATGACGGTATCGATCGATCTGGACAAGCGCATCCCGATCGGCAGCGGACTGGGTGGGGGAAGCAGCGATGCCGCGACGGTTCTGCTTGCACTGAACCGGCTCTGCGGCCGACCGCTGGCGCTGCCCCGGCTCCTCGAACTCGCCACCGCCGTCGGTGCCGATGTCCCGTTTTTCGTGCAGGGGCGCGCGGCCCGCGTGCGCGGCATTGGTGAACGCGTCGCTCCGTTGGTGGATCCGTGTGACCTGGTCCTGGTCGTTTGCTGGGACCGTCGCCCCCTGTCGACCCAGGCGGTGTATGCCGGGTTCGACGCTTCGTTGACAACCGTTCAACCGCTCAGTAACATCGCAACTTCCGCCGGCAGCCGCGGGCCATACTCCGAGGTGTTGGTGAATGACCTCGAGGCGGCAGCGGCACGCATACACCCAGGCATTCTGGCCGTGAAGGCCCGATTACTGGACCATGGAGCGATGGGTGCGCTGATGAGCGGAAGCGGGTCGGCGGTCTTCGGTGTCTGGCCCGACTGGGAGGGCGCTCGAGCTACGGCGGAGCGGTTGCGGACCGAGGGATTGTGGGCGGAGGCGGTGCGGACACTGGCAGTATCCCCGGCAGTGTCGGAGTGATGGGCGGTAGCCAAGCTGGTAAGGCACCGGTCTTTGGAACCGGCATACGAAGGTTCGAATCCTTCCCGCCCAGCATCGCGCTGCCTCGAGAAGATTGGTAGGAGCGGTGAAGGACGAGGTCAAAGTCTTCGCGGGGAATTCGAACCCCGCTCTCGCCGACGCGGTGTGCGCGTACGTAGGCATCGACCGAGGTGCCGCCACCGTGCGCCGCTTCAGTGACGGCGAGGTGCTGGTCGAAATCGACGAGAATGTCCGCGGCGGGGACGTGTTCGTGATTCAGTCCACGTGCACCCCCGTCAACGATAACCTCATCGAACTCCTGCTCCTGCTCGATGCGTTCCGGCGCGCATCCGCCAAACGCATCACCGCCGTCATCCCTTACTACGGCTACGCCCGGCAGGATCGCAAAGTCGCCCCGCGCGTGCCGATCAGCGCCAAGCTGGTCGCGGATCTGATCACCACCGCCGGCGCCTCGCGGGTCCTGACGGTCGACCTGCACGCCGGGCAGATCCAGGGATTCTTCAACATTCCGGTCGACAACCTGTTCGCGGCGCCGGTGATCCTCAAGCACATCCGCGAACAGTTGAACACCGACGAGATCTGTGTGGTGTCCCCCGATGCCGGCGGCGTCGAACGCGCCCGCGCGTTCGCCAAGCACCTCGAAGCCTCGCTCGCCATCATCGACAAGCGACGGATGCGAGCCAACGAAGTGGCCGAAATGAACATCGTCGGCGAAGTCCGAGACCGCATCGCCATCCTGGTGGACGACATGGTGGACACCGCGGGGACCCTGGTCGCGGCGGCAACGGCGCTCATGGACAACGGGGCGCGCGAGGTGCTGGCGTGTTGCACGCACCCGGTGCTGTCCGGAGCCGCCATCGAACGAGTGCAAGACTCGGCGCTCGCCGAACTCGTGGTGACGGATACGATCCCGCTGCGACCCGAGGCGGCCGCCTGCCCCAAAATCAAGGTACTGTCCGTTGCGCACCTGCTGGCGGAAGCCATCAAACGGACCCACTACGAACAGTCGATCAGTTCTCTCTTCGTCTGAAGTATTAGGCATCGCGCACACGATACCCACGGGAGCTTGCTATGGACACAGTTGAACTCGAAGCCGAACCCCGCACGACCAGCGGAAAGGGCCCCGCGCGGCAAATGCGTCGCGCCGGCAAGGTCCCCGGCATCTTCTATGGCCCGAAAAGCCATGCCACGATGATCAGCATCGACGCCAAGGAGTTCGGGCAGAAGGTCTCCGCGCTGGAAGGCTCGCACCTCATCCAATTCCGCTCGAATTCCGGCGAACTCGCAGGCAAGGTCGTCCTGGTCAAAGACGCCCAGTACGACCCCGTCAGTGGTCGGGCACTCCACGCCGACTTCTATGAGGTGGACCTCACCGCGAAGATCCGCGTGGCAGTGCCGCTGCACTTCGTCGGCAAGGCGGTTGGCGTCGCCATGGGTGGCATCATGCAGCCGCTCGAACGGGAGGTCCAGGTCGAATGCCTCCCCGGCGATATCCCGGAATTCATCAACGTGGACGTCGCCGCGCTCAATATCCACGACACGGTGCACATCAGTGACGTGGTGCCCCCTACCGGCGTGACCATCGTGTACGAGTCGAATTTCCCCCTGGTGACGGTGTTGGCGCCGACCGTGGAACAGGTGCGCGGTGCCGAGGTGGCCGAAGAGGCGGCCCCGGGCGCTGCGCCGGCCGAGGGGAGCGCGAGCTAGGAACGACGCGACGGAAGGCGGGTCGGCTTGGCAGTCCGCTTGGTCGTTGGCTTGGGGAATCCAGGGCGTGCGTACGCAAGGACGCGGCATAACATCGGGTTCGTCGTGGTCGAAACCCTCGCCCGACGGTGCGGTGCGTCGCTGCAGGGGCACGACTCCCGCCTCGCCAGCGCCCACGTGCAACTCGCCGGCCGCCCGGTCCTGCTGCTCGAGCCTCTCCTGTTCATGAACCTGAGCGGCGCAGTGTTGTCAGAGCTCGACGTGGCGTTCGCGGTCACCGACCTGCTCGTGGTCCACGACGACTTGGACCTCGCCTGCGGCACCGTCCGCGTGAAGCAGGGGGGCGGTAGTGGTGGACACCGGGGCGTCGCCTCTCTCGTTGCCCACCTGGGCCCGGAGTTCATCCGCGTCCGCGTCGGTGTCGGACGACCGGCGCCCGGCGAAGACTCGGCCGCGTATGTGCTGGCGCCGTTCGCGGCCGCCGAGGAAGCAGTGATGTCCGCCGCCGTGGAACGAGCCGCCGACGCTGTCGAGGCCGTGGTCGCGAACGGCGTAGCCGTTGCCATGAACCTATATAACGTACGCAGCGGTGGGCGCGGGCCCGCCGCCGTCATGGGGAGGGACTAGATGCATCGGTACGAAACGCTGTTCGTGCTGCTACCTGACCTGCCGGAGGCCCAGGTGCGCGAAACCATGGATCGGGTGCGGCGCCTCATCGAAGGCATGCAGGGCCAGGTCTTGGAGATCCAGGATTGGGGTGTGCGCGAGCTCGCGTACCGGATCCGCAAACAGGTGCGGGGAACGTACGTCCTCGTCCAGTACGAATCGAAACCGGATGTGCTCAAGGAACTCGAGCGCACCCTTAAGATCGCCGACGAAGTGCTGCGCTTCGTTTCGGTGCGGATGCCCGACGCGAAGAAACTGGCGCGCCGCGGCCCGCGCCGGCCTCCGGTCCCGACCGAGGAACCCGTGCAAGCCGCGACACCAGAACAGGGGAGCTGAACATGCCGACGACGAGAGGAAGAAGCGGACCCCGGCGCGGGCGTGGCGGCGAGGAGGGGAAGGGGACATTTCGCCGGCGTGGACCGGGTCGCCGCAAGGTGTGCCGGTTCTGCGCGGACAAGCAGAGCCACATCGACTACAAGGATACCAAGACGCTGTCCAACTTCATTACCGAGCGTGGCAAGATGGTGCCGAGCCGTATCACTGGGAACTGCGCCAAGCACCAACGGCAGCTGACCGTCGCGATCAAGCGCGCGCGCAGCATCGCGCTGCTGCCGTTCTCCGCCGCGAGCGTCTGATGCGCCTTCTCCGCCACGTCGCCCCGAGCGCTGCACTCAGTTGCGCGCTCTACGCGCTGGCCCTCTGGCTCGCACCGGCCGGCAGCCTCGTACTGGTGCTGGCGCCGTTGCCCGCCCTGATCCTGGCCTACGACGGGGCGCTCGTTGCAGCCGTGCTGTGGTGGATCCTGTCGTCGGCAGTGCTGAGCTGTGTCCTGGACCCGGCCGCTGCCCTCGGCTTCGGTCTGCCGATCGGGGTGCCGGCCCTGGCGATGGCCTACGGCGTGCACCGCAATTGGTCGTTTGAACGAACGGCGGTCGCCGGCCTGGTGGCCTGGGTCGCCGTGATCGTCGCCGTGTCACTGGCGGCATTCGGGGACCCTGCCAGCGCCATGGCTGCCGTCCGTGAGCGTCTGGCCCACAGCCTCGACGTCGCCTTGCAGGGCTCTGGGGCGCTGACCGGCGACGACGCCGTCACGCCGTTGGCGGCGGATCGCGATGCGGTCGTCGACAGCCTCTTCCAAGTCTTTCCCGCACTGGTGGGACTGACCGGCGGAGCGTTGGTGCTGGTCAACCTCGGGCTGCTCCGTCGAATGAGGGGGTTTGGGGGATCAGGCGACCTCCAGCTGTGGCGCGTGCCGGAGGGGTTCATCTGGCTCCTGATTGCGAGCGGCTTCGCCACGTTCGTCGCCCCTGACCCGCTGAGCATCGCGGCGCGCAACATCCTCGTCCTCCTGCTCGGTGGATATTTCTGCCAGGGACTGGCGATCGTCAGCTACTACCTCGGTCGCCTCGGCGCCCCGCGCGCCGTTCGGGCGGTGGTTTACATGTTCGTTTTCATTCAACAACTGGCGACCGCCGTCGTGCTCGCGCTGGGCGTGTTCGACCTGTGGCTGAACTTCCGTCGCCACGGCGCCGGCCCGGCCCGCGTGGGCTTCCACCCCGACGGCGAGTGAAGGAGAGTAGGCAATGGAAGTGATTCTGCGAGAGGATGTCCCGAGCCTCGGGGCGACGGGAGACGTTGTTAAGGTGCGCCCGGGCTACGCGCGGAACTACCTGCTACCCCGGGGGCTCGCCGTGCTGGCTGACCGCCGCAACATCCAGGTGCTCGAACACAACCGGCGCGTGGTGGCGGCGAAGCGCGATCGCGACCGGCAGCAGGCCCAAACGCTTGCAGAGCAGATGGGCAAGCTGCGCCTGGTGATCCAGGAACGCGCGGGTGAAGAGGGGAAACTGTTCGGATCGGTCACCAACCAGGACGTCGAACGCGCCCTCGCCAAGAGCGGCTTCCCCATTGACCGGCGCAAGATCCGGCTGGATGAGCCGCTCAAGGCCCTCGGCGAATACACCGTCCCGGTTCACCTCGGAGCCGGCGTCGACGCCCAGATCACCGTGGTCGTCGAGGCGCTCGAATAGCGTTGGCGCCAGGCCCGGTCGTCTCGTCCCGGCCAGCACGCCGGGGTGGCCGGGCAAGCGCACTGCGATCGCGGGACAGCCAGCCGACACCGAGCCGGTCGAGCGACGAGGCGATGCCCAGCGAAAAGGCGAAAGAAAACAAGACGCTCGCGGCACCGTGCAAGGCGTGCGGCCGCGTCCTGTCGACCGAACTCCTCCAGGGGGTCATCCTCGAGGCGGAAGGCCGGCGACGGACCATCCTTTCCGTGTGCGACGAGTGCCGTGCAAAAGGGTGGCGTCCCCCGTCGCACGCCGGGTAGCCGCCGACCCAGAGCGGCGATGGCTGCCATCCAGTTCCTCGTCCACCCGCACCTGACCCCCGAGGCGTGTCACGCCGAGGAAGCCCATTACGTCAATCTGGTCCGCCGCGCGGGTCGGCCGCAGACCGGCGTCCTGCGCGTCTACAGCCTCGCCGGCGACGTCCTCTCCATCGGCCGCTACCACCTGGTCAGTGACGCGATGGCGAGCAACCGCGCGATCCGCGTGCACCGCCGCCGGTCCGGTGGACGCGCCGTGCCGTGCGGCGATGGCTTCGTCGGCCTCACGCTCGTCCTGCCGCATCGTGCCTTCCTGTTCGCGGAGGATCCGTTGGGACTCGCCGCGTATCAGGTGATGAATCGCTACGCGCGCGGCATCCTCGAAGCCTGCCGCCTGGCCGGCGTGCCGGCCTTCTACCCCGGCCGGGACTGGGTCACCGTGCATCGACGGGCCATCGCCCTCGTGTCGTTCGAGGTGGACCCGTCAGGTACCCTGTTGTTCGAGGCGATCCTCGCCAATCAGCGCGACTTCAGCGAATTGCCGCGCCTGCTCGAGGGGGTCGACGCCGACGGCGTGGTCAAGGCCGAACTGCTGGATCCCAACACCGTGACGTGCCTGACCCGGGAAATGGGCGCCGATCTCTCGGTTCACGATGTTGCCGACCTGTTGCGCCGCGGCTTCGAGAAGCAATTCGGCCCGATCTTCGAGCCCCACGATTCCTCACCCCTGGAGCAGCGGCTCATCGACTCTGCGACCACGCACTCCGAGCGCTACGGCCGCTGGCTGCGTCGCCGACGCGTGCGTCCCGACCTGACCCGGCACGCCTTCACGCGCGTGCAGCTCGGGTTCTTCGAGGTGTTTCTCTCCCTCGCGCAGACCGCGTTCATAAAGGACGTGATGTTCGCCGGCGACTTCATCGCCAATTCGGGAGGCGTCGAGCGCCTGGAGCGTGATCTGCGGCTCTGTCCCACCGACTGGCGGGCGATCGACGCCGTGGCGTCGGCGGTGTTCTCGCAGCCCGAGAACTACCTGCTCGGAATTGGTCCGCTGCGGACGATTGCCGACACCATTGTGCAGGCCCTGCCCGCGTGACGCCGCCCCCGGACCTCTCCGCTGCCGACGAGCAGACGTGCCTGGCGACCGTCGCGGCGCTTGCCACGTCACCACCCGATGCCCTGGCGGCTCGCGACACGCTCCTGTCCCTGCTGCCGCACGCGTCCATGGCCGTTCGCCGGCGCGCGGCGGAGGCGCTGGCCAGGCTGAGCGGTCTCGACGAGTCGGTGCGGATAAGCTTGCGGCCGCTGCTGGCGACCGCCGACTCGCGCCGGCGTTGGGGGGCGGCCTACGCCCTGGCGCTCGTGGGCGAGAACTCCGCTGAACTCCGTGCGGCCGTCGAGCACTGCCTCGGCGATGACGACCCCGATGTTCGCTGGGCGGCCGTCGCACTCCGTTGCCGGTTGAGTGGGCCCGCCGAGAGCGACGGGCTCGTCCGCTTGCTGCGGCACGGCACACCGCTCCAGCGGCGCATGGCCGCCTATTGCCTCCGGCAGGTGTACCCGGCGTCGACCGCCGCCGCGGACGCCGTGCTCCGCGCGCTCGAGGACAGCGACGCGGCGGTGCGCCTGGCTGCCTGCGCGGCCGCCGTGCGTCTGATCTCGGACGTCCGACGACTCGATGCGCCGCTGGAGCGCTTGCTGGCGGATCGGGACCCGCGTGTGCAGCGCGCGGCGGCGGCCCGATGCGGCGAGGTGTCCGAGCACTCCGAACGCCTCGTTGCCGCGCTGCGTCGCGCGACGGCGAACCCGGACCCCGCCCTGCGACGGGCGGCTGCGGGTGCCCTGCAGCGCCTTGGCAGACCGCGTCGCGAAACCGACAGCACGCGCCCGCTTACCGGGGACGCGTGACGACACGCAACACGAGCGGCAGAACCAGCAGCGTCAGAATCGTTGCCGAGATCATCCCGCCGATGACCACCGTCGCCAGCGGACGCTGGACCTCGGCGCCGGGCATGGTCGAGATCGCCATCGGGATGAACCCGATCGCAGCCACACCGGCGGTCATCAAGACGGGGCGCAAGGTGGATCGCGCCGATGCGCGCAGCGCGGCGTCGAAATCCATCTCCTCGAGCCGCCGAATGAAATCGGACGTCATGACCACGCCGTTCAGCACGGCCACGCCCGAGAGGGCAATGAAGCCTACCCCGGCCGGAATCGAGAACGGGAGGCCGCGCAGAGTAAGCCCAACGACACCCCCGATCAATGCGAGGGGCACCGTGATGAATACCGCCAGGGCCAGACGCGCCTCGCGGAACGTGAAGAAGAGCATGCCAAAGACAATCGCGAGTGCGATCGGGACGACCAGTCCCAGCCGCGTGGCGGCGCGCGAGAAATTCTCGAACTGCCCACCCCAGACGATCTTGTAGCGCTCGGGCAGCGTCACGGCTTTGTCGACCCGCGCCTTCGCCTCTTGGACGTAGGACACCAGGTCGCGCCCGCGCACGTTGACCTCGACGACGACCCGCCGCCGCAGCCCCTCGCGGTTGATGACCGCCGGCCCCTCGGTGCGCCGCACCGTGGCCACCTGCGCGAGCGGTACCAGTCGGCGCTCTTCGGCCCCCACCAGGATCGAGGAGAACCCCTCCTCCGATTCGCGCGCCGGCTGCAGGCGCACCACCATGTCGAACCGGCGCGGCCCCTCGAAAATCTTCCCGACGGGGGTGCCTACCTTGACGGCTTCGATGGCATCGAGCACGTCCGCCGCTGAGAGGCCGACCCGGCTCAGGTTGGCCCAGTCGACTTTGGCCTCCAGCATCGGCAGGCCGAGGACCCGCTGCACCCGTAGATCCCCGGTGCCCGGAATGTCCTTGAGCGCCTCCCCCACACGCTCGGCAATCTCTCGCAGGGTGAGGAGATCGTCGCCGAATACCTTGACAACCACATCCGCTCGCGACCCGGCAAGCAGCGTGTTGACGCGGTCTTCGATGGGTTGCGACATCGCGACATAGGTCCCCGGCACCTCGCTTTCGATCGCTCGCTTGAGGACATCGGCCAGATCGTCGGGATCGTGCGCCGTCACCCAGCTGTCCCGTGGTGCGAGCCGCACGTACACGTTGGTCTCGTCCGCACCGACCGGGTCCACGGCGACCTCGCCGCGCCCGACCTTGGTGGTGACGAGCCGCACTTCCGGGTAGCGGCCGAGCAGCTTCTCGAGCTGCTCGCCGAGCCGCTCGGATTCCGAGATCGCCACGCTCGGTAGATGCCGGGCGTCGACGATGAACTCACCTTCAAAGATCCGCGGCACGAACTCGGCCCCGAGGCGCGAGGCCAACAACGCTGCAGCGAGAAACACCACCGCCACGGCGCCCAATGTGATCGTCGGAAAGCGGAGCACCTGTTCGAGCCCGTAACCGTACGCGCGCTGGAGGAGGCTGAAGATGCGACCGTCCCCGTGGCCGTGTTTCGGGGCGCGCAGCACCAGCGAGAGTCCGGCGGGAAACGTCGTCAGCGTGAAGACGAGCGCCCCAGCCAGCGCCAGCGCGACGGTGATGGCCATCGGCTTGAACATCCGACCTTCAACCCCCTGCAGGGCCATCAGCGGCAGGTACACGAGGAGGATGATCGCCACCGAGAAGGCGACCGGCCGCGCCACCCGAGCCGCCGTCTGGGCAATCGTCGCTTTGAGCGCCGTGCCGGCCGGCCGACGCAGGGCCAGGGTCGCGATCACCGCTTCCAGCATCACGATGGGACCGTCTACCAAGAGCCCGAAGTCGATCGCCCCCAGCGACATGATGTTGCCCACGACACCGAAGGCCCGCATCCCCAGCACCGCCACGAGCATGGCAAACGGAATCGCACAGGCCGCCACCAGCGCTCCGGACACCGTACCGAGACCGGCCAACAGCACCAGGACGACCAGCCCGGCCCCCTCCGCCAGCAGCCGGAACACCGTCGCCAACACGCGGTCGATGAACTCGGCGCGATCGTAGAAAGCGGTGATCCGCATCCCGACCGGCAAGTCCGCCTGCAACTCCGCTACGGCGCGTTTCACGTCGGTGACGACCTGACGCGAGTTGGACCCGATCAGCATCATCACCGTGCCGGTGACGACCCGCCCCTTCCCCAGCTGCGTGGCCGCTCCGTAGCGCAACGCGGATCCGATATGGATGTCCGCAACGCTGCCGAGCACGATCGGCGTTCCGTCGGCGTCCACGGCCAGCACCACCCGCTGCAGGTCCTCCACCCCCCCGAGCAACCCGTCGCCTCGGATGACCACGCTCTCCCCGAGCCGCTCGACATACCCGCCCCCGATCGCCGCGTTGTTGGCGCGCAGGGCCTCCACGACGCGCGAGAACGACACGTGGTGGGCCACGAGCTTTTGCTGGCTGAGGACGATCTGGAACTGCTTCACTTCGCCGCCCAGCGCGTTCACCTCGATCACCCCCGGCACCTGCCGCAACCGCGGCCCGATCACCCAGTCGAGGGTCGTCCGCAGCTCCATCGGCGTGTGCCGGTCGGACTCAAGCACGAACTCGAAGATGTCCCCGAGCCCGGTGGCCACCGGGCCGAGTTCCGGCTTCCCGAACCCGGCAGGAATGTCGGCTTCCGCCAGACGGACTCGCTCGGCAACCAGCTGGCGCGCAAACCACACGTCCACGTGGTCGTCGAACACCACGGTCACCGCCGAGATGCCCGTGCGGGAGATCGATCGAATCTGCTGCAAATTGGGCAGGCCGTTCAAGGCCATCTCCAGCGGGAAAGTGATGTACTGCTCCACCTCGAGCGGCGAGAGACCCGCCGATGCCGTGAGCACCGACACCTGCACGTTCGTGACGTCCGGCACCGCGTCGATCGGCAGGCCACGCAGGGTGGCGAGGCCGGTGACGACAACGAGCAGCGAGATCGCCAGCACCAGGCCGCGATTCTGAACGGAAAACTGGACGACGCGTTCGAGCATGGCGTCGCGGTGTGACTCAAGCGCCGGCGGTGGCTGAACCGACCGGTTGCGGCACCACCGCGGCAGCCGACCCACCGCAGAGGCGGCGGATGATGATTGGCAACAGGAGCAGCGTCAGGCCCGTGGAGCTCAGCATTCCACCGATGACGACCGTCGCCAGAGGCCGCTGCACCTCGGAGCCGGGCAGCACCGAGATGGCCATCGGCAAGAAGCCCAGGCAGACGACCGCAGCGGTCGTCAGGACGGCACGCATGCGCGAGAGCGCCGCGCGGCGGATCGCCTCGTCGAAGGGGACCGTCTGCGTGAGTCGCTGCACTTCCGCTGCCATGACCACCCCATTGGCGACGGCGATCCCGCAGAGCGCGATGAACCCGACGCCGGCGGGAATCGAGAAGGGCAGCCCGCGCAGCGTCAGGGAGAGAATGCCGCCGATGGCCGCGAATGGCACGCCGGTCATCACCGCGGCCGCGTACGCGATGTCACCGAAGGTCACGAACAGCATGCCGAAGATGATGGCCAGGCACAGGGGAAACACGATGCTGAGGCGCGTGGCGGCGCGTGCGAAGTTCTCGAACTGCCCGCCCCACTGAATCGTGTACCCTTTCGGCAGCTCGACGTCCCGCGCGACCCGCTCGCGCGCCTCGTTGACCCACGACACCAGATCGCGGCCGCGCACGTTCACCTCGACCAGGACGCGCCGCTGCAGGGCCTCCCGCGTGATGACCGCCGGACTGTCGCGCCGCGCGATCTGCGCGACCTGCCCCAACGGCACGATCGCGCCCTCGCCGTTGCCGACCACCACGGACGCCAGACCTTCCTCCGATTCCTCGCCCGGCGGAAGCTTCACCACCAGCGGGAACCGCTGCGACGCTTCGAAGATGGTTCCCACCTCTTTGCCGACCCGGAGCGCTTCGACGGAATCGAGCACCTCCTCAACGTGAATGCCCGTCCGCGCCAGCCTTTGCCGGTCGATTTTCACCTCGAGCAGCGGTAGCCCGAGCATACGCTGCACCCGCAGATCACCCGTGCCCGGGATGTCCTTGACCACTGCGCCCACGCGTTCCGCCAGCGTCTTCAGCGTGTCGAGATTGTCGCCGAAGATCTTGACCACGACGTCGGCACGCGATCCCGCCAGCAATTCGTTCACGCGATTCTCGATCGGTTGCGACATGGCCGGGAAGGTGGCCGGGACCTCGGCGACGATCGCATCCTTCATCGCTGCGGCCAGCGCATGCGGCTCCGTTGCCGTGGTCCACTCCGCGCGCGGCTTGAGGCTGACCAGCACCTCGGCACTGTCCGGGCCGACGGGATCCGTCGGCACCTCGGCCCGGCCCGTGCGGGTGACCACGTTGTCGACCTCGGGGAACCGGGCGAGTGCCTGCTCGACCTGCTTGCCCAAGCGCTCGGCCTCGGTGATCGACACACTCGGGAGGCGGCGGATGTCGACCACGAACTTGCCCTCGAACAGACGGGGCACGAAGTCGGCGCCTTTCTGGCTCGCGGCCCATCCGGCGACGATCAGCAACACGATCGATACGGTCACCGGCACGGAGGCGTAACGCAGACTGACGTCGAGCAGCCAGCCGTACGTCCGCAGCAGGAAGCTGTAGATGCGGCCCTCCTTGTGCGCGAAGTTCTTGGGCCGCATGAAAAACGCCAGTGCGGCCGGGAACGTCGTCGTCGTGTACAGCAGGGCGCCGCCCATCGCCAGGGCGATCGTCACCGCCATGGGCTGGAACATCTTCCCCTCGACGCCCTCGAGCGTCATCAACGGCAGGTACACGAGGAGAATGATGAGCAGCGAGAACGCGACCGGCCGCACCACCCGCCTGCTTGCGGCGGCGATCTCTGTGGGAAGTTGCGCCTTCGTCGGGTGGGACTGCGCCACCTGCACCGCCACCGCTTCGATCACCACGATGCACCCGTCCACCAGCAGCCCGAAGTCGATCGCTCCGAGCGACATCACGTTGCCCACCACCCCGAGCTGCCGCATGCCGATGATTGCCACCAGCATGGCGATCGGAATCGCCAGCGCCGTGACCACGGCCCCCTTGATCGAACCGAGGGCGACGAACAATACGACGGTCACGAACAGCGCCCCCTCACTCAAATTGGTGAAGATGGTGCCCAGGACCCGGTCGATGAAGTCGGCCCGATCGTTGAAGGCCTCGATTTTCATGCCCGCCGGCAGTTCCGGTTCGATCTCGGCGATGCGTTCCTTGACGCGCCGCACGACGTCGCGGGAATTGGAGCCGATCAGCATCATCACGGTGCCCGTCACCACCGGGCCACGCCCATGTTGCGTGGCCGCGCCGAATCTCAAGGCGCGGCCGATCTCCACCGCGGCCACCTTCTCAAGGAAGATCGGCGTGCCGCTCGGGTCGACGCCGAGCCGAATGCGCTTGAGATCCTCCAGACCCGTGACGAGTCCGTCGCCCCGAATGACGATGCTTTCGCCGCTTTTCTCGAAGTAGCCACCGCCAACCGCTGCGTTGTTGCGTTCGAGTGCCTCGACCACCTGGTGGAAGGTCAGGTTCAACCCGGCAAGCTTCTTCGGGTCGACCAGGACCTGATACTGCTTGGCCTCGCCGCCGAGCGAGTTCACCTCGATGACGCCGGGGACCTGACGCAGCCGCGGCCCGATCACCCAGTCGAGATAGGTGCGCAGGTCCATCGGCGTGTGACGATCGGAGGACAGGATGAACTCGAAGATGTCGCCGAGCGCGGTCGCGACCGGCCCGAGCTCGGGCCGCCCGTAGCCTGGCGGGATCGCCGCCGCCGCTTCCGGCAGCCGCTCGTTCACCAACTGGCGCGCGAACCACACGTCGACCGCATCGTCGAACACGATGGTCACCGAGGACACCCCGGTCCGCGATACCGACCGGATCTGCCGCAAATTCGGCAGGCCGTTCATCGTGCGCTCGACCGGAAACGTGATGTACTGCTCGACCTCCAGCGGGGCGAGGCCGGGGGACGAGGTGAGCACGGTCACCTGCACGTTCGTGACGTCGGGAACCGCATCGATGGGCAGCCGGAGCATCTGCCAGACACCGACCGCGGCCAGCAGCAGAGTGGCGATGAGGACCAGACCGCTGTTGCGGACCGAGAAATCGCACAGCTTCTCGAGCATCAGCGGAGAAACTCGCTCTTGAGGAGAAAAGCGTTCTTGACGGCCACCTGATCCCCGGGTGCGAGGCCGTCGATGACCTCGACGTCGGCCGTCCCGCGCGTGCCCAGCTTGACGGGCCGCATGCTGAACGCGCCGTCGGGTAGCTTGACGAAGACCATCTCGACCCCGTCGACCATCTGCACCGCGTCGCGCGGCACGGTCAAATCCTCGGTGTCGGTGCCCGCCGACTTCAGGCGGGCGGTAACGAACTGGCCGGGCCGCAGTTGCGAGCCGGGGTTGGCCACGTCGAGCTGGACGCGCGCCGTGCGCGTGGCGCTGTCCACTTCCGGTTTGATGTAGCGGACGTACGCCCGCGGCCTGAGGTCGGGATACGCGTCGATCGTCAGCTGCGCCTCGAGCCCGACCCGGACCCAGGCCAGATCGCGCTCGAACACGTTCAGATTCACCCAGACGTTCGACAGGTCGGCGATCTTGGCGATCGTCTTCCCGGCATCCACGAACTCCCCGAGGACCACGTACCGGTCGACGACCACGCCGTCTATCGGCACACGCACGGAAAACCGCGACAGCGGACGATCCGAGCCGGCCTCCGGCAATTCGTCGCGTCGCAGGCCGAGCGCCATGAGGAGTTGTTCAGAGGCCAGCACTTGGGCACGCAGCGACTCGGCGTCGGCGATCGCCACCTCGCGTTCGCGCGCGGACGACACCTGACGCCGGGCCAACTCGCGCTCGCGGGCCGCGTTGGCGTCCGCCGCGCGTGCCCTGGCCTTGAGTCCGAGGTACTCGGCGCCGGCGCGTGCGAGCTCGACGGACTCGAGCTCGGCGACAATGTCTCCGGGGCGGAGCGTCTCGCCGGGGCGCGCGCCCAGCGCGGTCACGCGCCCGGTGATGCGGGAGCCGACCATCGCCACGCGGCTTTCGTCGAAGGCGACCGTTCCGACAAGGTCGATGTCGCGCGCGATGGGCCGGCGCGTCGCCGTCGTCACCCCGATGTCGAGCCGCGCCGCCACCTCGGCCGGCACTTCGCGTGCGGCGTGCGGGGCCTTGTCAGGCCCGGCGGCCGCTTGTGGGCGCGCCGGGCCGGCGGCGGTAATCGTCCACAGCGCGCTCGCCGCCAGCGCGGCCGCGAGTCCCTCTCGTTGGATCACGACTGGCCCTCCTC
>Ga0316622_100001548_pt1 | contig 15057 bp, 10 predicted proteins | sample OWC_Aug_OW2_C1_D_FD_207646 | JGI IMG/M metagenome (GOLD analysis project Ga0316622, IMG submission 207646) | Wetland soil microbial communities from Old Woman Creek delta, Ohio, United States - OWC_Aug_OW2_C1_D5_C | ecosystem: Environmental > Terrestrial > Soil > Wetlands | place: USA: Ohio... | reverse complement strand
GTTGAAGAGGGCCACGGCCAGGAAGGTCTTGAGCAGGGGGTGCTCGGGCTCGGCCGCCCGGCCCCGGTCGATCTCGGCCACCGCCTCCTCGAACCGGCCCTGGTGGGTGAAGATCCGCGCCTTGTTGAAGGCCACGAGGACGACGTCCTTCGGGTTCACCGCCAGCAGACGCTCGTAGAGGCGCAGGGCGCGCTCGTAGAGCCCGTCGAGCCGGTGGACCATGGCGGCCACGAACAGCACGGACGGGTCGTCCGGGGCCTCCTTCAGCAGCTCCTCCACGCGGGCGTGGGCGCTGTCCTTGTCGCCGTGGTGCAGGTCCACGTAGACCATCTGCAGGCGGGCGTTCACGATGGTGGGCTCGATGGCGAGAGCGTGCCGGAGCGAGCGCTCGGCCAGGACGAAGTTCTCGGCCCCGCCCCAGCCCTGTGCGTAGAGCACGTAGCAGCGGCCGAGGGTGGCGTGGGCGCGGGCGAACTCCGGGTCGAGGCCGGTCGCCTCGTGCATCATCTTGACCGCCTGGTCGAGGTCGGCCTCGTCGTGGGTGCGCAGGAGGTAGCGGAAGAGGGCGTCGCGGCCGCGCAGGTAGAACTCGTAGGCCTCGGGGCTGTGGGTGAGCGGCCGGTCGATCTTCTCCTGCTCCTCGGCGGTGAGGCGCAGTTTGAGCCCGGCCAGGAGCCGCTCGGCGATCTCGTCCTGGACGTCGAGGAGGTCACGGGACAGGAGGTCGACCTTGTCGCTCCAGACGATATCGCCCGTCGCCGCTTCGAGGAGCTGAGCGGTGACCCGCATCCGCTCCGGGGTCCGGATGAAACCGCCGCTCAACACGAGGCTCGCCGCGAGCTCCTCGCCGACCTGGCGTGGATCGACGCTCTGCCCCACGTACGGGGCGATGTAGGCCGAGGGACGCACCACGAGCGACTTGACGTTGGCGAGCTCCGTGATGACGCCGTCGGCCAGGGAGAACTCGTAGAAGGCGGCGTCGGGGTTGCCGGCGAGGTTGCGGAAGGGGAGCACGGCGAGGGTGGGGCGCTTCTCGCTGCCCCAGTTGGGAGGGCGGGAGGGAGGAGGGGGCGCGGGAGAGGGGCCGGAGGGCACCTCCCTTCCCGGGAGGACCGGCCGCAGCCGGCCCAGGGCTCGGCCCAGCGTGCCCGAGAGCGACCAGGTGGCGCGCGCGCGCTGCGGCGCGAGGAGGGTGGCGGTCGTTTCCGTCGGCACCACACCCGTCTCGCGGGTGAGGCGCCGCATGAGCGCCTTGAGCTCGTCGCGCAGGGCGGCCATGGTCTGGTAACGGTCCCGGGGAGGCTTCGCCATCGCGCGGTCCAGGATCGGCTGGAGGGCGGGGAGCGCCCGGGGGTTGATGTCGGCGACGGGGCGCGGGGCCGCATTGATGACCGCGTTCAGCACCTCGACCGCGTGGCGGCCGCGGAAGGGCGGCACGCCCGTGACCATCTCGTACAGCACGACGCCGAGGCTGAAGACGTCGGTGCGGTGGTCGGCCGCCTGTCCCGACGCCTGCTCGGGGGAGGAGTAGCCCATCGAGCCGTAGGGCACGCCGATCTCGGTCAGCGGGTCGTCGGTCCTCGAGGGCGGCGTCCCCCCGACCTCCGTCGCGTCGGGCACCAGCATCTTGGCGAGGCCGAAGTCGAGGACCTTCGCCTGGCCGCCGGGCCCCACGATGATGTTGGCGGGCTTGAGGTCGCGGTGGACGATCCCGCTCGCGTGGGCCACCGCAAGGGCGTCGGCGACCTGGATCGCGATCGACAGCGCGGAGAGCGTCTCGAGGGGCCGGGCGTCCATGAGCTGCTTCAAGGTCGGCCCTTCCACGTACTGCAGCACGATGTAGTAGAGGCCGTCCGTCTCCCCGATGTCGTAGACGCCCTGGATGTGCGGGTTGTCGAGGGCGGAGCACAGGGCCGCCTCGCGCTCGAAGCGCCTCCTTGCGGTCTCGCTCGAGGCGAGCTCCGGCCTGAGGGCCTTGATCACGACGGTGCGGCTCAGCCGCAGGTCCTCGGCCTTGAAGGCGGTGGCCTGGCCCCCGTGGCCCAGCGTGTCGACGATCCGGTAGTGCGAGATCGTGCTGCCGGGGCCGAGGCTCGTCATCGTGGGCGAGGGCTATTGTAGTGGGCGATCGCGAGCATGGGTGACTTGCCTCACATTGTCGCAGGCTCGCGGTGCGGTTTGCCTCGATTCCGGCTAGACTCGCCTCGGTGCTCAAGGTCCTCGTCGTCGGCCCGGAGAGCCTCTCCGGCGTGCTCGGTGCCACCGTCCTCGGACGCCCGGACATCGATCGTGTCCACGTCGGGCAGGCGGACGGGGCGGTCGAAGCCGCGGAGCGGGCGCGTCCGCAGATGGTCGTGATCGACCTGCCGCGGGCGGAGGCCATCGCCCTGGTTCGAGCGCTCCGCGGGAACGAGGTGACCCGGCCCACGGCGATCGTCTGGCTCAACCGCACCGACCCGCCCGAGTCCGAGACCGACCTGGCGGCCGCGGGCGCCAACGCCACGATCCCGCTGCCCGTGGATCCCTTCCTCTGGGACCGCCGGCTCGAGGAGCTCCTGAGCGTTCCCGCCCGGCGGAGCCGGCGGTTCCCCGTGCGGCTGCGCGACTGGTCGAGCTTCGTCACCGCCGCCGACGAGGACGAGGGCTCCGTCATCAACGTCGGGTCGCGCGGCGTCCTCCTCGAGAGCCCCCGCCAGCTGGAGCTGGGCACGAAGGTGGGGCTCACCTTCCAGATGCCGGATCAGGGCTCCCCGGTCGCAGTCGTCGGCCAGGTCGCGCGGCTGGCCGGGGAGGAGGGGGGGCTCTTCCGCGTGGGAATCGAGTTCCTCGTCTACCGGGGCGACGCCCGCGAGCGGATCGCCGCGTTCGTGGAGGCCGAGCCCGAGCCCGACCGCCCCGGCGCCCCCGTCCTCCCCCTCACCGTGCGTCCGTTCGAGGAGGCGCGCGAGTGGGAGGAAGAGCTGCGGGCGAGCGAGATCCGCAAGGCGCTCATCCTCGACTCCGCCCTCGACTGCATCCTGACCGCCGACCACGAAGGGCGCGTCGTCGAGTTCAACGCAGCGGCGCGGCGGCTGTTCGGCTACAGCCGCTCCGAGATCCTCGGCCGCGAGGTCGCCGACACCATCGTGCCCCCCGCGCTGCGCGATGACCTCCGGCGCAGCCTGCGCGACTTCGTCCTGACCGGCGAGAGCTCGGACCTCGGCCGCCGGCGTGAAGCGACCGCCATGCGTGCCGACGGCTCGCTCGTCCCCATCGAGGTCGTCGTCATCCCGGCCTACGTCAAGGGCCGCGTCATCCTCACCGCGTACATCCGTGACATGAGCGACCGGCGGCGGGGCGAGCGACTGGCCACCACCCGCCAGCGCGCGACCCAGGCGCTCACGGCGTCCCTGTCGCTCGCGGAGGCTTCGCCCGCCGTGCTCGACGCGCTCGTGCACGGCCTCGGCTGCGCCGAGGCGCGGCTGTGGGTGGCGGACGGTGACCCCCCCGCGCTGTCCCTGGCCGGGATCTCCCCCGGCGCGCCGGAGGCGCTCGCCTCGGCGCCGCCCGACAACTCCCTGGCCTGCCGCACCCTCGAGGACGGGGCCGCGGCGTGGTCGGCTCCGTCCCCCGACGGCGCCGGTGTGGCACTCGCGGTGCCCCTGCGCGTGGGCGGACAGGTGCTCGGGGTGCTCGAGGTGAAGAGCGATGGGCCGCCGTCGCGGGAGGCCGACTGGGTGGAGGCCCTGGCCGACATCGGCAGCCTCTTCGCCCTCTTCCTCAAGCGGCAGCGGGCCGAGGCCGATCTCCAGCGCTTCGCGCGGTACGACAGCCTCACCGGCCTTCCCAACCGCTCGTTCTTCCTCGACACCCTGGAGCGCACCCTGTCGCGCGCGGGGCGCCAGCGCACGCGCAACGCCCTCGTGTTCATCGACCTCGACGGCTTCAAGGGCGTCAACGACGGGCTCGGCCACGCCGCCGGCGACACGGTGCTGCAGACGATGGCCGAGCGCCTGCGGGCGGGAACGCGCAGCTCCGACCTCGTGGCGCGCATCGGGGGCGACGAGTTCACCATCCTCGTGCAGAACCTCACCCGGGCCGACGACGCCGCTCTCGTGGCGCGGGGGCTCCTCGATCGCCTCGCCCGGCCCTGCCGGGCGGACGACCACGACGTCGCCCTGAGCGCGAGCGCCGGCATCAGCGTCTACCCCGAGGACGGCACCGACGCCGACACGCTGCTCCGCAACGCGGACCTCGCGATGTACCGGGCGAAGCAGGAAGGCAAGAACTGCTACCGCTTCTTCACCGCGGAGATGAGCGAGCGCGCCCTCGAGCGCATGCTGCTGCTCGACAGCCTGCGGGTGGCCCTCGAGCGGGACGAGTTCGAGATCGTCTACCTGCCCGTCCTCCACCGGGGGGGGGCGCCGTCGCTCGAGGCCCTCCTGAGGTGGCGGCACCCCAAGCTCGGGCTGGTGACGCCGGCCGCCTTCATCGGCCAGGCCGAGGAGAGCGGGCTCATCCTGCCGATCGGCGCCGGGGTCCTTCGCGGTGCGACCCGCTTCGCCGCTTCGCTCGACCGCAAGGACGTTCGCGTCGTCGTCAACCTCTCCGCCCGGCAGTTCCTCCAGCCGAACCTGGTCGAGACCGTCCGGGAAGCTCTGGGGAAGAGCGGGCTTTTGGCCTCGCGCCTCGAGCTGGACCTCACCGAGGCCACGGTGATGACGGAGGGGGAGGAGACGACGGAGCGGCTGCACGCGCTCCGGAAGCTGGGGGTGCAGCTGGCCCTCGACGACTTCGGGACCGGCTACTTCTCGATCGGGCGCATCCGGGACTTCGGCTTCAGCCGGCTGAAGATCGACCGCTCGCTCGTCGCGGGGCTGCCCGGCAACCCCGAGTCGGCCGCCCACGTGGTGGCCATCCTCGGCCTGGGCCGCAGCCTCGCCCTCGAGGTCGTGGCGGAAGGCGTCGAGACCGACGCCCAGCGCGCGTTCCTCGAGTCGAACGGCTGCACCGGCCTGCAGGGCTACCTGCTGAGCCCGCCGCTCGCCGCGGCCGAGGTCCCCGGCTACCTGGCCAGCACAGAGCCCCGGTAGCCGCTCCGCCCGTGTCGGTGGCCAGGGGGCGAGCTCACTTCGCGAGGTCCGGCGAGTACGGAAGGGCGACGCGCGGCACCTCGGGGCGGGCCGAGCCGGCGAGGCGAAGCGGCATCTCGCGCAGCCCCTCCCAGAGCGCCCGGGCCACGAGCTGGAGCTTCCGCGCGGTCGGCACCACCGCCCGGCCCTGCCACACGTCGTGCCCGCGGCGGTCGATGACCTCGCCGATCTCCGCGTACACGTGGCGCGCGGTCCGCACCGAGAGGGCGCATCGCCAGGAGAGCCAGCGCATGCCTTCGTCCCCGGAGCGGTAGAGCTGCGCGGCGTGCGCGAGGAGCCGCTGCACCGCGCGCCGGAGCTCGGGCTCCAGGTGACGGGGAAGCTGGCGCTCCCCCAGCCGTCCCCAGAGGGCGTCCGCGGCGCGGGCACCGAGGAGCTCGTCCGGCAGGTAGACGTGGCCGCGCTCCCAGTCCTCGAGGACGTCGCGCGAGATGTTGGTGAGCTGCATCGCCATCCCGAGGTGCGCGGCGTGCCGCAGCCCGCGCGGGTCGCTGACGCCCATCACGTGGCACATCATGAGCCCCACCGTGCCCGCCACGCGGTAGCAGTACAGCAGCAGGTCCTCGAGCGTCTCGTAGCGCCGGCAGTCGGCGTCCATGCCCAGCCCCTCGAGCAGCTCCTCCGGGTAGCAGACGGGGATCAGCCGGTCGCGCACGACCTCCTGGAAGGCCTTGAGGATGGGGTCGCCGGGGTCCGCGTCCGCGTACACGCGGGCCAGCCGCTCGCGCTCGGCGAGGAGCGCCTGGGCCTTGGCGCCCATCGGCGCGAGGTCGATCGCGTCGTCGCTGAGGCGGCACCACGCGTAGACCGCCGCCGCGTCCTCGCGCGGCCCCGGCGGGAAGAGGCGTCCGGCCAGCGCGAAGCTCTTCGAGTGCTCCGCGAGGACCGCCGCGCTCTCCTTGCGCCCCGTCTTCACAGCCCCAGGTCCTCCGCGATCACGCGGTCCGTGGCCTTGGCCGAGTTGATGACGCCCGGCATGCCGGCGCCGGGGTGGGTGCCGGCGCCCGCGATGTAGAGGCCGGGGATGCGCGGGTCGCGGTTGTGGGGGCGGAACCAGGCGCTCTGGGTGAGCTTCGGGGCCACCGAGAACGCCGAGCCCTCGAAGGTGTTGAGCTCGTCGCGGAAGTCCACCGGGGTGAAGATGCGGCGGGTCACGATCGAGGCGCGGAGCCCCGGCGCGAGGCGCTCCTCGAGGAGCGCCAGGATGCGGTCGGCGTAGGCGGGGCCCGCCTTCTCCCAGTCGATCTTCGCGAGGCCGAGGTGCGGCACGGGGGAGAGCACGTAGAAGGCCTCGCAGCCCGGGGGGGCCATCGTGGGGTCGGTGACGGTCGGCGCGTGCAGGTACAGGCTGAAGTCCTCGGGCAGCCTCGAGCCGTGGAAGATGTCGCGGAGCAGCCCCTCGTAGCGAGGGCCGAAGACGACCGTGTGGTGCGCGAGGTCCGGGAAGCGGCGGCTCGTGCCGAAGTAGATCAGGAAGAGCGACATCGACCAGTCCATCCGCTCGAGGCGCCGGCCGGTCCGGCGGCCGCGCGGGTCGGCCCCGTAGAGCTTCGCGTAGGTGTGGTGGACGTCGGCGTTCGACACCACCAGGTCGAACGCCTCCCTGCCGGCGTCGGTCGTCACCTGGTGGGCCCGCCCGTGGCCGTTCGGAGCGTCGATGCGCCGGACCGGGGTCGAGAGCCGCAGCTCGCCCCCGAGCTCCTCGTAGAGCTTCACGAGGGCCTGGATGAGCGCGCCCGTCCCGCCGCGCGGGAAGAAGACGCCCCAGTTCCGCTCGAGGTAGTGGATGAGCGTGTAGATGGCGCTCGTCTCGAAGGGGTTCCCGCCCACGAGGAGCGAGTGGAAGCTCAGCGCCTGGCGCAGGTGGTCGTCCTCCACGAAGCGCTTCACGACGCCGTAGACCGAGCGGTCGGCGCGCAGCCGGATGAGGTCGGGGGCCACCTTCACCATGTCCGCGAAGCGGAGGAAAGGCACGCCGGCGAGCTCCTCGTAGCCCTTCTGGAAGACCTGCCGCGCGTACTCGACGAAGGCGCGGTAGCCCTCGACGTCGCCCGGCGAGAGCCGCCGGATCTGCTCCTCCATGGCCTGCTGGTCGCCGTCGTAGTCGAAGGCGACGCCGTCGGGCCAGGACAGGCGGTAGAAGGGCCGCACCGGCAGCATCTGGACGTAGTCGGACATCCGCCGGCCGGCCACCCCGAAGAGCTCCTCGACGCACTGGGGAGCGGTGATGACGGTGGGCCCGGCGTCGAAGGTGTAGCCCTGGTCCCGGTAGACGTAGGCGCGCCCCCCGGGGAGGTCGCGCTTCTCGAAGAGGACGGTGCGGACGCCGCGGGCCTGGAGCCGGATGGCGGCGGCGAGGCCGCCGAAGCCGCTCCCGACGACGGCGGCGCGGTAGCGAGAGGCCTTGTCGTTCATGTCGTCTGCAGGTGCGCCCAGGCGAGCCGGAAGGAGAACCCGCGGGGAGGCCGTCCGAGGACGAGCCGCGCGCGGTCCTTCACCGTCATGTCGAGCGCGTAGAAGCGCCGGATCGTGTCCTCCGGCATCTCGCGGTAGAACCGCTCCAGGACGTGCCAGCGGCTCGGCGGGGGATAGGCCCGGAACATCAGCCAGTTGAGGAGGTGGGCGAAGCGGGCCTGGGCGCGGTGTCGTCGCGCGAAGGCGTGGAGCCCGGGGCCGAGCGCGGCCTCGGGCGGCAGCGAGGCGAGGAGCGACGCGAGCCTCACCGCGACCGGGAACGAGTACCCCGTCACCGGGTGGAAGAACCCGCCGGCGTACCCGGCCCGCAGCGGAGAGTCGGACGGGCGGGGCAGCGGGCCCGCCCAGGGCAGGGGCAGGACGCCCTCCTCCTCGCGGACGACCGAGAAGGGAGAGAGCCCCTTCTCGCGGGCGTACGCGAGGGCCCGCTCGCGCAGCGCCCCGCGCTCGAGGACGTCGCTGTCCGAGAAGTAGGTGTCCTCGACGAGGACGCGGTCCTCGGCGAGCGGCAGCACGTAGACGAAGCGGAAGCCGTCGGCCTGCGCCACCGTCGCGTCCATGACGACCGGGCGCTCCGGCGCGACCTTTCTCTCCAGTCGGAGCTCGACGCCGACGAACTTCTGGAAGCCCGCGCCGCCCCCCGTCTCCCGGCGCCCGGGGCCGCGCGCGTCGACCACCAGCGTTCCCTCGAGTTTCCGGCCGTCCTCGAGCCGCACCACGCGGGGGCCGATCTCGACGGCGGCCGCGCCCGTCCACAGGGCGCACCCCGCAGAGCCGGCGAGGCGCTCGCGCACCACCGCGTCCACGCGAGCCGAGGGGATCGTGGCGTAGGCGTGGCGGAGTGTCCGCGCAAGGCCGGGGAAGCGCACGTCGTAGGAGGGCCAGCGGTGGGCGACCAGCGGCTCCACCCACTCCCGCGCCGCCTCGGGCACGTCGCCCTCGTGGAAGGACCAGGTGTGGTTCCCGCCGAGCGACGCCGCGCGCTCGACGAGGGCGACGCGCGCCCCGGGTCGGCGCGCGCGCAGGGCGAGGGCCAGGAGAGCGTTCTGCAGCCCCCCGCCGACGAGCACGTAGTCGAATGCCGCCGTCACCGGCTTCGCCTCATCTCCCCGCCCGAGTGGCGAAACCCCGCCCCTCCGGCCCGCTTGATCCGGTTGGTTCGGTTCTCCTGGGATGTCGTCGTGGTTGCCGCCCCCGCGCCCGCCCCGGGAGCCTCGAACGACCATTCTAGCCGATCGCCGCCGCGCGGGGCGTGGTTCAGTGCGTGCGGAAGAGGCGCGTGCCGACGACGAGGCCCGCGGCGCCGATCCCGAGGAGGAGGCCCAGCGGCAGGGCCATCTCGGCCGGGGAGAAGCCTCGCCAGAGGGACCCCTCGAGAGCGAGGATCGCCCACTTGGCCGGGCTCACGCCGCTCACGGTGAGCATCCAACGGGGCATGACGAAGAGCGGCACCATCCCGCCGCCGAGCATCGCGAGGACGAGCAGCGTCGCCCACGCCGCTCCGCTCGCCGACTGCTCGGTCTCGGCGACGACGGCGAGGACCATCATGATGCCGGTGAAGGCGGTGGCGGCGGCGAGGACCGCGGCGGCGAGGAGGGGCCACGACGACGGCCGTACGCCGAAGCCCAGGACGCCGACGGCCACGAGGAGGCCCTCGACCGCGATCATGGCGGCGAAGCAGGCGAGCGCCTTGCCGAGGAGGATCTGGCGGCGCGTGAGGGGCGCGGTCAGCAGGCGCCCCATCGTCCCGGTCGATCGCTCCCGCACGAGACCGATCGCGAAGTTCGCCGCGCAGGCCAGCAGGCCCCACAGCATGCCCTGGGGGAACGTGAACTCGAACGAGCTCCGGGGCCCGCGTCGGTCCGGGGCGGTGGCCTCGTGCTCGACGGCGAGGGGCTGGAGCGTCACGCCGCCCGGGCCGTCCGCCGGGGCCTCGGCCAGCCACCGGTCGAGCTCCGCGAGGAAGCGCTCGTTCCGCTTCCTCGCCGGGGACCACGGGGGCGCGTAGCGCAGGCGGCCGAGGGCGTCTGCGACCATGCGGCGGCTCGCCTCGCGGTCGGAGAGGCGCGCCTGCATCGCTTCCGCCGCCTCGCGGGCGAGGATGCCCTCCAGCATCGCCGACTCGGCCCTGCGCGTCGGGTCGATCCCGATCTCGACCTTGGGCGCGTTCCCGGCGAACGGGTTCGCGGCCGCCTCGCCGAAGCCGGGGGCGAGCGCCACCCACGCGACCCGCCGGCCCTGCCGCACGAGGGCGACGGCCTCCGCGCGCGCGACGGTCGCGACTTCGAGACCTTCCGCTCTCGCCAGACGGGCCGCGAACGCCCTCGAGCCCTCCGTCCCGTCCTCGTCCACGAGTGCTATGCCGAGCGGCGATCGTCCCTCGGGCGGTGCGGCGAAGATCACCCCGAAGAGCACGGACAGCACGATCGGCCAGGCCGCGACGAAGAAGAAGTCACCGCGGTGCCGCGTGAGCAGCCGCAGGTCCTTCCGGGCGAGCGCGAGGACGGCCTTCATCGGGGCCGCGAGGCCGGCCCCGGGGCGATCCGGTCCAGGTCGGGACCTGCCGCCTCGAGCCCCTCCAGGAGCCGGATCTGGTTCCGCGCGCGGTCGAGGTTGTGGCCGGCCCGGGTGGTCCGGTAGTAGCGGTCCCCGTCGAGGTGGTCGCCGAGGAAGCGGATCGCCTGCTCGTAGACGATGACCTCGGCGCCGGTCACCAGGAGCGCGCGCTCGGCGGGCGACAGGGCGTCGCCCGCGCCCTCGACGAAACCGCGGGCGAGGGCCTCGAAGACGGGCACGCGCACCGAGACGCGGGACAGGTCGCGCTCGTCCTCCTCGCAGTCGCTGACCGTCGAGCGGGCGAGGTCGCCGAAGTCGTACGGGGCCAGGCCGGGCATCACCGTGTCGAGGTCCACGACACAGAGCCCCTCGCCGGTCTCCGCGTCGAAGAGGACGTTCGCGATCTTGGCGTCGTTGTGGGTGGGCCGCACGGGGATCTCGCCGCGGGCCGCGGGCTCGGAGAGGGCCGAGGCCAGCGCCCGCCGGTCCAGCAGGGCCTCGATCTCGCGCCGGCACTCGGAGACGCGGAAGACGCGGTCCGCCTCGACCGCCCGCTCGAAGGCGGCCAGCCGGCCCGGCGTGTCGTGGAACGCGAGGATCGTCTCGTGGAGGGGCGGGGGGGGCAGGTCGCCCAGGTGCGCCAGGAAGCGGCCGAAGGCGCGGGCGGTCTCGCGGGCCTCCGCCTCGTTCGCGGCCCGCTCCGTCGCGCGCGTGCCCTCGACCCAAGGGACGAGGCGCCAGGTCTCGCCGGCCGCGTCCCGGTGGTGCGAGGCGCCGTCGAGAGTCGGCACGAGGGAGAGGACGCGTCGCCCGGCATCGGGGATGCCCTCGCGCACGAGCCGGGCCGCGACGTGCTGCGTGACGCGCTGCATGTTCTCCATCACCTCGTCGGGGTGGTGGAAGACGTGGCGGTTGATCTGCTGGAGCACGCAGCGATGCCTTCCCGCGGGGGCCTCGAACGTCGCGACCCACGAGTGGTTGATGAGGCCGCTCGTGTGCGGCTCGAGGGAGAAGAGCGAGCCGGGCACCGCGAAACCGGCGAGGACGGCGATCGCGTCGGTGCGGGTCGGGAGGCGCGTCTCGCCGGCCGTCACGCCCAGAGATCCCGGGGATACTCGCCCTGGACGGTGAGGGCCTCGATCAGCTCCACGAGGCGCGGCCGGTCGCCGGGGTAGGTGAGGCCGCCCCACGGGCCGCCGCCGCCGAGGACGCGCACGCGGGCGGCGCCGGCGTCCACCTGCGCCTGGACGGCCGAGAGCAGGAAGTACTCGGCCGAGGTGCTGGAGGCGCTCTCGCCCAGGAACCGGCGGAAGCCCTCCTCGAGCGCAGGCACGAGCGCCGGCGTGAACCCCCAGAAATTGAGCGACACGGGCGTCGTGCCCGGGATCGGCTGCCAGGCGCCCGACGCGTCGAGGCCCCGCGCGTTCGCGCCGTCGCCCTCGACCTTCAGCACCTCGCGGATCGAGACGAGGAAGCCCCTCTCGTCCACCGTGCAGACGCCGCGGCTCACGGGGCCGTCCGGGCTCAGAGTCGTGGCGAGCGGGAATCCGACGATCGCGAACTCGGGGACCGGGCCCTCCTGCGGCCGCCCGAGGTGCTCGGCCAGCACCCGGTAGCTGCCGGCGCCGTAGAAGTCGTCGGCGTTGATCACGGCGAAGGGGCCGTCCAGGAGCGGCGCAGCGGCGAGGGTGGCGTGGCCGGTGCCCCAGGGCTTGGTGCGGCCCGGGGGCGGGGCGAACCCCGCGGGCAGCGCGCTGCCCTGCACGGCGTAGGCCACCGGGACGTGGCGCGCGATCCGGTCGCCCGCGGCCTCGCGCACGTCCGCCTCCATGCCCTCGCGCACGACCAGCACGACGCGGTCGAACCCCGCGCGCTTCGCGTCGAAGGCGGCGTAGTCCAGGAGGGTCGCCCCGCCGGGGCCGACGCGGTCGATCTGCTTGGGGCCGCCGTAGCGGCTGCCGACCCCGGCAGCGAGGACGACCAGGCTCAGGCTCATGCGAAGGGATCTTAGCTCAGCGCGGGCCGGGCGCCCTGCGGCCACGGGGAGGGCCTCCGGGAACGGGATTGCAGGGGAGCGTGGCCGGGAACCTTGACAGGCGAGCGCGCGGGGGCGGAGGATCGGCTCGTCCCGAACCGGAGGAGCGCGCCGATGCGAACCGGATCCGAGCTGCGCCCGCGCATGACCCTGAGGGTGGACGGGGCCCTGTGCCGCGTCCTCTCCGCCGACTACCACGGCGGCCAGGGCAAGATGGGCGGGGTGATGCATGCGAAGATCCGCGACCTCCAGACGGGGAAGGAGCGCGAGCGCCGCTTCCGTGCCGAGGAGGCGGTGGAGGAGGTCCAGCCCGACAAGCAGAGCCTGCAGTTCCTCTACTCGGACGGCGCGGTCAGCACCTTCATGAACCCGCAGACCTACGAGCAGGTGGCGATCGACAGCGCGCGGCTCGGCAAGGCAGCGGCCTGGCTCACGGAGGAGACGGTCGTCCCCGTCGAGTTCGTGGACGGCGAGCCGCTCGGCATCGTGTTCCCGGAGATCGCGGAGGGCCGCGTGGTCGAGACCGCGGCGCCCTACCACTCGCCGGGCACGGACAACGTCTGGAAGGAAGCCCGGCTCGAGAACGGCGTCGCCGTCATGGTCCCGCCTTTCATCGACGTGGGGGAGTGGATCCGGGTGGACGTCGAGAGCTCCCGCTACGTCGAGCGGGCGAAGGCGAAGGCCCGATGAGGCGGAGGTGACCCCATGACCGAAGGAGGATTCAGCCGTTTCTTCCTGCGCGTGACCGCCTGCCACATGGTCACGTACTTCGTCGCCGGGCTCCTCGCGTACACCCTCCTCGACTACGCGACCGCGTTCCAGTCCGAGCACCTCGCGTGCTGGATGCGGCCGACGACCTCGAAATGGGTGGCCCTCGGTCCCGGGCTGCAGTGGATCCGCGGCCTCGTATTCGCCGTCGTCCTGTACCCGTTCCGCCACGTGTTCCTGGAGGGTGATCGGGGCTGGCTGAAGCTCTGGGGGCTGCTCCTCGGCCTCGGCATCCTGTCGACGTACGGCCCGGCGCCGGGCTCCGTGGAGGGCCTCCTGTACACGAAGATCCCGCCCCTCGAACAGGTGAAGGGCCTCAGCGAGGTGGTCGGCCAGTCGCTCGCATTCTCGATCCTCCTCGTGGCCTGGTACCGCCGGCCGCACAAGGCGTGGGGCATCGTCCTCTGCTCCCTGACGGCCCTCGTGGTCCTGATGAGCCTCGCCGGAGCGCTCGTTCCCCGCTGACGACCGAGTCGCTGCTCCTCCCCCGTCGCGTGCTCGTTTCAGAAAGAGCTTTCACAGCTCTTCCACCGCGTGGAGGGTGGACCCGGGCTCGTACGCCCGGTCCAGAAGGGGTTAGGATGGCCGGGCCATGAGCGAGCGCCCCCGCATCCTCGTCTCGAACGACGACGGCTACCAGTCCGAGGGCCTCCGGGCCCTCGTCGCCGCGATGGAGGAGCTCGGCGAGGTCTGGGTGGTGGCGCCGGAGGTGGAGCAGAGCGCCTCCTCGCACGCCATCTCGATCCACCGGCCGCTGCGCCTGCGCGAGGTGCGGCCGCGCTGGTACGCGGTGGACGGCACCCCCACCGACTGCTCGTGGCTCGGCATCCACCACGTCCTGAAGGGCCGCCGCCCCGTGATCATGGTTTCGGGCATCAACCACGGCCCGAACCTGTCCGACGACGTGACCTACTCGGGGACGGTGGCCGCGGCGATGGAGGCCTCGATCATCGGCGTCCCGGCCATCGCGATGAGCCTCGCCGGCTGGGGCATCCAGGACTTCGGGCCCGCCGCCCGCTTCGCCCGGGCCCTCGTGGGGGCGGCCCTCGCCCGCGACCTTCCCCCCAACCTGCTGCTGAACGTCAACGTGCCCCCCGGCGTCGAGCCCGACGGCTACGTCGTGACCCGGCTCGGGAAGCACTCGTACGGGACGGACGTCGTCGAGAAGACGGACCCCCGGGGCCGCAAGTACTACTGGATCGGCGGCAACGAGTACCAGCACGAGGACATTCCCGGCAGCGACTGCAACGTCGTGCTCCGGGACGGACGGGTCTCGGTGACCCCGCTCATGCTCGACCTGACCGACGAGCCGATGCGGGAGGCCGTGGCGTCCTGGTCCGTCCAGGGCTTCACCCGGCACCCCGCCTGAAGCCTCGTCAGGCGCGCGGGCGGGCTCGCGCGCGGGCTTTCCCGGTCCCGCGTCGCCCCAGCACGTCGTCCAGACAGCGCCGCCAGAACTCGCCGTACTCGTCCCAGTAGACGAAGTTGCAGCCCCAGTGCGGGGCCGGGTCGGACGTGTAGGCGAGGACCCGACCCTTCCCGAAGGCCCGCACGACGAGCAGCGGGTCGCCCGTCTCCGCGACCTCGAGCAGCACCGTGCCCTCGCGTCGTGGCCGCGTCTTGTTGTAGCCGAGGAGCGGGGGCATCGCTCCGATGTCGAGGCCCGCGAAGAAGGCGCGGCCGGCGCGGGTCGGGGCCGGGGAGAAGCCCTCGGTGCTCTCGACGAGGTCCTCCGTCTCCAGGCACGTCACGGGCATGAGGTCGGCGAGAAGGGTCCGGCCCCAGCCGCCCTTGCCCATCTCGCCGGTGAAGGAGTACCAGCCGCCCAGGAGCATCAGGCCCTTTCCCGCGCGGACCGCCTCGAGGGTCAGGCGGATCCGGTCCGGGAAGGTGAGGGGCTTCCTTCCGAACTTCGTCCGGTCGAAGAAGCTCGGGGCGAGCTGGAAGAGCTTGGCGTCCACGTCGCTGAAGACGAGGACGTCGTGCTCCGCGAGGACCCGCTCGTAGTCGCCCGGGCCGAGCTTGTTGTAGAAGTCCCAGCTCGGCACCGAGGCGACCTGGTGCTCTCCGGTCGCCTCGAGCGCGGACTTC
>Ga0316622_100001546_pt1 | contig 15061 bp, 10 predicted proteins | sample OWC_Aug_OW2_C1_D_FD_207646 | JGI IMG/M metagenome (GOLD analysis project Ga0316622, IMG submission 207646) | Wetland soil microbial communities from Old Woman Creek delta, Ohio, United States - OWC_Aug_OW2_C1_D5_C | ecosystem: Environmental > Terrestrial > Soil > Wetlands | place: USA: Ohio... | reverse complement strand
AGGGCCTTGCGATTGGCCGTCCCGCCCTCGAGCGAGGCGCAGAAGTGCTGGAAGCCGCGCCAGGGCCCCTGCTCCTCGCGGGCGGTGACGATCGCCGCGGCCGCGCTCCGGCCGAGGCCCTTCACCGCGGCGAGACCGAAGCGGATCGCGCCGTCTTCGACGGTGAAGGCCTCCGCGCTCGCGCAGACGTCGGGCGGGAGCACCGCGATCCCCATGCGGCGGCATTCGGCGAGCAGCACCTGGATGCGGTCGGTGTCGCTCATCTCCGAGGAAAGCGTCGCTGCCATGAACTCGACCGGACAGTGCGCCTTCAGCCACGCCGTCTGGTAGGCCAGCACGGCGTAGCCCGCGCTGTGCGAGCGGTTGAAGCCGTACTCGGCGAAGTGGGCCATGAGATCGAAGACGCGCTCGGCCGTCGCGCGGGCCACCTGCCGGCTCTCGGCGCCCGCGACGAAGGTCTCGCGCTGCTTCTTCATCACCTCGCGCTTCTTCTTGGCCATCGCGCGACGGAGGAGATCGGCCTCGCCGAGCTTGTAGCCGGCCATGCAGGAGGCGATCTGCATCACCTGCTCCTGGTAGACGATCGTCCCGTAGGTGCTCTTCAGGATCGGCTCCAGGCAGGGATGCTCGTAGACGATCTTCTCGCGCCCCTGCTTGCGCGCGATGTAGCTCTCGACCATGCCCGATCCGAGCGGCCCGGGCCGGTAGAGCGCGTTCATCGCGATCAGGTCCTCGAGGCGCTCGGGCTGCAGCTTCTTCAGGTACTCGGCCATCCCGCCGCTCTCGAACTGGAACACGCCTACCGTTTCGCCGCGCGACATGAGATCGAAGACCGCCGCATCGTCGAACGGCAGGCGGTCGAGATCGATCGCCGCCCCGCGCGCCGCGACCAGCGCGAGGCAGTCCTGGACCACGGTGAGCGTGCGCAGGCCGAGCAGATCCATCTTCAGCAGGCCGACACTCTCGCAGGCGACCATGTCCCACTGGGTGGTCGCCTCGCCGTCGCGGCCGCGGAAGAGGGGCACGTGGTCGGTGAGCGGCGTCGGCGTGATCACCACCCCGGCGGCGTGGGTCGAGGCATGGCGTGTCAGGCCTTCGAGCACCCGCGCGATGTCGAGGAGCTCCGCGACGCGCGGGTCGCCGTCGGCCAGCGCACGCAGCTCCGGCACCTGAGCGAGCGCCTTCTCGAGGGTCATCTTCAATTCCGCGGGCACGAGCTTCGCGATGCGGTCGACCTCCGGGTAGGCCATGCCCAGCACGCGCCCGACGTCACGCACGACCGCCCGCGCGGCCATCGTCCCGAAGGTGATGATCTGCGCGACGTTCTCCGCGCCGTAGCGGTCGATCACGTAGCGGATCACCTCGGCCCGGCCGCGGTCGGAGAAGTCGACGTCGATGTCGGGCATCGTCACGCGTTCGGGATTGAGGAAGCGCTCGAAGAGCAGCTGGTGCTCGAGGGGATCGATGTTCGTGATGCCAATCGCGTAGGAGACGCAGCTGCCCGCCGCCGACCCGCGGCCCGGTCCGACCGGCACTCCCCGCCCGCGCGCGTAGGCGATGAAGTCGCGCACGATCAGGAAGTAGCCGGCGTAGCCCATGCGCCGGATGACGTCGAGCTCGTAGCGCAGGCGCCCGCTCTGCTCCTCGCTCAGGGTCTCCCCGTACCGCGCGCGGGCGCCCTCCCAGGTGAGGTGCTCGAGGCAGGCGTCGACGTCGGCGAAGCCCTCGGGCAGCGGGAAGCGCGGCAGGCGCAGCGAGCCGAACTCGAGCTCGACCGCGCACGCTTCGGCAATGCGCACGGTGTTGGCCAGCGCTTCGGGGCAGTGGCCGAAGAGCGCCTGCATCTCCTCGGGGGTCCGCAGATGGAAGCGGTTGCCCTCGAACTTGAGCCGGCGCGGGTCGCTGCGCACACGGTTGGTCTGGATGCAGAGGAGGACATCGTGGGCCGCGGCGTGCTCGGGCTCGAGGTAGTGGCAGTCGTTCGTCGCGACGAGGCCGAGCCCCGTGCGCCGCGCGATCTCGAGCAGGCGCTCGTTCCCGAGCGCCTCCTGCGCGAGCCCGTGGTCCTGCAGCTCGAGATAGAAGCGGCCGTCGAAGATATCGGCTAGGCGCCGCGCGGCGCGCTCCGCGTCTTCCGTGCGTCCGGCGCGCGCGAGCACGTTCACCTCGCCTTTCACGCACGCCGAGAGGCCGATCAGCCCCCCGCCGTGCGCGGCGAGCGATTCGAGATCGATGCGCGGCTTGTAGTAGAAGCCCTCGAGGTAGCCGATCGAGGCGAGCTTCATCAGGTTGTCCCAGCCGGTCCGGTCGCGGGCCAGGAGCACGAGGTGGTAGGGCCCCGCGCCACCGGGGGAACGGTCGTGGCGGCTGCCGGGGGCGACGTAGGCTTCCATGCCGAGCACCGGGCGCAGCCCGGCCTCGCGCGCGGCGCGGTAGAATTCGACTGCGCCGAAGAGGTTGCCGTGATCGGTGATCGCGACGGCGGGCATGCCGAGGGCGGCGGCGCGCGAGGCGAGACCTGCGATCTTGATCGCGCCGTCCAGCAGGCTGTACTGCGTGTGCGTGTGGAGATGCACGAACTGCGGTGCCGCCACGGCTCCTCCGCAACTGCCCGACCCGCCCCTTCGAGAAACCAGGACCCGTTACCATAGCGCGCCGGCGGAGAAAATCAAACCGAAGGGTGACTCCCCGCTCCGTCGCGCCGCAGATCCCGGATCCGGGGAGCGCGCGTTCCGTGCTTCGGCCCGCGCGGTTGACAGTCGGCCGGGCGCTGCTACAATCGCGGCCCGACCCAGGACACGCGGCGCGCTCGGTCGAGGAGCCGGATCATGACGCAGTCCCGCACGACGCCCCGGGCCCGGGCACGCCGCGGGTGCCCGCCGGCCGCCCTGTTCCTGGCCGCCCTCCTCGCCTGCCCGAGCCCCGCGCGCGGCGCCGACCCGCTCCTCGTCGTCCTCAAGAACACGCTGCTCGGGGGAACGACCGGACTCGTCCTCGGCGCAAGCCTGTCTCTCGTCGTCGCTGACGAGGTGCGCGCGGACGTCGTGCGCTGGGCGACCGTGGCAGGGAGCTTCGCCGGCTTCGGCATCGGCGTCTATCTCGCCGCGCGCGGCGAGGGTGAGCTCTTCGGCGCAACTTCCGGCGCGGGTTCCGGAAGCATGCCTCCCCGGGAAGCGATCATGAGTCGCACGGAGCTTCTCGCCCGCTTTCCGGAGGAGTACGCCCGCGCGGCCGGATCGCCGGGCGCGCGCCCGGGAATCAGCCTGCGCCTGCCCCTCTTCCATCTCGCCGCTCGAGCCGGCGCTTCGCCGGGTGCGCCCGCGCCTGCCGCCGGCAGGACCTCCGCGGCACGTCCGGCCCACCCCCGCGTTCCTTTCGCTGTGCCTCCGCGGTCCCTCTGCGCTCAGTCCTTGTCGGGCGGGAGCGCGATCTTTACCGCCCGGACGCCGTAGGCATCGGCGTCCAAGACGTCGATCGTCAGCCCGTAGGCCATGAAGCGCTCCCCCGCGCGCGGGATGCGCCCCGCCCGCTGGAGGATGAGGCCGGCCACCGTGTCGTAGCGACGCTTGGGAAGATCGAGGTCGAGCTCCTGGTTCAGGTCGTCGATGTCGGTCAGCCCCTCGACGACGTACACGCGCGGCGAGAGGCGGCGGATCTTGCTGTGGGCGCGCTCGTGCTCGTCCTCCATCTCGCCCACGATCTCCTCGACGATGTCCTCGACGGTGACGATGCCCTGGCAGGCGCCGAACTCGTCGACGATGACCGCCATCGGGTTGCGCGCCTTCTGCATCTCGACCAGCAGGTGGTCGATGCGCTTCGAGTCGGGCACGATCGGGGCGGGCCGCAGGTAGGCGGCGACCGTCTCGCGCGGCTCGGCGTCGTACAGCAGGTCGAAGATGTTGAGGAGGCCGACGACCCGGTCGCGCTGGCCCTCGTAGACCGGGATGCGCGTGTAGCCCACGCGCGCGACCAGCTCCCGCCAGGCCGCCGTGCTCGCGCCGCGCTCGAGCAGCACGACGCGATTCATCGGAATCATGATCTCGCGCGCGACCGTCTCGCGGAAATCGAGGATCGACTCGAGCATGCGTTTCTCGCGCTTGCCGCTTTCGTCGGCGCTCTCCGCCTCCCGCACGAGGACCTTCAGCTCCTCGCGGGTGACGAACGGGTCGCGCCGTTCGCGGCCGATCACCGCCAGCAGCCCGTGCACGTAGAAGGTGACGAGTCCGGTGACGGGCAGGAAGAGCTGGTGGAGGAACTCGAGCAGCCGCGCGTCACGCGCCAGCAGCGAGCCGCCCAGCCGCTTGCCGATCATCTTCGGCACGATCTCGGCCGCGACGACGACGACGATCGTCATCGCGGCGGTGGCGAGGAGCGAGGCGAAGCCCGCGTTCCTCTGGCTGAGCGATTCCGGGGGCCCGAAGAGGGCGCGGGCGACGAGGGTCGTCGCGAGCGAGGTCCCCAGCACGCTCAGCCCCGCCGCCGAGACGAGGAACATGATCAGCAGGTGCTCGCGGCGCTCGAGCAGGCGCAGCGCGCGGCGCGCGCTCACGAGACCAGTCTTGGCGCGATGGCGCAGTCCGATCCGGCTCGCCGAGATCAAGGCCATCTCGACGGCCGACACGTAGGCGGCCCCGAGCAGGCAGGCGAGGAGCAGCAGCAGCGGACCGGCGAAATCCCCGACGATCGCGCTCATGGCGCCGCCTCCCCCGCCTCGGGCAGCTCGAGCAACACCTTGCGCACCTGGTGGCGCGCCACTTCGAGCACGTGGAAGCGCAGCCTCTGCCACTCGACGATCGTGCCGGAACGCGGGATGTGCCCGTGGACGTCGCAGAGGAAGCCGTTCAGGGTGACGGCCGCCTCGTCGGGCAGGTCGAGATCGAGCGCCTGGTTCAGGTCCTGCAGCGCGAGCCGCCCGGGCAGGATGTAGAGGTTCTCGCCCCGCTTGCGGATCGGAGGTTCCTCGAGGTCGAACTCGTCGTAGATGTCGCCGACGATCTCCTCGATCACGTCCTCGCGCGTGATCAGTCCCACCGTCTCGCCGTACTCGTTGACGACGATGACGAGAGCGGTGCGCGAACGCTGGATCTCGTGGAAGATGCGGTCGACCGGGGCCGGCTCCGGAAAGAAGGCGACCGGGCGCAGGAAGGCGACGAGCGGCCGCGACGGATCGAGGAAAAATTCCTTCGCCTGCACGAACCCGACCACGTTGTCAGGCTCGACCTCCCAGACCGGATAGCGGGAATGGCGCGTTTCGCGCATCATGGCGACGGCCCGCTCGGGCGGGGTGGCAAGGTCGAGATCGACGATGTCGACCCGCGGAGTCATGATCTCCTCGGCCGTCCGGGTGGGAAATTCGAGGATGTTCTGGACGAGCCGGCTCTCGCTGCGCGTGATCGCCGCGCTCGCCTCATCGACCTCTTCGAGAACCGTGCGCAGTTCCGCCCGGGAGATCAGCCGCGCGGAGACCGGCGAGGTCTGGGGCTGCCCCAGCAGGCCGAGGAGCCTCGCCGCCAGCCAGCCGAAGGCGACCGCCAGAGGCTTGAGCAGACGGGTGGCGAGGACCAGGCCTCCGGATGCGGCTCGGGAGACGGCCAGGGAGTAGTTGACCGCGATCGTCTTCGGGGTGATGTCGCCGAAGACGAGCACGGCGAGGAAGGCGACGAGGAACGCGGTCCGCACCGCCCGGTCGCGGTCGTCGAAGAGCACCAGGAAGAGGGCCGTGGCCAGCGAGGAGATCGCGATGTTGACCAGGTTGTTGCCGACGAGAATCGCGCTCAAGGTTTCCTGGGGATTCGAGAGCAGGTGCAGGATGCGGCGGGAGGCCCGGTCCCGGCGCTCTTCGAGCTGGTGCAGCTGCAGCCGGGTGAGCGAGAAGAGGGCGGCTTCCGCGCCCGAGAAGAAGGCCGAGACGGCCAGCAGGCCCAGCATGAGGACGGTCAGGAACGTGATCAACGCGGCCCCCCGGCCCGGGACGGCCGCTTCCATCGGCCGCCGCCTCCCTCCCGGGAATCGCCTCGCCGGCGCGGGAGTCTTTCCGGAAGCCTAGGGAGCCCGAACGCGGGGGTCAAGCCAAGCCGTGCGCCCCTCTTGCCGGACGCGCCCGTCGTCCGCAACCCTTAGCCTTGCGGCGGGGTAGCACTTTGCCGTAAGATGGCCCGGCCTTATTTTTGAGGGATATTGCCCCCCGAGTCCGTGGAGGAAGGAATCGCCATGGCGCTGTTCGAAACGATGCGGGAGAACACCAAGGTGATCCTCTGGATCACCGTCCTCGCGTTTGTCGGCCTGATCTTCCTCGCCTGGGGAGCCGACTACGCGACAAAGTCGAAGAGCTCCGGGCAGGAGCCCGGGGTGCTCGGGCGGGTGAACGGCGAAGCGCTCTACGCGCGCGACTACAGCCGGCTTTTCGAGGACTCCCGCGCCTCCTATGAGCAGGAGCAGGGCCGCCTCCCCGACGAGAAGGCCCAGGTGGGGCTGGCCGCCGAGACCTGGCAGCGCATGGTCGACGGCGCGCTCATGCGCCAGATGGCGGCCGAGCACGACATCGTCGTGACCGACCAGGAGGTCGCGAACGCCCTGCTCTACGCCCCCCTGCCGCAGTTCCGCTCCCTGCCCGCCTTCCTGGACGAGCAGGGCCGCTTCGATCCCCAGCGCTACCAGGCCTGGGTCGCCGACCCGCGCACGAACACGTTGCCTCTGGAGGAGCAGTACCGCGAGATGCTCATGGTCCAGAAGCTGCGCATGCTCGCCCTCTCGACGGTGAAGGTTTCGGGCGAGGAGGTCCGCAGCGCGTGGGTGGGACGCAACGAGAAGGCCGACATCGCCTACGCCCTCGTGCCCTACTTGAAGATTCCGAGCGAGGAGCAAATCGCGGACGAGGAGCTCGAAGATTATCTCCGCAGCCACGAGGACCAGTTCCGGGCGACGGCCCGCGCGGCGCTCGAGTACGTCCGGATCGACAAGCGCCCGACGGCCGAGGACACCCTCGAGGCAATGAACCAGATGGACGAGGTGCGCCACTCGCTCGCGCAGGGCGAGGACTTCATGACCCTCGTCCAATCCTACTCGGAAGCGACGAGAGACCGCTGGGGCGGCGAGCAGGGCCGCCATTTCCCGCGCGAGGAACTCGCCCCGCCGGCCCTTCGCGACGCGGCCTTCACCCTGCCGGTGGGCCAGGTGAGCGAGCTGATCTCGGGTCCCGCCGGGCTGCACATCCTCCGCGTCGAGGACCGCAAGACCGAGAACGGCGTCGAGCTGGTCAAATTCGCCGAGATCTTCATTCCCATCGAGATGTCCTACGAGACCAACTTCGCGATCCAGGACCGCCTGCTCGACCTAGTCGACTCGACCGGAGTCGCCGCCTTCCGCGAAGCGGCCGAGAGCGCGGGGCTCACCGTGCAGGAGACGGGGCCCTTCGATCCGGAAGGTTTCGTCCCCGGTCTCAGCCGCGTGGCCGCCGCCAAGGAATTCGCGCAGCGCGGGGAGCCCGGCAAGCCGAGCCGTCCGGTCGAGGCGGCCGACGCCTGGTACGTCTTCCATCTCGTCGAGCGCCGCCCGCCGGAGATTCCGCCTCTCGAGGAGATCCGGCGCAGCGTGCGCAACGCCTACCTGCTCGACTATCGCAAGCAGACGGCGAGCGCGCACATGCGCGAGATCCTCGACCGGGCGCGAGGAGGCCTACCGCTCGACCAGGCGGCTGCGCTCGACACCCTGGCCGCCTACTACCGCGCCGACGGCGTCGTTCCGCAGGGGCAGATCCGCGGCATCGGCTACGATCCGGCCCTGAATGCGGCCGTCTTCGAGGCCCAGGTCCCGGGGCTCCTGCCCGAGCTCATCGTCGGCAACCAGGCCGTCTTCGTCGTCGAGATCCTCTCACCGCCCGTTTTCGATCAAGCGGCCTTCGACGCGCAGAAGGAGCAGCTGCGCCAGCGCCTGCTCGAGCAGAAGCAGTCCCAGGCGGCCGAGCAGTGGATGGAGCGCGTGCGCAAGGACGCCCGGATCGAGGACTACCGTCCGGTGATCTCCTCGATGTAGCGGCGATCGCGGAGGGCTTCGCGCGTTGGGCGCATCCCCGCGCAGGTGGGAGGCGGGCCGGTTCCTGCGCCGCGCCTCCGCGAGCAGCTTCGCCCGCCATGTGGCGATCCTGACTTCCGGCACCGCGGCCGGCTACGCCCTCACCGCGCTTGCGGCGCCCGTGCTCAGCCGGCTCTTCGATCCCGCCCAGTTCGGGCTGCTGGCGCTCTTCACTTCGATCGTCTCGATCCTCGCCGAAGGCGCGAGCGCGCGCTACGGCCTCACCGTCGTCCTCCCGGCCGAGGACGACGACGCGGCGAACCTCCTCTCCCTCGCCCTCCTCATCGGGCTCGGCGCTTCCGTGCTCGCGCTCCTCGCCGTTGCGGCGGGCGGGCGGTGGATGGCCGAGGTGCTCGGCAACGCCCAGCTCGCGGCCTACCTCTGGTGGGTGCCCGCGGCGCTCCTGGCAAGCAGCGCCGCCGAAAGCCTCAGCTTCTGGGCGACCCGGCGGAAAGCCTTCCCCACGATCTCCGTCTCGCAGGTCCTGCGCTCCGCGGGCGCGGCGGCGGTCCAAGTGGCCGCCGGCCTGCTGGGCGCCGGGGCGGGGGGCCTCGTCGTCGGACGCGTCGCCGGGGAGGCGAGCGCCGCGGCCACGCTCGGTTGGCGCTGCTGGCGCGGGGAAGGCGACGTCCTGCGCCGGGCGGCCTCGTGGCCGCGCATGCGCGCGCTCGCCCGCGCCTATGCCGACTTCCCCAAGTTCAGCCTGCCCCAGGCTCTCGTGAACGCGTTCTCGCAGAGCGTCCCGGTCTTCCTCCTCGCGTACTTCTTCGACACCGCCGTCGTCGGCCTCTACGCGATGGGACACCGCCTGCTGCACCTTCCCGCGCGCTTCATCGGCCAGTCGGTGCGCCAGGTCTTCATGCAGCGGGCGAGCGAGGCCCACACGCACGGGCTGCCCCTCGCGCCCCTCGCCGGCCGCGCGACGCTGGGCCTCGCCGCCATGGCCGCAATTCCGGCGGCGATCGTGGTCGCCGCCGGGCCGTCTCTATTCGGATTCGTGCTCGGTAGCGAATGGATCGCCGCGGGCGAGTACGCCCGCTGGATGGTCCTCTGGCTCTTCTTCGCGTTCGTCAATCCGCCGGCCTCCGTTCTCGCGCAGGTGCTGCGCCGGCAGCGGTTCCTGCTCGTCTTCGACCTCGCGCAACTCGTCGCGCGCGTCGCGGCGGTCGTCGCCGGAGGGCTGCTCCACTCGCCGCTCACCGCGGTCGCGCTCTTCAGCGTGGCGGGCGCGGCCTTCAACGCCTACCTCGTCGCCGCGATGCTGCTCTACAGCCGCGGCCATCCCGCGCCGCCGCCCGACGCGGCCCGAACGGCTTGACAGGCAATGACCCGACCCCGAACATGGGCGCTTTCGAAGGCGGCACCCACGCCATGAACCAGCGCAACTCTCCAGCCGCCCCCGGCCAGGCGGCCCGCGACGCGGGCTTCGACGCGCGCTACGAGGCGATCCTCGCCGCGTGCCCCGAAGCCACCTTCTTCCACACGCGCCTCTGGGCGGCCATCGTGCGCGAGGGGTTCCCGGGGTGCGAGGACCGCTCCGAGATCCTCGCCGCCGGCGGCCGCGAGCACGCCCTGCCTCTCTTCCGCCTGCGCCGCCTCGGGGGGTTGCTGACCGGCTGGCACAGCGGCTTTCCGTTCCTCTACGGCGGCCCGGTTCCGTGCGGCGAAGCGGCGCTCGCGGCCGTGCGTTCGTCCCTGGCCGCCCGGAAGGGAAGCGTCGTCCTGATCGGCAATCCCTTTGCCGGCGGGTTGGACGCGGGGACCGCCGGCCCAGGCGGGGCCGCCTGCGAAGGGCTCGCGCTCGTCCCGGAAACGACGCATCTGCTGGCCCTGCCCGCGGACGCAGAGACCTACTGGAGCGAGGTCCTTGACACGCGCAAGCGCAACGACATCCGCCGTCTCGCGCGCAAGGGTGTGCGCGTGGAGACGACGCGCGAACCGGCGGACATCGCCGCGGTCCACGCCCTCTACCGGGCGCGCATGGCCTCCTGGCGGCGCAAGCCGGGACTCGTCTATCCGGAGAGCTTCCACCGGGCGATGGTCTCGCTCGGCGGCCAGGCCGTGCGCTGCTACGTGGCGCGGTATGAAGGGCGGGTGATCGGCGGCGCCTTCGTCGCCCGCTGGAACGGGATCGCGCACTACAATGCGGGGTATTTCGCCGAGGAGGCGCGCGCCCTGAGACCGAACGTCCTCATCCAGGAACGGATCATCCGCGACGCGATCGAGGACGGCTTTCACCTCTACGACATGCTGCCCAGCGCGGGGCTGCCGAACGTCGAGGCCTTCAAGGAGTCCTTCGGCGGGGTGCGCACGCGCTTCCCGCGCTGGGAGCGAATCGCCGGGCTCCATCGCCTGGCGAGAGAACTGCGGCGCCTGCGCGGGCGCTTGCGTGAAAGGCCGGCCGATGAGCCCTGAGCGGTCCTGGAACTGGCCCCCCGCGGGCCACATCCCCGTGCGGCGCGACTACCTCGTCTTCGGCCGCCCCGACATCCGCGAAGAAGAGATCCGCGAGGTCGAGGCGACGCTGCGCAGCGGCTGGCTCGGCACCGGGCCGCGCGTGGCGCGCTTCGAGGAGAGCTTCCGCGCGTACATCGGCGCCCGCCACGCGATGGCGCTCAACTCCTGCACGGCCGGCCTGCATCTGGCGATGATCGCCGTCGGCGTGCGCCCCGGCGACGAGGTGATCACCTGCCCCATGACCTTCGCCTCCACGGCGAACGCGATCCTCCACGTCGGCGCCGTGCCCGTCTTCGCCGATTGCGACCGCGAGACCCTCTGCCTCGACCCCGACCGCGTCGCCGAGCGCGTGACCCCGCGCACGCGCGCGATCGTACCGATCCACTTCGCCGGCCGCGCCGCCGACATGACCCGCCTCGTTCCCCTCGCCCGCGAGCGGGGGCTGAAGATCGTCGAGGACGCCGCGCACGCGATCGAGACGGTCCATCAGGGACGCAAGATCGGGACGATCGGCGACTGCACCGCCTTCAGCTTCTACGTGACCAAGAACGTCGTCACCGGGGAGGGCGGCATGGTGACGACCGACGACGCGCAGCTCGCCGACTGGATCAAGGTGGCCGGCCTCCACGGGCTCACCCGCGACGCCTGGAAGCGCTACTCGGACGAGGGCTACCGCCATTACGAAGTCATCTTCCCCGGCTTCAAGTACAACATGATGGACCTCCAGGCGGCCATCGGCATCCATCAGCTCGCCCGCGTGGAAGCGGGCCTCGCCCGCCGCGAGGCGATCTGGAAGCGCTACCGGGAAGCGTTCGCCGACCTGCCATTGCGCGTGCCGCCCGAGCCTCCCGCGGGCGACCGCCACGCGCGCCATCTCTTCGTCGTGCTGCTCGAGCTCGAGCAGCTGCGGGCGAGCCGCGACGAAGTGCTCGCCGCCCTCCACGGCGAAGGCATCGGGACCGGCGTGCACTACCGCGCGCTGCACCTGCATCCCTTCTACCAGGAGCGGTTCGGGTATCGCGCCGAGGATTTCCCCGCAGCGGCGTGGGTCGGCGAGCGCACGCTCTCTCTTCCGTTCTCGACCGGCCTCAGCGACCGGGACGTGGAGGATGTCGTCGCGGCGGTGCGCCGGGTGCTGCTCGCGGCGCGGTCTTAGTCTCGCCTGGCGGCGACTCCGGTTCTCGGGCTGCCTCTCCCGCCCGCGGGCGCAGCGGACCGCCCGCCCCGGCACCGACCTTGCCGCGCGAGGGATGGGTGCGTATCCTCGGACCTCGTGCGCATGCGGGTGCGGGCGAAGGGGCTACGGACGCGGCGAGGGTGAACGATGCTCAGACGATCCAGCGGAATTCTCATGGCCGTCTCTTCCCTGCCCTCCCCCCATGGCATCGGGGACATGGGGCCGGAGGCGGGGCGGTTCATCGATTGGCTGGCGGAGGCGCGACAGAGCTTGTGGCAGATGCTGCCGCTCTATCCGACCGATCCAGCGCACGGCAGCTCGCCGTACAGCAGCGTTTCGAGCTTCGCCGGCAACCCGCTGCTCATCAGCCCGGACCTGCTCGTCGAGGAGGGGCTGCTCGCCCGCGGAGAGGTCGCGGGGCCGGGACCCGACCACGACCCCGCGCGCGTCGATTATCCCGCCGTGGGAACGTACAAGCGCGGGCTGCTGGAGAGAGCGTTCCGCAGATTTCGCGAGCGGGGCGCGCCGGGCGAGTACGAGCGCTTCTGCGGGGAGCAGGCAGTCTGGCTCGAGGACTTCGCCCTCTTCATGGCGCTCAAGCAGCGCTTCCAGGGACGGGGATGGAGCGAGTGGCCGGCGGAGCTGCGCGACCGGAGGGAAGGGGCGCTCGCGCGGGCGCGCGCGGAGCTGCGCGACGAGGTGGACCGGCAGCGCTTCGTCCAGTTCGTCTTCGCCGAACAGTGGGCGCGCCTGCGCAAACGGTGTGGCGAGCGCGGCGTGCAGGTGATCGGCGACCTGCCGATCTACGTCAACCACGACAGCGCCGAGGTCTGGAGCCACCCGGAGATCTTCCAGCTCGATGCCGAGCGCCGGCCGCGGGTCGTCTCGGGCGTGCCGCCCGACTACTTCAGCGCGACCGGCCAGCGGTGGGGCAATCCGCTCTACGACTGGCGGGTCCTCGCCGACCGCGGATTCGACTGGTGGATCGAGCGGCTGCAGCGCGCCTTCGAACTCTTCGACATCATCCGCATCGATCACTTCCGCGGGCTCGTCGCCTATTGGGAGGTCCCCGCGCACGAGCCGACCGCCGTGAACGGGCGCTGGGTGGAGGTGCCCGTCGCGCGCTTCTTCGACACGCTGCTCACCCGCTTCGTCGGCCTGCCGATCCTGGCCGAGGATCTCGGCCTCATCACGGCCGACGTGCGGGAGACGATCGAGCGCTATGAGGTGCCGGGCATGAAGGTGCTGCTCTTCGCCTTCAGCGAGGACAGCCCGATGCACCCCTATCTCCCCCACACCTACCCCCGCCGCTGCGTGGCGTACACGGGGACGCACGACAACAACACCGTGCGCGGCTGGTTCGAGACCGAGGCCCGCGAGGAGGACCGGCGCAGGCTGGCGGCCTACCTGGGACGAGACATCACCCCGGCGAACGTGCACTGGGAGATGATCCGCGCGGGGTTGGCGTCGGTCGCCGACTTCTTCATCGCCCCGCTCCAGGACGTGCTCGGCCTGGGCCCGGAGGCGCGCATGAATCGCCCGGCGCAGGGAACCGGAAACTGGGAGTGGCGCCTGCTGCCGGGAGCCCTTCCCGCCGCCCTCGCAGCCGATCTGGGTTCGCTCACGCGGATCTACGGGCGCGGTTGACGCCCGCCGCGCAGGCGGGCGTCCCGGGCGGAGGCGAGGTGCGCGCCGGGCGGACGGCTCCGCCGGCCGCGCAAGAGCCGGCCGTCAGGGCTTCGTCCCCGGCCGGTCCTGCCCCTCGTCCTTCGCGGCGTTCTTTTGAGCGGCAGAATCGTCGGCGGGCGGGGAAGTGCGCATGCCGGACTTGAATTCCTGCACGCCGCGCCCGAGGCCGCGGGCGAGCTCCGGGATCCGGCGGGCGCCGAAGAGCAGCACGAGGACGAGGACGATGAGCAGGATCTCCGTCGTCCCCAGATTGCCGAACAACATCGCGAGCGCGACCGGTCCCATCCCCCACCTCCTTGCGGCGCGCGCCTGCGGGCTGCGCCGCCGGATCCCGGCGGACGGCGGCCCCCGCGGGTGCGCCGGCGTCGGCCTACCCTCTCCCGCCTCTCTGGCCTACGCCTCTACGGCGTGGGCGGTTCCCCCGCGATCCTCTCGGCGACGTCCGCTCCCAGGATGACGAGGACATCGACCGGCTCGGCGGGGCGCTCCTGGCGGACCAGCCGGCCCACGCCCCAGCGCGCGCGGAGGAAGCTCAGACACGCGTCCCCCGCCCGCCGGTCGCCGGAGCGGTCGACGACGATCGTCTCCCGGTAGCCCAGCGTGTCGGCGTTCGACACGGAACGGACGTCGAAACCCGCTGCGCGGAGCGCATCGCGCGCCCGGCTGGCGAGCTTGCTCACTCCGCAGCCGTTCGCGATGTGCAGGCGGATCGCCGGCTCTCCGAACGCCTCCGGCCGCTTGCGCGCAAGTTCCTCCAATCCGTCTCCCGACAGCAACCCCGCCTCCTCGAATCCCTCGACGACTGCGGGCACGACCTCGGTGCGGCGCGGGTCCCACTCCTGCTCTCGCGGCTGCGCCGCCTGCTGCCCGTCGTGGTCGAGCAGGCCGAGCAACGAGGCGGCAAAGGCAAGGAGGACAACGATCAGCAGGAACTCGATCACGCCGCGCAGGAACCTGCCGGCGCCCCCCCCGCGCGGCGCGCGCGCACGGCGCCGGCTCGCGCTCCGTCTCGTCGCGCGGCGGCTCATCGGACTCCCTCACGCACTTTGGACAGCCGCTCCCAGGTTCCCGCAGGGCTCTCGGGGACCAGCTTGAGCCCGGCCAGGAGGGGCAGGTAGTTGAGATCCCCGCTCCAGCGCGGGATCACGTGGAAAGCGAGATGCCCGCCCACCCCGGAGTTGATGCCCGCGTTGAGCGCGTCCATGCCGTAGGCGCGCTCCAGTAATCGCTCGGCGACGCGCATCCAATCGGCGAGCTCCGCGCGCTCCTCGTCGCTCAGGCTTGGAAAGCAGGTCACGTGACGGCGCGGAAAGACGAGCAGGTGCCCGTTGTTGAAGGGCCGCGAGGCGACCTTCAGACAGACGCGCGCGCCCGCCCCGAGCAGCAGCGCGCGGCCGCCCGCGACCGCGTCGTCCGCGAGCGCGGCCGCGGCGCACAGCTCGCAGCCGCTCGCCGGGTTGCGCAGGCGGCAGACATGGGCGTGCTCGACCGCGCTCAACTGCTCGAGCGTGTTCACCCCCAGGATCTCGGTCGGGTCGTTCAGATGATAGGTGCCCACCCGCCGGCCCGAGGCGCAGAGCAGTCCGATCACGTCGGTCAGGTAGACCTCGCCCGCGCGCTCGTCGGGATGCACCTGCCGCAGGGCGGAGAAGAGCGGCTCGGCGGCGA
>Ga0316622_100001545_pt1 | contig 15062 bp, 8 predicted proteins | sample OWC_Aug_OW2_C1_D_FD_207646 | JGI IMG/M metagenome (GOLD analysis project Ga0316622, IMG submission 207646) | Wetland soil microbial communities from Old Woman Creek delta, Ohio, United States - OWC_Aug_OW2_C1_D5_C | ecosystem: Environmental > Terrestrial > Soil > Wetlands | place: USA: Ohio... | reverse complement strand
CGCCGCGGAGAGCACCCGGGGGCGGCGATCGGGTCGCGTGGGGAATCCCTCCACTGCGCAAGCCAGCGCATCGAGAACATCCTCGCGCGAGGCGTAGCGTGGGGACGCGGCGCCGAGTCGCGCCGCGAGATTCGAGAAGATCCACCAGTCGGGCCGGCTGAAACCGTTGATCGCGCCGTCGGGCAGCGTTTCGATCCCGGCCGCATCCTGAAGGCGTCCCTCGATGCTGATGAGCGACCCGCCCGCTTCAGCGAAGCTCGCCGCAGGGAGGAAGACGTCGACCTCGTACGGCGGCAGGTAGAGATCCTGGACGATGAGGAAGTCGCAGGCGGGCCTCTGGAGCACGGGATTCTCGCCGGCCAGGTACAGCACGCGCGGGATCGCCGCTGCCGGCGGCGCGGCGTCCGTCTCCGCCACCCGCTTCCGCAGAGCCGCCAGGCCCAGAGGCGGCTCGGGGCCATCCAGCAACCCCAGCTCGAGCGCGCCCCGCGTATTCGCGCCGTAGTAGAGGGGCACGACCATCGCCCGCTCGACGCCCAGGATGCGCTGCAGGGCGGCAATGCCCTCCGCCCCGGCGGACATGAGCGCCTGAGGTCCGACGAGCACGGCCACATCTTGCCCCTGGGCGAGGATGTCGAGCGCATTCGCGAGCGCGCCGGCCGCGACCTTCCCCGCGGCAGCCGCGCGCTTCACCTCGGGTTTCCCGCCTTCCAGAGCCTCCGCGCACGCGGCCAGGAGCGCCCCCTCCGAACCCGGCGCGACTCTCAGGCAATGGTCCGTGTACTTGCACAGATTGCCGTCGCGCGCGTCGAGAGCGACCAGGCGGGCGCCTTTGGCCAGCGCGCGCCGGATCTGGACGCCGGCGATGGAGAAGTGAAACCGCGTGTCGAGTCCCACGGCCAGAATCGTGTCGCACTTCGCAATCCGGGCGAGGGAGATCGGCCGCGAGAAGAACGCCTTCCACGCGGCCGGCCCGCCGGGCAGCAGCGCGCGCGCCGAGGTGTCCAGATGGGGTGTGCCGATCGCCGCGGCGAATTCCCGGGCGGCGAACAGCCCCTCGCACGATAGGTCGGGAGAAACGAGCAACGCGACCTCGGCCGGGCTCGCCGCGCGGAGCGCCTCGGCCGCTACCCCCAGCGCCTCATCCCAGCTGACCTCGCGGAAATAGGCGCCCTTCTTGACCATCGGCTTCTTGACCCGCGAGTGGTGGTGGGTCACTTCCGGCATGCAGAAGCGCCCCTTCACGCAGAGCTGGCCGTCGTTGACCTCGGGGTCGCCGTGGGCCCGCGCGCTCGACAGGCGCCCATCCTTGTGCGCGATCTCGACCTGGCACCCGACGGCGCAGAAGGGGCAGGTCGACACCTGGAATCCGTCCGGCTTTCCGTCCCACTTCGAGGCCTTGTCCGCGAGCGCCCCGGTCGGGCAGACATCCACGCACGCGCCGCAGAACTCGCAGCCTGCTTCGATGTGACTGCGCCCGAACGCCGGGCCGATCTTCGCCTTGCGTCCGCGCCAGGTGAAGGCGAGCACCGCCGTCCCGCGCACCTCCTGGCACATGCGCACGCACCGCCCGCAGAGAATGCAGATGTTGTAGTCGCGATCGTAGAATGGGTCGCCCTGCTCCGGCTCGTAGCCGTGATAGTAGACGGGATACCCGAGTTCCTTGATGCCCAGCTCATTGACCAGGTCCTGCAGCTCGCACTGGCGGTCGTTGGGGCAGAAGCGGCAGCCGGTCGAGACCCCCGCCTTGCGGATGGTCCCCTGGTATGCCGAGCACTCCTCGGACTCGTCGCACAGAAAACAGCTCGAGGGATGCTCGCTCAGAATGAGCTTGAGGATCTCCGTCCGCAGCTCGCCCAGCCGGGCCGTGTGGGTCAGGACCTTCATTCCCGCCGCGGCTTTGGTGTCGCAGGCGAGCGGGTAGCCCCGCATGCCCTCGATCTCCACCATGCACATCCGGCAGGAGCCGAAGGGAGAGAGATCCTTGTGCGAGCAGAGCGAGGGGATCTTGACCCCGTTCAGCTCTGCGGCCCGCAGGACGGAGACGCCCTCGGGGAATTCCACCTCGCGATGGTTGATCTGCATCCGCAGACGGGTCGGTTCTGCTAGCGCCACGTCGCTCTCCGCTGGTCTGTTCCTGCGCGTCCTCGGATCGCCCGATGCGCGGACACGAGCCCCGCGCCCGCGCATCGCCCGGGTGCGCGCCCGCCCTCCGCCTAAACCGACTCGATCACGATCGCGTCGCCGGCGATCGCGTCGAAGCGGCAGACCTCATAGCACGACCTGCACTTGATGCACTTCTCCGGATCCAGGTTGTGCACCTCCGACCGCGGCCCGGTGATCGCCTTGGTCGGGCAAACCGCCACGCACCTCTGGCAGCCGGTGCACTTGCCCGGGATGATGCGGTAGACGACGAGATCGCGGCAGACGGCCGCGGGGCAACGCCGGTTCACCATGTGCTCGAGGAATTCCTGGCGGAAGTACTTCGTCGCCGAGAGCACCGGGTTGGGGGCCGTTCCGCCGAGGGCGCAGAGCGAGCCGGCCTTCACCGTCAGAGCGAGCTTCTCCATCTTCTCGAGATCGCCGGCTTCCGAGCGCCCGCGACAGGCGTTGCTGAGCAACTCGACCAAGTGGCGCGTGCCCACCCGGCAGGGCACGCACTTGCCGCACGATTCCTGCTGGGTGAAGGTCAAGAAGTACTTGGCCATGTCCACGATGCAGGTGTCGGCATCGACCACGATCAACCCGCCCGAGCCCATGATCGACCCGGCCGCGGCGAGGTTCTCGTAGTCGATCGGGGTGTCGAGGAATTCGGCCGAGAGGCACCCGCCCGACGGCCCCCCGCTCTGCACGGCCTTGAAGGCTTTGAATGTCCCGCCGCCGATGTCGTAGATCACCTGGCGCAGCGTGATCCCCAGCGGAACCTCGATCAATCCGGTGCGCCGCACCTTGCCGACGAGCGAGAAGGTCTTCGTGCCCTTGCTCGTCTCGGTGCCGTACTGCGCGTACCACTCGGCACCGTTACGGATGATGGTCGCCAGGTTGGCCAGGGTCTCGACGTTGTTGATGATCGTCGGCTTGCGCCTCAGTCCCTCGACCGCGGGAAACGGCGGGCGCGTGCGCGGCATCCCGCGCTTGCCTTCGATCGAAGCGATCAGCGCCGTTTCCTCGCCGCAGACGAAGGCCCCCGCGCCTTCCTTGATGGTGATGTCGAAGCTGAAGCCCGAACCGAGGATGTCATCGCCCAGCAGCCCGTAGGCCTGCATCTGGGAGATCGCCGTCTTCAACCGGCGGATGGCCAGGGGGTATTCCGCGCGGATATAGACGTAGCCGTGCGACGCGCCGATCGTGTAGGCGGCGATCAGCATGCCCTCGAGCACCGCATGCGGATCGCCCTCGATCACCGAGCGGTCCATGAAGGCGCCCGGATCGCCCTCATCGGCGTTGCAGATCAGGTAACGCGTATCGCTCTCGGTCGCCCGGCAGGTGGACCATTTCTTCCAGGTCGGGAACCCCGCGCCGCCGCGCCCCCGCAAGCCGGAACGCTTCACCGTATCGAGGACGTCCTCCCAGGGCCCGGCAAGACACTGCTCGATCGCCCGATACCCGTCGCGGGCGATGTAGTGGTCGATCTCGTCCGGGTCGATCAAGCCGCAATTGCGCAGCACAACCCGCACCTGAGGCTTGAGCATGGGAAGATCGAAGAACCGCGGCACGCCCTCGATGTCGGCGTCGCTGAAGTGTCCGGCCAGGTGGAAGCGGGGGATCTCGGTTTCCAGAAAGAGGCCGCTCAGGATTCGATCGACGTGCTCCGCGGCGACATTGAAGTAGCTGACGCGCGGCCGCCCCGGCATCTGCACGTCCATGAGGGGCTCGAGGTAGCAGGGGCCGATGCAGCCCACGTCCAGAAGCCGCGCCGTCCGGCCGTGCGCCTTGAGCCAGTCGGCCGCCGCTGCCCGAGTCTCGGCGGCTCCTGCAGCGAGACCGCAGGAACCGGCGCCGAAGAAGAGGACCGGGTCGTCGCTGTGTCTAAGCGCTTCCCATTTCTTCTGCGCGGCGCGGCGGACCGTCTCCAGCGTTTTTCTGCCCATCGAGAAGCCCCTGCAGCTTGAGCACCGACATCTGGCTGTGCGTCCGGCTGTCGATCATGACCACCGGCGCCAGCGCGCAACAACCCAGACAGGCCACCCGCTCCAGATCGTACTCGCCGTCGGCGGTCGTTCCGCCCGGCTCGATCTCGAACTTGCGGCGGATCGTTTCCAGGATCTGCTCTCCGCCCCTCACATGGCAGGCCGTTCCCAGACAGACGCGCAGGTGATGCCGGCCCGGGGGCTGGAAGCGGAACTGCGCGTAGAAGGTCGCCACGCCGAAGATCTCGTTCTCGGAAACCTTGAGGTGGCGCGAGATGCGCTTCACCGCAGGCTGGGGAACGAAGCCAAAGATCTGTTGGGTTTTCTGCAGGAGGGGGATGAGCTGCGACCGCTCGCCGGGATACTCCGCGAGCAGGGCGCCCAGGGCGTCACCGGACATGGTTCCCACCTTCCTGGCAAAGCAAGAGAGGATCCTGATTTGCCCATCCGGTTATCAGCGTGCCGATCTATCCCTCGCCCCGCCCGAAGGCCGGGGGACCAGCGTGGACCATCCTTCGGTTCTGCCGTGGCGCAAGGCTCAGCGCAGGCCGATCTCGTAGAGCCTCTTGGCCAGCGTCCAGGTGTCGTCGGCCGTCCCGAACAGACCGATGTCGGCGCGGCCGGCGAGCGCGACCACGTCCTCCGCGGGCTCCCTGCCCCGCGTGAAGATGATGGCGCTGACGTCGACCAAGTTGGCGGCGGCGATGAGATTCTTGTGCGTCTGGAGAGTCAGCAGCAGGTTCCCCTCCTGCGTGCCGATGATGTCGCTGACCATGTCGGAGATGTAGACGCCCCGGATCTCCCGGTCCCCCGCCCGGTGGAAGGTCTTCAGCCCGGCCTGCTCCACGAGTTCCGATACCTTCATTTCATCCTACCTCTTCACAGACCCATGCTCCGCCGGGCGGAATGCGCCGGCAGCCCTGCGGCCACTCAATACATCTCTGTCAGCCCGACGTCCGCGAGAACGATGCCCTGGCAGGTGTCGGGTGATCTGCGCAGGCTGCAAGGAACGACCACAATCTTCTTTGCCGCCCCCCGCAATCCCGAATTGTAGTACTCGGTGAGCGCCTGGATCCCCTCGGGAGACGTGCACCGTCCGCCGGCGTGAGAAGTGTCGGCGCAGAGAGCGACATAGGGCCAGGTGCGCCCGCCGGACTCCTGCTGCGCGCGCCGGCCGACCTCACACTGGGGATCGCAGACCGTGCACAGCATGAGCGCCATGACGTCATCGAGGGGCACGAGGTGGTCGCAGTGCTCGCACTGCAGGTCGAACTTCGTCGCCTGGTAGCCGCCCAGGAAGCTCCAGAAATGCTCGCCCTCGCGATAGTCCTCTCTCGGTGGGAAGGGTTCCTCGGAAAAGAACGAGATCCGCCCGCCGCAGTGGAAGCATCCCTCGATGACGAGGTAGCCGTCGCGCTTGTTGGCGACGGCCCACTTGTGCCGGCAGTCCGCTTGCCTCACAGCACCTCCTGTCACGGAAGCTCAGGATGTGCCCGAAATTGTATCGCGAAGCACCCTTCCCGCAAAACCCTTTTTCCCAGGGACAGGCACGCTGCCCGGTGCGATCGGCGCGTTCCGCCCATGCGCTTCGCGCAACGGCGCTGCGCATGGAACGGGGAGCTGACGGGGGGGATGGGGCCCCTGGACCGGTCCCCAGGCTTTGTGGCCCTGGACTCTCCAGCGTGAGGAGGCTGCGGGAGCGGCTGGGGTCTGCGGGAGCGACGCGACTGCGATCGCGCGCGCTGGCCCCGCGCGGGAAGACGAGCCAGTGAGCGCTCACACATTGAACAGGAAGTGGCAGATGTCCCCGTCTTCCATGACGTAGTCCTTGCCGCGCAGCTGGGCCTTGCCCTGCTCTTTCACCGCGCGCTCCGATCCGGCCGCGATCAGATCGGCGTACTTGATCACCTCGACGCGAATGAAGCCGCGGGCGATGTCGCTGTGGATCCGCCCTCCGGCTTCCGGGGCCCGCGCGCCGCGGCGGATCGTCCAGGCGCGCACCTCGTCGGGGCCGACGGTGTAGAAGGACATGAGCCCGAGGCGCTCGTAGGCCGCGCGGTTGAGACGATCGAGCCCCGGGAGCTCGATGCCGAGCGCCTCGAGGTACTCCCGGCGCTCCGCCGGATCCGCGATCGCCCGGATCTGCTGCTCGATCTGGACGCAGACGGCGAAACTCTCCCCCTGTGCGGAAGCGCCGATCGCATCCTCGGAGACGTTGAGCACCTCGAGCGCCGAACACAGCGTGACCGGCCCTAATCCCTGCAGCGCCTTGCGCTCGTCGTCGTTCAGCTCGGCGGCATCACCCCAGCGCCCGCCATCGAGCGCCTCCCACACCTTGCGCAGCGCCCGCTCCTCGAGGTCCCGCGCGGGAGAAGGGCCGCGCATCTTCTCCTTCTCGATGCGCAGGATCCGGTTCATGACGCGCTCCAGATCGGCAATCACGAGTTCGGTCCGGAGCAGGGCCAGATCGCGACCGGCGTCCACGTTACCCGAGGGGTGATACACATGCTCGGCCTCGAACGCCCGCGCAACCAGGCAGAGCAGATCGCAGCTTCGCGCGGCATCGTACCACTCGCGCCCGCCGCCCTCGGTGACATCGGGGCAGAGCACGAAGTGGTTCTCGGCAAAGGTGACCTTGCGCGGCTGGTACATCCCGGCCAGCCGGTCGATGCGCGGATCGGCGACGGCGGCCGCGCCCTCCAGCTCTTCGTGCGCCTTGCGCGTCGCGGGCACGGCGCGCCCGGTCAACAGGGTGAAGAGCACTCTCTTTCCCGACTGGGGCAGTCCCAGCAAGGCAATCCGCATCGATCTCTTCCTCTCGGAACGGGTCAAGCTCCGGAATCGGGAGCAGGCAGTGTGGCCAGCGGTGCCCGCGCGGGCAAGGGGAATTCAGGCCACGGACGATTCGGGGCGCTGGGGATCGACGAGCTCGGCCGCATCTTCGCCCTGGGGCCCTGCCGCCCGCGGGTGCGGGCCGCCTGCAGGAAGGCGGTCGTCCTCCAGACAGAGGGCGACCGCCTTCTTCCATCTGGCGGTTGCGAGGAATCGCGCCCGATCACCGCATCAGCAGAACTCGCTGCATGAGCGTCCTGCCCGGCGTCGTCAACCGCACGAAGTACACCCCGGAGGCCGGTCGGCTCTGTTCCCCCCGATCATGCCACTGCGCCTGATAGAACCCGGGCCGGTAGTGTCCCTCGGCCAGCACGGCCACCTCGCGGCCCTGAACGTCCAGGACGCTCAGGCGGACTTGGACCTCCCGCGGCACGGCGAAGCTGAACTGAGCCATCCCGCGAATCGGATTGCCCGACTGGATGGCCAGGGCAAAATCGACCGGGAGGGCTTCTTCCTCGATCCCGCTGCCCCCGAACTGAATCGTGAATACCGCGTCGCTCAGGTCCTCCCCGCGGTTGCCCGCGGCATCGTGGGCCACCACCTTGAGCATCGCCTGCATCGTCGTCGCTCCGGCGACCACCCAGGGGTGGGAACCGCTGTTGGCAATGCCCGTCGCGATCGGTTCGTAGGGACCTGCCTCACCGGTGCGCGACAGCAGCAGGTCGACCGCGGTCACGCCGACGTTGTCCGTGGCGGTCCACTGCAAGGTCGCCTCCACCCCCGTGGTCAGCACCTCGCCCCCGTTCGGATAGACCACCGTGACCTGCGGGGCGGTCGCCTCGTGGAAGTGCGCGGTGATCTCCTTGGGCGCGTCCATGATCACGGTCAGCGGGTTTTCGCCGCCCGTGGCATCACCGCTCCATTCGCTGAACTCCCACGCCTCCCCGGGCACGGCGGTCAGGCTCACAGTGGAACCGAGGTCGTAGGCCGCCAGGTCGGGGTCCCGCACCACGCTGCCCTCACCATCGATGTGGATCGTCAACGGCACGGTGGCGACCGTCGTGAAGCTCCACGCCGGTCCGGCGACCGTGCTGTGGCCGTCGCTGGCCGTGACATACCACTCGTACTCGCTCAGGGGACTGCGCCCCGGCCAGGAGGCGCAGACTTGGGAACCGGATACCACCTGAGTCTCGACCGCGATGACCTGCCACTCCCCCCCCGGTGAGAGGTCGATCGGCAGAGTGAACTGGCTGCTCGAGTCGGCGTCGGCCTCGTACTGATCCAGCGTCGGAGAGTAGGTCTTGACGCGCAGCAGGTTCTCGCTCGGTGAGAACTCCATGATCCGCAGCCAGCCATCACCCCCATTGGTCTGGCTCTGGTAGTCGGACATCAACGTGTGGATTGTGTGGCCGTTGTGTGTGTCCGAGCGGCGGCCTTCCCCCGGGGCGTGTCCGCACAACATGAGGATGAGGTTGGGATTGTCCTTGAGGGCGTCATAGATCGCCTGGCCCTGCGTGGTGAAGCTGGCAGGATTGCCGGTGCCGATCATGTTGTGGCTGGTGAGAATGCCCCGCCTGCCACTGTGCGCCGCCAGTAGGCTGTCGGCCCAGGCGAGCACGGCTGCCTCGGGAGACGAGTCGTACTCCAGGCTGATCATGATGAAGTCGAGGCCGCTGACACTGAAGAACTCGAAGTGATTGTTATTGTTCGCGCCGTACTGGCCCCCGTAGTAGCCGCGGCCCGCGAAACGGTTCTCGCCGAAGTACTGGTTGTACAGGAGGGTCCCACCGGTCTGATCGTGATTGCCGATGGAGATGCCATAGGGGATTCCCACGGCGAGGCCGGTCGTGACAGAATCTTCGAGGATCGCCAGCGAGGAGTCGGCCCGCTGCCACTCGATCTCGTAGGTGTCCCCGTGCTCGGTCAGATCGCCCAGGTGCTGGACGAAAGCGATATTGCGGGCTGTCCGATTCGCTACGACCCATTCTGTCTGGGCCTTGAAGATCGCGTTCGTGCCACCGTTCATCTCGGCCGTGTAGTACTGCGTATCGGGCAGCCCGATCAGAGTGAAGTCCGCGCCGGAAGCGGCCGTTACCGGCCGGCCATAGAAGGTCACCGTGAGCGTGTCGGCCTCGGGATCCGTGACGGTCGCGCACAGCTCAGGCGATGTGGGCACATCCACGGCTCCATCTTGCGGCGAGACAGGCAGCGGCTCGTCGGGAGGATTGTCGATCACGATGTCGAAGGGCGCCCCATCGCTCCAGCCCCAGTTGGCGCCCACGATGGACCCGTTGGCCGTCGTGCCCGCCGAGCCGTGGACCGACGTGCCGATGCCCTCGTCCAGGGCCCACCGGGCCACGAGGCCCGTCTGGGCCAGTTCGATCTGATCATTGATCGTTGCCTGGATCTCCTCGAGCGTGCGGGCATAGTTCCAGATGCGCACCTCATCGAGACGGCCGTCAAAGAAGCCTTGCGCCGCACCGGTGGAGGTGAGTGCGCTTGCCAACGCGGCATGCTGGATGCTGTCGAACCGGGGCGGCTGTCCCACGGTAAGCTCGTTCTCGAGCATCCCATTCAGGAAGAGCTGCCACTTGGTGCCGTCGTACGTCACCGCGGCGTGGTACCAGACGCCCACCTCCAGCGGCGTCACGCCGACGATCGGATGGTTGAGACCGGGTGAGGAACCGGCCGCGCCCTCTTCGAAGTCGGCCGCCAGCACGAAGCTGCTGCCCTGAAGGCCGAAGAAGTAGTTCATGTCCCGGTTGTCGGCCTGGTCGACCTCGCCCCGCCCCTTGGAGATCAGCGGCACCGCGGTGACTCCGCCGGTCCCGGTCGTCGTGGTCGCTCCCGGGCCGTCGCGGCGGACCCACGCCTCAAGGGTGAATTCCGCGAGGCCGAGCTCCGCCGCCGTGCCGAAGGTCACGTATCCGTCGCTGCCGCCGAAGTCGAGGGCATGATTCACGGCGACCGGGGTGGCGCAGGCCACATTGGAGTAGTCGGAGGCCCCATCCAGGTTGGTTGCGCGCACCCGGTAGCAGTACTCGTAACCCTCGGTTAGTCCGGAATCCGGGTAGGCAGTCACATTGGGGCCCACGGTCGCCCGCAGTGTGAAGGTCCCTCCGGGGCCATCGGTCGAACGCTCGATCTCGAAGTTCATCTCGTTGTTCGCATTGTCGGTCCACTCGAGCTGGATGTGTGTCGCCGAGATCGGCCCCGCCGTGAGAGCGGAGGGCGCCTCGGGGGGGGCCGGTGGGGCGATGTCGAACGGCGCTCCGGCGCACCAGCCCCAGCCCGTTCCGGTGATCGTGCCGTTCACCGTCGTGCCGGCCGAGCCGTTCACCGCGTTGCGCGAAGCTTCATCCAGCGCCCAGAGCCCGACCAGTCCCGCTTGTGAATCGGTGATCCGCGAGTTGATTGTGGCGTTGATCTCGGACGAATTGCGCGCATAGTTCCAGATGCGCGTCTCATCGAAGCGCCCATTGAAGTAGCCCGCCGTCGTGCCGTCGGATTTCAGCGAGGTTCCCAGCCCGGCGTGCTGGATGCTGTCAAAGCGCGGCGGCTGCCCCACGACGAGTTCATTCTCCAGCCGGCCGTTCAAGAAGAGCTGCCACCTCGTCCCATCGTAGGTCGCGGCGGCGTGGTACCAGACGCCGTTCACGATCGGCGTCACGCCGACAATCGGGTGGTTCAAGCTAGGACTCGCGCCCCCGGCCCCTTCCTCGAAATCAGCCGCCAGCACGTTGTCGGAGGAACGGATACCCAGGAAGTAGTTCATATCGCGATTGTCGCCGGCGTCGATCTCTCCGGTGCCCTTGGTGATCAAGGGAATCGCCGTCACGCCTCCGCTGCCGGTGGAGACGGCAGTGCCTGCGCCGTCGCGGCGGAACCAGGTCTCGATCGTGAATTGTGGCAATCCGAGGGCGGGGGCGGTGCCGAAGGTGACATAGGCATTGCTCGCCCCCAGCGCCAGCGCGTCGGGAATCTCGAACGGTGAACCGGCGGCCCAGAGCGGTCCATTGGTCAGCGTCCCGTTCACGCCTCCCGACACCGAGTTGTACGCGATGGTCCCGGTCCCCTCATTGAGACCCCACCGCCCGAGGAGCCCATTGCCCGAGGCGACTTCGATCAGCATGCTGTCGACGATTGCCTGCTGGCCGCGTGCCCGGTTCCACACGCGCGCTTCGTCGATCACTCCCTGGAAGTACCCGGCAGCGGTCCCCGCCGAAGTCATGGCCGTAGCCAGACCGGCATGTTGAATGCTGTCAAAGCGGGGCAGGCGGTCGGCGCCAACGTTCAGCTCGGTCTCGAGGTCGCCGTTCAGAAAGAGCTGCCACCGTGTGCCGTCAAAGGTCACGGCGACATGATTCCACGTGCCGTATCCGATGGGCGTCACGCCCACGACTGGATGATTCAACCCTGGACTCGTCTGCCCGGCACCCTCCTCATAATCGGCAACCAGCACGTTGTCCGTGGCCCGGATGCCCAGGAAGTAGTTCATGTCGCGGTTGTCTCCGTCCGCTTCGCCGCGCCCCTTGGTGATCAGCGGCACGGCCGTGACCCCGCCTGTGCCGGTGGAGGTTGTCACCCCGGCGCCATCGCGACGGAACCAGAGTTCCAGAGTGAAGGTGCTCGCCCCCAAGCTGGGAGCTTGGCCGAAAGTCACGTAGTCGTTGGTGCCGTCGAACTGCACTCCGGTCTGGGCCAGACCCGGCGCCCCGATCGCGAGAAGCGCCAATGCGCCGACCGCGACGGGCCAGATCCGCTGCGACCCTGTGGCCTGATGCCGTGCCCTGCGATGCCGTGTCATTATCCGACTCCTTCCTTGATTCACGGTAACCGTCCGTCGGTCGAGCAAGCGACCGAGTCCCCTCTTCTTCGTCAGCCGCGTTGCGGCCACACCTGTCCCTGCCTGCAGGTGTCCCACAACCGCGGCTTCAACAAGAAGTGTATCACATCGATGGACATGCTACCCAGCCCCCCCACCTGGGTTCCGGGGTGTTGGCGGGGAGACGCTCCTGGGTGCCGGCCGGGGAGAACTCTGGGCATGCCGGCGGGCGAGCCAGTCCCGCCATCAACCGATCCGCGGGGGCCAAGGGATCCTGCGCAAAGAATGACCTCAGGCTTTGCGGAACCCGGCCGACTCGGATGGGTAAGGCTGGACGAGTTGATCGTCGCTTTGGATGCGAGAGCTGATGCCATGGTCCTAGCTAGGAAGAACAACCGCGCCCGAATCGCCGCTCTGGTCATCCTCGCTCTCTTGAGCCTGGACATGACCGACCTTACGCTGTGCCAGTCACTTGACGGACACGTCGCGGTCGAGACCCAGGGAAGCTCCTGCTGCGTGCCGCAGCAGAGTTGCGAAACCCTCGCTATCATCGGCGGCCCAGGCGCCCACGCCGGGCTCGGGGGATCTGCGTTGCTGGAGGCATCCCGCCAGCAAGAAGCTGACGATCTCTCCGCCGCTCCCGCTCACCCCTGCGATGACGTCTCGCTGGTCCACGCCGTGCTGGGCAACCGCGCCCCGATCGCCCACGCCCCGGCGTTTCCCGCAACCTCGGGGCATCTCCTTGGGCCGCCCAAATCCGCAACGCCCGGGAAGGGACGCGCCCTGCTGCCTCGCAAGGATCACCGGCTCTCCCTCCTGCGCACCACGTTTCTGCTGATCTGATCTCCGCACCGATTGTCTGATTCCTCCATTCCGGCGAGGCGCCGGTTCCCGCGATTCCGGCGGGACTCCGCCTGCCGCCGGCAAGATCCCAAAAGTGGACTTCCTGGAGTTGCCACCATGCAGTTAAAGCAGCCATCTTCTTGGCAGGCGCGCCGGCGAGCACCTCATCAAGCGTCTCGGCAGAGGTCACGATCGCTCGCTCGAACGTTGCTCGCCCTCGCGATCGGCTCGTCCGGCATCCTTCACGCGACCGCCGCCGCGGACGGCGGTGCCGCGATGGGATCACCTGCGGGACTGCCCAGCGTCGTGCTCTCCCTCGCGGAGGCGAGAGCCCGCGCCCTGTCGCTGAGCCCGGAATTGCAGGCCGCGGGTAGTGCCGCCGAAGCGGCGGCCGGGGCCATGCGGCAGGCCCGCGCCTGGTCCAATCCCGAGATCGAGTTCGAGGCGGAGGATTTCGGCGCGGATCTCCCCGGCTGGGACGAGTCCGAGCTCACCTGGTCCCTCGCCCAGCGCCTCGAGCTCTTCGGTACGCGAGGCGCACGGGCGCGGGCCGCGCGGTATGACCGGGACGCCGCACTCCGGGAGGCCGAGGCCTTACGCCTTGATCTCATCGCCGAGGTCGACCGCCGTTTCGCCCACGCCCTGGCAGCCCAGGCGCGCGTCCAGGCATTCGAGGAAAGCGAGCAGATCGCAACGCAACTCGTCGATGCAGTAACGGCCCTGGTGGACGCGGGAGAGGTCCCTCCCATCGAAGCGGATCGGGCCCAGGCCGAGCGCACCGGCGTCATGGTGGAGCTACGCAAGGCACGCCTGGACATGGCGAACACTTTGCGCGCCCTGTCCGAACTCTGGGGTGCGCGTCAGCTTGACTTTGACGCCGTCGCAGGTCCGCTGGAGATTACCCCGCCGCTCCCTGATCGCGACTCGCTGATCTCCGCCGAGCCGCGTGTGCCGGAACTGCGGCGGCGCGAAGCGGAGATCGCCCGCGCCGACGCGGCACTGCGCCTGGCGACTCGCGGCCGTTGGCCGGAGCTGGTCGTGCACGGCGGGGTGAAGCGCCTGCGCGCGACCGACGAGATGAGCTACCTGGGCGGAATCGGCCTGGCCCTGCCGCTCCTCGACCGCAGCGGCGGGGCCATCGAGGAGGCCCGGGCCAGATTGAGCCAGGCGCGCGCCGAGCACGCAGCGCTCGCTAGTCGCATCGATCTGGCCCGCGCCTCGGCCTATGACGCACTCGCCGCCGCGCTGGACATTTCGCGGAGCCTTCGAGAGGTGAGCCTGCCCCGCGCTCGGGCAATCTACGACGCCGTGCAGGAAGGATACCGCCGCGGCAAGACGTCACTGCTCGATCTCATCGACGCGCGCCGGTCGCTCGTCAAGGCGCGCCTGGAGTACATCGACGCGCTCGAATCGGTCTGGTCCGCTCGAGCCGAGCTCGAACGACTGCTGGGCCGGCATCAGATTTCGCCGGAAGGAGAATCCCGATGACTCTGACCAAGTACTCTCATGCCCTCCCCCTGCCGGCCGGCGCCATGGCGCTGGTCCCGGCGTTGATCCTGGCCGCGGCGCTGATCCTGGCTCCCGGCTGCGGTCGCGAGCGTGCGGATTTCCCACCCGGCGAGGCTGCGGCAGAGGTCCCCGACGCGCACGGCCACGATCAGGGTGCGCGACCCCACAATCAGGCCGGGCCGTCCCCGGATCAGGGTGCGCCATCCGTTGAAGCGCCCCACGCCCACGGGGAAGCCGGTGAGGAGGTCTGCGACCTCGACCGCTCCGTCGCGGAGCTCATGGCCGACCGCTGCGAGCATGACATTCCGACCTACACCTGTGACGAATGCCGCTACGAAACCGGGATCGTCAAGGTGAGTCCCGATCTTCTCGATGCGGACGGCCCGCTCGAGACCGCCAGCGCGGCCCTGCGCGCTACGGCCGCGTCGCATGCGCACAACGGGGAAGTCCGCCTGAACGAGGAGCGCGCGGCCTACTTGAGCCCGCGTGCGGCCGGGACCGTGCAGGCGATCTTCGTGGACTTGGGCAGCGTCGTGCAGCGCGGGGAGGTGCTCTTCACCGTGGACAGTCCCGAGTTCGCCGAGGCGCGGGCTGCCTTCGTGAGCGCGCGGGCCGCCGCGAGACTCGCCGAGGCGACCCTCGAGCGGGAGCGCGACCTGTACGAGAAGAGGGTCTGCCCGCGCAAGGATCTGCTCGAAGCCGAGGCGGCCCGGGAAGCGGCCGCGGCGACTTGCCAGGCGGCCCGGGAGCGTCTCCTGGCCTGCGGTCTCAGTGCCCCAGAGATCGATGATCTGGGAACGGACCCTGACGCCCGGGGAGGCCCTCTGCCGGTGAAGGCCCCCTTCGCCGGAACCGTCCTCGAGCGCAACATCGGTCTCGGCGCCTCGGTGGAACCCGGCCAGCAGCTCCTGCTTCTCGGCGAC
>Ga0316622_100001544_pt1 | contig 15073 bp, 15 predicted proteins | sample OWC_Aug_OW2_C1_D_FD_207646 | JGI IMG/M metagenome (GOLD analysis project Ga0316622, IMG submission 207646) | Wetland soil microbial communities from Old Woman Creek delta, Ohio, United States - OWC_Aug_OW2_C1_D5_C | ecosystem: Environmental > Terrestrial > Soil > Wetlands | place: USA: Ohio... | reverse complement strand
AACGAAGGGGTGGGGTCCCTGCGGAAGCAGTCCTGTTCGGTGCTTTTGCCGTCTGGGGTGTGCTTACCGGCCTCCTGTTCGCGGGCGACAAGCGTCCAGTTCTGGCGTACGGCAAGCTCCTACCACAGGAATTGGTCCTTATGTTCGTCCTCGCCGAGTATGCCACCGAAAGGAGGGCGCCGACCTTCGCTTTCCTGCTGTTGGTGGTCGCACCTCTTGGCCTGTGGTGGTACGCCCGTGGCACTGGGCAATTCGTCGTTGCCCAGGGCGGCGGCGAGTACACGCGTGTCACATCTTTGACAACCAACCCGAACCAAGTAGGAATCCTTTGCGTGCAAGGGCTATTTGGCGTGGCGTACTCTATCTGGAATCGAAAGAAGCAAGGATTCGTGCTCTGGCCTCTTTTGGCACTGCCCTTCATTGGAGTTACGCTCCTGGCCACGGGATCGCGAAAGAGCATCCTTGCGGTTGGGGTCTTCGTGCTGTCGTGGGCTTCTCTTGCCTACAGTAGAGGGAAGAGCTCCAAGCTTCGGTCGGTCTTGTTGCTGCTCATGATAGCTGCCGCGCTGTTCTTGGCTGGACGTTACGTGATGGAGTCTACTCCGGTGGGCGAGAGGTTCCGCCAAGCGGCCAGCAACCCCCACCTGAGCGACGTCCGCTACAATCTGTATCTGGAAGGCTGGAAGATGTTCCTGGAGTCGCCGGTCTATGGCGTGGGGCTAGGCAACTTCGTGCTCTTGTCGTCAGAGCAAAAATACGCGCACTCCGACTATATGGAGGTGCTGGCAACGACCGGAGCAGTGGGCTTCGTACTCTACTTCTCCATCTATCTCGTGCTATGGCACAGGCTGCGGCGAGTACTAAGGAAGCGCTCGGATGCGACCTCTCGCTACATGGTTGGCCTCTACCAGGTGATGGTTATCACGTCACTGGTGATTGGGCTGGGTGCACCGAACTTCCTGAATCCCATCCACCTCTACATTGTCGGATTGATGGTCGGACATGCGGGTGCGATGGAGCAGGACTTGCCCGGCACTCGTCCCTCCGAATCCGGGACAACCATGGACCTGAGCTCATCACTGCCGGCATCAGTGCGCCGGGCCTCGTGGTCATCCCTCTAAACATGGGTACGTTGACTCTCTGCCACGAGTCTCGCACACTGGATGTGGTTCGGTCGTGCGCCGTCGTCCGTTGCCATAGGTTCCCCGAAGGACCACTGCCCAGAGATGTTGCTGACCTTGGGTCGAGACTCGGGCCAGACGCATCTTCTCAGCGATGTGCGGACAGAATAGTGGCAGCCATGCGTGGTGGGATCTTGACGCGGATTGTTCGAGCCGCCCAGAGGCTGAGTTCGAGACGTTCGGGAGGAAGCCTCAGCCCGATGAGAGCGACAGCGCGATCGGGGTTTTCTTCGTGAACGGCGACTGCATTACCTTTGTCGGGGACCTGTATGCACCCGAGGCTTTTCGAAGTCGATTGCCGCTGACGCCCCCCTGGGTGGGCAATCTCGAATCTCCAGTAACCAGAGCACGCATAGGTACCACTGGGAAGATCAACCTGAAGGCGGAGGCCCTGTACTTCGAAGAGAGTATCGGGTCGCTGCCTGCTGCCGTATCTCTAGCGAACAATCACATTCTGGACTACGGCGACACCGGGTTGCTGGATACTCTTCAGGTGCTTGGATCGGCTGGCGTACAGGCGTTCGGCTTCCCCACAGCCCGAGGAATCCCTGCGACACACGCTCACATCAGTTGTGCTGGACTGGACGTTGTCCTCTTGGGCTACGTGTGCCCTTCGACCCACCCGGTCCGTGGAGCAGAGTACTCACCTATGCTCATAGAAGACGAACTCATCAAGAGCGACATCAGGCTGGAGAAACGAAAGGGGGCAGACAGAGTCGTTCTCTGTCTCCATTGGGGGCAGGACAATGCTCCGCTTCCGACTCCGCGAGACCGACTGAGAGCGCACGAATACGCAGAGGCTGGCGCTGACCTCATAATCGGGCACCACAGTCACCGAATACAAGCGTGGGAACTCATCGGGAACTGCCCGGTCTTCTACGGTCTCGGCAACTTCTTCTTCCCTGATCCCATAAGGGCGCCGACCGAGTTCGACAAAGACGGCTCCCCTTTGCACTGGTTCGAGATTAGGTGGCATTCCTGGAATCGGACGTCCCTGCTGATCGAGTGGTCTCCTGCCAGCAGACGATGGCGAGCCCGCACGACGGTCTTCCGTGGCAGCTTGCTCGGGTTTGGCGGCGCCGACCCGCGACGATGGAAGCTACGCGCACCCCACGGGGACGCCTACGCCCGAATGTATGAGGCGTCCGTCCGTGCCAGCAGTCTGAAGGTAGCTTGCAGGAGTTTCCTCGCACGACCACGGATCCCCCCATGGGCCGGACTGGCATTCGCAGCCAAGACCATCCTAGGCCGGAACGCCCGGTCGGAAGGCAAGCATTGAACTCTGTCCTGGGTCTTTACCTCCGCCCTGGCAGTTTCAGCGACCGCTGGGTCGAGTACTGCCGGGAGAAGGGAATTCCGTTCAAGCCAGTGGACCCGTTCCGACCCGACTTCGTACAGCAGGCCGAAAGACTCAAGGCTTTCGCGTGGCACTGGGCACACGATGACCCCAGAGCGGTCTTGATGGCGCGGCAGGTGACGTTCGCTCTTGAGACGAAGGGACTCGCCGTATACCCCAACTCTGCGACGTGCTGGCACTTCGACGACAAGGTTGGCCAGAAGTACTTGTTGGAGGCGATTGGGGCTCCGTTGGTGCCGAGCTATGTGTTCTACGACCGAGAGAGCGCACTCCAGTGGATCGAGCACGCGTCGTTCCCCAAGGTCTTCAAGTTGAGAAGAGGGGCCGGCTCGAGCAACGTGCGTCTTGTGCGAAGCGCTGCCGATGGCCGGAGGCTCGTGGCTCGAGCATTCCGGACAGGCTTCAACCCGGTGGCGCCATACTTCAGCGACTGGCGGGCGAAGCTCGCCCGTTCCCGGCAGCATGGCGAACCACCGGACCAGAAGACTCAGGGCGAGACACCGAGGCAAGAGACTTGGCTGTTCGGCATCTTGAGGAGACTTCCCCGGTCAATCCGCGAGATCGCCCGGGTGAACCGCCTGCTGCAAAAGGAAAGGGGATACGTCTATTTTCAGGATTTCATCCCTGCCAACTGGTTCGATACCCGCGTCACTGTCATCGGACGCAGGGCCTTTGGGTGCATTAGATTCGCGCGCAAGGGTGACTTCCGCGCCTCGGGTAGCGGACACGCTGACTGGAATCCCAAGCATGTGGACATGGCGTGCGTTCAAGCCGCCTTTACCGTCACGAGTAGGATGGGCGCTCAGTCACTCGCTTTCGACTTCGTCCTCGGACCTGGCAGGCAACCGTTGATAGTCGAGATCAGCTACTGCTGCCCGCCGTACTCGACATTCAGCTGCCCAGGTCACTGGGATGAGGCGCTCACTTGGCACGACGGGCATATCAGGCCGGAAGATGCGATTCTGGAGGATTTGATACGGAGTCTGCCGTAGTGAGGGTCCTCGTGCTCGCAGAGCGTCTTGGCGCTGGCGTGGCGGAGCGTCGGTTGTGTACCACCGCGGTTGAGTGTCCTGCCGTGTCTTCCGGCGTGGCCCACCTACCCGGCCAGAACCGAGTGCGCAGATGAGCTCGAGAAAGCTCTTGGCATACTTCTGCTACGCGATCTACAACCTCGGCCCCCGTTGGCTCCCCAATTCAGAGCTTCCTGTCTTCCGATGGGCGAAGTGGGTCAGGTACGTCTGCGCCCGCGGCATTGCGCGGAAGTGCGGCCGAAACGTGAACGTGCAGAGAGGGGCGAGTTTTGGACATAACCTCGAAATCGGCGACAACTCGGGCCTAGGGGAGAATTCCCGAATTGGATCAGGCACTCGGATAGGTAGGAATGTAATGATGGGGCCTGACGTGATTATCTGCACGCAGAATCACAGGTACACTCGGGAGATCTTTGAGGGCTTCGTCTCAAAACCCGTGGTCATCGAGGACAATGTGTGGATTGGCTATCGAGTGATAATACTGCCAGGCGTGACAGTCGGCAGAAACGCGATCATAGGGGCTGGTGCTGTCTGTACAAAGGACGTCCCTCCGTATGCAGTGGTAGGCGGAGTCCCGGCTAGAGTACTCAAGTACAGGGAGGATCCGGGTGCTGAGTCTCAGCCCGCGGGCAGTACCTAGATGGGCAACAGGATGCGGTTACTGGTTGTCTCATACATGTTTCCTTGCCTCAGGCATGCCACGTCCGGCGTGTTCTTCGCGAACTTGCTGCTCGAACTCGCAAGTCTCGTGGATGAAATCATGGTGATATCCCCAAGGCCTTGGATTCCCAGGTTCGCCCGCTCGGTCCGTCCCAGGTGGCGCAAGTGGTACCTGGACCCGGCAGTCTCGAGACTCAGGCAAATCAAGGTCATCCGCCCCCACCTTCCCGAATTCCCCGGGTCCGCCAACTACGGCCTGAACGGTCACACCGCCGCTTCTTGTCTGGGCCGACTGGCTTCCGTGCTGGCCAAGACAAGGCGTTTTGATGCAGTTCTGGGGTACAACGCACTGCCGGATGGGATCACAGCGGTGGTGTTGGGAAGGAGACTTGGCATCCCCGCAGTCGTTTTCGCGATTGGGTCGGACATCAATGAGTTCGTGAGTCACAGTGTAATTAACTCGATGCTCCTACGGAGAGCGCTGAAGAACGCAACTCTTGTGCTCGCCAATAGCCGCGCTTTGGAGGAGAAAGTCAGAGCCTTGGCGGGGACACGAGTCTCGGTCAGGACCTTCTACAAAGGCGTGGCCGTTTCAAGTCTGCGCGAACTCCGCACTCAACAGGAACTCCGTCGCGCGCTGGACTTGCGTACCGACCGCAAGTACCTGCTGTTCGTGGGGCGGCTGATTCGAAGCAAGGGAGTCGGGGAGCTGATCTCCGCCTTCGCGTCATTGGCAGAGCGTTTCCCGGATCTTGATCTGGTCTTTGTGGGTGAGCCATTGGAGTCTGCCTTCGTCAGACGGGAACTAAGCCGTTTTGGAGTTGAGGACAGGGCACATGTCAAAGGTCTCCTGCCCTATTCCGAGATGCCGAAGTACATGAAGGCATCGGACATGCTCGTTCTACCCACATGGGCGGAAGGACTGCCCAATGTTGTCCTTGAGGCCATGGTCGTCGGACTGCCGGTTGTCGCCACTGCAGTAGGCGGCATACCAGAGGTCGTCAGAAACGAAGTCACGGGTCTGTTGTTTGAGCCGCGGAGATCGGAGAGCATGTCAGCAGCGATTGCCCATATGCTCCTAGAACCCCTCTTGAGAGAGCGCTGCACGGCAAACGCGCGGGAACTGGTACTCAGGGATTTTGACGTCCACAAGAATGCACATGAGTTGCTTGGGATAATTGAACAGCTGCGTCAAAGGAGGCCCCCAAGACCGCGATGATCAATGCCAGTGCAGAACAACCTGCTCGTCACTGCCGGAGCCAGTTCATACATGACCTTGCAGAAGACCACGGGCCTTTTTGATTGCGCCTCCATGAGCGCCCGCTTCGTACCTCTCCCATGCTTGGACACATATCGCGCACGTCTTCGGGGTGGCTGATGCCTCTTAGCCCCTCGGCTCGACACCGCCCCGAAGTCGAGACCGGATACGCCAAGGTGGTTCTGATCGCTCCCGGTCAATGGGCGGGACACATGCGCATCTACCACCGGGAATGCCTGTCACTGGCCAAAGCAGGGTACGAAGTTGCGCTTGCCGCGCACGCCTTGCCTGGCGAAACCTTGAATCCGACGGTAGAGTTCCTTTCACTCGGCGAGTACGGAACTCCTGGCCTGTCATGGCGCCTGCGAGAACGCTATCTACGTTGCAGACGCGCCTTCGACTGGGCGCGCCATTCGCGCGCGGCGCTCTTTCATTACTGCTCTCCGGAGTTCATACCCTGGGCTGCGAGGCTGAAGCGGACCACTCGACGTCCGGTGGTGTTCGACTGCATGGAGGACTTCGAGGGATACGCGCGGCAGCGACGAAGTGTGCCGGCTGCCCTCAGTAGACCTCTGGTTCTGTGCGTTAGCCGACTCCTGCGCCTGGCTGCCAGTACCTGCGACGCGATTATCACCGCCGACCGCGGTACCGCCGAGTTGCTTAGGCCGCACGCCCGACGCGTAGTCGTCCTTCACAACTTCCCATCGCTTGTTCTCTTCCCCGACTCCAGCGAAGAAGCCGGCGGGAAGGAGTACGACGTTGTCTATCACGGCAGCATTCCCAGATACCATCTGGACGTCTGCCTCGCCGTCGATGCAGTACTGAGGGACAGAGGCCACAACCTGAAGTGGCGGTTCATCGGACGGATCGCTGAGAGACAGTGGCTGGAAGAGGAGTTGAACAGACGGGGCGTCCGCGAGTGGTTCATCATCGGCGGACAGATTCCTCACGACCAGGTTGCACGGGAAATCCGCAAAGCCAAGGTCGGCATCGTCCCTTTGCCCGATCTTCCGAAGTTCCGGAACAACATCCCGCAGAAGATCTTCGAGTTCATGGCTCTGCGGATGCCCGTGGTGCTGAGCGACCTTCCGCCAAGCCGTCCGTTTGTGGGCGACGGCAAGTGCGCTATCATGGTGCCGCCCGGCGACTGCGGAGCTTACGCGGACGCGATCATCAGGCTGCTTGGCGACCGGGGCCTCAGGGAGCGAATGGGGGCGGAAGGTCGCCGGCGGGTAGAATCTGAATACAACTGGGAGTTCGAGTCCCACAAGCTCCTGGACCTTTACGCCGAACTGCTGAGGGCATCATGAGGAAGCTGATTGTGACTGCCGACGACTATGGCATGCACGCGTCGGTGGACTCAGCCATAGAAGAGTGTCTTCAGGCCGGGGCACTGCGTGCCACGTGTTTGTTGGCCAACATGTCCGGGCAGACCTCGGGCGCGAAGCTGCGTGCCCGGTTCCCGCGGGCCTCGATTGGCGTTCACTGGAACCTGACACAGGGTCACCCGACAAGCTCACATGTCTCCGGTCTTGTTGCGCCCGATGGCCGTTTTAGTACTCTTCGTGAGTTGAGGTGGTGCTGGCTCACCGGCGGAGTCAGCCCTGCGGAGATCCGTACCGAGCTTCGTGCTCAGTATGAGCGGTTCTGCGACATGGCCGGGAGGCCGGACTTCTGGAACACGCATGAGAACTTCCATGTGTGGCCCGGCTTGTTCGACCTCGTCGTGCGACTGGGAATGGAGCTGGGCATCCGCGCGATGCGCTGCCATCGACGTGTGACAGTTCCCGGATGGGGTTCGCCGACTACCCACAACCTGCGGAGGCCGTTGCACTGGCTGAAAGGGCAGGTCATCGCGGGCTGGTCAAGGCGGGCAGAGGCCGGCGGCACCGTAATGCCCGACGGGCTGTTGGATGCGCCGGGATTCGGGCCGGGCAACGCGGAGATTGAGCGCGTCGTCGCCGCGAAGTGCTGGCGCGACGATGCTCGAATCGTTGAAGTGGCGGTTCATCCGGCGACTGAGGTCAATCTTGCCCTCTTCGGCAGGCTGACTGAATCGCGCGTCCGGGAGTACGATGTGTATCGAGATCCGGAGTTGAAGGGCCGACTGCAGGAGAGGGGGATTGAGCTGGCAAACTTCGAGGCGCTGCACAATGGTCGATAGCCTGCTACGTCTTGTACCATCCCGGCAGAAGCTGTACGACTCTTCGCCCCGGCTCGTCCGGCGTGTCCTTGTCAATCTCGAAGCCCGAAGGCGCGACTGGTTCCGTCGCTATGGAGACTATGCGTCGGAGGTGAAGCGCTACGACCCGGCCTGGTACTCCAATTCCCCGGCCGCGCAGGAAGCATACCAGTGCGAGCGACTGAACACCCTCGTCCGGGCCGCCCGAACCAACGTGCCATACTACCGTGAAGCCCTCCCGGACGTGCCGGTCACGTCCATCGGCGACCTGCGGTCGCTGCCGCTGCTGGAGAAGCGCAGCATTAGAGAAGCCCCGCTGAGGTTCGTGGCGGACGGCTTGCCCCTAAGGGACCTCTGGCGAAACACGACAAGTGGGTCGACCGGTACACCGCTGGTATACTACCACGACCGCAGTATCACCCGCGCTCACCAGGCTGTAGCCGACGCCCTGCTGGGGTCGCACGGATGTCTGTTTGGCGACAGGAAGGTGCGTATCTCCGGGGCATACGTGGTTCCCTATGAGCAGACGACCCCCCCCTTCTGGGTGTTGATTGACCGCTACCGGCAGTTGCAGTGCTCTGCTTACCATTTCGCACCGGACGCGTGTCGCTACTATCTGGCCGCGATGCGGAAGGCGAAGGTGACTCACGGCACTGGCTACGCCTCTGCCTGGCACCTGCTTGCCTCGTACGTGTTGGAGAGCGGAGATGAGCCGCCTACATTGAGAGCCATCTTCACCGACAGCGAGGGTATCACGTTGGACCAGCAGGCAGCGGTTGAGCGTGCTTTCCAATGTCCGGTCTTCCAGACATACGGCACGGGCGAGACCGGACATGTGGCAATGCAGTGTCGGTCAAAGAGGTATCACGTGCTCACCCGGTCGTGCATTGCGGAGGTGCTGGACGACAGCGGTACGCCCGTTCCCGACGGCATCTCGGGGGAGATCGTTGTCACCGACATAACCGGCTTGAAGACGCCCTTCATCCGATACCGGACTGGCGACCTCGCGGCGCCGGCTCCGAACGACTGCAAGTGCGGATGGAGAAGCCCCTCCTGGCTCGAAATCGTGGGTAGAGTCGACGACTACGTCGTGACTCCCGAGGGTCGCAAGGTCGGAAGACTGAGCCATGTCACCAAGCCCGGCATCGGGATTGCCGAAAGCCAGATTGCCCAGGTTTCGCCGGACGAGGTGGTCATCCGTGTTGTACCGGACAACGGCTTCGACCCACAGTCGATGTTCCTAGTTCTCGATGCCGCACACCGGTATTTGGGCAATTCCGTTCGGGTCTCCTGGGAGAAAGTCGACAGGCTGCCCAGGATGAAGTCAGGCAAACTGCGTCATGTCGTGCGAGAGTGCTGAGACGCCTGCCGGACGAACTCCGGGTTGCGTTACGGCAACAGCGCTCCCACTTGTGACGGTAGTGATGCCCGTTCGGAACGAAGCCGCCTTCATCAGACGCGGACTGACGGCAGTCCTTGGACAGGACTATCCCAGTGACCGACTGGAGATACTCGTGGTTGACGGGATGTCCACCGACGGAACGCGAGCGATGGTCGCTGAGCTAGGTCATAGCCATCGGCAGATCAGCCTGCACCTGATTGACAATCCCGGCATGATTGTCCCCATTGGAATGAACATCGGCCTCGGACGGGCCCGCGGCGACATCATCGTCCGTGTGGACGGGCACTGCGTGATTGCCCGCGACTACGTCAGGCGCTGCGTGGAGCACATCACGAAGGACGGAGTCGATGGCGTTGGCGGGTCGGTGACAACAGTGGGCGGTACGAGGACCGCAGCGGCGATAGCCGTGGCGATGAGCACGCGGTTCGGCGTTGGCGACTCGGCATTCCGCACCGAGCAGAACAAGACAGGTCTGGTTGATACGATCCCGTTCCCGGCCTATCCGCGTTCGGTCATCTGCAAGGCCGGGGGGTACGACGAGGAACTCGCACGTTGCCAGGATGACGAGTACAACTATCGGCTGCTCGACCTTGGTGCCAGGATACTCCTGGCCGGAGACGTGCATTCCCGATACTACGGCCGCGGCACGCTTTTCAGCCTCTGGACTCAGTACTTCCGCTACGGCTACTGGAAGGTGCGAGTTCTCCAGAAACACCCAAGACAGATACGGCCCCGGCAGTCAGCTCCTCCTCTGCTAGCTGTCTTCCTCATACTTGGCCTTTGCCTTGCTGTCCTTTTTCCTTGGGGCTGGAACTCCCTTGCCGCGATTGCGGGCTGCTACGCAGCGGCGAATCTCATCGCATCAACTGCTGCGGCCGTGAGAGAGGGTTGGCAGCATCTGCCACTGCTACCTTTGGTGTACGCCACACTCCACGTTAGCTACGGGCTGGGTTTCTTAGTTGGGCTGGGTAAGTTCGCAAGTCGCTGGGGCGACAAGAGGGGCAGAGTGCCCCTACTCGATCGCCCCCATACCCCATAGCGCAGGAGTAGTGTACAGCGGGCTATTACCCTGGGCTGTGAGATGCAGGGGTCGGCGATGTCAATCCAGACCGGAACCCCAGCCAAACTGAGGTAGCGCCGGCATCGAGGTCGCTAGAGATAGAAGGGCCGCCCCAGTCGATCAGATTCAAAGCGGCCGATTCGGTATTGCGGACGGCTTTCTGATATGCTAGACTGTGGTAAGAACTAGAGACAAACGCTGAAGGCACTCATGGACATGATACTTCACCCCCGCAGTGTTCAAAGGTGTACTCGCTGTGTCCTGACCGCCGACTACCCCGGGCTGGATTTCGATGAGCATGGGATCTGCAGCCGGTGTCGAGAATTCGAGCCATCGGCGGTTCACGGTGATAGCAAGCTCCATGAAGCTGTTGAAAGGTCCCGAACGCCCGGCGGCAAGTACGACTGTCTTGTGATGTTGAGTGGGGGGCGGGATAGCACGTTCACTCTGCACTACGCGGTCAAGGAGCTGGGTCTTAGGGTGCTCGCATGCGCAATCGACAACGGGTGCGTGCCCGAAGAGACTCACGAGAACATACGGAACGCGACCAGCATTCTCGGCGTCGATCTTCTGGTCAAGACTCACGACAACCTGCTGCGCTCATTCCCGGCAGCTCTTTCTGCCTGGTTCAGGCGCCCGTCACCGGGGTTGCTTCCGACTCTGTGTACCGGTTGCCGAAGGGGTCTCGCGCGCTGCTATCGGGAGTTCTCTCGGAAGAGCGGTATCTCGCTGCGCCTAAGTGGCGGGGGCGAGCCGGAGAAGTCCATCGCCACGTCCTTCTTCGCGACGAGTTCCGACCGCGAAACGCGAGCGCGGCAGCTCGTTCTAGGTCTGGCCACGGAGGTAGCAAGAAACCCCGGCTATTGGACGCGCACCTCGCTTCTGGTACAGATGCTGCTAGAGTACAGTGATTCCTGGCTGGCCCCTCAATCCCTGCACAGGCTGAGGAAGACCGTTACACGTGCACGCACTGTGACGATCGAGTTGTTCAGATTTGTTCCATGGAATGAAAAGCTGATTATGGATACGATTACCAGCAAGCTCAAGTGGAAACGCTACCGCCTGTCGAGGGCGGATTGGCGCTCCGACTGCAAGATTGCCGTGCTCCGCAACTACTTCAACTACCAGATTCTGGGCTTCAGCAAGCACGATGAACTGGTAAGCAATCTCGTCCGTCAGGGAACGCTGTCAAGAGCAGAAGCGTTGAGCAGAGTAGAGCACGACAACGATCAGAGCGAGGACAGTATTCGCGAGATCTGTGGCGAGCTCGGGGTTCGCTACGATGACAGGTGGCGTACCAGGCTCCCGCGAGAGTGGCGCTCCCGGCGTGAAGGTTCTTTGGGCAACTAGACAGGGACAGATGGCCACAGACTGGTGTTATGCGGGCGGTCCTTTCCATGTGCTTCGGACTCTAGAGTTGTAGGTGTGGCGGACCGCCTCACATCGTGATTGACACCAGAGCAGCAAATCGGTGCATTTCTGCCGTAGGTTTATGGAGGCGCCGACAAGTCGGTGTTGATGTCCAACTTCCTTGAGCGTGACATCTCGCTTGCCCCGCCAAGCATGCTCTGCGAGACCAGTACTTCACGCTCGTCTAGGGGGAGAAAGGTCGATGACAAAGATGCGTGTGCGTGAGTCGCTACTGCCTTTTGCCCTGCCCGATGTGGACGACGCCGAAATCGCGGAAGTAGCTTCGGTGATCCGTTCGGGTTGGCTGACTTCCGGGTCCAAGGCAGCCCAGTTCGAGTCTGAGTTCGCAGCCTTCGTGGGTGCCAAGCACGCGGTCGCGGTCAACTCATGCACCGCCGCCATGCACCTTGCCTTGGAGGCAATCGGGCTGCGCGCGCAAGACGAGGTGATTGTTCCGACTTACACCTTCGCTGCCACCGCTGAAGTGGTTCGCTACTTCGGGGCCAAGCCGGTGCTCGTGGACGTTGACCCCGTATCATTGTGCATTGACCCAGCGAAGGTCGAAGCGGCAATCACCCCGCGGACCCGGGCGATTGTTCCAGTGCACATGGGCGGCCGCTCCGCGGAGATGGACGAGATTGGCGCCACCGCCTCGCGTCATGACCTCCGAGTGATTGAGGACGCTGCGCACGCGTTTCCCACCAAATACAGAGGCCGCATGATTGGGAGCATTTCTGACTTCACCTGTTTCAGCTTCTATGCGACCAAGACGTTGACCACCGGCGAAGGCGGTATGATCTGCACGGACAATGAGAAGTGGGCCGACCGGTGCCGAGTCATGTGCCTGCATGGCATCAGCCACCAGGCGTGGAAACGGTATACCGCGGAGGGTTCCTGGTACTACGAGATTGTTGCGCCTGGGTTCAAGTACAACATGACCGACATTGCCGCAGCAATGGGCTTGGTTCAGCTCCACAAGGCAGGGCGGATGCGCGAGCAGCGCGAGCGCATCGCGCGGCGCTACACCACGGCCTTTCGGGGACTGCCCGAACTCGAGCCGGCGCCGGAAGCACCGGCGCAGGACCAGCATGCCTGGCATCTCTACGCGCTGCGTCTCAACCTGGATTCTTTCACCATCGACCGAGCTCGGTTCTTCGACGAACTGAAGGACCGCAAGATCGGGGCGAGCGTCCACTTCATCCCACTGCATCTTCATCCTTACTACCGTGAAACATACGGATACAAGCCGGATCACTTCCCTGTTGCCTCCCGGGAGTACCAGCGCGAGGTTTCGCTGCCAATCTACTCGAAGATGACTGATGACGATGTCCAGGATGTGATAGACGCGGTCACGGAGATCGCTCGACAGTACCTACGCTAGCGGATGGCCAAGCGGGCCTTTGATCTCTTCTTCTCCATAGCCGGCCTTCTTATCCTTAGTCCTGTACTTCTTGTCGTCGCACTTGCTGTCCGTCTCAGTTCGCCTGGACCAGCTATCTTCCGAAGCAGGCGCGTTGGGAGGTCTGGCAAGCAGTTTTCGCTGCTTAAGTTCCGCACCATGACAGAGGATGCGCAGCTCAAGGGCCCTATGATAACCATCGGTGATGACCCGCGGATCACACGGCTCGGGGCGTTCCTGCGCAAGTCCAAGATTGACGAACTGCCGCAGCTACTGAACGTCGTCAAGGGCGAAATGAGCCTGGTCGGGCCGCGCCCGGAGGTGCCGGAGTACGTCAGTCTCTACACGGCAGAGCAGCGCTCGGTCCTCGATCTGGTGCCTGGAATCACCGACCCGGCCTCGATCAAGTACGCTCATGAGAGCGATCTGTTGGCGGCAACGGAGAGGCCGGAAGCGAGCTACGTGCATCACGTGATGCCCGACAAGATCCGGATGAACCTCGACTATGCCGCTCGAGCCAGCGTGTGGACCGACCTTCTGACCGTATTTGAGACGCTTGCCAGGATTACGCGGCGATGAGTGCTCCGCCGGTAGGGCGTTTCTGTGGCGATGATCGAGAGTAGGCTTTGCCTGCCGAGCGGGTCGGCACTGACCGACGAGACCACGCGCGCATCTGCGCGATTATCAAACAGGTCTGCCGGCCGTAGGTCGAACAGCGACCAGAAGACCGACACGGGGCTTTCTGTGAAGAGCCGCTTGTCGAGTTTGGGCTTCGATAGATCTCCTGACCTGCTCATTCTGTTCCGATCTGACATTCGTCTCAAGCTCATATTCGGCCTCTTGAGAATAGGTGCAACTGTCCGAGTCTGATCTCCCCGTCGTCCTCTTGGCCACTCGAGCGGGCGATCGTCCCTTTCGGTCTTGCTCAGGCTTCGGGGAATGCAGTTGTTCTGCGCGGCTCACCATGCATCAGCGCACGCCATGCCGCCACCAGTAGCTTCCTTGCCACTGCCACCGGGCCTTCGGCGGCCCGCGCTAGGTCGCGAGTCGGCGGTAGAAGCTCCCGAGTGCATACCCCTTGCTCGGCGTAATGCCGCCATAGGCATACAGCCTGACCGTGCTGGGAAACTGCCTCATGTCGCCGACCTCGTTCAGCAGCGGGTGAAGGCGGTCGGGTACCAGATGCCCGGTATGATCATCAGCAACCTGGCCCTGGGGTTGGGCTTGAGTTGCTGCTTGATGGCCTTGGTCGCCGCGGCGATGCGACGTTCGATGTGCTCGACTAGCGCCAGGTAGTTGGCCAGCTCTTCCTGGTATACCTGTCGGAGTCTGACCTGGATTGGGAACCGCCGGCCGGCCGGGCAGAACAGGTCGGCGGACGGGTGGTAGATACACAGCTTGTCCAAGGGCGCGTGGACCTCGTTCTCCAGGCATCTCCGCATCAGCATCCGGTCGCTGCTGCATGGAAGCGAATTGCGAGAAAGATCTGGAAGTCTGACAGAACGGGGGCGGCAGGGAAGTGACCAGCAATCAGGCGTTTGCGTTCAATCAGCAGGTCAGACATTGAAGGATAGTGGTCATCTCCCCTGCGGCTACCCCTCAGCTTCCCGAAGTCGTAGTCCGCTGGAACTAAGTGAGGCCTATCCGGTGGCTTGCGCGATGGCTCTGGCGTCAGATGCTGCTGGTGATGGTGCTCCAGTTGGTGTGCTGACTGTCGTCGCCTTGTCTAGTGACCGCTCCGCGCCCTTGACAGCAGATGGATGGACGGATTCCTCGATGGCGTCCTCGCCAGCCTTCCCATCGGGCTAGTCCCGCGGTCGCCGTAGAACCTCTGGGACAGGCTCCACGTAGGCCTCCTCTTGATGGCCTGTGTCCGGCAGTTGCGCAGTGGCCCGTCGGCATGCGCGGTCTGATTGGGAGCGCTTCATCCTGTAAGCCGGCAGTTGTCGTGTCTGCACCCGGCAATGATGTCCTGGCGCACCGACTTCAGTTGCGGACTTCAGTTACTAGTTCTAGCCTGGGTACATGGTGACCCCCTGAGAGAGGTAAGACGGTCGGCGGGAGTTGCTCCGCGGAGGTGGAGAGAGATGAAACGGAACGTTCGCGAGATCTGTCAGTCAGCCGGTGCTCGGA
>Ga0316622_100001542_pt1 | contig 15073 bp, 13 predicted proteins | sample OWC_Aug_OW2_C1_D_FD_207646 | JGI IMG/M metagenome (GOLD analysis project Ga0316622, IMG submission 207646) | Wetland soil microbial communities from Old Woman Creek delta, Ohio, United States - OWC_Aug_OW2_C1_D5_C | ecosystem: Environmental > Terrestrial > Soil > Wetlands | place: USA: Ohio... | reverse complement strand
CATCGTGGAAAGCACCATCTTCGGAAGCATCTCGGGCGCCGCGCTGTCCGACATTGCCGCCCTCGGGAAGATCGAGATCACGTCCATGGTGGAGAACGGCTACGAGAAGGACTTCTCCTGCGCCTTAACCGCCGCCTCGTCCCTGCAGAGTCCCTTGATACCGCCCAGCTCCATCGCCATTCTCTACTCGGGCGTCATGAGCCTGTCCGTAGGTTCCGTGCTCCTCGGCGGGGCGGTGCCCGGGGTCCTGATGGGTCTCGCCCAGGCGGTGTATGTCTTCGCGAATGGTCGCCGGCTCAAGCTGCCGAAGGTCACACGCGCCTACAGTCCGCGAGAAGTCTACGTGATCTGGCGTGACGGGCTCGTGGCGCTCCTCATGCCGCTGATCATCCTCGTGGGCATCGTCGGCGGCGTGTTCACGCCGACGGAAGCCGCGGCGGTCGCCGTCCTGTACTCGCTCGTCGCCGCCGTGTTCATCTATCGCAACGTGACGATGCGGGACCTCTATGACGCGTTAACGGAAACCGTCAAGACGACGGCGATTCTGTTCTTGATCGTGGCCTGTGCGGCGATCTTTTCTTGGGTGCTGAGCTCCGAGCGGATACCAGAGCAGATCGCCAAATTTCTCCTCAGCGTGTCGTCGAACAAGAACGTGCTGCTGTTCTACGTCAACGTCCTCTTGATCATCGTTGGCATGTGGATGGAATCGGCCGCCGCGATCATCCTGTTCGCCCCCATCCTCGCGCCGATCATGGTGAAGGTGGGTATCCATCCCATCCATTTCGCGGTCACGATGATCCTGAACCTCGTGATCGGGCTGGTGACGCCGCCCGTCGGCGTCGTGCTCTACGCCACGTGCAAGGTGGGTGAGATCAGCTTCGAGCGACTGGTGAAGGCGATGATACCCTTCATCCTGATTGCCTTCGTCGTCCTGGCAGTCGTGTCCTATGTGCCTGAAACGGTCCTTGCCCTCCCGCGCCTGGCCGGACTGATGCGCTGACACGCACCGTCAGCGCCGGCCGGAGGCCAGCAGCGAGAGCGACACGGACTGCCACGGTCAAAGAACGGCAGCGAACCCAAGGAGGGGAGCATGGCGAAGCAACGAAGTGGGGTGACGCGGCGGGAGTTTCTGCTGGACACGACGATCGCGGCGAGCGCCGTGGCGTGGGCGGGCGGCTGGCCAGGGGGCGTGTGGGCCGGCGAGCCGAAGCTAGGCGGGCAATTCATCGGCAAGCTGGAGGGGCCGGAGATCCTCCGCGATGTGACGAAGTTCCCCGCGAAGTTCGGTGAGGCGCCCATGCTCGCCGAACTCGTCAAGGCCGGCAAGCTGCCCCCGGTTGAAAAGCGCCTGCCGGATCCTGAGGAATTGATGGTCGTCAAGCCCCTCAAGGAGATCGGGAAGTACGGCGGCCGGTGGCGCCGAGGGTTCACGGGACCGGCCGACAGTGAAAACGGCAATCGGATTGTCTCGACGGACAAGCTCCTGATGTGGGACTACACCGGGAACAAGGTGGCGCCCTGCCTCGTCAAGGACTGGCGGCTGAGCGACGACGGAAAGATCATGACGCTCTTCCTGCGCAAGGGGCTCAAGTGGTCGGACGGGCAGCCGTTCACGGCGGACGACTTCCTCTTTTGGTACACCGACATCTACCAGAACAAGGAGCTCGTCCCGACCCCGGTGCAGGAGTTCACGATCAACGGAAAGCCGGGGCGCATGGTCAAGCGCGATGAGTACACCGTGGTCTTTGAGTTCCCTGAACCCTACTTCCTCTTCGTGGACATCCTCGCGGGCGACACCATCCTCGGCGGGGGGCAGGCCACGCAGAATTCCCGCGCCGCCTTCATGGGCTCATACGCGCCGGCCCACTACCTCAAGCAGTTCCTCCCCAAGTACTCGTCGTCCGACGAGGTGACGCGGAAAGCCAAGGCTGCCGGCTTCGACAGCTGGGTGAGCTACTTCCGCTTCGCCATCAACTGGTCCCTGAACACGGAATTGCCTGTCTTGACCCCCTGGAAGACGGCGACTCCGATCAATACCCCGACCTGGACGTTGGAGCGCAATCCGTACTACTGGGCGGTGGATACGGCGGGCAACCAGCTCCCATACATCGACCGGATCGTCATGACCCTGGCCGAGAACCTGGAGGTCCTGAACCTCCGGGCCATCGCGGGCGAGTACGATTTGCAGGAACGCCACGTCAGCCTTCCCAAGCTGCCCGTGATCATCGAGAACCAGAAGAAGGGAAACTATACCCTCCACCTCGACACGGCACAGATGGGCAGTGACTCGGCCCTCCTCGTCAACACGGCCTACGAGGCCGACGCCGAGGTCGCCAAGTGGCTCGTCAACACCGACTTCCGGCGAGCCCTTTCCCTCGGCATCGATCGGGACCAGCTCAACGAGGCCTTCTGGCTCGGCATTGGGACGCCCGGCTCGTGCGCCCCGGCCGAGGAGGTCGCCATCAACCCCGGGAAGGAGTATCGCAAGAAGTGGGCGGTCCTCGACATCAAGCAGGCCAACGCCCTCCTGGATAAGATCGGCCTGACCCAAAAGGACGGCGAGGGGTACCGCCAGCGCACCGACCGCAAGGGGCGGCTCCGGATCGAGCTCATGACCGTCGGCGGCCAGTTCACCCCTTTCACCCAGATCGCCGAGATGATCAAGCAGCACTGGAAGAAGATCGGCATCGACGCGGACGTGAAGGAGACCGAGCGGAGCCTTGCCTTCATGAAAACCAACAACATCGAGCACCACATTCTGCTCTGGTCGGTCACGGGGTCGGAGAATATCTATCTCTTCCCACGCCTGGTCTTGCCGGTGGATCCGGTCCCCAACGATACGCACCTCGGCATACCGTTCGCGCGCTGGTATGCGACCAACGGCGCCCAGGGAAGGAAGCCGGTGGTCCCGGGGATGGTCCGCGCGATGGAGCTGTTCCGGTCGGCGGCGGGCAAGAAGCAACCCGAGCGGGTCAAGATCGCCCAGGAGATCTGGAAGATCATCTGCGAGGAATGCTGGGTCATCGGGACGGTCGGCCTCTCGCCGGCCTTCATGGGCGTGCGGCTTGCGAAGAACACCATGGGGAATATCCCCGCGCGCCAGACCAACGCCCAACACGTGCGCACGCCCAACACGTCGCACCCGGCCACGTTCTTCTTCAAGGCGTGAGGGCTTTCGTGCCCCTGACGGGTCGCACGCGGCCTGCCAGGAACGTCCGCCAGGGCGATGGGCATCCGGGGCTAGGCTGCTGCAAACCGACTACGGGTTTGCGTTCGGTCGAGAGCGCCGGGCCGCGAACGTGAGTGGGGCGAATAACAGCCGGAGCGGGGCGCGTGGGTTAGCGTCAGATTGGACTATTTGCCAACGGCCGGGTCCCGCAAATTCCGGACAGCGGTTCCCCTGCTCGCCATGATCAGTGGGCTCACAAGGTAGCAGGGCGTGCATCGTGAGGGATTGAAGACTTGAAAGCATGAATGCGACCGAGCGGCCACGCTCCAGTCGCCGGCCGTGCCTTTTGCCGTGCCTTTCCCATTGACTCGCGATAGGCTCGCCTGTAACCTGGCTTGATCCGTGACCGGGGTACGCCGGACAGCGCGGAGGCGGATGAGCCAGCAGCCCGCGTCAATCCACGAACCGCCAGACAACGCAGGAGACCAGAGCATGAGCCAGCACACCAAGGTCGCCATCGTCACGGGTGCGGGGACCGGCGTCGGCCGAGCAACGGCACTCGCGCTGCTCCGGGACGGGTATCGAGTGGTGCTCGCCGGTCGCCGCCAGGAGCCGCTCGCGCAGGTGGTGGCGGAGGCGGGGCCTGCCGCCAGCCGGGCCCTGGCGGTTCCCACCGACGTGAGCGATCCGGAGTCGGTCCGGGCACTCTTCGCACGCACAAAGGAGGCCTTCGGCCGCCTCGACCTGCTGTTCAACAACGCCGGCACCAACGTGCCCGGCGTGCTACTCGAGGAGCTCACTGTCGAGCAGTGGAAGAAGGTGGTGGACACCAACCTCACCGGCGCCTTCCTGTGCACCCGGGAGGCCTTCCGGATCATGAAGGACCAGGACCCGCGCGGCGGGCGCATCATCAACAACGGCTCCGTCTCAGCGCACACGCCGCGCCCCAATTCGGCGCCCTACACCTCCACCAAGCACGCCATCACGGGCCTCACCAAGTCGACCGCTCTGGACGGACGCAAGTATGACATCGCCTGCGGCCAGATCGACATCGGCAACGCCATGACCCCCTTGTCCGCCAGGCTCGCCAAGGGCGTGCTGCAGGCGAACGGCACCACCGCGCCGGAGCCGATGATCGACGTGGAGCACGTCGCCAACACCGTGGTCCACATGGCCAGCCTTCCGCTGGACACCAACATTCTCTCCGTGACCGTCATGGCGACCAAGATGCCGTTCGTGGGCCGGGGCTGACCGGGCGCTCGGGCTTATCCTCGCCGCCCGCCTGCCGCCTTGCCCTGCACCGCCGTGAGTCTTCCCGTCGAAGGGAACGCCCACACAAATATCAGGGAATGCGGGACCCACTCCGGCACTCCCTCGCCGACGCGCCACCCCCGTTCGACGGCTCCACCGCGGGCATCGCGAAGGGACTCGTGCGTGTGGAGCAATCGTGAGTCCACTGAGTCAACACTCCCTCAACACAGGGTGAGTGCTCTGTATTGAGGGAGTGGGGTGGGCAAAGCGACTATCCGTTGATCGAGACCGGGCTGGCGTTCTCAGAGTGTGGCAGCGTACAAAAGGCTGAGGCGGTGGAACACACTATTTCATGTCCGTCCCCTCACACGCGCGCAGCGTGGGGGGAACGGCCGAGGCGCGCGTCACAGGTCCCGGGCGCGCACCACGCCTGCCACCTCCTCGTAAATGGTCCGCCGGTGGCCCACCGCGAAGACCCGGAGGACCCGGGCGCCACGATCGACGGCGTAGACGATGCGGAAGCGCCTCACGCGGTACTTCCAGAGCCCCTCCAACTCCCGCAGGAGGGGCTCCCCCAAGGCCGGATCGCGACCGAGAGCCTGGAGGGCACTCGTGATCGGTCGCTTCAGCTCAGGCGGAAGATGCCGGAGGATCTCCGCCACGTGGGGGGGAATGTCGAGGCGATAGGCGGACACTAGCGGGCGCGCCTCTTGGGCGGACGGCTCGGCTCGCCGAAGACTTGCTCGAGGGACAGCCCCGTGCCCCCCGCGGCATAAAAGCGGCGGCTGCGGCGGATCTGCTTCATGAGGTCGGCATCGCTGAGGACCTCGAGGGTGTCCTTCAGCCGCTCGTACTCCCCGTAGCTCATCAGCACCGCCGCGGGTTTGCCCTTTCGGGTGACGACAATCTCCTCTTCCCGCTCTTGCACGCCGGTCACCAATTCCGGCAACCGCGCTTTCACCTCAGAGATCGGAAGCGTCCTGGGCATGGCGGCGTCTCCCCACGTTGACCAGAAATCTGGTCCACCGCAACGTACCAGCCTGGTGCCCCTCCTGTCAAGCCGCCAGCGCGGTAGCCCCGAGGATCTCTCCCGGCGCCGCCCTTTCCGCCCGCGCCTTCCGTCCCGGCGCAATCGGGAAACACAGGGTTGTGCCCGCGAGTATCATGGCGTGGGACGCGCTCGGTATCGATTTCGGCGCGCGCGGAAGGTGACGAAGGTGGGAACGTCCCGTCTTGCGAATACGTCTTGCCCAAGGCGATCGTGGAGTTGGCGGCAAAGCAGCTCCGGGTCGTGTGGGGGGTGTGGCGGAGCGGGACCCCGTACGACCCCACTCGGGCGGGTGGGCTCTGCCGACAGGCCCGCTGACGAGCACCGCCAGTACAACAGGGACGTCTTCCCCGGGGAGCAGGCAGCGCGATCACACAACGTGGCGGCGCCGTGCGGCGACCGCGGCGGGACACCGGCGTGCCGCTCCCACTCTCAGGAGCCCGGACTCGGCCGGGTGGGCCGCTCGCGGCAGCGAGCCGGCCGGATGGCACCACTACGATGGGGCACGGGAGATCACGACGACGCGACCTCGGGGGACGACGGCAGACGGGACGTGCGAGATGCGTAGAGCTTCCCGCATCGAGAGGAGGGTCTTATCTTGACACCGCAGAAACGGCCGGGTCCCGCAAATCTCTTGGCAACGTCCAGCAAATCTCTCTCTCGTCCCGCAAATCTCTGAGGGTACGGATCTGGGTGGACCGGAGCCTGGCCCACCTTCAGAGCCGGGGCGGGCGACTCTGCTGGACCAGCACCTGCGCAATGGTGGTGACGACAGCCTCGGCGTCGGCGGGCTTGCGGAGCGTGACGGTCGCGCCCGCCTCGCGCCCCGTGAGCGCGACGCTGGGATGGTCCCAGACCGTCAGGAGAATGATGGGCGTTTGCCGAAGGGCGGGCTCGTCGCGGAATTTCCGACAGATGTCGAACCCGCTCAGTCCTCGCAGCATGACATCCAGCAAGATCACGTCGGGGCGGTCCCGCTTCGCGATCTCGACGCCGACGAGGCCGTCCGCAGCCGTGAGGGTCCGGTAACCGCGCGGTTCGAGGAGGCCGCGGTAAAAGTGCAGCACGAGCGGGTCGTCGTCGATGCAGAGGACCGTGGTGGGCGGACCGGCGGCCGGGGCGTCCAGCGGGAAGCGGCCCCCGCAGTACTTGCACGCGACGTCCCCCGATGCGCTACGCTGTGCCTCCTTTACGACATTCGGGACTCGGCAGTGGGGACAGGTGATGGTCTGGTTCACGGCGGTGTCCTCGTTTCGTTGCTGGTTCACGCGCTCCCCTCAGCTCGCGTTGCTCTTCCCTCGACGGGCCACCCCGTGCAGCGTCGTATGGACCATGGCCAGGAGAGCCTCGCGCCGGAAGGGCTTCGTGATGCACGCGGCCGCCCCGGCGGCGTAGGCGTGGCGATTCAGGTCGCGGGTGGCCGGGGCGGTCTCCAGTCTGCGGCAGACCTCGTAGCCGTCAACCCCGGGCATCATGAGGTCCAGGAGGATCGCGTCCGGGTGGAACGCCGCCGCCTGCGCCAGCCCATCCGCCCCATCGACCGCCTCCCCGACGGCAAAGTCGGCAACCTCCATTTCATCTCTTAGTCGTAGGGGACCGCGTACATAAGGGCGTCAAAGAGCCAACGTCCGGCGGTACGCAGCAGGGGTAACCCCACCCGCGACCCTGTCGGAGAGTTTGGTCTGAAAAATTAGACTCCGGCTCCTACCCTACCGGTCCCGTCCCCACAGCTTCGGAGGTTACCGAGTGCCGGAGGCAGGCACTGTCCTTCCGGCCTAGATCGGATATGTCCCGGCCTTGGCCGCCTCAATATGGGCGAGCAAGGTAGGCCCGGCGAGCAGGGGGAACCCGGTCTGCCGCAGCCGCAGTTGCGGGATCTCGTAGACCAAGTCATCGAGCACGGCCAGTGCGATTTCTCTCTTGGTCGCCCCGGGGCGACCCTTCATCACCTCCACAACAGTGCGGTGGATGGTATCCGTCACCCGCATCGACGCCTCTAGGAACGCCGTAGCCTCTGCCCCCTGCCGTATCGGCAAGTTCACCAGCGTGCCGCCGTGGAACGCGTGCCCAAGACAGACCATCCGGAAATCCAACTGGCCGAGCTTGGCCAGGGAGAGTCGGTAGCTCGGCGCATCGAAATAGTAGGGATAGCTTCCGGGGCGGGCGCCCTTTCCCTGGACAGAATCTGCCGTGAAAAGAATCCCCTCCGACTCCCAGTGGTACACCACATGGCCCGGGGTGTGTCCGGGGCAGTGGAGGACGCGCAGGCGAATCCCCTTCCCGAGGTCCACAGTATCCCCGTCGGAAAGCAGCACATCAGCTCCCGCCGGCTCTCCCGCATTGCTCAGGACGTGCTCGGTCCGCGCCTTGATTGCCTCCGGAGGGAATTCCAGTGTTCGTAGTGGGCCAACATGGAAGTCCACCTGGACGGCGTTTGATTCGGCCATCGGCAGGTCCAACCGGTGCACATGGATTTGCGCCTTGGATCGGCGCCTCACTTCCATATTTCCACCCGAGTGATCTAGGTGGGCGTGGGTGTTCAGGATGAGGTCCACATTGGCCAGCGAGAGACCAATCTGCGCCAGGGCGGGTTCCAGCACGGTTTCCGGGGAGTCGAACGCCCCGGTATCTATGAGGGCAATCCGGTCGCCCGTCAACAGATAGAGGAACACGGTGCCCGTCCGGTCGAAGGGCGTTCGGATCTGATAGAGGTGGGGCTGGATACGTTCGACTGTCACCGTCGCGTCCTCCTCTCCGTGTCGATTTGCGCGACTCGTGCGTTCTCCTCACCCCGTCAGCCTGGATTATTCACGAAGGATTCGTGAAAATCCGGGCTGACCTGACCAGTAGCCATTCCTGCCCGCAGCGGGAGGATACTTGGTGGTGGACGGACCGGGTACCCGTCCGCCAGGATGGGTGCAGTCGCACGTTGCGGCGGCGACGCCTGTTCCATCCCGGACCGCCGACCACAAGGGCTTCTATTAAGCCCGCATCGTTCGCGGGCGGCGTTCGCGAACGATGCGGGCTAGGCCTACCCGCCGAAAATCCCTTTGAGCAGGTGCGGCAAGACCAGGGTAAACGTCGGCACATAAGTGATTGCCACGAGGACGATAAAGATCGGAATGATGAAGGGGGCAACCGCCCTGACAATACGGTCGAATGAGATCTGCGCCAGCGGCCCCATGACAAAGAGCAACATACCGAACGGCGGCGTCAGGGCGCCGATCATCAAGTTTACCGTCATCACCACGCCAAAATGCACGGGGTCGATCCCGAAATGTCGGATTATGGGCAGCATCATAGGCGTAGCAATTGTCATGATGGCGAAGGTATCCAGGAAGCATCCCATGATCAGCAGGATGACGTTGAAGATCGCCAGTACCACCCAGGCCTGGTTGGTGCTGGAGATCACGAGGGCCTGCGCTGCCTCCGCCACCTGGGTGATCGTCATGAGCCACGAGAAGATGCCAGCGGCGGCCAGGATGAAGAGCACGACGCCCGCGTTGTGTGCTGCCTCCCACAAGATGACGGGAAGTTGTCGCACCCTCAGTTCCCGGTACACGAACAGTCCGAGGACGAGTGCGTACACAGCCGCCGCCCCTGCCGCCTCCGTTGGGGTGAAGACCCCGCCGACGATCCCACCCACGATGATGAGCGGCAGCAGGAGCGCAGGGGCTGCTTCACCCGCCGTCCGCATCACCTGCCCGAGACTGGCCCGCTCGTGCCGCGGATAATGGCTCGTTCGCGCCTTCATGCGGACGTAGATCATCAGCGCGATGCCCATCAGGACGCCCGGGATGAAGCCCGCGATGAACAAATCCCCGATGTTCACCTCGGCCAGCACTCCATAGACGACGAACGGGATGCTCGGGGGGATGACCGGCCCGATCGTCGAGGCAGCCGCCGTCAGGCCGGCAGCAAACTCAGAGGAGTATCCCTCCTTCTTCATAGCTGGGATGAGGATGGATCCCGTGCCCACCGCATCCGCGACCGCAGACCCGGACATGCCGGCCATGATCATGTTCGTGACCACTACCACGTGCCCGAGCCCCCCGTTGACGTGCCCGACCAGCCGCATGGCCAGCGCGACGAGCCGCATGGTCGCTCCGCCGGCGTTCATGAGGGCCCCCGCGAGCAGGAACAGTGGCACCGCCATGATCGGGAAACTGTTGATGCCCTCGGCCAGTCGCTGGGGCACGATCATGAGGGGGATGCTCCCCATGGACCAGATCGCCCCGAGGCTCGCGAAAGCCAGAGCGTAGGCAATCGGGACACCCAGTAGCAAGAACAGCCCGAACCCGGCGACCAAGACGAGACTCGTAATCATGGCCGCGCCTCCGTCGGTGCAGATCCCGGACTCACGCCGTCTCCCGCCAAATCCTGGCAAAGAAGGTCCAAGGTATGGATCAGGACGAAAAAGGCGCTCACGGGAACTTGGAGGCTGAAGACGCTGCGCGGCAGGCCGATCGGTGTGTTGGCCGCTACGCTTTGGAGGATCACGAGGCGGGCACCCGCGACGAGGAGGAGGACGGAGAACGCTGCGATAGTAGCCGTGGTGATCACGCGTAGCCATCGCTGCGCACGCGCTGGAAGTTTCTGGACAACGAAATCGGCGGCGATGTGGGTGCGGTTGCCGATCGCCCAGCCCACGACCATGAACACCATCCAGATCATGGCCAGGCGCGCCGCCTCCTCCGTCCAGGCGAGCGGGCTGGCAAGAACGAAGCGCCAGATCACCTGCATGGTGACCGCGGTCGTCATGACGAGGATCAGAAGCACGGCAGCCCATTTCTCGACACACGCCACTGCCTGAGATGTCGTTCGCAGGATCGCACCTAGCCCCATACTGATCTTGCTCCCGTCATGTTCCCGGGGCGGGGAATGCCTCGCGCCGCTCCCCGCCCGGTGGCGTCGCCTACTTGATGTCCTGGATCTTTTGGTATAGTCCCTTGGACCACAGGCTCTCAGCTTCGAACTTCGCCGGCAGGTCCTTCATAATATCGAAGAATCCGGGCTCCGGCGTGAGGACGCTTACCCCCTGTTTCTTCAGGTCTTCGACGAACCGCGCATCGGCCTCCTGGACGAGCTTGTTCCCGTAGGCAGCCGCCTCCTTCGAAGCGTCCATGAACATTTTCTGGTCTTGAGGGCTCAGAGATTGGAACCACTTGTCGCCCACCATGATATGGGCGATGAACTTCGTGTGATTCGTCATCGTGACATTCTTTGCGACATCGGTGAACTTCATCGGGATGAGCTGAGTGGACGGCCCTTCGAGAGCCTCGACGATCCCCTGCTGGAGTCCGGTGAAGATCTCGCCCCAGGCCATTGGCGTGGGGTAGATTCCCATGGCCCGCCAGGACTCGCTCCACACTTTTTGCTCGGACACGCGCATCTTCAGGCCCTTCATGTCAGCCGCGGTCCTGATGGGGCGCCGGGATACGAGCTGACGAGGCGGCCACAGCCAGTCGATGCTGAGGGGCCGGAGGCCGCGCTCCTTTCGAAGCCGCTCGTACATCTCCTGCCCCACCGGGCTGACCGCGAACTTCCAGGCATGCTCTTGATCCCGGAAAAGAATAGGGAACCCGCTGATGTCGAAATCCTTCGACTGGGTCCCGAGCCCTCCCCAACCGATCATGAACATGTCCTGAGCGCCCATGATGACGGCGTCGAGCTGGGCCTGGAGGGTCCCCAGCTGTGAGGCAGGAAAGAGTCGAACCTCGTAGCGCCCTTGGCTGCGCTGCGCTACGAACTCCGCGAACTTCATGAGCCCTTGGTGGGTGGGATCCGTCGTCGTCTGGATCGAACCCAGTTTGAGGATCTTTGCCCCGGCCAAGGCGTCTCCTACCAGGAAGACAAGCGAGACCGTCACGACTAGAAGCCCGAGACCAACGGCACGACCCAACCCATTGCGTGTCTTTCCGGCCATCGCTCTGTCCCTCCTCGACATTGTGACACGGGTTGATGAGCCAGCCCTCGAAAGCACTGGGGATCAGGAGTCTTCAATGCGTCAGTCTATCTATCCGAGAATCGGTCCTGGATGCCCTGCGTGAAATGGCGATGCCGTGGGCGCTCAGGCGACGCGGTCCCGGGGTTCACGCCCGGCGAAGACGGCATCCAGATTATCGAGCGCCCGAAACCCCATGGCGTCCCTGGTTTCTTTCGTGGCGCTGCCGATGTGTGGCATCAGGAACACGTTGGGTAACTGCCGATATTCCGGATGAATGTCCGGTTCGTTGTTGTAGACGTCCAACCCGGCGGCTGTCAGTTTCCCTGACTTGAGGGCCACAATCAGGGCGTCGTCGTCGATCACGGCTCCGCGGCTTGCATTGACGACAATCGCTCCGTCCGGCAGGAGCGCGATGCGCGCAGCGTTCAGCAGTTTGACAGTTGACGGGGACGCCACACAGTGCAGGGTCAAGAAATCGCAATGGGGCATCAGGTCCTCGGGGGTCGGGTGAAAGATGGCGCCCTCCTCACGCTCGGGCGGCATGCGCTGCAGATCGTGATAGTGGATCTTCATATCGAATCCGCGGGCTCGCCTGGCGACAACCCGTCCGACCCGACCAAACCCGAGAATACCCAACCGCTTGCCCGTCACTTGGGTGCCCACCATGAAACTGGGACTCCAGTCCTTCCACTCGCGGGTCCGGACCAGTCGCTCGCCCTCGCTGGCCCTCCGCGCGGCGCCCAGCATCAGCATCATGGTCAGTTCCGCAGTGGCGTCGGACAGCACATCGGGAGTATTCGTAACGATGAGCCCCCGGGCCTTGGCCGCCGTGATGTCCACATGGTCGTAGCCAACGGAGAAATTGGCAAGTGCGCGCACGCGCTGGGGCAAACGGGCAATCACTTCAGCGGTGAATTTCTCGGTGTGGCAGGGAAGAATGGCGTCGACGTCTTTGGCGCGTTCGATGAGTTCTTCCGTGGAATAGAGGACGTCCGCCGGATTGAGGCGAGGGTCATAATCTCGCCGAAGACGATCCTCGACTGCCTTCGGCAGTCTGCGGGTAACAAGGACAACGGGTTTCATTGTTGGATCCTCCCTAATGGCCTTCCGCTGGGAACCATCGCTCGCAGTCGTGCAGCGTCATCGATGAGCCATCGGCGGCATGAACAATTCGCGGAGGGAGCCCCCTCCAACGTGGCCGAGCTTATCACGGCGGACGCAGCCTTGACAGTCCCTTGCGTGGTGTGCCTCCAACCCGACAGGTCCAGCCGTCGGCCTATGACAGGCGGCTGAAGAACTCTTCTTGCCCAGGCTGCTCAAAAAGGTCCAGATGCAAGGCGCCGCACCGGGTACCCATCCCTCGGATGGGTGCAGGCGCGAGGCGTACTGAGTCCGTACGTCGCAGCGCCGCGGGAGTGCGGCAACGCAGCAGATGGGCCTTTTTCAGCAGCCTGCAGAGTGGCTCACGACCTGCTTGACGGATGGTCGCGTTTGCAGAAGAATACAGACACTGGACCGCGCGGGGCGTATTCCATCCCCTGCGAAAGCGCTCTCATCTCCAATCCTGTTGGAACTGGGGCTGACATCTCGCACAAAGGAGGCCTCTCGTGAAGAAGATCATCAACGACCCGTTCGCCTTCGTCGATGAAATGCTGGAGGGCATCATCCTGGCCCATCCCGACAAGCTCAAGCTCGTCGGCGCCGACCGGCGAGCCGTCGTTCGCGCCGACGCGCCCATCAAGGGCAAGGTCGGCATTGCGACCGGCGGCGGCTCCGGCCACCTGCCGGTGTTCATGGGCTACGTCGGGAAGGGATTCGTGGACGGCTGCTCGATCGGCAACGTTTTCTCCTCCCCCACCGTCGAACAGATGTTCGCCGCCACCCAGGCCATCGACGGGGGGGCCGGCGTCCTGTACCTGTTCGGCAACTACTCGGGGGACGTGATGAACTTCGGCATGGCAGCCGAGATGGCCGAGGCTGAGGGGATCAAGGTCGAGACGGTCCTGGCGGCCGACGACGTGGCCTCTGCGCCCAAAGGCCAGGAGGCCAAGCGCCGCGGCGTGGCCGGCATCTTCTACGCGTACAAGCTCACCGGGGCCAAGGCCGAGACGAAGGCGCCTCTACCCGAGGTGAAGCGGATCGCCGAGAAGGCCATCGCCGCCACCCGCTCCATGGGCGTGGCCCTCTCCCCCTGCACCGTGCCGGCGGCCGGCCGCCCGACGTTCACCCTCGGAGAGGACGAGATGGAGATCGGCATGGGCATCCACGGCGAGCCGGGCGTCCGCCGGGGAAAGCTGGAGCCCGCCGACAAGATCACGACCAACCTGATGGAGACGATCCTGGCGGACATGGCCCTGGCCAAGGGCGACCTGGTGTCGGTGCTGGTGAACGGTCTGGGCGCGACCCCCAAGGAGGAGCTCTACGTCATGTACCGGCAGGTCCACAAGATCCTGAGCGGGCGGGGTGTAAGAGTCCACCGGCCGTACATCGGCGAGTACGCCACCTCCATGGAGATGGCGGGCGCCTCGGTGAGCCTGTGCAAGCTGGATGGGGAACTGCAGGCGCTCCTCGATGCGCCGGCCTGGACCCCGTTCGTGCAACAGGTGTAGCTGAAAAAGGCCCATCTGCGGCGTGGCGCGCTCGCGCGACGCTGCGACGTACGCGCTAAGTACGCCTCGCGTCTCGCATCGCGCTCCGCCTTGCATCTGGACCTTTTTGAGCAGCCGGGGTGAACGCGGACGTTTTGGCAGCCTGCTGGAGGAGAGTCGATGCGAACCACGGTCAGCAGTGCGGACATGCTCGCTATCTTGGAGAAGATGGCGACGGACATGGAAGCGCAGAAGGACTATCTCTGCCAGTTGGACGGCGCCGTGGGGGACGGCGACCAGGGCGTCACCATGGCCATCGGGTTCCGGGCCGTCCGCGGCGGCCTGGCGGCGCTGCAGGGCCAGGACATCGGAACCATCCTCACCAAGAGCGGTCTGACCTTCAACGGGACCGCGGCCTCGACCATCGGCGCGCTCCTCGCCACGGCCTGCATGCGGGCGGGGCGCGAGGCCAAGGGGAAACACGAGATCGGCCTCGCCGACCTGGCAACCATGCTGGAGGCGGCACAGATCGGGATCCAGGAGCGGGGGAAGGCCCAGGTCGGCGACAAGACCGTCCTGGATTCCCTGGCTCCCACGGTCGCGGCCCTCAAGGCCGCGGCGGCACAGGGGCTGCCGCTGCCCGAGGCGCTCACGCAATCTCTCGCAGCCGCCGACGCAGGCCTGAAGGCGACCGTCCCATTGAAATCCAAGATCGGGCGGGCCGCCTGGATCGCCGAGCGCACCGTCGGCCACCAGGATCCGGGCGCGACGTCGTTCTACTTGATGTGGAAGTCGGCGGTGGAGTATCTGACGGCATAAGACACGACGACCCGCCCGGAGTCGCGGACGCCTGCTCGGCGTCTCACCTCTGGGCGGGTCGTGTTTTGAGAGTCTCGGGCGTTCTCGCTTACCTCTTGGTAGCCAACCGGCGAATCTCGTCCTCGACCCTGAACACGATCCCCACGCCGGGGAGCCCGGTTTCCGGATCGGTGTCCACCCGGACGACGTGGCCGGGCATGGCCGCGGTCAGCTGATCGGACTCGAGGAGGGTGACCTCGACCTCGGAACTG
>Ga0316622_100001541_pt1 | contig 15073 bp, 7 predicted proteins | sample OWC_Aug_OW2_C1_D_FD_207646 | JGI IMG/M metagenome (GOLD analysis project Ga0316622, IMG submission 207646) | Wetland soil microbial communities from Old Woman Creek delta, Ohio, United States - OWC_Aug_OW2_C1_D5_C | ecosystem: Environmental > Terrestrial > Soil > Wetlands | place: USA: Ohio... | reverse complement strand
CAGGCGCGCCACGTTGAGCGCCTGCTGCTCGTCGAGCAGCAGGCGCAGGGCCGCACTTTCGGTATCGAGGAACGCCCGCAACAGATGGGACTCGAGCACGCGGGCGCACTGATCACGGCCTGCGAGCTCGCCGGCCTTCTCGAGGGTTATCCTGAGCAGCGGCTGATGGTGCGCCACGTCCATCGGTACGGCCGTCGGCGTGCGCGAGGCCTTGGCGCGCAGGTTCAGCATCACCGCCTCGTGGGCCTTCCGCGGCACCAGCCCCTGCTGCAGCAGCCCGTAGTGCATCGCGCCGGCCTCATACTCCAGGAGCGCAAGCAACAGATGCCGGAGATCTGCGTCCTTGTAGCCCAGGGACTCGGCCTCCCTCTGCATGAGACGGAGGACCTTTCTGGCGCCGGGGGAGAAGGCCCTCGTGTCGAGTACGCCGCGGGCGTCGTACACCCGGACAGCCGTCGCGTCCGCGAGCTCGCACTTCTCGATCGCGTCGGCCCACTTCGTCACGTCGACCTCCGCGGAACGGCAGAGCGCGCCGACCGCGGGTGTGACGTTCCGCAAGGCAGCAAGCAGCAGCGCTGGCTCCGAGATGGCCGGCGCGCCTCGCTGCTCGCGCTCCTCCTCCGCCGCCTTGAGCATCGCGAGGGCGCTCGGGTGAAACGCGTCCCGTGTGAGATGCCGGAGCATGGCCGGGCTGGCCGTGCGGGCCGCACAATTGGCGAGGCCGCTCTGCCACTGCTCGACGCTCAGGCCCATGCGGGCGAGGCCCTTCTGCGTCGAGCCGTTCGCCACGTTGCTCAGCACCATTAGGAAGTGCGTGCTCTCGATCTTGGGGCTCCGGGTCCGCTCGGCCGCCCGCACGCATTCAGTCAGGTCACCCGTCGCGTGGCGGACATCCGCTGCGAACGCGAGCGGGTTGAGGGTGCCGTCCACGAAGAGTTCCACGGCAGTCTCCTCCCGCGGAGTCAGGTAGCCGCGCGGCGGCGTACGACCCGGGTTCCACGACGGTACCGGTGTGCCGCACCCGCGGCGCGCGCAGCGACCCCGCGCTGCGCGGCCCAGAACGCCCTGTGATTGTACTATCGGCCGCCCTTCACCCTTGCCAGACCGGGCCAAACGCATCTGCTCGGCCGCGTTGCTGGCCCGGCCCGGTTTCTCGTGAAAACGCGGCGGAGTTGACTTAGAATCACCTTCTCGAAGTGGCGGCGAAGCGAGTCGAAGCGTTCCTGGATCAGGGCGCACATTCATGCCTTCGCTTTCCATTCTCGCTGGCGAACTGCTGCGCCGTGGCAATCTCCAGCCCGGGGCCCTTGGGACAGTCCTCTCGTACCTCGCCGCCGGGCCGGGGCACGGCGACGAATCGACCACGTACGCGGGAGACGTCATCAGACTCCGCGCACTCATCCGCCCGGCGGCCGACCCCGGCGTGGGAATGGAGGCGTTGTGGGCCTGGAACCAGGCCGTGGCCTTTGCCTGCCCCGACCTGGCTTGGCCGCACGTCCACCTCGGGGCGATCGCCGCCGATCGAGGGGATCTGGAAGCCGCGGTCAGGGAGTTCCGGCGCGCGTCCGATCTCGACCCGGCCGACACGCGGGCACGCGCACTCCTGGCGTACGCCCTGTCGCTGCACGGAGATCGGGCCGCTGCCGTCACGCTGGCTCGTGGGGCCGGCGGGTGCGCCGATCGCGAAGTCCTGCTGCTCTGTGCGCACACACTGCGGAGGTGTGGAGAACCTGTCGACGCCGCCGGCGCGTACGGTCAGGCCGATGCGCTGCGAGCGCTCGGCGAGCATGCGCTGCCGGCCTGGGCGGAAGTCCTGCTCAACACCGGCCAGCTCGAACCCGCGCGGGAGGTTCTGGGGAGGATCTCGATGCGGAGTTCCCCGCAGTGGGCGCTCCTCTCCGCGTTGCTCGGGACGCGTTCCGCGCCCGAAGCACATGCCCAGGGCGGACCGTCCTGCGCGAGCGACAGCGTGGCCGATCGGTTGACGCCGCTCGTCGCACGGCACCTCAGACATCTCTACGACGCCGGTCTCTATCGCGAGGTGCTGTTCGCAGCCTCGGAGAGGAACGCGGTGTCGGCCGACCCGGCCGCGTTGCGCACGACCGTCACGTGCGCCCTCTTCCGATTCGTCCAGACGAGTCTCGCCGCTGAACCAGGCCTCGCAGCAAGCGCGATGCCACTAGTCGAAGACCTCCGGAGTCTGGCGCCTCGGCTCATCGCGAACGAAGACTTCCAGCTCGTTCGCGGCCTCCTGTTCGCGGCCGCAGGCCACGCTCGCGACGCGTTCGAGGCATTGGACGAGGCGTGCCAGGCCGGAATGGGCCAGCCGGAGGGCCTGCTTCAGCTGGCCCGTTGTGCGCTGGACACGGGTGAGGTGACACGAAGCGCCGAGATCTTGAGGGGCCTCGATCAGGCCAACGCACGGGTCGCCCGCATGGCCGCTGTGCACTCGGCGCTGGCCGGGGACTGGGAGGGCGCCTTGCGCCACCTGGAGGCGTCCGCACCTCCGGAATACGATTCGCCCCAGGCGGCGGCGATCCGGTTCCAGGCCGGCCGGGTGGCTGAGGTCAACAGGCAGGCCGATCGTGAGCCATCCTGCGCGTACTACGCAGCCGTGCTGGCGGCACGGGACGGCGATCGCGAGCTGGCGGAGCGGCTGTGCCGTGCCGTGCCGCCCGGGCATGCCCTGCGTGCCGGGGCCGAGCAACTGACGCGGTGGCTGCAGCTGCAGGACGCGCGCGACTGCCTGTCCGGCGGCGACCGCTCGGCAGGTACCAGGAAAGCGCTCGAAGCGGCGCATCGATGGCAGCGCGAATGCCGCTTGGCGGCGCGATCGGACCGGCACGGCGCACTTCAGGAACGTGCGGACATGGTCGGCCCGCCGGCGTTCGACGTGCCGGGGCTCCAGGACCTGCCCGCCGCTCGGGCCGAGGAGATCAGCGTGGCGCACTGCCACCACCTCGCGCTGTTCCACATGAGCGAGGGCGAGCGGTGTGCCGCCGAGGGAGACGGATCCTCCGCCGTCGGGCACTTCGAGGAGGCGATCGCCCGGTTCGCCGTGCCCCTCACGGACCCCGACTACCTGCGGGACTGGACACGCCGGCGACGAGCGACATATGGCGTGGCCATGGAAGCCGACACCGCGTCTCTGGTCGCCGGCGTTGTCGGGGTGATTCACGGGGCCCTAGCGCGTTGGGAGGCGCACCTCAGGCAGACGGACGAGACGAATCTCGCGGACTGTCTTGCGGCGTTATCTGTGTCGTTCAGGGCCGAGTTGCGCGGAGCGGAGCTGGTGAGGGGCGTGGGTGGGGGCATTGGCGCAGCCGGCTGCACCCGTCCCGTCGCCGTGGGGCCGACGTGCCTTGCCCTGATCGGGGGGGAACGGGCGTTTGCCGCCTTTCTTGCCGAGAGCGGCGGGGGCGGCGCCGAATCGTTGGACGATTCGGACGAGGCCCGCTGGGAGATGCTCGTCGCGGGCGCCCGTTCGGGCGGTCCGCCACCCATTCGAATCGACCGTGAGACGAGGGCCGCGATCGAACGCCTGTATTCGGAGCTCCGATTCGCAGCGGTTCTCGACGCAGGCGGACAGCTCGAAGAAGCGCTAGCGAGTCTCAGGAGGGTGCCGCGGTCCTGCGTGCCCGTTCGTGAGCGCCGCGTCTGCGAGGCCCCGCCGGGCGAGTTCTGCGACGAGCGCTGCACGCAGTTCGCCCGGTGCAATCCGGCGTTCGCGTGGGAGGGCGGCGGCGCAAGGCTGAAGGCGGCGGCCCGGGATCTGGAGGTCTCGCTGCTGCTGCGCCTCGGCGAGCGCGAAGTCGCCCTGTCGGCGGACCGGATCGATCAGGGCATCGCCTACTGGCGCGATGCGCTGGAGAGCTCCGGAGAGCGCCGGGCGCAGACCTTCGCCAGTATCCGCGAGGTGGCGCGCGGGCGCGCCAAGGTGCTGAACGCGCACGAGCGTGAGGCCGAGGCCATCCGCTTGCTCGAGGGCGCCGACGGGCTGCTGCAGGATCCCGAGATCCGAGGCGAACTGGCCCTGGCGTACATGCAGTTGGGCGTTCGATCCGCCAACGCGACGAGCGACTGGCGCCTCGGCGTGGACTACCTGCGCAAGGCGCGGCAGCTGAACCCGCACTCCAGCCGGATCGATCTGAACCTGGCGGTCGGGTTGTGCAATTGGGCCTCGGAGATCGCGTTCGACCTGGAGGCTGCCGACAGGCTCCTGACCGAGGCATCAGACATCGCGCGGTCGAACCTCGCAATCGATCCCAACAGCAGCGCGTTTCAGGACGTGATCGTGCGAGTGCGCCGGGGCCGTGAGGAGATCCGGCTTCGAGGTGGTTCGCCGGCTCGGCCTTCGAGCGGGAGCAGTCCGGCCCGCTTGTCCGCGCTGTTCTACGCGCAGGGAGTGGAGAAAGCAGAAACCGGGGACCTCGACGGGGCGATCGAGGCTCTGGAGCAAGCGCTCGATTGCGACCCGTCGTACGAGGACGCGATCCTGAAGCTCAAGGACGTCATCCTGCTGAAGGTAAAGGCTGGCGCACGCGGGAACGGGTAAGCCACGCAGACAACTGGAACATGGCGAAGTACTTCGTCAGCTACCGGCGGGGAAGCGACATCCGCGCGATTGCCGCACGGCTCGGGAAGGCATTCGGGCCTGAGAACGTCATCACCGATGAGGATTCCCAAGGGGCCGTCACGATTGACGGGTTCATCGACCAGTCCCTGGGGCAGTGCGCTGCCGCGCTGCTGGTGATTGACGCCCACTGGAGCTCCCAGATGGGACGACTCTTGAATCCATCAGACTGGGTCCGAGTAGAAGTGGATGCCGCGTTGGTCAGCAGGATACCTCTCGTGCCACTGCTGATCAACGGCTGCCAGATGCCGCGTGAGGAGGGCTTGCCGAGACCGCTGAGGGTTTTCGTCCACTTCGTGGGCCATCGCGTGGACGCCGCCACCTTCGACGACGACATGAACGGCGTGGTGCGCCACCTGAGACGTATTGGAGAAGGCCATGAGTGGGCCCGGGCCCGGATCAAGGACGTTCTTGACCAAGTTCACGCTGGCCGCTGGGCCCAGGCGCGGGAGAGGTCTGAAGCCGCCCTCCGGGAAGCGAATGAGGTGGTCGAGCGCCGGCACAACGGCATGTTTTTCAAGTTGCGGGACCTCGGACGACGCGTGGCCACGCTGTCTGAAGCCGAGAAGGCTTTCAGATCGGGGCACTTCGCCTATGTCAAGTTTCTGCTGGCGGACGATTGCCGGGCGGACGGCGCTGGATCGTTCGCGCGGGAACTGGCCCTCGTTGCAGGGATTGCCTGCGGACTGGCAGACATCGGTCTCGCCTCGGCGAAGGCCTTGTGTCAACGTGATAGGGAATCGATCAGAGTCCAGAGAGGTCGACTGAGTAGCCTGACTCGCAGACACCGTGGTCTGGCGGTTCCTGGCTGCGGGAAGGTGCGCACTTTCATCAGGGAGGGGGAGAAGACGCTCGACACAATGGACAGGCTGCAAACACGCGTGGCAGAGCTTCACCAGCGGGCCATGCGGTCCTTCGACCCTCCATTCCCCGGGCCTTCGATCGGCGTCGCTGGGCCGGATGTGCTGGCGGACTACACTGAGGCTGTCGATGAGTACTACGAGGTCTCTTCTGCGCTGGCCAAGTACACTAGGGCTATCCATAGGTACTACAGGTTCTTCTCGGATACTCTCGGCCGCAAGGTGTCGCCAGGCCCTACAAGGCAGAACGGTGCAGTGTTCGAGGAAAGCCACATCTACAACGTGCTCGATAAAGCTGTCCTGGCTTCATCTCTCGACGATCAGGTGGCCCTCACGTGGAGGTGGCTCATTCGGCAGTTCGGCGGCGACGTGAGGACAGAAGCACCCCACGGTACCATCCAGTTTACAGTCACGGCGCCTTCGACCATCCAGCGGGGCACTGAGTCAAGAGTCATGATATGGGGACATCGGGTCGGAGAGCAGCAGGCGGTCATCAAGCTCGCCCGTCATCTGGCTATAGGGCAACTTCTCGGCGCGCCGGAGATCGCGGCCCTTGCCTCGATGCTGTCGCTTCGAGTTAAGGCCGACGGTTTCATGCTGGGGCCGAAGGACGGCCCGATGTTCCTGAACGGTGCGTACCTCAGGAGCACATTCTGGCTGCAATGCCCCGACTCGGTCCCTCTCGGAATGTACCCGATCACTGTGGATGTCTACGCCGACGCGCTCAAGATCTCCACGCTAGGATTCTCACTGGAGGTTGGTGAACAGACCCACGATGTCGATTACATCGAGAGCGTCGAGAATCGGGTGAGGCGCGTCTTTGCGTCGTTTGCCAAGGAAGACGAGGGAACGGTCGTGGCCCGCCTCGAACGACTGCGTCGGATGGTGCCATGGCTGGACATAAACCTGACGTGCGAGGTTCTCAGACGCGATCCGGGCTGGTCCGATAGAATGGCCTCGTACATCAGGAACCAAGACCTGTTCTGCCTTTTCTGGTCTCCTCACGCGGCCAGCTCCACCAGCGTGGAGCAGGAATGGCAGTGTGCGCTGCAGGAGGGCTCCGACTTCCTCAGCGCTGTTGTCGTGGCTGACGGGGCAGCACAGCCGGTGGCCCTGAAGAGCGTGCCTTTCTACTGCTGGGATCGGGGGCAGCCTCTCTCATGATCAAGGTTTTCTGCTGCTATCGGCGGAAGCGGAATGACTTCGCGGTCGATCTTCTGTGCGATTCGCTGTCAGCCGAAGGGTATGAAGTCATCCTCGACATCCACTTCATCGAACCTGGTCGAAACTGGCGGGAAGAAGTCCGGAATGCCATCGGGGAATGTGACCTCCAACTCGTGGTGATTTCGGACATCTGGCTGCAGCGTGGCCCCGACGGCAGCCGACGGATCGACGAGGACGACGATCCCGTGCGGATGGAGATCGAGACGGCGCTAGCGAAGGACATCCCCATCGTACCGGTGCTCGTCGGGGACGCCGAGATGCCGATTGCCCGCGATCTTCCGCCGAGCATCAGGGAGCTCTGCTGCAGAAGCGGCCTCGTGCTCCGGTCCGGACGGGACTTCAAGGCCGACTTCCTCCAGTTGCGCACGCACCTGAAGCTGGTCGCAGAAGCGCGAGGGATGCTCGAGGCGGACCTGCAGCAACTGTGGGCCATCCTTGAGGCCGACCACTGGGTTCTGGCCAAGCCCGCCCTGGCGGAGGCGTCGAAGCGCCCCGAACTCAAGACTCTTCCGCACTACCGGGTGGCCTTGGACAGCGTGGGGCGCCTGCTTCACGGCCTCGAGGAAGCGGAGGGCGCGTTCGGCGAGGAGAACTTCGACAGGGTCCTCGCCCTCCTGCATGAGGTCCACGGCGATCGGGCCCGCGCCGTTGTTGCCGGGTGTGTGCGACTGGCCGAACTCGGGACGGAGCTGACGTCGCCACGTGTGCGGACGCTTGCCGATGTCCAGCCGTTCGAGCAGGTACTGACCGACCTTCTGACATCCAGCAGGGCGGCGCAGCGCAGGCTCCCTGGCGTGCGGGAAGTCGCGGACTTGATCGCGCGAAAGTCCAAGGAAGCCGAGTATCAGGAGGCTCTGGATCTCTACGAAGGCGCCCGCTTCGAGGAAGCGGCGGCTGGGTTCGACGGGCTGGGCGAGCACAGGGATGCACGAGAGCGCGTGGCGCGGTGCCACACGTGGGCGGAAGTGATCATGCGCGTCAAGCGACGCGAGTGGGACGACACGAGGAAGCTGCTCAGGGGCAGCGCCGTCGCGAGCGAGCCGCGGGCGCACGCCGTCCAAACCTGGTGCATGTACGGCAAGCAGTTCGTGCCCATTCTGGAAGGCATGGCGAAGGGACTGGTCGCCGAGGAGCGCGTCCTTTGGGAGGGCGACGTTTCGCCGTACCGCGTGCTGGGAGTGGCTCCAACGGCAACGATTGCCGAGTGCAACGATCGCTCCTACGACCTCCAGGGGGAACCAGGCGGCATGACCGCGGACCAGCGAGCGTGCTGGGACGCGCTGCGGCTGGTCGAGAAGCGGCTCCTCGTCGATTTCGGCCTGTACACCATCCGCGACACGGCCGGCGCCCGCAGAGCGCTGGCGCGCTTCTTCACGTTCGATGACGGCGCCAGCCCGCAGGCCGTCCTCGAGCGGATCCAGGCCACGGTCAGCGCGCAGGCGGGGGTCCAGGAGCCGGGGCGCTGCACGCCGTGGCTCGCCCGCATCGCCGAGGAGCTGCCCAATGATGTCGGCGTGCTTCACGCGATGCGGAAGGACCACGACGCGGCGGCCGCCTGCTTCCTGGAACAGGCCAGGCGGGCCCCCGACGATGCGCGCCTCCTGCATCACCTCGGCTTGGCCGCGTGTGCCAAGGCGCGCGCTGATGCCGAGAGCGAAGATGTCAGCGAGGCCTGGGAGCTGGTGAGCGCGGCCTGGGCGTCGGTGTTCGCCGACAGCCGGTTCTGGCACGCGTGGTGGGCGCAGCGGCGCACGGTGTACGCCGTGGCCGACGAAGACCAGGTGCGGGATGCGCGTCTCAAGCTCCAGCGCTTCTGGGCAGAGGAGCTCCGAAACGCCCGCGAGGGTGACCGCGGCGCCGAGGACGCGTTTCGGATCGAGCTGAACGCCGCGCGCGCCGTGGCCAGGCTCGGAGGCGGCATTCCGGTCGGAGGGGGCGCCAGACGTGTTACGGCGGGTCCGAGGGGCGTGGTCCTGCTGGGGCTGGAGAAGGAACTGGCCGCCTGGATCGCCTCGTTTCCTGACGAGGCGTTCGACCGGGATTCCGCGGAACGGAACGTCTGCGCGTGGTTCTCGAGCCTCGCCGGATCGCAGGTGCTGTTCGACGATGGCCGCTTCGAGGAGGCCATCGGGCGTCTTTCAGCCGTTGGGGACCCCGACGACGAGAGCCCGGAGACATTCGCCGCGTCGAATCCAGCATTTGCGGCGATTGCCGGCGGTCAGGGACGGGCTGTCTTCCAGCGTGTCCGCCGTGTATTGCGGCAGCGGTGCCACGGCAAGGTGGCGCTGGCCGCCGTCTCGGACGTGCCCGTCGGCATCGAGAAGGCGGTCGGGCACTGGCGGCAGGCCCTGGAGTTGGCAGCATGGCTCGGGAACACGCCGGACATCCTGGGCGAGGTTCGTGACATCATCGTTGGCCGTGTCCACGTTCTGCGGGGCCAGGAAGGGAGAGGCCGTCTCGACGCGCTCAACGACGCGGTGAATCTGCTTCAGGATGCGCTCGATGCCGGCTGGGACGGGCCCGACGAAGCGCTGAGGCAGGCGCTCGTGGATTCTCTCCTCGATCGGGGCGTCCACATGTCGAACGAGTACGACCTCGAAAAGGAGGCCAGACAGGATGCGCTTCGCGCGCTCGGGATGGCCCCAGCGTCGCTTCGGGCGATGCTTGTCCTGTGCACCGCGAACCTCCACTATGCGAGGGAGCTCTACGTCAAGAACAGAAGGGATCTCGCGAGGGTCCTGCTCAAGGAAACCGAGGAACAGCTTTCCGACTGCGAGCGGTTGTTCCCCGGGAATGCCGACCTGGCCGAAGTCAGCCTCACCGCCAGGGCGGTGCGGGACCAACTCGCCGGCGAAGCCGACACACTCGAGGGGGCACTCACCCGCCTGCGTGCGGTCGTCCAAGACACGAAGGGCGAAAAGGCCGACAGCCGCCTGGCGCAAGCCATGGTGCTGGAGGCGCAGGCGCAGTTCGCCCGAGCCGTCGATCTCTATTGGGCCCTGGTCAGCGAGAATCCCGGCGACGCCGGCCTCAGGGGCAAGCTGGCCTTGTGCTACCAGATGTGGCTCAGCCAGCTCGGCGAGGAGGGAAACGACGCCGAACGGAGGCGGGTCGCGCAGCAGGCCGTAGAGCGCTGCCCCGACTCGGCGGCGCTGAGTGAGGTGTTCGGGACGATCATTCCCGACGTGGAGATCTAGGCGATGGCGAACGACACGGAGACCGTGCTGATCAGGGACGTGCAGCTTCCGTGGGCCGGTCCCTTCCCCTACGACCACCTCGCCGCGCGCCTTGAGGAGATCGGCGCCAGCCCCATCGGGTCCGAGTCGACGGCCGCACGGATCAACGACTCGTTCTTCGACCTGATGGCAGCCGGGCAGCCGACGCACGCGGATCGTCTGGCCTGGGACGCGCTGCGCAGGACAGACCAGCGGCTGATCGTGGACTTCTTCATGTACGAGGTGCCCGTTCACGCCGTAGGCGCCGCACTGAGCGAAGCCGCCCGGCAGCCGGTGCCAGTCGTGCTGCCGGACTTCCTGCCGCTCGCGCACGTAGAGCCGGACTTCTCCGCGCTCCGCGCTCCGGATCACTTCGGGCCGGAATCCGACGTCGGGCACGAGTTCATCACGGGCGAAACCTGCAGACGCGGCGCCGTCGACATTGGTGACGTGCCGGTGGACGTCTTTGCCGTCTTGGAGCCCGCCGATGAGCGATGACGACGTGGCGTCGGCGGCCGGCCGCCTCCTGGCGGGTTTCGATTTCGCGCGCGCCATGGCCGCCTCGGACGAGGCGCATCGCCGCGAGACGGAGGCTCTGCTGTGCAGCTTCCTGGAAGTCGTCGACTCGCTCGAGGCGCTCGAGCGCCACACGAGCGGTCATGCGGACGACGCCCTCCACAAGACCGTGGAACGGATCCTCGGTCAGGCGTACGGCGTGCTCGCCCGCGCCGGGGTCGAGCGGCTGGTGCTCGCAGGACTTGCACTCGACCTGGCATACACTGAGGTCGTCGATGTCCGGGTGAACGATCAGCATGCCGACGACACGGTTCTCGAGGAGATCGTCCGCGGCTATCGGTGGCGGAATCGGCTGCTGCGGCGGGCGAAGGTCGTGATTTCGCGGAACGAGGGGACGCCGGCCGCCTGAGGGACGTCGGACCCGAAGAAGGAGGACCGATGAGGGCCATCGGCATTGACCTGGGAACCACGAATTCGGTCGCGGCGATTGGCGGCGCAGAGATCAAAGTCCTGCCTTCGTCGGCCAACGAGACGCTGACGCCGTCGGTCGTCGGGTACGTCCGCAGGAAGAAGGGCAGCCCCGAGGGCGAGATCGTCGTCGGCAGGCAGGCGCTGAGCCACGCCGTCCGCGATCCGGAGAACACCATCTTCTCCATCAAGCGGCTGATGGGGCGCGTGTACGGCGAGCCGCGCGTCAGTGAAGTACAGCAGCGCTTCCGGTACCGCCTCGCGGACGCTCCCCCGCAGGGTGCACAGGACCAAGGCGTCCGCGTCCTCCTGAACGGCCAGCCCTATACGCCGGTCCAAGTCTCGTCGATGATCCTGAGACAGGTCAAGGCCGGCGCGGAACTGGCCCTGGGCGAAGAGGTCACGCACGCCGTGATCACGGTGCCGGCGTACTTCGAAGAGCGCCAGCGGAAGGCCACGATCGAGGCCGGCGAAGTCGCGGGCCTGAAGGTGCTCGAGATCATCGACGAGCCGACCGCGGCGTCGATTGCGTTCGGCGCCGGCAAGGAGAAGGAGCGGCATCGCGTCCTGGTGTACGACCTCGGCGGCGGGACCTTCGACATCTCGATCGTGCAGATGACCGCCGGGCAGTACAGCGTGCTCGACGCCTCGGGGAACAACTGGCTCGGCGGGGACGATTTCGACCAGACGATCGTCGCGCGGATGATCGAATGGGTGAAGCAGGAGTACGACGGCTACGATCCGACGCCGGACGTCGCCTTCCTGATCAAGGCGAAGATAGAGGCCGAGCGGGCGAAGATCGCGCTGAGCGCCCAGCAGCGCTACACGATCTCCGCGCCGCTCATGCTGAAGGTGCCGCACGTGGGCAGTCACGTGGATCTCGAGCTGGAGATCACGAGAGAGCAGTTCGAGCAGGACATCCGCCCGTCCGTCGACGAGACGATGCAGATCGTGAGGCGCACGCTCGAACGTCAGCACCTGACACCCGAGGACATCACCGAGGTCCTACTGGTCGGCGGGTCGACAGCTGTGCCGCTCGTCCAGCAGGAGATGTTCGCGTTGTTCGGCCAGTTCAGAGTGAAGCGGCACGTGAACCCGATGGACTGCGTCGCCCTCGGGGCGGGCATCCTGGCCAGCAGCAGGCCGCTCGCCGGGGAGTCCCAGGATCGGCCGGCGGGTGGCAAGGGGCCGCGGGTGCAGGGAGTAACCCCCATGCACCTCGGCATCGCGGCGGTCAGGGGGGATAACCCCGATGCGTTCGTGCCCATCATCCCGAAGGGCACCCCGTATCCCCTGCTCGAGCCGATGAAGCACACGTTCCGTCCGTCCGAGGAGAACCAGACCCTGATCCGTGTTCCCGTGTACGAGGGGTTGAGCGAGCGTGCGAGCCTCAATGAGCAGCAGGGCGTGATCGAGTTTCCGTTGCCCGAAGGGCTCGGAATGTCCAGCGCCGTCGAGGTGTCCTTCAACTACGACAGCAGCCGCCTCCTGACCGTGGGGATCCGGGTCATCGGCACCGATCACAGGTACACGGAGACGCTGAAGCGGGACAGGCCGCGCGCGCCGGCTCCCGGGCAGCCGCAGAACCTGGTGGACGACTGGCGGGAGGAACTCCAGCCGTCGCTGAAGGCGGCCAGCCATTTCCTCGAAACGTACGGGGAGTACATGACGCCGGAGGATCGCCAGGAGACCCAGGATGCGATGAAGAAGGGGGAGGAGGCGCTGAGGCAGAGAGATCCGGTCGCCGGGCAGCAGGCCATCCTCGAACTGCGAAGCAAGGTCCTGGGATCGGGCACTGCGAGCCTCCTGTTCATCGCCGAACGAGCGATGCACGGCGTCAACCCGGAGACCTCGCAGTTGCTCGCCTACGCAGTCGCCAGCCTCAGGGCGGCGCACAGGCGCGGCAATGAAACGGACGTGGCGCGGTTGAGCAGTGAGCTGCGCACGGTGGTCGCACAGATCGTCTCCAAGCAGATGGCGGTCCCGGGCGTGGAGGACCGGAAGGACTGGGAGGACCTGCTGCGGGACATCGAGGGATAGCGGACCCATTCGGGAGACACTGATCATGGGCGTGGGCGCATGCGTCGGAATCGATTTCGGGGCGCTCGATCTGCGGGTCGCCTACGCGCAGGGAGGCGAGCCGTCGCTCCTGAGGCTGGGTGTGGATCCGGCCGAGCCAGGGGTTCTCTTCGATCCGTACAGCAATGTTTCGTCGCTCGGCGTCGGCTTCCCGAGCATCCTGCACAGAGTCGGCACGGGCATGCCGTTCTCCTACGAGGACGGGGCGCGGAGTGACACACCGGAGTCCGTCGTCCGGCGGCGGCTAACGCTGATTCGCGAGCAGGTCATGGCCGCCGCCGGCGGCGAGCCGGGGCCGGCGGTGATCGCCGTGCCGGCCTCGCTGAGCGAGCGGAGGCGACAGGCGCTGCTCGATTGCGCGCGTCGCGCCGGACTTGCCGAGGTGTCGCTGATCGACCGCTCGGTCGCCGTCGCGCTCGGGATCCGGAGCGACAGGAACCAAGCCGGCACCTTCGTCATCTTTGCGCTCGACTACGGCGACTGCGAGTACTCACTCGCGCGGCTTGGTCTGGGACGATGCTGGATCGTCGGATCGGCGGTGGCGCCACGCATGTCCGGCGAGAGGCTTGATGCCCTCATCATGGAGGACATGATTCTGGCCCTCAGGGACAAGCAGATCTTCCTCGGCCTCAAACGGTTCACGCCCATCCACTGGCACAACTTCCGCCAGATCGCAGAGTCGACACGCCGCAAGCTCGAACAGCACGCCGTCGTCGAGCTCAGTCTCGACCTCAAGGTGATCGGTGCCGACACGAGGGTCACGGTGCGCCTGGATGCGCGGCGGTACGCTCTGGCCGTCCGGCAGCATCTGAGTGACGCCATCGACGGCGCCAACACGCTGCTCGAGAACAACGGGCTGGAGACGGCGAGCGTTGCTGCGGCCCTGCTCGTCTGCGAGGACGCCACAGCGCCCCCCGTCCCAGGCATCCTGTGGCATGCGTTTCCCGGAAAGGTGGCACGGACCGACCCCTATGTCGTCGCACTGGGGGCGCTCGTCCACGCCGCCGACGAGGCCGGGCAAGCCTTGACACTGTCGAGCCGATTCGGCTTCGCCCCGCTCGCCGATGACTCGGGCATGCGTCTGGCCGCCGAAACGGAGAGCTTGCCAGCCGCGCCTCGCGAAGGGTCAGGCAGATTCGCCGAGGTGCTCCACGTGGAACGGGGACCGGCTGAAACGCCTGTGTCCGGTGCTCCGTCCAGGGCGATTGGGACGGGGGACCGGATCAGCGAAGCCAGGCTGTTGAAGAACGAGGGACGCTACGCCGAGGCGGAGGTGCTGCTGGCTGCGCTCTCGCAGGAGATCGTCGAGATCCGGGAGCAGCTGCCATCGCCGGCGGCATCGCGGCCGCAGCAACTGATCCAGCAGGCCCAGGCGCTCGTGGTCGACGGGCGATACCGCGAGGCAGTTGCCGTGGCGCACCAGGCGTACAAGGAGGCCCCGCTCGATCCAGCGGTCTTCACGAGCATGATGAAGATCCACCGGGACGCCGGACTGGGGCTGAACCGGCCGGAGCAGTACGAGAGCGCGATCAGCATCCTTTCCTGTGCGCACGGTCATGATCAGACGGATCGCACAATCCACAAGGCGATTGCCGAGCGGCATTACCTGCATGCGGTCGCGATGCGGAGGCTCAACAATCTGGAGCGCGCGCTCAGATCGGCCCGGAACGCCTTGTCGTTCGACCCGAAACACGCGGAGGCGAACCAGTTGCTGGCTGATCTGCAGCAGGCCGACGAGTCTCCCCTTTGAGAAGCGTGCTGACAAGGAATTGGCAGGGCGTTCGCGCAGGCTGGTCCGTCTTCCGTGGATGGCTAACTGGTGCCGCACTCCTGCCGACTTCGGCACGGGTGCTGACGACCGCGTGACCAAGAACCGCCGCCTCCCAGTCTGTCGCCCGCAGTCCGCCCGATGTCGCTGATGGGCCGCGCTCATCGGGAGTCGGCAGCTCCGCTAGCGGCAGTTTACTGCGGACGATGTCGACCGTCGGGACCCCTCCAGGGTAAATGCCGACGCTGGAAGAGGTTCGAGGAGTCGAGTGGTGCCGTGAGGCGTATTACCCTATATACGTTCAGCAGGA
>Ga0316622_100001540_pt1 | contig 15081 bp, 12 predicted proteins | sample OWC_Aug_OW2_C1_D_FD_207646 | JGI IMG/M metagenome (GOLD analysis project Ga0316622, IMG submission 207646) | Wetland soil microbial communities from Old Woman Creek delta, Ohio, United States - OWC_Aug_OW2_C1_D5_C | ecosystem: Environmental > Terrestrial > Soil > Wetlands | place: USA: Ohio... | reverse complement strand
CTCGGATCAGACCAAGACGCTGACCTTGAAGGCGGCGGGCGAGGGGGAGGTGCGGGCGGGACAGATCACGCCCGACGCCGACGTGGAGATCCTGACGCCCGACCTGTACATCTGCAGCCTGGACAAGGACGGCCGCTTGGACATGGAGCTTGAGGTGCGCCACGGGCGCGGCTACGTGCCGGCGGAGCGGAACAAGCGTGAGGGGATGCCGGTGGACGTCATTCCCATCGACGCCATCTTCTCCCCGGTCCGGAAGGTGAACTTCCAGGTCGAGGATACACGCGTAGGGCAGGCCACCGACTACAACAAGCTGATCCTCGATGTCTGGACGGACGGCTCGGTGCTGCCGCAGGACGCGGTGGCCTACGCCGCCAAGATCCTGAAGGACCACCTGGCCATCTTCATCAACTTCGAGGAGGAGCCGGAAGCGCAGGAAGAGGCGGTGGATGAGGTCCGCGAGCGGATGGTGGAGAACCTGAGCCGGCCAGTGGAGGAGTTGGAGCTGTCGGTCCGGTCCGCCAACTGCCTCAAGAACTCCAACATTCGGCACATCTACGAGTTGGTGGAGAAGACCGAGGCCGAGATGCTCAAGACGAAGAACTTCGGCCGGAAGTCGTTGAACGAGATCAAGGAGATCCTGGCGACTATGGGGCTGAGCCTGGGGATGAAGATCGAAGGCTTGCCCGTGGGCGAGGCCGCCAGGCGGAAGGCGGCCAAGGGGTAGGAGCGATCCTGCCCGGCGCGCACCCTGGGGAGACCAACGGCAATGCGGCACAGGCAAGCGGGACGGAAGCTCGGTCGGACCATGGCGCATCGCGAGATGATGATGCGCAACCTCGTGACCTCCCTGGTCCTCTACGAGAAGATCATCACCACGGCGGCCAAGGCCAAGGAGCTCCGGAGCGTTGCGGAGAAGATGGTCACCCTGGCAAAGCGCGAGGATCTGCATGCCCGGCGGCAGGCCTCCGAGGTGCTGACCGACGACAAGGCGCTGAAGAAGCTCTTCGAGACCATCGGCGCCCGCTACCGGGAGCGCAACGGCGGGTACACGCGGATCACCAAGTTGGACTATCGGATGGGGGACGGAGCCCCGTTGGCGGCCATAGAGTTCCTCGGGGCGGAACCCGCCGAGCCGCCCAAAGGGAAGACCAAGGCCCGCGCGCCCGAGAAGGGCGAGGGCGAGGCGGCCCAGAAAAGCCGCCGGCGCCGGCGCCGGCGTGGCAAGCGCGGCGCCGCCACGGCAGAGACGGCTTCCCCGTCCGGCTCGGAAGGCTGAGCGCTCGGTTTCAGCGACATCCAACGCGTTGTCGTGCGCCCTTCCGCGTGGCCCTGCGGGAGGGCGTTTTTCGTTTCGGCGACTCCGCTCGACGGTTGGGGGCGGCATTGGGTGGGGCGGTCATGGAGCTTTCCCTCAAATACGGCCATGCGAGCCAACGACTTCGGCTACCGGCGGGGACGCGCGCCGCTATCCTGACGCCGGGAAGGATCGGGGGCGCCGGCCCGGAGGCGGACCTCGTGCGGGCCGCCCTGGCCCAGCCGATCGGCAGCCCTCGTCTGTCGAGCCTGGTCACGCCGGGCCAGCGGGTCGTCATCGTCACGGCCGACATCACCCGCCCCTGTCCTTCGGACCGCCTCCTGCCCTTGCTGCTGGATGAGCTGAACGGCGCCGGAATTCCCGACCGGGACATCACGGTGGTGTTCGGCCTCGGCACGCATCGCCCGCACACCGCGGCCGAGCAGGAGATGCTCGTGGGCCCGACGGTGTTCCGGCGCGTCCGCTGCATCGATTCCGACCCCGCAGACGTGGACCGGGTCGGCGTCACCCGGCGCGGGACGCCGGTGGATGTCTTCCGCCCGGTGCGGCGGGCCGACGTGCGCGTCCTCCTTGGCGTGATCGAGTACCACTACTTCGCCGGGTACAGCGGCGGAGTCAAGGCCTTGATCCCGGGCGTCTGCACCGAAGCCACCATCCAGGCGAACCACCGCCGGATGACGGAACCGGGCGCCCTCGCGGGACGTCTGGACGGGAACCCGGTGCGCGACGACATCGAGGAGGCGGGCGCGCTGGTGGGGGCGGATTTCATCCTGAACGTCGTCCTGGATGAGCACAAGCGCATCGTGCGAGCCGTGGCCGGCCACCCCGTCTTGGCGCACCGGGCGGGATGCGCGGCGTTAGACGGCTTCGGCCGCGCCACGGTGGATCGACCGGCCGATGTCGTGGTGATCGGGGCCGGCGGCTCACCCAAGGACATCAACCTGTACCAGGCCCAGAAGGCGCTGGACAACGGCCGGCACATCGTCCGGCCGGGCGGCATTCTCCTGCTGGTGGCGGAATGCCCGGAGGGCCTCGGCCACCACACCTTCGAGGAGTGGATGCGGGATCCCGGAGGGGTGGACGCCATCCTCGATCGCATCCGCCGGGAGTTCGTGATTGGCGGGCACAAGGCGGCGGCTGTGGCGCTGGCCATGAAACAGGCGGCGGTCTATTTGGTCTCGTCTCTGCCCCAGGACCTGGCGCGCTCGCTGCATTTCGTCCCGTTCAGCGACCTGGGAGGAGCCATCACGGCCGCCCTCGGCGCGGTCGGCCCCGACCCGTTCGTGGCCATCCTGCCCGAGGGCGGCTCTGTTCTGCCGTCGGTGGCCGCCTGATCCGCCGGGCCACGCACGGGCTGCGGGCCGGTTCGGGCGTTTCGACGCCGAGTTTTTTCTTGCACCCGCCGACGCGGGTGTGTTACCAAACCCGGACTGGTTGAGCCGCCAGGCGGCGGCGAGCTCATCCGCGACGACAACATCATCCACCTGGAACCGCGAGGGATACTATGAAGCGACCGGAGACGGCGAAAATCCGAAATATCGCCCTGGTGGCTCACGGCACCGCGGGCAAGACCACGTTGACGGAGGCCGTGCTGTTCTCCGCCGGGGCCACGACGCGGCTCGGCCGGGTTGAGGACGGCACGACGACGACGGACTTCGACGACGACGAGATTCGGCGGAAGATCAGCATCAGCACCGCGCTGGCGTGGGCGGAATGGAAAGGGCACAAGCTGAACTTGGTGGACACGCCGGGCTTCGCCGCGTTCCTCGCCGACGCCCGGAACGCGCTGCGTGTGGTGGATGGGGCTGTGGTGGTGGTGGGGGCCGTGGATGGGGTGAAGGTCCAGACCGAGAAGGTCTGGAGCACGGCCGCCGGCTTGGAGTTGCCGCGCGCCGTCTACATCTCCAAGATGGATCGGGAGCGGGCGGACTTTGCGCGCGCGGTGGAGGATATCCGTAAGAACCTCTCCGCCAGCGCCGTTCCCGTCCAGGTCCCCATCGGCCAAGAGGCAGGATTCGGCGGCGTGGTGGACCTGGTCCGGATGCGAGCCCTGCGCTTCACGCCCGACGGCACCGGCAAGGCGACCGAAGAGGACATCCCCGCCGCCGTCCGAGAGCTGGCGGAGGGGCAGCGCGCCGCCCTGGTGGAGGCGGTGGCCGAGGCGGACGATCGGCTGCTGGAGAAGTACCTGGAGAGCGGTGAGCTCTCCGAGGCCGAGGTGCGCGAGGGCCTGGTGCGGGCGATCCGGGATCAGAAGCTGTTCCCCATCCTGTGCGGGGCGCCGGCTCGGAATGTCGCCGTGACGCCCCTCTTGGACCTCGTGGTGGAGGCGTTTCCCTCGCCACTGGACCGCCCGCCCGCGGACGGGGCGGATGCGAAAGGTAACGCGGTTCGCTGTGAGGCCAAGGACAGCGCGCCGCTGACGGCCCTGGTGTTCAAGACCATTGCCGACCCCTTCGCGGGCAAGGTGACGATGTTCCGGATCTACGCGGGGACCATGACTTCGGACTCCTCGGTGCTGAACGTCGGCAAGGGGGCCAAGGAGCGCATCGGACAACTCCTGCTCCTCCGGGGTAAGCAGCAGACCCCGGTGGAGGCCCTGGGGGCCGGAGACATCGGGGCGGTGGTGAAGCTCAAGGAGACCGGGACAGGCGATACCCTCTGCGACGAGAAGACGCCGGTGCGCCTGCCCGAGATCAGCTTCCCCGCCCCCGTGATCTCGTTCGCGGTCGAGCCGAAGGCGAAGGGGGACGAGGACAAGATGAGCGCCGCCTTCACCAGGCTCCGCGAGGAGGACCCGACCATCCAGATTCGCTTCGATCCCCAGACCCGGGAGACGGTCGTGTCGGGCATGGGGCGGGCCCACATAGAGATCGTCGCCGAGCGGTTGAGGCGGAAGTTCGGCGTGGACGTGACGCTGAAAACGCCGCGGGTTCCCTACAAGGAGACGATCAAGGCCCGGGTGCGCGAGGTGCAAGGGCGGCACAAGAAGCAGACCGGCGGGCGCGGCCAGTTCGGGGACTGCTGGATCCACATGGAGCCCATGCCGCGGGGCGGCGGCTTCGAGTTCTCCAATCAAGTCGTGGGCGGCGCCATTCCGCGGAACTTCATCCCGGCCGTGGAAAAGGGCGTCGTGGAGGCCATGGAGCGAGGCGCCATCGCTGGCTACCCGGTGGTGGACCTCAAGGTGATCCTCTACGACGGCTCGACGCACCCTGTGGACTCATCGGAAATGGCCTTCAAGCTGGCCGGGCGCTTGGCGTTCCGGAAGGCCATGACCCAAGCCAAGCCCACCCTCCTCGAGCCTATCATGACGGTGGAGGTCGCGGCCCCGGGCGAATGCATGGGGGACATCGTGGGCGACCTAAACAGCAAGCGCGGGCGCGTGCTGGGCATCGACGCCAAAGGGCGCAACCAGGCCGTGAAGGCCAACGTCCCCCTGGCGGAGATGCTGGAGTTCGACCCGCGGCTGCGCTCCATCACCGGTGACCGCGGGGACTACAGCATGGAGTTCTCCCACTACGAGGAGGTGCCGGCGCACATCCAGGAGAAGATCATCGCAGAGTCGAAGCCAGTGGAGGAGGAAGAGGAGTAGCGCGTTTTTTCCTTGCGTCGGCCCGGTATCCTGTGGTAGCTTCCCAGCACCAGAGAGTGGGCCCACGCCCACTCTTTGTTTTTCGAGGCCCGACAGGACACGGCATGGCACGGCCCAAACACCCCGGCGACTCGCCCCACGTGGCGGAGATTGCGGCGCGCTTTCGGACCCTGGCGGAACCAATCCTCAGCGATCTGGGGTTGGAGTTGGTGGACGCGGAGTTCCGCCGTGAAGCGCACGGGTGGGTGCTTCGCCTGTACATGGACAGGCCGGGTGGGGTGACCCTGGACGACTGCCAGCGGGTGAGCGAGGAGTTGGGCGACCATCTGGATGTCGAGGATTTTATCGGATACCCCTACCATCTTGAGGTGTCCTCTCCGGGGCTCGACCGGCCACTGACCCGCGACCAGGATTTCGTGCGGTTCGCCGGCCAGGAGGCCCGGGTGTCGACCCGGGAGGACCTTCAGGGCCGGCGTAACTTCCGCGGTCGTCTGGCCGGTTTGCAGGACGGCGCGGTGCTCCTGGATCTTCCGGACGGCCAGCGCGTGCTCATTCCCCGCGAACTCATCCTTCGCGCCAGGCTGCAGCCGGACCTGTAGGCCACAGTCCTGGCCTGTGAGCCGCGAGCCCTGCCGGCTCGCGACGCGCGATGTTGTTTGCCCGGGCCCGTTCGGCCCGCACATTCGGGTCCCAGACGGGAGGAATAGTATGGACCTGATGCAGGTCATCGATCAAATCGGTCGCGAGAAAGGCATCGAAAAGGGCATCCTCATCGATGCGGTGGGGGCGGCCATCCTTTCCGCGTCGCGAAAGAGTCTGCCGGCGGCGCAGGCGGCGCTCGATCTGCGCGTGGACTTCGACGGCAAATCGGGCCAGTTCATGCTGTACGCGGTCAGGAAAGTCGTCGAGGCGCCAATCAACCCGAAGATCGAGATCAGCCTGGAGGAAGCCCAGCAGATCAGTCCGGGGGCGCACGTGGGCGACGAGGTGAGGACGCCCGTGCCCGTCCCGGCTCAGAGTTTCGGCCGTATCGCCGCGCAGACCGCCAAGCAAGTCATCATCCAGCGGGTGCGTGAGGCAGAGCGGGATTCGGTGTTCCAGACCTTTAAGGAGAAGGAGGGCGAGCTAGTCCACGGCGTGGTGCAGCGCGTCATCAAAGGGAACGCCATCCTCAACATCGGCAAGGCGGAGGCGATCCTGCCCGTGCGAGAGCAGTTGCCCCGGGAGGAGTTCCGGGTCGGGGACCGGGTACGGGCCTACATTCTGGACGTCAAGAAGACCTCCAAGGGCTCCCAGATCGTCGTCTCTCGGACGCACCCCGGCTTTCTCAAACGCCTGTTCGACCTGGAGGTTCCGGAGATCTACGAGGGGATCGTCGAGGTGCGGGTGGCGGCGCGCGAGGCTGGCGAGCGGGCCAAGATCGCGGTCGTGTCCAAGGACAGTAACGTGGACCCGGTGGGGGCCTGCGTCGGCTATCGGGGCGCCCGCGTGCAGGCCATCGTCCGGGAGTTGCAGGGGGAGAAGATCGACATCGTACCCTGGCGCGAGGATCCGGCGGCGTTCGTGAAGGCGGCGCTGGCCCCGGCTGACGTCCAGAACGTGACCGCGGACAGCGAGACTCGGACCCTCAAGGTTCTCGTCGCGGACGACCAGCTCTCGCTCGCCATCGGGAAGCGAGGGCAGAACGCCCGGCTGGCGGCCAAGCTGGTCGGCTGGAAGGTGGACATCAAGAGCACCTCCGAGCTGCAGCGGGAGGCCGAGGCGGCCCTCACGGTCTTGATGGGCGGCGAGGCGCGCCCCGAACCGACCCCATCCCCGGATCCCGAGGCCGCCCTCAAGCAGTTCGTCGCCTTGCCCGGCGTGGGGGAGAAGCTGGCGGCCCGCCTGGTGGCCGCCGGGTATCTCAGCCTGGCCATGGTGGCGGACGCCAAAGACGAAGCGCTGCAGGAGATTGAGGGCATCGGCCCCAAGAGCGCTGAACGGATCCTGCACGTTGCGCGGGAGGCCGTGCGGCAATCGGCTTCCGTTCCGGCCGAGCCATCCGGAGGTCCCGTCGCCGACGCGGCGCCGCCGACCGAGTCCGCGTAACGTGACGGCGGAACCGACACCAGCCCAGGAAACGCGACGAACCTGCATCGGCTGCCGGGCCGTGCGGGAGCAACGTCGGCTGGTGCGTTTGATGGCCGATGGAGCCGGCGGAGTGGCGGTGAACCCGCGGCGGGCGACCGGACGCGGGGCGTATCTCTGTCCGTCGCTCGCCTGTTTGGAGGAGGCGCTCCGCAGAAACGCTTTGTCGCGGGCCCTCGGCGTCGAACTCCCGGGGTTAAACGCGCCGGCTCTCCGGCAGCGGATCTCGGCCGAGGAGGATCGCCTCAAGGCTGCGGACGGCGTGAGAACGCACACGGGCTCCTGATGGTCATATTGCACCGCCTGCTCCGCGCTGTCGCGGACAGGCCGGAGGATGTCAGCGTGGGAACGGTTCGGGTATACGATCTCGCGACAAGTTTTCGCCTCACGACCAAGGAAGTCCTCGAACGGCTGCACGCCGCCGGGATCGAAGCCTTGACCTTCGGCAGCACGGTCGAAGAGGAGCTCGCCCGAGGGGTGCTGTCGCAGCCGGTGGCCAGAATTCCCGTGCACACCATCCGGCCGGGAACGGCGGCTCCGCCCAAGCCCGCTGCGCGCCGGAGTGCCCGACCCAAGGCCGCCAAGCCCGCCGAGACGGCCGAGGCGCCCGCGGCCAAACGACCGCCCCGGACGAAGGCTGCCGAAGGCGAGGCCAAGGAGGACCTCAAGACCCGCACCCCACGGCGGGCGGTTGCAGCCCCATCCAAGGCCAAGCCGCTCGTCGTGACCCTGGAGGCGCCCACGCTCGAGCCGGCGCCGGTCCCACCGCCGGCCGTCCAGCCGGAGGCCTTGCCCGCCCCTGCAGCTAGCGCGCCGCCCGTCGGGGTCTCAGCGCCGCCGGCTACGCCCGCGGTCACACCGCCGGCAGTCGAGCCGGCCCCGGCCCCGCCGGCGGAGGCCGCCAAACCGCCGAAGCCGGCCGGACCACCTGCAGTCGAGCCGCCCCTCGAAGTCCGAAAGCCCGAGGCGACGAAACCTGCGGAGGTCCCGCCGACTCCGCCTCGGCACGGCGCCGTGGAGGCGCCGAGGGTGGAGCCTCGGCGCGCGGGGTCTCCAGGCCCGTCCAGGCCGCAGCCAGCCAGGCAGGCAGCCCCGCTGGAGACCAGACCGCGTCCGCGTCCGGCCGTGGAGCCGCCTCGGCCCGTGGTGGCCGCAGCACAGGCGCCGGACCTCGGGGCCCTGGAATCCGCGACCACGGCGGAGTTTGCGCCGCCGAGGGAGCCCGCCCCCGCGGTCGTGGAGCGGGCCAAGCCGGCACCACCGGTCTCCCCGCGCCCGGCCCCTGTCGAGCCCGCGCCCCTGGTCCCCCCGGCGCCGAAGATCCTCAAGATCGGCGAGGGGATGACGCCCAAGGAGCTGGCGGAAAGGATGTCCGCCACGCCCAGCGACGTCATCAAGCGGCTCATCAAGCTGGGCGTCCTGGTGACGATCAACACGGCCATCGATCCCGACACGATCGGCAAGGTGGCGCAGCAGTTCGGGTACACGGTCGAGAAGGCCTCGCCCGAGGAGATGATGGAGGAGGCGGTAGAGACGGAGTCCGCCGATCTCCTGAAGCTGAAGCCGCGCGCCCCGGTGGTCACGGTGATGGGGCACGTGGATCACGGCAAGACCTCGCTCCTGGACGCCATCCGGCACACCAACGTCATCGCCACCGAGGCCGGCGGCATCACGCAGCACATGGGGGCGTACGAGGTCGAGGTCCCCGGCCACGCCGTCAATCGCGTGGTGTTCCTGGACACGCCGGGTCACGAGGCGTTCACGGCCATGCGGGCCCGCGGCGCCCAGGCCACGGACATCGTGGTCTTGGTGGTGGCGGCGGACGACGGCGTGATGCCGCAAACCATCGAGGCCATCAACCACGCCAAGGACGCCAAGGTGCCGATCCTGGTGGCCATCAACAAGATCGACAAGCCGAACGCCGACCCCAACCGGATCAAGCAGCAGCTCACCGAGTACGGCTTGGTCGCCGAGGAGTGGGGCGGCGAGACGATCTTCGTGGCCGTCTCGGCGAAGCGCCGCGAAGGAATCGAAAATCTGCTGGACAACCTCCTGGTCTTGGCCGAGGTGCAGGAGCTGAAGGCCAACCCCGACAAGCCGTCGCGCGGGATCGTGGTCGAGGCGGAGCTGGACAAGGGTCGCGGCCCGGTGGCCACGGTCCTCGTGCAGAGCGGCACGCTCAAGGTCGGGGATTCCGTGGTGGCGGGCCTGCACCATGGGAAGGTCCGCGCCATGCTGAACGACAAGGGCAAGAAGCTCCAAGAGGCCGGCCCCGCCACCCCGGTGGAGATCCTGGGCCTCTCGGGCGTGCCCCTGGCCGGCGACAATTTCGCGGCCGTGGGGGACGAGCGGAAAGCCCGGCAGATTGCCGTGGCGCGGCAAGAACGCCATCGCCAAGAGGCCATGGTGAGCCAGCCGCGTATCACGCTGGACGCCCTCCACCAGCAGATCGAGCAGGGGGAGGTCAAGGAACTCCGGATGATCATCAAGGGCGACGTGCAGGGCTCGGTGGAGCCCCTGCGCGAATCCCTGGAGCGGCTCAGCACCGAGCGGGTCAAAGTGAACGTCATCCATAGCTCGGTGGGCGCCATCACGGAGAGCGACGTGATGCTGGCCTCGGCGTCCAACGCCATCATCGTGGGCTTCAACGTCCGCCCCGAGCCCAAGGCGCAGAAGCTGGCCGAGCAGGAGCACGTGGACCTGCGCCTCTACGCCATCATCTACGAGGCCATCAACCAGGTGCGATCGGCCATGGAAGGGCTGTTGGAGCCCACCTACGTGGAGCGGGCGGTCGGTCGGGTGGAGGTCCGGCAGGTCTTCAATATCAGCAAGGTGGGCACCATTGCTGGCTCCTTTGTGCTGGACGGCAAGGTCCTGCGGGATGCCTCGGTCCGGCTGGTGCGGGACGGGCGGGTGGTGCACACGGGGAAGATCGGGTCCCTGCGTCGCTTCAAGAACGATGTCCACGAGGTGCAGAACGGCCAAGAGTGCGGGATCGGCCTCCTCAACTACAACGATATCCATCAGGGGGACGTGTTCGAGGTCTATGAGCTGGAGCAGGTGGCGACCACGTTGTAGCCGGTTCCCCGCTCCGGTCCGGGGGACGGACGGAGGCCGAGCATGACGGTCGGCTGCTGCAAGATCGAGCTTCGCATTCCTGCGAGCGACTCGCTGAAGGCCAAGCGCCGGGTGGTCAAGAGCCTCAAGGAGCGGGTGCAGAACCGGTTCAACGTGGCCATTGCCGAGGTGGACCGGCTGGACGATTGGCAGCGGGCTACACTCGGGGTGGCCTGCGTGAGCAACGACTCCCGCCTGGTGGACGCCACGCTGTCCAAGGTGGTCAACTGGATCGAGGTCAGTGGGGACGTCCTGGTGGTGGACTACGAGATCGATCTCATCACCCAGTGACCCCGTTCGAACCCCCGGATCCCTCACCGTAGCCGGCCCCACCGGACCCGTTTCAGGCCGATGGTCGGGTTCCCCCGGGGTCCGCACAGGTCCCGCGACGATGCCGTTACCGTTTCGACGTGCCGACCGGGTCGGTGATCTGATCCGACGTGAGCTGAGCCGACTCCTGCTGCGGGAGATCAAGGATCCCCGCCTGGGCCAGGTGATCGTCACAGCCGTCCAGGTGAGCCCGGACCTCCGTTACGCGCGGGTTTTCTTCACCGCGGGTACCGGGGGTACGGATCATCAGGCGGAGCTCAAGGGGTTGCAGGCTGCCGCCGGGTTCCTGCGGGGACATCTGGGCCGCAGCCTTCGGCTGCGCTATTCGCCGGAGCTTGCGTTCGAGGTGGACGATTCGGTGGACCGGAGCCTCCACATCGCCGCGCTCCTGAAGCAGGTGGCGCGTCCCGAGGAGCCGGATGAGTGACCTGGACCGCGTGGCGGCCACGCTGCGGGAAGCCTCCTCCGTGGCGGTGCTGGCGCACGTGAACCCGGAGGCGGATGCGATCGGCTCGACCTTGGCGGCGGCCTTGACGCTCCGCGAGGCGGGGAAACACACGGGCGCCTTCAACGCCCATCCCGTTCCGCCGGACCTGCGCGAGTTGCCCGGCGCGAGCGAGATGCGGCGGACCGTGCCCCCGGATCACGACTACGGTTGTTACCTGGTGGTGGACACCGCCACGCTCGGCCGGACGGGAGGCTTGCTCGACGGACGACGGTCAGGCGCGATGGTCCTGAACGTGGATCACCACGGGGGCAACACGCGGTTCGGCGACCTGAACTGGGTCGAGCCGGAGGCGTCCTCGGCGGGAGAGATGGTGCTCCGCTTGTTCCGGACGATGGGTCTGCCGATCTCTCACGACGCGGCGGCGAACCTCTACGCGGCCATCCTCACCGACACCGGCGGTTTCCGATACGGGAATACGACCGCGGAGTCGCTCCGCTCGGCGGCGGATCTCATCGATGCCGGGGCTGCACCCGACGCGATCGCGCGGGGGTTCTCGGCTCACCGCGTGGTCGGCGAGTGGCGGCTGCTCGGCGAAATCCTGACGGGGATGGAGGTGTCGGCTGACGGCCGCGTGGCCTGGATCGAGGTGACGGCCGCGGCCTGCCGGCGAGCCGGCGTGGGCATGGAGGTCACGGAAGACTTCATCCAGTATCCGCGCGATCTGGCCGGCGTCCAGATCGCGGTGGCGTTCAAGGAGCTCTCGGGCGACGAGATCCGGGTGAGTTTTCGGTCATCCGGGTCGCTCGATGTGGCGGCGCTGGCATCGACGTTCGGCGGCGGCGGCCATCGCAACGCGGCTGGGTGCATCGTGCGCGGCGGGCTGGCGGCGGCCAAGGCCGCGGTGCTGGCAGCCGCCGAGGCTCTGGCGCGGTGAGGTGCGACCATTGGCTGTGGGGCGCGGGCGGCGCGCCGACGGGCGGCGGTCGGGAGTCGGAGCATCGATGCAGGTGAGACCGGAAGTCCACGGGGTCCTGAACATCAATAAAGCGTCGGGCATGACCTCGCACGACGTGGTTGACGCCGTACGCCGCATCCTGGGGATGCAGCGGGTCGGACACACCGGAACACTGGATCCGCAGGCCACGGGGGTGCTCCCCTTGTGCGTGGGGCGGGCCACGCGGATCGCGCAGTACCTCACCCAAGCGGAGAAGGAATACGTCATGACTCTCCGCCTTGGGGTCACCACCGACACCCTGGACGCGGCGGGCAAGGAGACGAGCCGGGCGGAGGCGACGCACGTGCGGCGCCAAGACGTGGAAGCCATCCTGCCCCGCTTTGTGGGCGAGATCCAGCAGGTGCCCCCCATCTACTCGGCCAAGAAGCGCCAGGGCGAGCGCCTCTACCGGCTGGCCCGGCGGGGTGAAGTGGTGGAGCGGGAACCGGTGACCGTGACGGTGTTCGCGCTGGAACTCCTGGGGTTCGATTCCCCCGACGTCCACCTGAAGGCGACCTGCTCCAAGGGGACCTATGCGCGGAGCCTCTGCGACGACATCGGGCGAGCCCTGGGGTGCGGCGGGCACCTCCATGCGCTCTGCCGGACGCGTGCGGGCCGGTTCGCCCTGGAGGGGTCGGTCACGTTGGACGGGCTGGAGGAGCGGGTCAGCACGGGCCGCCTGGGCGAGGTCCTCCTGCCTATCGCCGACGCCCTAGGCCACCTTCCCGGGGTGCGCGTGGCCCCGGAGGCCGGAGCCCTCATCCTGCACGGGAACGCCATCACGGCCGGGATGGTGGTCCAGTTCCCGGTGGACGTGTCCCGGGGCAAGCTGGTCAGGGTCCTGGGATTCCGGAAGCAGCTCCTGTCGCTCGCCGAGGCTGCCGTGGCTTCGGAGGAGTTTGGCGCCTGTGAAGCGACCCGGATCGTCCTCACGCCCGTGCGGGTGTTCCCCAGCGCCGCCTGAGGCTGTCTGCCCATGCAGGTCATCCACGCCGCCGCCATCGAGGATCTTCGCTGGGACCTCACGGGGGTCGTCCTGGGCATGGGGACCCTGGACGGCGTCCACGTGGGACATCAGGCGATCCTGCGGCGCGTGGCCGAGCGGACGTCCACCCCGGGAGCGACGCCGGCGGTGCTCACGTTCGCCCAGCACCCGCTTGCGATCGTTCGGCCGCAGCAGGCCCCGGCCCTGCTCACGCCCCTGCCGCTCAAGCTGGCGCTCCTCGAGCGGTTTGGGATGGCGGCCGTGGTGGTGATTCACTTCACGCCGGCTCTGGCGACGTTGGAAGCGGATGAGTTCGTGCAGCGGGCCCTGGTAGACGGTCTCGGAGTCGGCGGCCTGTGCGTCGGATACGACTTCGGCTTCGGCCGCGGGCGGCGGGGCAACGTCGAGCTGCTCCGGGAGCTCAGCCAGCGATACGGCTTCTGGCTGGAGGTCATACCGCCGGTGACGGTCGACGGTCAAGTCGTGAGCAGCCGCGCAATCCGAGGATTGCTGATCCAGGGACGCGTGGCGGCGGCGCAGCGGCTCCTCGGCCGCCCATACTGTCTCGTCGGCGAGGTCGAGCGGGGCGACGGCCGGGGACGCCACCTCGGGTTCGCCACGGCGAACCTCCCCGTCCCGGATTCCGAGCTGGTGAAGGACGGGGTGTACGCCGGGCGCGTTCTGGTCCGCGGCGCCTTCCGAGACGCCATGATGAACCTGGGCAGGGCGCCGACGTTCGGCGGCGGACTCCACCGGCTCGAGATCCACATCCCGGGGTGGGAGGAGCCGCTGTACGGGGAACGCATCGTCGCATTCTTTCTGGCACGCCTCCGGGACGAGCAGCGCTTCGCCGACGCCGGGGCGCTTCGCGCCCAGCTCGGCCGGGACCGCGAGGCTGCGGAGGCCGTCTGGCGGGCCGCGCAGGCGCTTCCCTGGCCAGAATGGTCTTTACACTCCTAGGACCCTGTGGTACTTTGCCCGGGTGTTGGAACCCACTGCTGGGCGCGAAAGGGGGAAGAGCGATCATGCCCAAGGAAATAGTCAAGAAGAGCGAGGTCATCGGCTCGTATCGACTGCACGAGAAAGACACCGGCTCGCCGGAGGTGCAGATCGCCCTCCTGAGCGGCCGGATCGGCTATCTCACAGAGCACCTCAACGTGCACAAAAAGGATCACCACTCGCGCCGCGGCCTGCTCATGATGGTCGGCCGCCGCCGCAAGCTGCTCGACTACCTGAAGAGCAAGGACGTGGCGCGCTACAAGCAGGTGATCGAAAGGTTGGGTATTCGCAAATGACGTATCGGAGCGAGATCGGTCTGGAGGGGCGAACCCTCTCCGTCGAGGCGGGTCGCGTGGCGCGTGCCGCCGACGGGGCGGCCTGGGTGCGCTACGGGGACACGGTGGTCTTGGTGACTGCCGTGGCCTCCAAGGAGGTTCGCGAGGGGATCGACTTCTTCCCCCTGACGGTGGATTACCAGGAGCGAGCCTACGCCGCCGGGAAGATCCCCGGGGGCTTCTTCAAGCGCGAGGGGCGCCCGCACGAGAAGGAGACGCTGACCTCCCGGCTGATCGACCGGCCGATTCGTCCGCTGTTTCCCCACGGGTACCATCAGGACGTCCAGATCATTGCCACCGTGCTGTCCGCCGACCAGGAGAACGACCCGGATGTCCTGGCGGTCGTCGGCGCGTCGGCGGCCCTCAGCGTGTCGCAGATCCCGTTCCAGGGGCCCATCGGGTGCGTCCGGGTCGGACGCGTCGGGGGTCGCCTCGTCGTGAATCCCACCTACGCCCAACTGGCGGAGAGCGACATGGACGTGGTCCTAGCCGGGACCGAGGCCGCCGTGGTCATGGTGGAGGGCGGGGCGAATGAGGCGCCGGAAGAAGCGCTGCTGGAGGCACTGCTCTTCGGCCATCAGGCCATCCAGCCCATCATCCGGCTCCAGGCGGACCTGGCCAGGCAACTGGGGGTCGTGAAGCCGCCCTTCGTGGTGGCGCCCGCGGACGCGGCGCTCAAGGCGCGAGTCGAAGAGTTGTGCCGGGCCCGCATCCGGGACTTGGCCTTCGTCCCGCAGAAGGAAGAGCAAAAGGCGCGCCGCCGGACGCTCTTGGACGAAGCGCTGGCGACCGTGGCGTCGGAGCCGGAAGCGGTCAAGCTCCAGGTCAAAGAAATC
>Ga0316622_100001539_pt1 | contig 15084 bp, 13 predicted proteins | sample OWC_Aug_OW2_C1_D_FD_207646 | JGI IMG/M metagenome (GOLD analysis project Ga0316622, IMG submission 207646) | Wetland soil microbial communities from Old Woman Creek delta, Ohio, United States - OWC_Aug_OW2_C1_D5_C | ecosystem: Environmental > Terrestrial > Soil > Wetlands | place: USA: Ohio... | reverse complement strand
CTGGTGCGGGTGAGGCCTTCAGGTGGCCGAGTCGACCGCTGATGGGGCCGGAGTGAGTTGCCTTTGATCACTCCGGCCCATTGCATTTGTTCGGCCCCGTTCCTGCTTATTGGTGCCGGCGTTCTCTATATCGTCGGATAGTCCGTATACCCCTTGGCTCCCGGTGTGTAGAAGGTGCCGAAGTCCGGCTGATTCAGCGCGGCGTTCGTCCGCCAGCGTGCCGGCAGGTCGGGGTTGGCCAGGAAGTGGCGGCCGACCGCAATCAGGTCTCCGTTGCCGGCGGCGAGATCAGCTTCGGCGCGCGCCGGATCGTAACCACCGGAAAGAATCAGTGCACCCTTGAACGCACGGCGCATGGCCTTCTTGATGGAATCCGGCACCGCCGGCGCCCCCATGGCGGAATGATCGACGATGTGCAGGTAGACGAGCCCCAGCGCATTGAGCTGTTCGGCGAGATAGATATAGTCCGCCTCCATCGCATCGTACATCGGCATGTCGTTGAACACCCCGAATGGCGACAGGCGGATTCCGACCTTGTCCTTGCCGATCGCCGCGGCCACCGCCGCGGCCACGTCCAGCGGAAAGCGCGCGCGATTCCCGATGGAGCCGCCGTACCGGTCGGTGCGAATGTTGGAGTTGGGGCGGATGAACTGTTCCAGCAGATAGCCATTGGCGGCATGCAGCTCGACGCCATCGAAACCGGCGGCCATGGCGTTCTTCCCGGCCTGCACGAATTCCTGCAGCGTCAGCCTGATATCGGCTTCGCTCATGGCCACCGGCACCGGGTGCGGCTGCATGCCCTCGGCATCGGTGTACATCTCGCCGGCCGCCGCCACCGCCGACGGCGCCAGTACCCGTGCGCCCGCGGGCATATTGAGCGGGTGGGCAATGCGCCCGGTGTGCATCAGCTGCACGAAGATCTTCGCGCCTCCGGCGTGCACGGCCTTGGTGACGTGCGCCCAGCCTTCCACCTGTGGCGGCGAGAAGATCCCGGGAATACGGGCGTAGCCCAGACCGTTCGGCGACGGTGACGTGCCCTCGGTCACGACCAGCCCGGCGGACGCGCGCTGCGCGTAGTACTCCACCATCAGGTCGTTGGGGACGTTGCCGATCGCCCGCGAGCGGGTCATCGGCGCCATGACGATGCGGTTTTGCAGTTGGCAGGAACCGAGTGTTACCGGGGAGTACAGTCTGGTGGCGGTCATGCACGGTCTCCGTGAAGGTGAAGATCCACTCTGGTGTTTTGCCCGGCGGAAAACAAGCCCGGCTTTGAGGGTTCAGAGTCGAATGGCACTTACTTCAGTCCAAATGCAGGGCGGGTAAGCGCATTTGCGCGTAACCCGCCAACCGTTGCGCAGCAGCACAACGCCTTTGCCAATAAGTGCCTGGCGGTACGGCTGGCGGGTTGCGGCACCAACGGCGTGCCTGACCCGCCCTGCATTGATCAGGCAACTGCTTAATGAAGTGCCATTCGGTTCAGAGTGCATTCGCGGAATCCGTGGCCGGACGGCGATGGTGAGGCGCGCATCCGGCGGCGCGAGCACTCGCCGTATGTGCCGTCCGACGCGCATGGCCTCGATGTGCCGACGGCGCGGGTCAGTTCGGCTTTTGCCACGAGCTCGACCAGGACCGGAGGGGTTCGTGTGCGCTGCCTGGGCGCAGTGGACCCGTGACAAATTGACCGGGGATCGGTCCGAGTCCGACGCCATGGCGCGCCGGCAGGGGTCTGCGACGAGCCCGGGGCCGGGTTCCGCAATTCAACGCGCAGCCTAGGGGCGGGACCGGGCCCCTGGGGTCGCTCGAACGTGTCGAGCGCGACGACGATTTCCGACGTCGCAACGCAGTTATTCGGCCCGAAAACGCGAGTTGTCGCGCATCCTTGCTGGCGAGCGACCGGATCGGTCCGGGGGAGTGCAGCCCGGGTTCCGGTGCCAACAGCCCGTCTCCGACCAGGGGTCTTTGACGCGCACCCCCGGAGCCGGCAAGATCACGTTCGTCGGCGGCAGCGCCCATGCGGGTGGCTCGCGGCCGACCCCGATCAACGAACGTATAAATAAATAAGGATGTGGCCTATGACCCGGAATCTGGTTGTTTCGGCGGTAGTGGTAGCGTCACTGGCAGCGGGCGGGTGTGTCAGCACCAGCAAGTACGATCAGATGGAGGCGGAAAAGAATCGCCAGATCGCCGCGCTGCAGGAAGAGAAGGCGGCGCTCGAGACCGCCAGCAAGCAGAGCCAGTCGCAGTACGACACCCTGGTGAAGCAGCTGTCGGAGGAAGTGCAGAAGGGCCAGCTCCAGGTGCGCCAGTACCAGAACATGCTGTCGGTGGACGTGGCCGAACAGATCTTCTTCGACTCCGGACGTGCGGACCTCAAGGACAGCGGCAAGGAGGTCCTGGCGAAGGTCGGCGAGGCGCTCAAGTCCTACGACAAGAAAATCATCCGCGTGGTCGGCCATACCGACAACGTGCCGCTGGCCAAGTCGATCCAGAAAATCTTCCCGAGCAACTGGGAGCTGTCGGTGGTGCGCGCCACCAATGTCGTCCGTTTCCTGCAGGAAGTCGGCATTCCGGCGGAACGCATGGTGGCCTCAGGGCGCGGCGAGTATGCGCCGATCGCATCGAATGACACCGCCGAGGGCCGGCAGAAGAACCGGCGCATCGAAATCATGCTGATCGACCAGAGCCTGGCCGAGGAGATGTCGAAGCCGGAGAAGTGAGTTCGCGCCGCGCGTGCCGTGGCACTGGCACGCGCGGCCGTCGTAGCGGGCATGCCCCCGGATTCTTGAAGACCCAATCGCGGCCGGGACGGCCGCGATGCTTCTCAGTGCATCGACTCCTGCAGCAGCGCGCGGTAGCGCGTCACCCGCTCGTCGTCCTCGCCGAGCATCTCGAACAGTTCCCGAAGGCCATGGCGGGCGCGCTCGCGCGCCGTGCCGGCGCCGCGCGTGACGATCTCGAACAGCTGCTGCATCGCCGCCTCGTAGTCATTGGCCACCAGCCGCACCGCCGCCAGCCGGTAGCGGGCCTCGAGGTCGTCCGGGTCGTCGGCGATCGCGCGCTCGAGTTCCGCGAGCGGCGGCGCATCGCGGGCGGCGCGCAGGAAGCCGACGTGCGTCGCCAGCCGGCGCAGCTCCGGTACCGCGCGCGCCTCTTCCGGCAGCGCCTGCAACAGGTCGTCGGCCTGGGCGTAGCGCTGCTGCAGGACCAGCAGTTTGGCGAGTTCGAGCGGGATGCGCGGGTCATACGGATCGGCGAGCGCGGCCTCGGCGGCGAGCCGCACGGCGCTGCCGGTATCGCCGCGCGCGTGCGCGGTCAGCGCGTTGCGCAACCGGCTGTCGGCGGTGTCGGCCAGCTGCTTGTCGATGAAGCGGCGCAGCACTTCGTCCGACTCCGCGCCGTGCAGCGTGTCCACCACCCGGCCATGGCGGTAGACCTTGACCGTCGGCAGGCTGACCACGCCCTGCTCGCGCGCCAGCCGCCCGAGCTCGTCGGTATTGAGCATGACCAGCAGGAACCGCCCGGCGAATTCATCCGCCAGCCGCACCAGCCGCGGCATCAGCATCAGGCATGGTCCGGCGCGCGGTGACCAGAAGTTCACCAGCACCGGTCCCTTGTCCGAATTCTCCAGCACCAGGTGCGGGAAGTTCTCGGCGGTGGCGTCGAAGACGTGGGGGGAGTTGGCCATGGGGCGGTTACCTTAGCGGAATCGTCGCCAAGATCAATGGCCCCCGGAATCGCGGGGCCTGCGAACTGTCAGCAGTTCGGGTCCTGACGGATCCCCGCCAGCCCGCGTCCGTTGTTTCCGGGGGTGCCGCGCAGGTGCGGCGATCCGCTGTTACAGCGGTTTGGCCGACATCAGATAAAAGACTGCGATCAGTGCGGCGAACGCCGGCACACCCAGCCAGAACCAGAGGCGCGCATAGTGCCAATACGGGTCGGCCAGTGGCTGATCGCCGCGCACGGCTCCTGCGGCAAGATCGCGCATGCGCAGTTGCAGCCACACCACCGGCAGCCAGCACAGGCCGGCGAGAGCGTAGAGCGCGATCGACCACCCGATCCAGCCGCTCCATGAGTAGCCGGCCGTTTGCGCCAGCCACGCGCCCGACAGCGGCTGGAGCACGATGGCGGGTGTGGTAAAGAACCAGTCGGCGCGGACCGCCTGGCGCGTCACGCTCGCGATCACGCGCGTATCCGTAGTGCGCACTGCGCTCCACATGAAGTAGGCGGTGCCGAGCCCGGTACCGAACAGCACGGTTGCCGACAGGATATGCAGCGTCTTGACGAGCCCGTATTCCATAATCATGCATCATCCATGGCGACCAATGTGGTCAGTACGGCAACGATCGGGAGGTTCTTCATCAGCGGCCCGAATGGATCGACCCACAGCTGCGGCGCCGCCACCGACAGGGTGACGGTGTAGAACGCAACCACCAGCAATTGGATCAGCCACAGCGTGCGAACCGGATGCAAGACCGTGGCGATGCCCAGGCCGACGTCGAGTGTGCATGCGGTCGCAAAGGCGACCTCCGCCGCTCCGCCAGTCAGCCCCAGTTTCGCGAGCAGCCGAAGTCCGAGGCTGTGCCCGTAGAGAGCGCTCACGACACCGGCCGCGATCCATGTGAGTGCAATTCCTGCGAGGAGCAGCAGCCGAACCCAGCTCCACGTGGTCGATCGGCGCAGTGCCGGTGCCTGGTCGGTAGCCACGAAGCGACCGATCCCGAGCGGCGGGCGACGCAGAATTCGTGCGATCGCCTGTGTCGATGCGGAATTGCCCCGCTCCAGCATTGCGAGTGTCTCGGTGCTGAGCGGGCTGCGATGCACGAAGTCCCCGAGCCGGGCGGCAAGACGCATCGTTGGCGCGGGGATTGCGAGCGTGGGTGCCGATGGCAGTCCGAGGGCGTGCCGGTAGGCCGCGAGCAGGTCGCGGAAGGTCACGGCATCGGCGCCGACCGCCGCCACGGTCTCGCGGATGGCGCTGCGTTCGGTAACCAGACGCAGGATCAGCGTGGCGAGGTCATCGATGTGAACCGGCTGCACGGTCTGGTCGCCGGCGCCTGCGACCGGGACGAGTGGCAGGCTGGCGAGCGCCAGCAGCAGTCGAGTGCTGTTGCCGCGCGCGCCGAATACCAGCGACGGCTGCACGATTGTCCAGTCGAGCGCACTGGCTCGCAGCGCATCGTCGGCCGCCTTCTTGCTGCGGTGATAGCGGCCGGCGGCCGCATCGTCCGCGCCGAGCGCCGAAATCTGGATCATGCGGCGAACGTCCTCACGTTCGCAGGCCGTGAACAATGCGCGTGGCGCACGGTTGTGCAGCGAAGCGAATTCTGCGTTCCGGTGTTCGCGCAGGATTCCGACGCTGTTGATCACGGCGTCGACGCCGGTCAGCCGGGGTCGCCAGGCGTCAGCCACGATGTCGCGCATGTAGTCGACCGTCATGGCTTCAACGCCGGGCGGCAGCCGTGCCGGTCGGCGGTGCACGCAGGCAACCACCTGGTGTCCGGCCGCGAGCAGCGTTGCCACAATCGCGTTGCCGAGAAATCCGGTGGCGCCGGTGACGAGGATGCGCATCGGCTACGCTCGTGCATCCGCGGCGGGGCCCGCAATGGCCTGGCGCACCGCCTTCAGCAGGCTGCGGCCCACCAGCCCAAAGGCCAGGAACTGGCCGGCGAGAACGGCGAGCAGGACGTGTCGCAACCCTGCGACCACAGTGCGCGGACCTTCGGGGCTCAATAGCACCGCCAGCGCGAGCGGTGCGATGACCAGCATCAGCAGGGTGTAGCGGGACCAGAAGTCCGTGCTGCCCGGCCGATCGCAAAGCTGATTGAGCATCATGCGCAGCGGGGCGCGCAGCCACCACCACACGCCAATACTGGCACTGACACTGCCGATAATGCCGATCAACAACAGTTGTTCGCCGGTCATACAGCCTCCTCGGTATGTTTCTGTAAGTTCTGTCAACACAGAAATATATCCTCAAAAAAAGTCGGCGGTCTCAACCCAACAGCTTCCGGGCCTTAAGCCCGGTCTTGAGCCACGCAACGACGCCGGCATCCGGCAGTTGCTTCAGTTCGTCGTAGATGCCCGCGAGCATTTCCATGAACTCAAGCGTGGCGCGAATGCGCTCGCGTACCGGCTTCGGCGTTTCGCTGCCGGCCTCGTTGGTACAGTCCCGAAGTACGGTGAGGGTCGGATCGATTTCGCGCTTCTTGCGCTCCTCCACAACCACGCGAAAGATCTCACGGACATCGCGGTGGGCCTGGAAGTGATCCCGGCGATCGCCCTTCACGTGCACCGCCTTGACCAGACCCCAGCCCTGAAGTTCTCGGATACTGGTGCTGACGTTGGAGCGGGCAACGTGCAGGACATCGGCAATGGTCTCGGCCGTCAGCGGATCCTCGCTCAGAAACAGCAGGGCATGGATCTGTGCCACAGTGCGATTGACACCCCAGCGGCTGCCCATTTCACCCCAGTGCAGTACGAAGCGTTCCATCACCGGCGACAGTTTCATGTGCGGAATATTCGATAGTTTCTGTATATACAGAAATAAACGAATATTGCCCACCTGTCAAGTGCCGGTCGCAGTCGATGGAGTATGCGTGGTGATCTGGCTCCGGCCGCGGTGGATGCGATCCAGAGGTACAATTGCTAAAGTCATTAAGGCGGGAGCAGCGGCGCGTTTCTGGCACCCGCCCTGACGCGGCATTCAAGGCAACCCATGGCTCGAAGGCAACGAAGCAATCACCGCCGGCAGCGGGCACGCCGCTGGCTCGAAACGCTCGGGCTGGTGCGCCCCAGCCGGGTCGAGCAGGTGCTGCGCGAACCGCTCGCGTTCCTGCGCCGGGTGCTGACCGGCATCCGCCGCCACCAGGTGCTGCTGCTGGCCGGGGCGGTGGCCTATTACACGCTGCTGTCACTGATCCCGATGCTGGCGCTGATGCTGGTGGTGCTGTCGCAACTCATGGCACCGGACGCGCTGCTGGCGGTGACGCGTGACACGTTGGGGCTGGTCGCGCCCGGTCTGGCCGACACGGTGATCCGCGAGCTCCAGGCCTTCATCGGCCACTGGCAGGTGATCGGCGCGGTCGGGATCGTGACGCTGCTGTTTTTCAGCTCGCTGGCGTTCACCTCGCTGGAAAACGCCATGTCGGTGATCTTCTTTCACCGCGTGGCGATCCGGCGCCGGCACTTCCTGGTGTCGGCGATCATCCCGTATCTCTATATCCTGCTGCTGGCGCTCGGGCTGCTGGCGGTGACGGCGCTGAGCTCGGCGATGCACGCGCTCGAGGGGCGTACCGTGATGCTGTTCGGCGCGCCGTGGTCGCTGACCGGCGCCGGCCGCTGGCTGATGTACATCGTCGGTATCCTCAGCGAGGTGCTGCTGTTCACCTCGCTGTATCTGGTGATGCCGGTCGGGAAGCTGGTGCTGCGGCACGCGCTGGTCGGCGGCATCACCGCTGCCGCGCTGTGGGAGCTGACCCGCCACCTGCTGCTGTGGTATTTCACCAGCCTGTCGATCGTGAGCCTGGTGTACGGCACGTTCGCGGCCGCGATCATGATCCTGGTGAGCCTGGAGCTGGCGGCGCTGATCGTGCTGCTCGGCGCGCAGGTGATCGCCGAGTACGAGCGCATCCGGCCCTGAGCCCCCGGCCGTCGTGGGCGGCGGCCTGCTACTGCAGTTCGATGACTCCGCCCGCGGTAACCGTCACGGTGCTGGTGCCGGCCTGCACCGGCACCGGCGCCGCCGACTCCATGGCGGAACTGATTCCCAGGCCCTTGTTCGCGCGCAGCATCGGTATCGGCGCACTGTCGGCGGTGTTGATCGACACATCCACCACGCGGTAGCCCCTGGCACCGAATTGCTTGCGCACCAGCTCGGCGCGCTGCTTGAAGGTGTCGAGCGCCTGGGTGATGAGCTCGTCCTCGGCCGCCGCGCGCCGCGCCGGCGAGACCGAGAAGTTGATGGCCGTGACCTGCAGGCGCTCCTGCAGCTGCCCGATCAGCGCGCCGAGCGCGGCGAAGTCGGTGCCCTCGAGCAGCAGTTCCTGGGTGGCGCGCCAGCGCCGGATCTTGTCTTTGTCGTATACCGGGTAGGTGTGGTAACCGCCGCTGCGCACCTCGATGCGCGGCCGGGCCTTGGCGGTCTTCAGCGCCCAGTCCATGGTGCGGTTCACGGTGTCGGCGAGGCGCGCGGCGTTATCGTCCTCGGCGGTGGTGCTGAGCACCGCCTGCATGCGGTCGTTGTCGACCGGGCGGCTGCTCTCGACCTGGAAGCGGACCTGGTTGTAGCGCGGTGCCTCCGCGGCCTGGGCCGGGTGCGTGGTGGCCAGCCCGAGAACGAGCACGGTGAGGAACAGCGAAGCGATCCGTGGCATGGCAAACTCCCGGGCGGGTTGACGGTCGCCCGATTCTAGCGAGATTTTCCGGAAATCCTTACTGCCTGTGCTGCGATTGCCGTCCGGCGGGAGCCGACAAGCGACGGCATGAGAATTGCGTTGCCGGGCTGCCTGCCATATGGGCTGTACCAAATCCGGGGCGCGACTTTCGTGTGCAGCTTTTTCAGGCACCGCTTCAGGCACCCGCTTCGGTCGCAGTACCGTTCGTCCGGTCCATGTTTTGCATCCCACTTTCCGCCGCTTGCCTGAGGCGTATACTCAACCGATTGATTCGCGACCGTGCTGTACTGCGCGGTCACCCGTCCCACCGTGCCTGTTATCGAAGGAGCACCGAAAAGTACCGAACAACAACCGCCATCACCACGCAAGAGGGATTGCGCCATGAACAGAGGGAGCCTCGTTGGTACGTTTCGCGCGTTGTGTAACAGAACCATAACCAGAACCCTCGCCGGGACCGCAGCACTGGCGGTCGCCATCACCGTGGTCGCGGCACCGCCGTCGCCGCCGCCGAATGTCTCGATCAATTCCACCAGCCGCAATTCCGCCGACGTCGGCGCCAGCCCTTACCAGATCGGCCCGGTGCCGCAGCAGCCGTTCACCACCAACAGCAGCTACCAGCTGGTCGGCGTCAATGATCTCGGCATGCACTGCGGCGACCTCGACACCCGCATCTTCAGCATCCTGCCGCCGTTCCAGGTGCTGCTCACGCAGGTGATCCAGAAGGGCAGCACCCCGAGGCTGCTCGGCCCCGGAACGGTCGACGTGTTCTACTCGGCGGCTGCCAATCCGATTGATCCGATCCTGACCCAGACCAGCCCCGACCCGTTCACCGGCGTGCTCGCGAACGGGAACGTGTACAAGACCAACTTCTGGAACGTGATCGCGTCCTACGACCCGCTCTACCCGGGCGGGGTGCTGTGCAGCTTCAATCCGTCGAGTTCCGCCGACTGCGTGGTGCCGCCCGACAAGGGCCTGCCGGTACCGAACGTCGAGAACCTGTACATCGGGCCCGACGGCATGGTGAACAGCGGTGACGAGTTCCTGTCGGCGGTGCAGCATGCCATGCCCGGCATCACCCAGCCGTACTATGCGAACCACCCGCAAAAGGTCGACGAGCACTACACCCACAAGCCGTTCTTCGTGAACTTCCCGTTCGGTTACGTGGCCGACAACGTGAACTGGTTCGAGGGCGCCGGCGTGCCGCTGGCGTCGTACGACGACTTCGGCCGCGAGAACGCCTACCCGCTGGTGCGGGTGCAGGCGAAGTCGAAGAGCGGCAGCGTGCTGGCCTCGCTCGACACCGTGCTGCCGATCTCCGGGGAGGCCAGTTGCCGCAACTGCCACGCTTCCACTGACGATGTGCCGGTGTCGCCGGATGCGCCGCACGCCGGCTTCGCCACGCTGCCGCTGTCGGCCGCCGGCCTGCCGGTGCTGGCGGCGTTTGACGATCCGCAGGTCAATAATCTGCCGCAGGATGTCAGCATCGAGTACGCCACTGACGTCAACGTGCTGCGGCTGCACGATCTCAAGCACGGCGCCAAGTACGTCAACAGCGCCGGGACCGGTACCCCGTGTACCATCAGCGCGGCCAACCCCAACGGCAACGCCAATTGCCTGGTGAACAAGGCCGTGGTGCAGCACAAGTCGACCGTCTGCCAGGTGTGTCACTACACCCCGGCGCTGGACCTGGCGCAGTTCGGCCCGCTCGGCGGCGACCCGGCGTTCAATGACACGCTCGCCAACGGCCGCGTGCAGCGCGCCCATGCCAGCAATTCCTCGGTGATGCACTACCACCACGGGACGCTCACGAAGGACGGGCAGAAGCTGTTCCCGGACACGCCGGCGCCGGTGCAGGACAGTGCCGGCACCATCACCAATCAGCCGGCGCGGGTCGCGGCGCTCGAGCAGGCCTGCTACCAGTGCCATCCGGGCAAGAACACCAAGTGCCTGCGCGGCGCCATGTTCAACGGCGGCATGCTCTGCAGCGACTGCCACGGCAGCATGGAGCAGGTCGGCAACGACTTCTCGCGCGGGGTCACGCCGAGCAATCCCAGTGCATTCAAGATGGGTCTCGGCAATTTCTACGACCCGGCGAGCGCCCAGCCGCGCGTGCCGTGGGCGCACGAGCCGGGCTGCGGGTCCTGCCACACCGGCGATGCGGCCAGCAACCTAGCCGGCACCACCGGCACCATCACCAACATCAAGGACGTGTACGGCAACACCGACGGCATCCGCCTGCTGCGCGCGTGGCGCACGGGCGATGCCAAGGCGACGCCGATCGTGCCCGGCAACAAGCGCTTTGCCGAGAACACCGTGCTGGCGTCGTTCAACGGCTTCGCGAACCCGGCGGCGGGCAATCCCAAGCTGTACCGGGTGAGCACCGGCCACGGCGGCGTGTTCTGCGAAGGCTGCCACGGTGCGACCCACGCCGAGTGGCCGAACGGCAACCCGGCGGCCAATGACAACGTCTCCGCCAAGCAGCTGCAGGGTCATACCGGTACGGTCATCGAGTGCAGCACCTGTCACGTGTCCGATTTCCGGCCGGGCGAGAACGATCAGCTCGGGGGTCCGCACGGCATGCATGTGGTGGGCGACACCTTCTTCTCGCAGGGCAAGCACAACGACGTCGCCAAGCGCAATCCGTCGGCCTGTGCCGCCTGCCATGGCGCCCGCGGCCAGGGCACGGTGCTGGCGCGGGCGGCGGTCGCCCGCACGCTGACCGGCAAGGATCACCGCACTATCAGCGTCGCGCAGGGTCAGCCGATCGATTGCGCGATGTGCCACAAGAACCCGTATCTCCGTGGCAGAGACCGGTGACAGGAATTCTGGCGGGATGACCGCCGCCGGGGCCGCGATTGGTCCCGCAACGAGGTGCGTGCAGTCCGCCCGGCGCAGCAGCCGGGCGGACGGATTCCGTCTTTAGATCAGCCCGGAACTGTCGTCGCCGTGCGCTTCAGGCGCCGACCGCCATCTTCCAGCTGATCTGGAACGCGCGCCGCTCGGCCTTCGGCAGCTCCTGGCCTTCGTCGAAGAAGCACCACAGCAGCTGCGCCATTTCCTCGGACGCGATCATGGTGCGCTGGTTCTTGACGTGCAGCAGCTCGAGCCGCAGGCGCTGCGAGATCGCCGGGTCGCCGCTCAGGTTGAAGATGATGTCGATCTCGGCGTGGTGCTTCATGATGCCGAGGAAGTTGTCGTACACCGGCACGCCGCTCTGCTGGAAGCCGAGCGCCACCGGGGTGCCGAGGTCGGGGTCGGCCACGGCCACGATCTGCACCGGGCGGTGATCGATCTGGATCTTTTCAAGCAGATGCTCGGCAAAGACTTCGCCGGTCTCGCCCAGACCGACAATCGCTACGCGGATGATGTTGCCCATGGTTCACCTCCAATTGGTTCCGGGCCAGCGGCTTCCCGTCAGGCCCGGGCGTTGACATCCATGGTCTAGCAAGACCCGTTCCATCACTATTCGCTAAAATGCCAATTGTCGGCCCCGCCGCGGTTGTCTGGCGGGACCGGCCGTCCGCCCGTCACGGGTCACGGTGCGGACGCATGTTAATTACTATAGCCGTCCCATAAAGGAGGGAAACCCATGCGCACCGCCGTTTCACTCACCCTGTTGTTGGTGCTGGCCGTGCCGCTCGCGGCCTGCGAGTCCAACCCCACGCTGCGCTACCAGCCGCACGAGTACGCCAAGCTGCGCGACCTCGAGATCATCACCGTGGCCCCGGAGCGTGCCTACCAGGTGCTCGCCAACATCGAGGCCTCGGGCGGTCGGCACACCACGGTCAATACCATGATCAACTCGATGATCGACAAGGCCGGCAACGCCGGTGCCGATGCGCTCATTCCACTTGAGTTCGGTGGCCCGACCAAATCAGCCAAGGGTCTGGAGCAATTCGTGTACACCGAGAACGGCCGCAAGATGACCAAGGGGCGCGCGATCCGCTGGGAGCGCGGCGCACAGCCGTAGGTGGGTTTAGTAATTTTTCACCGCGGAGGCGCAGAGAGCGGCGGTTGTGTCTGTCGGGTCGGTGACGAGCGTGCTCGGGCAGTGGCGCCAGACCCACAAGAAAGGGGCCGAACGACAATCGCGGCCAAACGGCCGCTCCCACAAGCAGCGCACAGCGCGTACCTGTTCGGAGCAGCCGTTCCCGGCCGCGATCACGTTTCAGGCGCGGCTGTGTTGCGAGGGAACATATTGTGGTGCGGTCTGCGCCTTCAACGCCCACAGCCGGTAACAGTCTTTTACCGCGGAGGCGCAGGGAAATGCATGTTGATCTTCTCTTTTGCTGTTCTCCGCGCCTCTGTGCCTCCGCGGTGAGGTGTTGCCTTTCTACAATAACGGCTTGATCGGCATCAGCTGCCAGAAGCGCACCTTGCTGCGCTTGGCCAGCGACACGTATTGGTCCGGGTCGTCGGTGGCCGGGTTCCAGCTGTTGGCCGGCGCCATGTCGGTTTCAATGGCGGCGCACACCGCGCGCGCCAGCGCCGGGTCGCGCACGATGACGCCGACCTCGGTGTTGAGGTTCTCGGAACGCGGATCGAGGTTGTAGGTGCCGATGTAGGCGACCTGTGAGTCGACCACAAGCGTCTTGGCGTGCAGCGCGAATACCGGCGCCTCGTCCTTGAGCGCGGCATAGCGTTGCATCACCTCGCGCTGCACCGCCGGATCAGGCCGGTACTCGCGAATCTCCAGGCCCATCTTGAGCAGCCGCCGGCGCTGGCTGCGGTAGCCGCTGAACGCCTGCAGGTTGTCGGTCGAGGCCAGTGAATTGGTGCTGATGCGCACCCGCACGCCGCGCGCCCGCGCGCGGCCGAACAGTTCCATGGCCGCGTCCGACAACACCAGATACGGTGACTGGATCACCACCTCCTCGCGCGCGTCGTCCACCAGTCGCGCCAGCGCCGCGCTGGTCAGCCCGCCGCCGCCGAGGCCGAGCCGCTGGCCGTTCTTGCCCGGGGTGTCGCTGATGAATTCGACCGGGCCCCAGGCGATCTGCGCAGCCAGCGCCGGGAACGCCCGTGGCATGGCATCGATTGCAGCCCGCACCTCCGGGGCGAAATTCTCCGGCGCGCCGGCGTAGGCGTGCAGCTCGCGGTAGACCTGCTGCACCTCGGCGTCGGTGAGCGTGACGCGCTTTTGCATCAGCCCCAGGCCGTCGTACAGCTCCTCGACCGGCACGCTCAGCGGACTGTCCCAGAAGCGCTCGAAACTGGCGCGCATCGCCTTGACCGCCTCGCCCAGCACCAGTGCGTCGCGGTCGCGGAAGTTGTAGGCCTGATCGTAGTCGTAATACTCGTCGGCCATGTTGCGCCCGCCGGTGATGGCGAGCTTGCCGTCGACCAGCAAGGTCTTGTCGTGCATACGCTGGTTGACGCCGCGGAAGTCGGTGAACACGTTGAGCAGCCGCTTGTGAGTCGGCGTGCCCACCGAATGCTTGGGGTTGTAAATGCGGATCTCGACGTTCGGGTGGCGGGCGAGCGCCAGCAGGGTCCTGTCCGGGGCGTCGATCAGCAAATCGTCGACGATCACTCGCACGCGCACGCCGCGTTCGGCGGCGCGCAGCAGCGCCTCCGAGGCGAGGATACCGATGTTGTCGGTGCTCCAGATGAAGTACTGCACCTCGATCGACTCGCGCGCGTGCCCGGCCAGCCAGGCGCGCGCCAGCAGCGCCTCTTCGCCCTTGTCGAGCAGGTACACGCCGCTGCTCCCGGGGTGGGCGGCGATCTGGGTGTCGATGTAGGCCATGTCGGCATCCGCCGCGGTGGCCGGCAGGGTGGTGCCGGCGAGCATGGCGAACAGCGCGGCGACGGGTATTCGTTGCATGCGGGGCAGGTCGGACCGGTTTCAGGAATATTTCCGACGCAGATTAACGCAGATTTGATATGAGGGTGAACGCAGAATATAGACGATAAAATCCGCGTTTATCTCTGCTGATTCTGCGCTCATCTGCGTTGGAGTTTTTCTGGAGATCTTTCCGGTCGCCACGGCCCCAAGTCTGGTAAGTCCCGCGCGCCGTCGCCAGTGCCGGGCCGCTGTGGTACCGTGCCGGGGCATGAAACCCCCGAAGGACGCATTGCAGGAGAGCATCGCCCGCCAGCGCGAGACGCTGATCGGCGTGCTGCAGGAGCCGCTGCGGCGGATCGCCGCGGCCGCGAGCGAGGTATGGGGCGACCGGGCGCGGCTCGACGCCGTGCTCGCCGCGCTGCGCCCGGAACTGCCGCACTGCAAGTACATCTATGCGCTCGACACCCGCGCGGTGCAGGTCAGTGACAACATCAGCGCCGCGGGCGTGATCGACAAGGACTTCGGGCGCGACCGCTCGCAGCGCCCGTACATGCGCGAGGCGGTGCCGGCCACCGGCTTCCTGCTGTCGCAGGCCTACATCAGCCTGCGCGCGCGGCGCCCCTCGCTCACCGCAATCCAGGTGGTGCGCGACGCCGCCGGCGGCGTGCTCGGGTTCCTCGGCGCCGACTTCGACCTGCGCGACCTGCCGCTGACCCGCGAGCTGTACGAGGAGCCGAGCTACTGGCGCCAGATCAAGGGCGACCCGTCGATCCGCGGCACCGTGTTCCACCAGAACCGCAGCGAGAGCGAGATGGACCGGCACGTGGACACGGTGCTGGGCGTGATCGAGGAGCTGATGGTCGATCACGGGGTGTTTCACGTGATGCTGCACTTCTCCAGCAG
>Ga0316622_100001538_pt1 | contig 15085 bp, 13 predicted proteins | sample OWC_Aug_OW2_C1_D_FD_207646 | JGI IMG/M metagenome (GOLD analysis project Ga0316622, IMG submission 207646) | Wetland soil microbial communities from Old Woman Creek delta, Ohio, United States - OWC_Aug_OW2_C1_D5_C | ecosystem: Environmental > Terrestrial > Soil > Wetlands | place: USA: Ohio... | reverse complement strand
TCAGATCGTCGCCCAGGTGGGGAGCCTGGGCCAGACCGCGCGTGATCTGCGCGAACTACGCCAGCGCAACGAGGAGTTGGCAGCAGAAAACGCCCGGCTGTTATTGGAGATCATACGCCTGCGGGAGATAGAGGTGGAGGCCGCCCTCCAGCGCGATCTGCTCAACTTTGCGCAGAGCCATCCATCTTTTGATATCCAAGGCGCGCACATAGTCGGCCTGGTCATTGGCCGCGATCCCAGTAACCTGCAGCGCTACGCGACACTCGACGTGGGTCGGAAGGCAGGTGTCGTTCGTAATATGCCGGTCGTGACCAATCGAGGATTGGTGGGGCGGATCTCGGAGGTCGGGGAGAGTTGGTCGCGGGTGCTGCTGATCACCGATGTCAGCAGCTCAGTGAACGCTATCACGCAAAGTACGCGGGCTACTGGGTTGGTGGAGGGCCGGCCGGATGGCTTGCCGGTGATGCGTGACATTCCACAGGGTGACACCGTCAGCGTCGGCGATACTGTCTTTACCTCGGGGTTGGGTGGGAATTTTCCGCGCCAGATTCTTATCGGCCAGATCACTGCCGTGGAGCGCAATGACTATGACCTGTACCAGACCGCCATCGTACAGCCCACGGTCGATTTCAACCACCTGGAGATGGTGCTGATCATCACCGATTTTGAGCCGATAGAAGAAGTGGCGCCCGAGGGGGAATGACCAGGGACAGATGCCCAAGGACAAATGAATGGTTGTGCGTTGTTGGTCCTTGGTCAATGATGTGGAATGACCATCTATCTGGTTGTCCCTCTGTTGGCTGTTGTTGGGCTGCTGCAAGCGACGTTGGTATCGCGTGTGGCGATTTGGGGGGTGTTCCCCGATCTGCCCTTGCTCGTAGTTGTCAGTTGGGGTCTGCTGCGTGGCTCGCGGCAAGGTTTGTTATGGGGATTTGTGGCCGGCATCATGGTGGACCTTTTCTCCGGAGCGCCGTTTGGAGCTGCCACAGTGCCGTTGATGGCGGTTGGCTGGATGGCAGGGCTGGGAGAGAACGTTGTTTTTCGCAATGTGCTTCTGCTGTTGTTGACGATGTTTCTGGCCACGGTGGTCTATGATCTGTTGTTTCTGTTTATGGTGCAGATTTCCGGATCTCCCCTTCAGGGGACTGGGCACAGAGTGGAGTGGTCAGGGAGTTTGGTTCGTGTTATCGGCCCGTCTGCGATTCTGAACGCATTGCTGGGACTGGGAATGTTGGGCGGGATGCGCGCACTAGATCGACGGTTCAGGCGCGAAGAGGTGGGACTGTAACTTGACTGGGTCACGGTTGGGAAGGTTCGGAATCAGGATATCGGTTTATCGGATAGCCCTCGTGCTTTTCTTTCTGGTTTTGGCCGGCCAGCTTTGGCGACTGCAGATGGTGCAGGGGGATTACTACCAGAAGGCGGCTGACTATAACCGCTTTCGTTTGGAGTCCAGTCCCGGCCCCCGAGGTGTGATCTATGATCGCTGGGGGCATCTGTTGGTCCGCAATACCCCCCAGATCGCGGTCTCGCTTATTCCGGCCTATTTGCCCGACGACCTCAACGAGCGTGATGCACTGCTTTTCAAACTTGCCCGGTTGCTGGATATGCCGTTGATGAGTCAGAGGGACAGAGATCAGTCTGACGGTAGGATGTCTGCCAGCATAAAGTCATCCGCGTCCAAGGTGGATGGCGGCGACCAAAAGGCGATCATGGATATTCTGAGCGAGGCAGAATTGGCTCCCTACCGGCCTGTCCAGCTGAAGGTGGGTGTCTCCCGCGACGTGGCGCTGCTTTTGGAGGAGGAGCACCTCGATTGGCCCGGGATATTGGTTCAGGCTGTGCCACAACGAGAATACCTGTACGGTTCGCTGCTGGCTCACTATCTTGGTTATGTCGGGCCCATCCCAGCAGAACAGGTGGAAGATTACGAGGCACGGGGGTACGATCCTAACCAGGATCAGGTAGGGCTGACGGGCGTGGAATACACGTTCGAAGACGCGCTCCATGGTCGTGACGGCAGCAAGCTGATTGAGGTGGATATAGCTGGCCGCGAGGTGCAGACGGTCGGCGAAGTGCAGGCAGAGGTCCCTGGCAATAATCTGCGCCTGACCCTAGACCTGGGTCTGCAGCAGACGGCCGCAGAAGTCCTTACCCGCCACATGAAGGCAATTGGCAAGAAACAGGGAGTCGTCGTGGCGATGAATCCCCAGACAGGGGAGGTTCTGGCGATGGTTTCCCTGCCGAGCTACGACGACAACGAGTTCACCGGCGGTATTTCGCCGGAAAAACTCAAGGCGCTGCAAACAGACTCAAATCGCCCGTTGTTGAACCAGGCCATCTCTGGGCAGTTTGCTCCGGGGTCGACGTTCAAGATCATCACCGCTTCGGCTGGGCTGGCGGAGGGAGTCATTGACGACGACACCCACCTTCACTGCGGGGGTACCCTGTGGCTACCTAACCGCTACTATCCCGAAGATCCCAGCCTGGCTCAGCCATTCTACTGCTGGACGCACAAATACGGTGCGGGCCACGGTTCCATCAGCGTGATATCAGCTCTCGCTGAGTCTTGTGACATCTTTTTCTACCAGGTTGCTGGAGGTTATCGCAGCTATTTCCAGGGACTGGGCGAGGAGAAACTTGGCTACTACTCCGAGCTTTTTGGGATGGGAAGGCGGACAGGCATCGACCTGCCAGGAGAGACCGCCGGCCTGGTGCCGACCAGCAAGTGGAAGCGGATCAACTACAGCGAGTCTTGGGTGACGGGTGATACGTACAACATGGCCATCGGCCAGGGCTTTGTCCTGGCCACGCCGCTGCAAATGGTGAACGCCGCCGCGGCTATTGCCAACGGCGGGACGCTCTACCGCCCGCAGATTGTCCACGACGTGATCGATAGCGAAGGGCAGATGGTCCGGGCTTTTGCCCCTGACGTGGTCCGCCAGCTGCCGATCTCGTCAGACAAGATCAATCTAGTGCGGCGGGGGATGCGCGCGGCAGTGGCTCCCGGTGGAACGGCAAGTGCCGCCAGTCTACGCGGAGTCAGCGTGGCGGGCAAGACCGGCACGGCCGAGTTCTTTGTCGACCGCAACAAGGACGGGATGGCGGATCGCGACAGGGAAGGCAACCTGCCAACCCATGCCTGGTTTGTCGGCTTTGCACCATACGAGGATCCAGAGATCGCCGTGGTAGTGTTTGTGTATGGCGGCGGCGAGGGGTCGGCGGTGGCAGTGCCGATTGCCGCAGAGATCTTGGAGTATTATTTCGGCCGGGACCTTGAAGAGAGTACGCCATGAGTTTGAGAGATCCTTATCGCCGTAGATCGTCGGCGCCTTTGCGATGGCTGTTGTTTGGCGTCCTTGTCGTCGGTTGCGTAGCCTCTGGCGTTCTGATCCACGCAGTCTGGCAGCGGTCTGTTCAGTCCGCCGCCACGGATATGCACCAGGCTGAGCTCGAAGCGCTGCAAAGCAACATACTGGGTGTGGGCACCCGGTTGGCCGGATTGGAGGATCGCCTTGCTGCGCTCGAGGCGAGTAACCTGAATGGGCAACTGGCGACTGTGCAGGCGAATGTAGACGGCCTCAAGGCCGATGTGGCTGGCCTGGCGCGCAGGGTGGACGCCCTTGCCTCGGGCGGCAGTGACGGCGGGTCGGGTGAGGGAGGGCTGCCGCCCGAAGCCCAATTGGCTGTTGCCCGCCAGGTTCAGGGCCACAGCCTGAGCTGCGAATCGTCGGCCTCGTCGATGGCCGCCCAATATCAGGGCGTACCAGTGACCGAAGAGGAGATTGTGGCTGCGCTGCCGCGAAACGATAACCCTCACCTTGGCTTCCGGGGTAACATAGATGGGCCTTATGGCAGCACTGACGACTATGGGGTGTACGCCGGACCTGTCCTGCAGGTGTTGAACAGCAGGGGTTTGAGGGCGACCCTGATAGATGGAGGGTTGGATGGGATCAAGGCGGCAATCGCCCGTGGCAATCCGGTTGTCGCCTGGGTGACGTACAATTGCTCGGTGCAAACGCCACTAGCGACAACGATTGGCGGCCAGGAGGTGACGTTGGTGCCATACCAGCATGCCATCGTGGTGACAGGTTATAATGGCAGTGGTGTGTGGGCCAACGACCCGTACGACGGCCAGGAGCACTTTTACGCGACGGCTGACTTTGAACGCGCCTTGGGCTACTTCGGCAACATGGCGATCGAGGTGGCGGCACCTTAGGTGCCGGGTAGGTCCCAAGTTGAAGGTAAAGGCGTTGCAGGCCGGCGCTGGTGTGTGAGTTGAAATGACAGAATTGGTAACTATCAAGGGCACAAGTGAAGGGTTGATCATTACACTGGGCGCCGGTCCCCTGGAGACGGTGGTCAGTGAAATGGAGGAGCGCCTCGCATCCCGCGCCTCATTCTTCCGGGGAGGGCGGGTTGCCCTGAGGGTCGGTGATCGATCGATGTCGGTTGAGCAACTACAAGAGATCGGGGTTATCCTGGAGCGGCTGGGCATGACCCTGTGGGCGGTCAACGGCGACCATCCGGCGACCCATGTGGCAGCGCGTGAATTGGAGCTGGAGGTGGACCTGCACCCCAGTATGCCTCACACTACTGCCACGTCTGAGTCGATCTCACTGGAGGAGATGGCCGGCATTGTCGTGCACCGCACACTGCGCTCGGGGCAGGCGGTACACTATCCGGGCCATGTGACCGTGATCGGCGACGTTAACTCAGGAGCGGAGATTGTGGCCGGCGGGGACATTATCGTGTGGGGCAGGCTAAGGGGGAATGCTCACGCAGGGGCGATGGGCGACGAGCAAGCCGTGATCTGTGCTCTGCAAATGCAGCCCAATCAGATCCGTATCGGATCTCACATCGCCCGCCCGCCTGATCGGAGTTGGCGGCCCAAGGCCCCCGAAGAGGCGAGTGTGCAGGACGAGGGCATCGTCGTAGAGCGTTGGAAAAAGTCGGAATGATGAGAGGAGCCTACCATGGGTGCGACTGTGGTCACTGTAACATCGGGTAAGGGGGGCGTCGGCAAGACAACCGTGACGGCCAACCTGGCTGTGGCGTTGGCGTTGCTTGGACAGCGGGTGCTCGCCGTGGACACCGATATTGGACTACGTAATCTGGATGTAGTGTTGGGTCTGGAGAACCGGATCGTCTATGACCTGGTGGATGTGGTGGAGGGCCGCTGCCGAATGCGCCAAGCCCTCATCCGCGACAAACGCTTGTCGGAGCTCTTTCTGTTGCCGGCTGCCCAGACTCGGGACAAATCAGCCGTAAACCCAGAACAGATGGTCAAGCTGTGTGCTCAACTGCGCCCCGAGTTCGATTTTGTCTTCGTCGACTCACCAGCCGGGATCGAGCAAGGTTACCGCAACGCAGTGGCGCCCGCCGACAAGGTGCTTATCGTTACGACTCCAGAGGTGTCGGCCGTACGTGATGCCGACCGGATCGTCGGTTTGGTCGAATCTGAAGGGAAAGGGCCAGCCAAGCTGATCATCAACCGCTTGAATCCGGCCATGGTTCGCCGGGAGGAGATGCTCAGTACGGTCGACGTGGTGGAGATCCTGGCCATCGATCTGATCGGAGTCATACCTGAGGATCCGGCGGTTATTGTTTCCACCAACCGTGGCAATCCGGTGTCTTTGGATGGGAGATCGCCCTCGGGGCAGGCCTTTCGCAATATTGCCGGTCGTCTCATGGGGCAGGATATTCCGATCATGCCGATCAAAGAATCGGCCAGCATGCTGGACCGTCTATCCCGGTTCTTTCGCGGATAGCTGATGATACCAAGGGTCCGGCGCTAACACAACAGCCGAGTGAGTGTGGGAGGTATTATGCGTTTTCTAGATCGCTTGTTTCAACGCCGTGAACCGACCAGCCGCCAGGTTGCCAAGGATCGGCTGCAGTTGGTGCTCGTCCACGATCGGATCAACATATCGCCAGGCATGCTTGACACGATGAAGGACGAGATGATCAAGGTGATCTCCAAGTATGTCGAGATCGACCCCGATGGGGTAGAGGTGACCTTTTCCCAGAGTAAGCGTCAGAGCCGATTGACTGCAGACATACCCGTCGTAGGGCCAGTCCGCCATGCCAAGAAGGGCTCAGAAAGGGCAAGAGCAGCTCGCAGCCAGGCAGAAGCAGGAGGCGATGGGTAAACGTCCCTGGCGCAGATTTGACTGGATGCTGCTAGGGGCACTGCTGGTGCTGTCGGTCTATGGCGTGATCATGATCTACAGCGCTACGATCGATACGCCAGGCGTGGGCGATCCTGTCCAGCGGCAGTTACTGTACCTGGGCGTGGGTGTTGTTCTGTTACTGCTGGTCGCTTCGGTCGACTATCGACTGCTGGAGATCCTGCAGCACCCCTTATCTTTTCTCACTCCACTTGTCCTCGGTCTGCTGAATATCGCGGCAGTGGCTGCCTGGCAGATAGAGCAGACGAAGGCTACAGCCCTTACAGCCGGCCTATTGGCGCCTGTCCTGGCGCCCGTGGCGATCGGCCTGGTTCTTATCCTGTTCGTATCCGCCGTCGACAGGGTCTGGCTGGTGCGATCTGACCAATCGCCAGGTCGGTCGATGGAGGTCTCCTTCAGAGGGCTGATCTTCATCGGTGTGCTAGCTGCGGCTGGGATCGGGGCGCTGTTGATCGTACGGATGGGTCCGGCTCGCCTGCCACCGATCGTCCCTTATCTGTTCGGACTTGGCCTCAGTGTGCTGTATTTGCTGGATTGCCTGACGCTGCGTGTTACGGACGTCTTTCGCAATCTGCTTTATGTCGTGGTGGTCGTCCTGTTGGGGGCAGTTTTTGAGATCGGCCAGGTCTCTGGTGGTGCTCAGAGCTGGTTGGGAGCCGGCGCAGTACAGCCTTCGGAAGTGGCCAAGATTGTGCTCATCGTTGTGCTGGCCAAATTCCTGGCTGACCGGGAAGAGCGAATGGAGGAGCTGGGCACGGTGTTGGTAACTTTGGGGATAGTCGCCGTGCCGATAGTGCTGATCTATCTGCAACCTGACCTGGGCACGGCGATAGTATTGATCGCGATTTGGCTGGCGATGATGTGGACGGCTGGCATGCGGCTTCGGCACTGGATCATTCTGGCGGTGGGCGGCGCAGCAGCGCTGCCTCTGGTTTGGTTCGGCCTTCAGGATTACATGCGTGAACGCCTCCTGCTGTTCTTTGATCCCACCTCCAATCCCGATTCCTATTTCAACATCCATCAGGCCCTGGTCAGCATCGGGTCGGGTGGGCTGATAGGCAAGGGCCTGACCCACGGTACGCAGAGCCAGCTCCATTTTCTGCGCGTGCGCCACACCGACTTTATCTTTGCCGTCGCTGCCGAGGAGCTGGGTTTCCTGGGAGCTATGGTCATCATCGGCCTGCTCTTTTTCATCCTGTGGCGCACCCTGCGCATCGCCGAGCGTTCGCGCGACACCTTTGGCCGGCTGATCGCCGCCGGTGTGGCTGCTATCATCCTGTTCCAGACGGTGATCAACGTCGGCATGAACCTGGGGCTCCTGCCTGTCACCGGCCTGCCACTGCCTTTCGTCAGCTATGGCGGCAGCTCATTGATCACGCTCATGATCGGCATGGGCCTGGTGGAGAGTGTGGCCGTGCGCCACAGAAAGCTTGAGTTCGACTAGCCGCATGAACGCCGACTATACCATCCGTCCGGCGCAGCAGAGCGACCTGGATTGCCTGGTTGCCCTGCAACTGGCCCTCCAAGATCACCTGGAAGCATCCAACCCCAACCTGTGGCGGATGTCGGACCAGACACGAACGCAGCTCAAGGGCCAGCTCGCCGCCCGTTTGGCCGCTCCTGATAGCTGCGTTCTGGTTGCGGAGCACATTGAGGATGGGGTGGTTGGGGTGATCTATGGGCGGGTGGTGACCAACAAGGGCTACGCGCCGAGCCGGACCGGGATGGTGGATCAGGCCTTTGTCCAGTCGCAGCACCGGCGCCGGAGTATCGGCGCCTGTTTGGTGGCCGAGTTGTGCCGGTTTTTTGCCGGGCAGGGTATAGCGGATCTCTCACTCCGTTACGTGACCGGCAATGAAGAGGCAGCCAGTTTCTGGGCAGCCCTGGGTTTTACTCCCCGTATCGTGACCGTCGGTGCCAGCCGGCGGGCTGTGGAAGCGTGTCTCGACCAGGTCCAGTCGTCGTAGAGTTGCGTTCCTGACAATTTGTGGTATACTGTCACGATATTTTGGGGTTTCCCGTCAGGGAAAACAACAGGAGGATGGCTATGGCCGACACACCGGTCCGCGTTCGTATCGCGCCTAGCCCGACTGGCTACTTTCATGTCGGTTCGGCGCGGACGGCGCTGTTTAACTGGCTCTTTGCCCGCCACCATGGCGGCAAATTCATCGTGCGCGTCGAGGACACGGACCGTACCCGCTACAACCCCGATGCCGTGGCCGATATGATGGCCAGCTTGCGCTGGCTGGGTCTGGATTGGGACGAAGGCCCACAGGTTGGCGGCGACTATGGTCCCTATTACCAGTCGGAGCGGCTGCACCTCTACCGCCACTATGCCGACTGGCTGGTGGAAAATGGCCTTGCCTACCACTGCTACTGCTCAGAGGAGCGACTGGCGGTGCTGCGCGAGGGCCAGCGGCGGAACAAGCAGGATGTCGGCTACGACCGCCACTGCCGCACCCTGACGGCGGCGCAGCGTGCCGAGTATGAAGCGCAGGGGATCACGCCGGTGATCCGTCTGGCCGTGCCGCTCGACGGCCAGACAGTTTTCCACGACGTGCTGTACGGCACGATCACCGTCGACAACGCGACCCTGGACGACCTGGTGCTGCTCAAGAGCGACGGCTTTCCCACCTACCACCTGGGCGTGGTAGTGGACGATCACCTGATGGAGATCAGCCACATCATGCGCGGCGACGAGTGGCTGCCCTCGGTACCCAAGCACGTCCTGCTCTACCAGGCGTTTGGCTGGGAGATGCCGGTATACGCCCATCTGCCCTTGATCCTGGCGCCTACCGGCCAGGGCAAATTGAGCAAGCGTCATGGCGGCGTTGAGATTCGCGAGTTTTGCCGCCAGGGCTACCTGCCCAAGGCGATGGTCAATTACCTGGCCCGCGTCGGCTGGAGTTACGATGACAAGACCGAGATCTTTTCCCAAGAGGAGTTGATCCGCTACTTTGACCTATCCGGCGTCAGCCACTCGCCGGCCCGCTTCTCCTACGAGCAGCTGGGATGGATGAATGGCTATTACATCCGCCAGCTCAATGCCGACGAGCTGGCCGAGCGGCTGGTGCCGTTTGCTGCTGAGGCGGGCCGGACGATCACCGCGGCCGATCTGCGGCCGGTGGTGCCGCTGATCCAGGAGCGACTCAAGACGTTGGCCGATGTAGCCCAGGTCGCGGATTTCTTTTTCGACGACAGCATCCAGTACGACCTGAAGGATCTCGTCGGCCAAAAGATGACGGCTGCCGAATCGTTGGGAGCACTTCGCCGGGCGCGGGAGGTGCTGGCTGGCGTGCGCGGGTTCGATGCCGAGGGGATGGAGCCGCCGATGCGGGCGCTGGCCGAAGAGCTGGGACTAAAGGCGGGCCAACTGTTCGGCCTGGTGCGCGTGGCCGCCACCGGCAAGACGGTGTCGCCGCCGCTGTTCGAGTCACTGGCGGTTTTGGGCCGGATGCGGACCCTGGACCGCTTGGACCAGGCCATCCAGGCGTTGCAGGCATTGACAGGCTAGCCGCGCGTTTGGCGTTTACGATCGATCGGGTGCCAGGCGCCGGCGAAGGAGCCTGGCACCTCGCTATTAGGGGCTGGTTATGGTAAAACGGCAAAAAGAGCAGGTTGACCGAACGACAAGGCCGTGATATACTGTGCCTTGGCCCGCTGCGCCGAGAACCGATGACGAACGACGCGTTGACGATTGTGGTGAGAGGAGAGCAGCATGAGTGACATCGTGACAGATAATGAGAAACCAGTCGCCGAGGCCGCAACCGGCGAACCGGTCGACTTTATCCGCAAGGCGGTCGCCGAGGACCTCCACAGCGGCAGATTTCAGCGCGTGCGCACCCGCTTTCCCCCGGAGCCAAACGGCTACCTGCACATCGGCCACGCCAAAGCCATCTGCATCACCTATGGCATTGCAGAGGATTTCGGCGGCCAGTATACGCTGCGTTTCGACGACACGAACCCGGCCAAAGAGGAACAGGAATATGTCGATGCGATCATGAACGACATCCACTGGCTGGGTTTTGACTGGCAAGACCGGCTCTACTTTGCTTCCGGTTATTTCGAGCAGCTGTACGACTGGGCGGTGCAGTTGATCAAGGCCGGCAAGGCCTACGTCGACGACTTGAGCGCCGACGAGATCCGGGAATATCGCGGCACCTTGACCGAGCCGGGCCGGGACAGCCCCTATCGCAGCCGGTCGGTCGAGGAAAACCTGGACCTCTTTGCCCGGATGCGGGCCGGCGAGTTTCCTAACGGCAGCCGCGTGCTGCGGGCCAAGATCGACATGGCCTCGCCAAATCTTAACCTTCGCGACCCGGTGATGTACCGCGTCCTGCATGCCAGCCACCACCGCACCGGCGACAAGTGGCGTATCTATCCCATGTACGATTGGGCCCACGGTCAATCCGATTCAATCGAGGGCATCACCCACTCCCTATGCGACCTCGGTTATGAGGACCATCGCCCACTGTATGACTGGTTCCTGGACCAACTGGGCGTCTATCATCCGCGCCAGATAGAGTTTGCCCGCTTCCACCTCACCTACACCATCCTCAGCAAGCGCTTCCTGTTGCGCATGGTACAGGGCGGCTACGTCAAGGGTTGGGACGACCCGCGCATGCCCACCCTGTCTGGCATGCGCCGGCGGGGTTACCCGCCCGAGGCAATCCGGGAATTCTGTGACCGCACCGGCATCGCCAAGAGCCAGAGCATTGTCGACGTTGCCCTCCTGGAATATCACGTCCGCGAGCATCTGAACAGGACGACCCCGAGGGTCATGGGCATCCTGCGCCCTGTGCGGCTCGTCATCGACAACTACCCCGAAGGCCAGGTGGAATGGCTGGAAGCGGTCAACAACCCCGAAGACGAGACCATGGGTACCCGGCAGATCCCCTTCTCGCGCACTCTGTATGTGGAGCGCGACGATTTCCGCGAGGACTCGCCGAAGGGCTGGTTCCGCCTGGCTCCCGGCCGCGAGGTGCGGCTCAAGCACGCCTACTATGTCACCTGCACCGGCGTGGTCAAGGACGAGAAGAGTGGAGAGGTGGTCGAGCTGCATTGCACCTACGACCCGGAGACGCGGGGAGGTGGATCGGCCGACGGGCGCAAAGTGATGGGCACCCTGCACTGGGTGTCGGCGGCCCATGCCCTCGACGCCGAGGTGCGCCTGTACGACCGTCTCTTTGCCAAGTTGGACCCGAGTGATGTGGAGGAGGGCTCTGATTTCCTGTCCAGCCTGAACCCGAACTCGCTGGAGATTCTAAAGGGGTGTAAGGTCGAGCCAGGCCTGGCCAACGCCGCCCCCGGCAGCCGCTACCAGTTCCTGCGAAACGGCTACTTTTCCGTCGATCCTGACTCTACCCCAGGGTTGCTTGTCTTTAACCGTACCGTCACGCTCAAGGACGCGTGGGCCAGGCTGGAGAAGAAGTAGCAGCCTGCCTGGATGGATTTGCCATGGGCGACGATCTGTGCTAGAATGTCGCTGCCGGTGGGGGATCGTCTAGTGGTAGGACACATGACTCTGGATCATGGCGCCGGGGTTCGAATCCCTGTCCCCCAGCCAACAACAAACAGGCTCCCATCTCTTGAGATGGGAGCCTGCCGCTATTTGAACAGCGCTTCGTTGGCCGCCACCCACTCGTACAGGCGGCGCACACCCTCCTGCTTGCCGACCTTGGGGCGCCAGCCCATCTCCCGTTCGGCCTTGCCTACGTCGGCCACAAAGATGCGCTGGTCGCCGGGACGCCAGTCGGCCCAGGCCACCTCGATCGGGCGGCCAATCAGCGATTCCAGCATCGGCCCCAACTCGCTCCACACCGCCAGCACGTTGTCCGATCCCCCGCCGACGTTATAGACCTGCCCGGCGGCGACTTCAATCCGATCCACGGCTGCCTGGTAAAAGTCCAACAGGTCATCTACCCACAGCACGTCGCGCACTTGCCGGCCGTCGCCGTAGATGGTAATCGGGCTGCCGGTGACGGCGGCGATCAGGAACCAGGCGACCCAGCCCTGATCCTCGATGCCGAATTGTCTCGTGCCATAGATGCAGCTCTGGCGGCAGACGACCGTCGGCAGGCCATAGATCCGCGCATAGTCGCGGACGTACTGGTCGCCGGCGCCCTTGGAACATCCATAAGGCGAATGGAAATCCAGCGGCTGCGTTTCGGGAATGCCGTGGGGAAAATCACGATAGGCATAGCCGGTCGCCGTCGGGATCACGGCCACGTCCTCCATGCCGCCGTAGACCTTGTTGGTCGAAGCATAGACCACGATCGGCCTCCGGCCTGACAGCCGGGCGGCTTCCAGGACGTTGAAGGTGCCCAAGGCGTTGACCTCAAAGTCGTGGCGTGGATCGGTCACCGAGGTGGTGACGGCGACCTGCGAGGCCAGGTGGTAAATGATGTCGGCATCGGCTGCAGCCCGGCGCAGGGTATCAAAATCGCGGATGTCGGCCTGAACCAGCGTCCAACTCTCGCCGTGCTCGGCGCGCAGCCAGGCTGCATTCTTGTCGGCGCCCGGCCGTGACAGGTTGTCGTAGACCAGGACGTCAAGGCCTTTACCGACCAATCGATGGGCCAGGTTGGCGCCGATGAATCCGGCGCCGCCGGTTATTAGTGCTCTCATATAATTCTCCTTGGTTTGTGTTTGGTACGGGTTTTTTCGGCGGGGGTAGTCTTGACAATCTCTGAGACATCCACCTCGACAGGTGTCATACGACCCATTACGTCGAGCAGGACGCGCACCCGTTCTGCCGCCGATGCCGGCCGGTCGAAGATGGCATCCAGATCCCGAAGTGGACCGGAGACGATCCGCACCGTATCACCCACCTGGAATTCACTGTAGCCCTCGTCTTCTTTTTCGACCAGCCGGCGCCGGACCAGGTCCACGACCTCATCGGCGACGATCAGCGGCTGTTCCCCGGCGCTGATGATGCGGTGGACGCCTGGCATCCAGGCCACCGACGAATGGGGCATCTGGTCGAAATCGAGGCGGGCAAAAAGGTAGTTGGGAAAGTAGACGACCCGGTCTGGCCGGTCACGACGACGGGCCTTGCGCCGCATGGTGGGCAGAAAGGTCGCGACGCCCTGTCCCTGTAGATAGGTGTTGACCTGGTGTTCCTTCTTGGGCTTGGTATAAAGCGCGTACCAGTGTTCCATGCTCGTTGATTACCCCTTCGGGGAACGGCTCTTGGCCTGTTCCCACAGTGCGTCCTGGTCGGCCAGGGGCAGATCGGCCAGGTCGGTGCCCTGGGCGCGGGCAGTCCGTTCCATTTCGGCATAACGGCCGGTGAAACGGTCGCAGGCGCCGCGCAGGGCGCTCTCTGCGTCCACCTTCAGCCAGCGGGCAACGTTGACCAGGGTGAAGAACAGGTCGCCCATCTCCTGCTCTCGGCGCTCGGCGTCCTCGGCGGCGCGCAGCTCAGCGATCTCTTCGCCTAGCTTGGCCAGGACGCCGTCGAGGTCAGGCCAGTCAAAGCCGGTGCGGGCGACCCGATCGCCGATCTCCTGAGCTCGGGCCAAAGCCGGCAAGACGCCTGGCACGCCGTCCAGCCGGGAGGTGTATGCTTCGCCTCTCTCAGCTCGTTCGTCGGCCTTGATCGCCTCCCAGTTGCGCAGCACGTCCTGGGTCCCCTGCACTACGACGTCGCCAAAGACGTGGGGGTGGCGGCGCTTGAGCTTGGCGTCGATCCGGCTGATAACGTCGGCAAACTTGAAATCTCCCGCCTCTGTTGCGATCTGAACGTGCATCGCGATCTGCATCAGGAGATCGCCCAGTTCCTGGCACAACTCGCCGGCGTCGCCGGCGTCGATGGCAGCCAGGACCTCATAGGCCTCCTCCAGTAGATTGTTGCGCAGTGTTTGGTGGGTCTGTTCCCGGTCCCATGGGCAGCCGTCGGGGGCGCGTAGGCGGGCGACGGTCTCCTGAAAGGCCGGCAGACCGCCTGGGCAGGGCAAAGGCGGCACATAGAGCGTGGTCAGGTGGTCCAGGTTAGAGCTTCGATCCAGCTCATAGAGAGGGCAAGTGGTCACAGTGCCCCCGGCGGTGCCGGCCGCCCGGACGAGGGTGACCGGATGGTCGTCGGGGTAGGCGTTCATCAGCGTCAGCTTGACGTCGCTTGCCAATGATTGGCCGTAGAGCTGGCCGATCAGCGCCGGGCGGTCGGGGTCCAGCGGTGGGTGATGGGCGGCGGCCAGGTCGGTGGCGTCGGCCAATTGCAGGCCGGCCAGTCCGTCGATGCCAAGGAGGCTGAGCGCCGGCTCGACAAAACTCAGGCCCTCCACCAGGCGGACGGGCAGTTTCTCCTGCCGAGCACGGGCCAGGATGCGCTGGACTGACGACTCGCCGATCATGGAATGGCCGGGAACGGCGTAGATGACCCCTTGCGAGCGCCGTCCCAGGGCGACGATCTGTTCGGCTATCGTATCGTAGACGCTGTCAAAGTCGGGCAGCGTTTCGTAGAGCTGGTCGAAGGTGTGGAGGATCAGATGAGGCGGCAGGCTGGCTACTGTGGGATGGCGGGCGGTGCGCAGATAGACCTTGTCCGCCTGGGAAAGGAGCTGCCACGCCTCGCGGGTCAGGTGGGCGGGGTCACCGGGCCCCAACCCAATAATGGTAATCGTCATCGCCAAGTCACGTCCCCATACAGATCTGCCGGATGATCGGCGGCCAGGAAGCGCTCGAAAACGGCCCGCTCGGCGCCGACGGTCGTCGAGTCGCCGTGACCAGGGAAGAGGGCGGTGTCGTCGGGCCATGAAAAGACGACTCGGCCCAGGGAGACAATGCTCTGCGTCAGCGCCTCGGGCGAGTCGGTGCGGCCCGGCCCGCCCGGAAAGATTGCATCACCGACAATGGCCCCGCCGCTGAAGCGCAGGCAGATGCTGCCGGGGGTG
>Ga0316622_100001537_pt1 | contig 15086 bp, 13 predicted proteins | sample OWC_Aug_OW2_C1_D_FD_207646 | JGI IMG/M metagenome (GOLD analysis project Ga0316622, IMG submission 207646) | Wetland soil microbial communities from Old Woman Creek delta, Ohio, United States - OWC_Aug_OW2_C1_D5_C | ecosystem: Environmental > Terrestrial > Soil > Wetlands | place: USA: Ohio... | reverse complement strand
CGGGTCAAACGCCAACGCCGACTCTTGGCTCGTATCCAACGGGCACGCCGCAGCCCACTTTGCCCGCAGCGACCCCCACGCCGGTGATGTGGGAGGCGACGGAATGGATGTGCCCGGCCTGCTTCCAGCAGTTTGGCACCCAGGCCGAGCTGGTGCAGCACATTTTGACCGGCCACACCGCCAAGGTGCCAGGCGTGCGGCGCGTGGACAAACCCACGTATGCTCAATATCTGACGGACAAGATCGCGCGCTTTGACCAGAAGAACGACGTTTTCTGCCGTGTGTTTTGGGATCAGGAGTATCAGGCCTCCTTGTTCACATTAACGCCTCGCCGGAGGTCCGAGTCTGCCGACCAGATGCAGGAGGGACGTGCGCGGGTGGCCGGCTCGATCTATGTGGATCAGACGGTGGGCACCATGCATCCGGCCTACTATGGCTATGACGGGCACCAACACGGGGCGCCTGAGGCGCCGGGGTTGTACAACTGGGACGATGGAGTAGAGGCGCGGCGGATTGCCGTGCATGACCCCGCGGCGATGACGGTGCAGATCAAAGGGATGGCCCGGTTGTACGGGGCCGACTTGGTGGGCATCACCGAGATCAACCCGCTGTGGGTGTACTCGCACTATTTTGACTCGACGACGGGCAACAATGGTCCGTTGGAGCTGCCGTTCAAGTATGCGGTGGTGATGGCCATCGAGATGGACTTTTCCTCGATACGCAAGTCGCCGGGGTTTGCGGCGAGTGCGGCGGTGGCCAAGGTGTACTCGAACATGGCCGAGGTGTCTTCGAAGCTGGCCAAGTACATCCGCGGGCTGGGCTGGGAGGCGCTGCCATCGGGCAACGACACAACGGCGAGCATCCCGCTGGCGATCGATGCCGGGCTGGGTGAGCTGGGGCGATTGGGGCTGCTGCTGACGCCGCAGTTCGGGGCGCGGCAAAGGATCTGCAAGGTGTACACGAACCTGCCGCTGGTACCGGACCAGCCGATTGACTTTGGGATGCAGCGTTTCTGCGAGCAGTGCCAGGCGTGCGCGCATGCCTGTCCGGTGCAGGCGATCCCGCGTGGGGAGCGGAGCTATGAGCAGACGTCGATCTCGAACCGGCCGGGGATGCTGCGCTGGCACGTGGATGTAGGCAAGTGCTTCCAGTTCTGGGTGATGAACGGAGGATCGCTAGAGGGCTTTAGCGATTGCGCGAACTGCGTGGCGGCCTGCCCGTGGAGCCAGCAGAGTCGGCCGTGGCTCTAGCCCCATACTGAAAGTGAGTGGAACATGTTGATCCAGCGGTATGAACTCAGGGTTGAGTCGCCACCCTGCCATCCAGGCAGCGAGTGCTGGAGCGCATTTGCCCAGCTTGGCGAGGACATCTCTGCTGTGCTCCCCTATCTGAACACCAGACTGAAGGGAGCCATTTACAGCCACTCCGCCCAGGTGCTCACCTGGCAGATGGGCAGCCGGGCGGTCTCCATACGCCCGCACGACCTAGCCGTTTCCGAGCTAGAGGATCGCGCGGAGGCAGACGCGGTCATCCAGAGTCTGGTGGACCTGATCAACCGTACCTGGGAAGAGCGAGACAGCATTGAGCCCAGTCTCGTCCAGCGGGAGCCGCTCAAGGCGCTAGAGATGTACAAGCTTCTTCCCCGCCAGAACTGCCAAGCCTGCGGGCAGCCCACGTGTTTCACCTTCGCCCTGAAGCTGGTCAGCGGGCAGGCGCAGATCAACCAGTGTCCGCTGCTGTTCACTGCTGAGTACCAGTCAAGCTGCGAGCGTCTGCTCGGGATGCTGGTAGCCGCCGGCATCGAGCCTGTTCGCGGCGCGGAGGCGTGAGCGTGTCCAATCGTAATCAACTCAGCTATCGCCAGATCATAGTGGGAAACTTTCCGGCGGGCCTGAATGGCCTGGATGAGATATTCGAATCGCTGTATGCAGCTAACCGTGCCGCCGAAGACGGTCTCGGTGCTGAGCTGGTCTACCACACGCGACAGCACAACTATATACCGGATTCGGCGGAGGCCGATTTCGCGGCCGCCCTACTGCGCGAATATCGCACCTACTGCGAGCAAAAGCGCTCCGGAGAAGCTCCAAAGACACGCGAGTCCTGGCAGGGCATGCCGCGCGAGCAGGTGCCGTGGTTTCCGGCGCTGGATGAGACGCAGTGCGACGGGTGCGACAAGTGCATCGAATTCTGCTCGAACAACGTCTATGCTAGGCGGGAGAATGGCATTGTCTATGTAGCTGAGCCATATAACTGCGTGGTTGGCTGCGATGCCTGTGCGCGCCTGTGTGCGCATCATGCCATCACTTTCCCGCCACGCATGAGCTTGATGCTGCTGGCTCATCAGCGGTAGATGAATGCAGGGGCCAGTGGCTGACAGAACTCTTGCACGAGTAACGTGGAGAAGCCGCGATAATCTGTCGCGAACACATTCTTAGCAGTGGAGACGCAAATGACGCATCAAAAACCTCACACTCCAGTACCCTGGGCATGGCCGGGTCTATTCCTGGCACTGCTGGTGTTCTTTCTAGGAATCGCGGTGCCGGACAGCGTTCAAGCGGATGGCATCGTGCGCTTTTATTACTTCTACGACCCTGCCTGCCCGGTGTGCAAGAGCGTTCACCAGGACACCATCGAGCCCCTGGTCGCGGAATATGGCACACGCATCGCCATTGACGAGCGGGACATGTCCGATCCGGCAACTTTCGAGTTCCTTCTAGCTCTGGAGAAGCAGTCCAGAATAGCCGATCCTGGAATTCCAGAGGTCTTTATCGGCCAGGATGCTCTCATCGGAGATACGCCGATTCGCGAGCGTTTGCGCGAGCGTGTCGAATACTACCTGAGCCAGGGCGGCGTAGCTCTGCCCACCGTGACGGGAGTGGTGGCACCCACCAAAGCCCCGAGCGGGGCCGCAACGGTCACTTCGTCGCCGGCTCCAACCTCCACCCCGGTACCGTCGAGCGGGCCGCCGATTCATATTGCCTGGTTCTACGACCCTGGTTGCGACCTCTGCGAGCGCAAGGAGCACGATCTGAACTACATCCTCGAGAAGTACTCCCAGGTGCAGGCGCAGCGGTTCAACGCCGAGGAGGAAGCAGCCCTCTTCCAGTACCTGTGCCTGCGAGCCAATGTCCCGGAGGATCTGCAGCTCGTGGCCCCCACCGTGTTCGTCGGCAATGCCTACCTGGTGGCCCAAGAGATCAGCGCGGGGACGATCGAAGCACTCATTCAACCCTATCTGGCGTCCGGGTCGGTGGAGCCCTGGGCGGGTTTTGAGGAGGGAAAGGAAACCGCGGAGCAGACCATCGTGGATCGCTTCCGTTCGCTTGGCCTGCTGACGGTCATCGGCGCAGGGCTCATCGATGGTCTCAACCCGTGTGCCTTTGCCACCATGATCTTCCTGGTCTCGTACCTCTCCGTGCGCAAGCGCCGTGGCCGCGAACTACTGGCCACGGGAGCGGCCTTTACCCTGGGCGTCTTCCTGGCTTATTTGGCCCTGGGCTTGGGATTTCTCAAGTTCTTGACCACCATCTCGATTCTCAGCACCATCGGCAAGTGGATCTACGGCGTGACCATGCTGCTTTGCCTTGGGCTGGCGTGGGGAAGTCTCTCCGATTATCAGAAAGCACGCCAGGGACGTCTGGAGGACATGAACCTCAAGCTGCCCGACTACCTGCGCGGCCTGGAGCGCCGCCTCATCCGCGAGGGCTCGCGCGCGCGGAGCTTTGTGCTGGCGTCGTTTGGGCTGGGCTTTGCCGTATCCATCGTGGAACTGGCCTGCACCGGCCAGGTGTACCTGCCCACGATCATCTTTGTACTCGGGCTTCCGGAGTGGCGAGCACGGGCGACGCTTGCTCTGGTGGTCTATAATCTCATGTTCATCGTGCCGCTGATCGTCGTGTTCCTGCTGGTGTACTTTGGAACTACATCGCAGCAGCTTACCAACTGGATGCTGCGCCGCGCCGCGGCCATCAAGCTGGGGATGGGAGCAATCTTTCTGTTGTTGGCAGCATGGCTTGGCTACAGCATTATCAGTGTCTAGGGGTCAAGATGATACACGAAAATCCAACGCGACAGCCTGCAAACATATCCTCGGTACCGGGTTCGAGCTCGACACGGCAGCCTGCAAAGCTGCTGCAGCTAGCTGCTTTCCTGCTGATCCTGGTATCGATAAGTGGTATGGCGTGCTCTGGGATGAGGACACAGACCCCATCCCAGGCTCCAGAGGCACAGGAAACGCTCTGCCCTGCCCCGAGCGATGTACCCGCAGACTCGTGTCAGCTTTCTGATGAGACTGCCAGCGAATCGGGCACAGCCACACCCGCCTTGGTGGCGGTTTTGCCGACGGCTACTCCACGGCCCGTTCGCGTGATCAAGACAGCGCCCATCGTCGAAGTGACTGGCAACGAGGAATACCACTTGAACAACTGCGCGGGGACCGAAGAGATGCGCCGCCCATTCTCTGATGCCGCTCAGATGCGGACTGAAGTGACAATCTCCGACCAGGCGACCCGTTCGGATGGCGCGATGATCCAGGTATCGGAGCCGATACGCTCGCAGCTGGTACACGAGGTTGAGCTTGCGTATCAACAAGAGCTGGAACTGGCCCAGGCAGCGTGGGCCCAGTCCGAAATGGTGGCCGGCGCGTACACGCGCTTCTACGTCATCGTGACTTGGGAAGATCGTGTCTTTGCCGCGAGCGTCTCTTTCCCCAGTGACGGCATGACTACCACGGTGGCGTATACCTACACCCAGCATGTGCCCATAATGGGCTATTTCCAGCCCATGCCATGCACCCCCTGACATCGCTCGTAAGCCGGCCGTGAGCCGGCACAGGCAGGGTGCTAGTTCAGGCACGTGAGCTACGAACACGATGTATGCCGCCAACTGATCACAACAATAGTGGAGATCACAGAATCATGATGCAACCATGCAGTTGCCAGTGTGGTACCGAGAGTGAGCTCAAGCTCGACAGCGGCAAGATGATTCGTGTCCGCCGGATGAGAGACATCCTCCTCGAATTCCAGGCAATGGGCATGCCACCCAATGCCATGGTCGGCGATATGCTCGCCGAGCGTATCAAGCCCGTGAGCCCGTTGGCAGAGCCAGAACGCACGATGTATCGCGCGGCACTGCTGCGCGAGTATGCCCGCCTTCTGCAAAAGACGCAGGATGGAGTGCCGACTGCCCGGCCGGAGCAGGGTGGCGAAAGACCTCCTCAGGAGATTGCCACCCAGGCGCCCCCTACTGTGGAGATCTTTAGCAAACCGACCTGTCCCTACACCCGCGGCTTGAAGCGCAAGCTCGAGCACGATCACGTGACCTACATAGAGCACGACGTGCAAAGCGACCCGGCCATGCTGCAACTCATGCTCCAGCTGAACGGCGGGCAGCGCAACGTGCCGACCGTGCGCCAAGGAGACCAGGTGACTGTCGGCTTTCATGGTCACTGAACAGTCTAGTGGACCGGCCGTGGGCCGGAGTGAAAGGTCGCGGAGCACCCCGGAGCGCAGCGGAGAGGGCCGCGCAGCATCCTGCGTGCAGGAAGAGGAGCCATATGAACGAGCCGGAACTGGAAGCCCTGGTGGCCTCTGTCACCCCGGAGCGGGTGAAACAGTGGGTGCTGGAACTCGAGCCACAACAGCCCGAGGCGAATCGCGGTACCGTGCCACTCTTTGAAATCCTGGAGATTCTTACCGCCGGTTTGCCTCTGGCCGACGCGGCGGAAAAGTCGCCGGTGGAGGTGCGCCTGCGCCGTGCGGTCATGGCCGCCGTCAGCCAGATCGAGGGCATGACCTTTGTCGAAACGGACGGCTGATGAATGCCTGATTTTATCTCCCTGGCAGGGAGATAGGCGCTACGCGTCCGTACCCCCTCTGGTGGGGTAGGTTGCTACTGCATCCGTGCCCCCTTTTGTGGGGTAGGAGGCGGGCCTCGTACCCGCTTCCGTTTGCTACAAACAAGTCAGAGAACCCAGACATGAGGAGAGACACAGGTGAGGAGAGAGACCCAAACATGGAGCAACGCTCTGCTGTTGCTCGTCACCCTGGCGCTGGTAAGCACGTCCTGCGCTGGCCAGGCAACGCCAACACTGAACCAGCCAACGGAGACTGAGCCGCCACTCATCGCGGAGGCTCAGCCCACCGTCACGGCCACACCACCAGCCATTCGCGTGCTCAAGGTCATGCCTGTCTCCCAGGTCACGCGCAATGAAGAGTACTACTTTGACAATTGCAGCCCCGACACCCCGGCCACCCGCCCGTTCTCCGAGGCTGCTCAGGTGCAGATGGCGGCCACCATCGCTGACCAGGCCACGCAACTGACCGGCAGTGCCACGGTTTCCCTATCAGCAGAGGTGAAGGAGAAGCTCGCCAGAGAAGTCAGGGCCGCCTATCAGGAGGTGCTCGACACGGCAAGGACAACCGTGTCACAGACGACCCTGTTCTGCAACGCGCATGAGCGCTACAATATCGTGATCGTGTGGGAAGAACATGTCTATTCCGGCACCGTATCCTTCCCCATGGACAGTGTGGCCTACACCACCGAGTACACCTACACCCTCGAGGTGCCCAGACCGGGCACCATCAAGCCCGGCATCTGCACGCCCTGAATGCAGTAGACATTACCTGCCAGTTGGCAGGACCAGCACGAACAGGTCCACCTGCGAGGACCACCTCACTTCTATGGATCACAAGAAGACCAGCATAGACGGAGACGGAAGACTCAGGCTACCCCAGAACCAGCGGCATCGCTGGGGGCTGGTGGCAGGCGCAGAAGTCTCAATAGAGGAAACGGAGCGCGGCATCCTAGTCCGCCGGGCAGACCCCGCGCTGCGAAACGTGTATGTCGAGCCCACGACCGCCTGCAACCTGAACTGCCGCATCTGCATGCGCAACTCCTGGAGCGAGCCGAGCGGCTTCATGGAGATGTCCACCTACCGCCAGCTGGTCGCTGGGCTGCAGGGGCTACCTACTCTGGCCAAGATAGCCTTCTGGGGGCTTGGGGAGCCGCTGCTTCATCCCGACATCATCGAGATGGTGACGCTGGCCAAGAGTCTGGGCGCACAGACCGAGCTGATCAGCAACGGGCTCCTTCTGGACCGCACTATGGCTGAGGGGCTAGTGACCGCCGGGCTGGACACACTCGTGCTATCCGTGGACGGCGGCCCGGCCGATGCCTGCGCCGACACCAAGACCGGCCTGGACCTGGGCGTAGTGCAGCACAACGTGCAGGCCCTGCATGCCGTGCGCCACGCCAGGGGTGCCCTTCACCCCCAGATTGGCCTCGAATTTGTGGTGACTCATCACAACGTACAGCAATTGCCCGAGCTCCGTCGCCTGGCCGCAGGAATGGGTGCCACCTTTGTCCTCGTCACCAACCTGCTGCCCTACAGCGAGGACACAAAGGACGACATCACGTACTGGTTGTCCGTTAATGAGTACGGCCATTCCCAGTACAACCCGGAGATCCGTCTGCCGCTCATCGACGGCCGCCCACAATACCTGCAGCCTGTGCTGGAACTGTTGCGGCACGCCAGTTGCTTGGATACCTCACCATTAGGTTTCTCTGGTGCCGATGGCTACTGTCGCTTCGTCCATGAAGGATCGGCTGCCATCTCGTGGGAGGGCGCAGTCAGCCCGTGCATCCCGCTCATGCACTCCTACCCCTGCTATATTCTGGGACGCGAAAAGACCATCAAGCGCTGCACCCTGGGCAACGTGAACCAGGAGGATATCCAGACCATCTGGGGCTGCCCTGAGTTCGTGCAGCTGCGCTCGAAAGTGCTGCGCTTCGAGTTCTCGCCCTGCGCGGAGTGCGGCGGCTGTTACATGGCCGAGTCGAACGAAGAGGATTGCTACGGAAATACCTTCCCGGTCTGCGGCGATTGCCTGTGGGCGCGCGGGATCATCCAGTGCCCGTGATGTGACCCGGCAACCATCGGTCGATACAACTAGCACAAGTCTTTCAGGTACAAGAGCATGACTCCACTGAAAAAAGGCTTGAATCTTACCGCAGAGACCGCTGAGTGCGCAGAGTCCATACGAAGAATCTCTGTGTTCTCTGCGTTCTCCGTGGTGAAATCTCACTTCTTGCAGTGCAGTCGAGCATGAATAGCGAAGAGGTCCTGTTGCACAGCTTTAGAATAACGCATGTGCTGGACTGCATCGCCGACCCAACAAAGAACCGGGTGATCGCGGAATTCAGCAACAACGTCGCGGCTGTCTTCCCATACCTGAGCGCAATCCTGCCAAACTTGATGTACAACCCAGCGGCCGAGACGGTAACCATGAAGCGCGAGGGGCGCCTCCTGACGTTCTATCCACACGTGGCCGTCATGGCCAAGGTGGATGGTGCCGAAGACGCGACGGCGCAACTGAGCTGGTTCCAGAAACTGTGCAATGATACCTGGCGCAGGCGTCGGGACATCACGCCCCGCCACGAGTCCAGCCGCCTGCTGGGACCTCTGGACGTTTACGTGCTGCTGCCCAAGCTCAACTGCCACGCCTGCGGTGAGGCCACCTGCATGGCATTCACATTTGAGCTCTTGCTCGGTGGGCGAAGGCTTGCCGACTGTCCGCGCCTGCAGGAACCGGAGCACGAGAGGGGCGCTCAGCGCCTTGCCGAGCTGCTAGGAGGCGAGCCGCCAGGAGCACAGCGGCCGTAGTGGTCCTGCGACGCAGTGAGGCTGCAGGCCAATCGTGGGTCGATGCTCTGCCGCGCCAGGTCATCATAGCGGCCGTGGGTCAGGTTGCAGGCATGGCCCTGGTAGAAGGGGACCCTTGATTAGCCATGATGACATCTGCCTGGCTCATTTGACGCGTGGCCAATACAACGGTAGAATTTCTTTCACTCTCGCATAGCAGAGCTTATCCCATTCTAGAGGAGACAACGTGACAGAAGCAGATGCAGCTCCGCAGAACGTTCAAGTCGTAGGCAAACTCTCATCCCTTGATCGCCTCTTGCCTATCTGGATCTTTGTAGCCATGGCCCTGGGTATTATGCTGGGCGCCATATTCCCCGCAATCAAGACCGCGTTTAATGCCCTCTCAATCGGCACCGTGTCGCTACCTATCGCTATCGGCCTGTTGTGGATGATGTACCCCGTGCTGGCCAGAGTCAAGTACGAGGAACTGGGGAAGGTGACGAAGACTTGGAAACACTTTGGCTGGGCTCTGCTGCTCATCTGGGGCCTTGCGCCGCTGACGATGTTCATCCTGGCCTGGGTATTCCTACCCGACCTTCCGCAGTATCGCACCGGGTTGACCATCGTGGGTGTTGCGCCCTGCATCGCCATGGTCCTGATCTGGAACATGTTGGCTGGCGGCGACGCCGAGTACTGCGCCGTGCTGGTGGCGGTGAACTCGCTGTTGCAGATTGTCCTCTTCAGCCCACTGGCATACCTTTATCTGCGTGTGGTGCCGCAGTGGCTGGGCTTCCAGGGCAGCGCAGTCAACATCAGCATGGCCGACATCGCCAAGAGCGTGTTCATCTTCCTGGGCACACCCCTGGCGGCGGGCATCATTACCCGCCTTGTTCTGCGCAACCGGAAGGGTGCCGACTGGTATGACCACCAGCTCATGCCCAAACTGGGGCCGACCGCGCTGTTCGGCCTGCTTTTCACCATCGTGGTGATGTTCTCTATGCAGGGGGACAAGATCCTGGCACGACCGCTGGATGTGGTGCGCATCGCCATTCCGCTGGTGCTCTACTTCCTCAGCATGTTCGGCGTGACGTTCCTCATCTCGTGGCGGCGAAAGCTGCCCTACCCGCTGGCCATCAGCCAGTCGTTCACCGTCGGCAGCAACAACTTTGAGCTGGCCATCGCCGTCGCCGTGGCCACGTTCGGCATCGCCTCACCGGAGGCGCTCGCTACCGTCATCGGCCCGCTGATCGAAGTGCCGGTGCTGGTCAGTCTGGTATACGTGTCGCTGTGGCTGAAAAAGGTGTTCTTCGACAGCGACGGCAGAGCCAACCCGGTGGCATTCCGCCCACTCTGAAGACGGTAGCGTGGAGTGCGTTGCACACCCAATCAGACAGAAACCCGGTTTCCCGCAGGCCCCTGAAGCAAAGCGGAAGAGGTGAGAAACCGGGTTTCTGGTGATGCAGCTACTGCCACTGTGGCGCTTTGTGCCCTCGTCGGTGCAGCTCCAGGCACATCTCGGCCACGTGATGCTGCGTATGGCGCAAGGTGTAGGCCATCCGACTGAGCAGGGTAGAGCCAGTCCAGCGGAAAAGCTCCTCGGTCGCCGTCAGGTCGGCGCTGGCCAGGAAGTGTGCCAGCCGCTGCTCGACCTCGTCCAGATAGGCCAGTAGGTCCTCCTGGGCGGGCAGCCTGGACGAGTCCTTCTCCTCCCAGCTCACGGCCAAACGACGGCCACGCCCTGATTCCCCTGGCTTGAGCACGGCATAGTCGTCCATGGCCTCCACCGTATGCAGGGCCAGGCCGGCCGGGCGCTGGTACGGAGTATCCCCTTTGCACCATTCGGTAGCGGGGAAGGCCTTGACCGCCTCGCGGAACATGGCCAGGGTGCGCACGAACTGGTCGGCAAGCGCTTCTGCCTGCGGGCCGGCCTCGAGGGCCGCCCACCAGTACTCCGGTGCATAGAGCGTCCGGTACTCGGGCTTGGCGCGCACCGCGCTCAGGTCCGGGTCCTGCCTGGACTGGGCCGTGAGATCCGGCCGCAACTGCAAGGCCTGGTGCAACTCCACAAGAGCCTGATCCGCATGGCCTGACAGAGCCAGGCCGCAGGCCACGTTGTAATGCACCAGTCCCTGCCACTCAGCACGGTCGTCCAGCGGCGACACCATTTCGCCCCATTCAGACCACAACCGGCCAGCCTGCTGCGGCTGACCCTGAACAACGCAGAACTCGGCCATGTGCATCAGCGGATGTGAATAGGCGGTGCCTACGATGTTCTGCCACAGCGCAGGGCCTCCAGCAGCTGAGCGAGGTGCGGCCAACGTGTCCTCTGACAGGGCACGCACCGCCTCCACGAGCCTGGCGTGAGCGGCCTCTGCAAAGGCCTGCACCTCATCCCAGGAGCAAGTGCAGAAGCGCTGGAAGCACGCGGCGTTGGCCTGCTCATAATGCGCTGCGGGCGGCGGCTCCTCCCCACGTGCCCGGGCGGCCAGGACTGCAGCTTGATGGTCTATCCAGTACGTCACGTGTGCTACCGCGTCTTTGGCGCTCCACTTTTCATAGGTGCCTGCAGCCGAGCGCTGGTCATCAGAAAGGCCCGCGACAAACGCCTGCTGCACGGCATGCCCCCGCGCCAACGCGTGCAGCAGTCTCTCCTTGAGTGCCATGGTCACACCTCCCGTCGAAAGGACCGCAGCCATCACGTCACGAAGCAGAATACCTGCAACCGAGGTGCAGGGTTCAATCGCATCAGCCGCCGGCTTCGGTCTCGAACGGCCAGGCGGCGAGGCCGCCTTCCAGGAGCTCGATATTGTCATAGCCGCGACCCTTCAGGATACGCAGTGCCTCCCAGGCGCGCAGGCTGACCCCACAATACACGACAACTCGCCGGTTCCTGGGCACCTCGTCCGTGCGCGAACGCAGGGCATCTAGCGGGATTGACGTACTGCCAGGAAGATGGCCCGCCGCAAACTCTTGCGGTGTGCGGACGTCAAGCAGTACCAGCTCCTCCCCTGTCTGGCGGCTGGCTTGCAGCGCCAGGCAGTTGACTCCCTTCAGCAAGCCATCCAGCTTGTTGCGCAGGGCATTGGCGCCATGGATGAGCACATCCATAGCCTCCGAATACGGTGGAGCGTAGGTCAGGTCGAGTTGGGCCACCTCGTCCACCGTCATGTGGCCAGCCATGGCCGTAACCGCCACATCAATGCGCTTGATCACTTCACCGGGCCCCACGCCCTGGATCCCCAACAGGCGCCTGTTGGCCTTTTCCGCAACCAGCTTGAGGATGACCTCCTTATTGCCCGGGTAGTAATGCGGCTTGTCGCCAGCAGCAACGGTCATGGAGACGACGGGAACGCCCAGGGCAGTCGCCTGCTCGACGCTGAGGCCGGCGCGGCCCACGTTCCAGTCGAATACCTTGACTCCGGTAGCGCCTGCCACCCCGGGGAAGCGGTCCACATGCCCGACGGCATTGGAGCCAGCCACGCGGCCCTCCTTGTTGGCCACCGAACCGAGCGGCAGAAAGCAGCCTGTCCCACGCATGGTGCAGTTCTTTTCAGCGCAATCGCCGGCGGCATAGATCTTGGGATCCGAGGTCTGCATATACTGGTTAACGACGATGCCACCGGAAGGGCCGATCAGCAGGCCGGCCTTCTTCGCCAACTCCACATTGGGCCGCAGGCCAATGCTCAGCAGTGCCAGAGGAGCCTCGAACGTGCCCTTGGAGGTGACAACGCTCTTGAGCTTGCCCTGCTCATCCCCTTCAAAGCGCTCCACCTTGGCCCCCAGGGTCAGCTTCACGCCGCAACCGCGCAGGTACTTCTCCAGCAAGGATGTCATGTCGGCATCCAGCATCGGCAGGATATGGGGCAGCATCTCCACGATGGTCACCGCAGAGCCGCACTGGGTTATCGCTTCGGCCATCTCGATGCCGATCAGTCCGCCGCCCACGATCACCACCTGGCGATAGGCTTTGCTCTCCATGTACACGCGGAAACGGTCGGCGTCTTCCACGCGTTTGAGCCTTAGCACGTTTTGCAGGTCCTTGCCCGGGATGGGTGGCTCGAGCGTGTCAGCGCCCGTCGCGATGATCAGCCTGTCGTAGGGCAGGCGCTGCATCTTGCCCGTGTCCGGGTCCTGGACTTCGACCTCCCTGGCCTGGCGATCAATGGCCAGAGCCACGGTCTTGTTAAGGACCTTGATATCCTTCACCTTGGCGAAGAACGCCGGGTCACGCACCACGCCAGCAGAGGTGGCGATGAGCTGTTTGCGCTCATGCACCATCCCCGAGATATAGTACGGCAGGCCGCAGCCCGCGTAGGACAGGATGTCGTCCTTTTCCACAAGGGTAATCTCGGCGCCGGGATCCAGACGCCGCGCTCGCGCCGCAGCCTTGGGGCCGGCCGCCACGCCACCAATGACTACGATTCTGTTGCCCACGATTCCGTCCTCCTCGGCGAGAGTGTGCTGATGAGCTCACAGCGAGCCATGCCGGGTTCACCCCCGGGCATCGCCTAGCTTCCGGGCCCGATGATACCACGAAATGCCGCCACTCTCAAGTCGAGCCAGCTTGGCAAGCGCATCTCCACCGTCGTCTACAGCGGGCTCGCCCCGGGCAAGACAGCTATTTGCTCTGTCACGGCCGCAATCCCGCTGTAACCAATACCCCGCCTCATCCGTCCTACTATACAGAACGAGACGTCTCGCGCAAGCAGGTAGGGATGACATCCGAACAGCAGGCCGATACGGACGCGCTCTTTGAGCGACTCTTCCGCGACTATCGGCAACCCATACTGAACTACATCTACCGGCTCGTCGGCGAAAGCGCGCTGGCCGAAGAGCTGACGCAGAATGCCTTCATTAAGGCCTATGCTGCTCTGGCGCGCCTGCCCGGGCAGGCCAACCGGCGCGCCTGGCTGTACCGCATCGCCACCAACGTGTGTTACGACCACCTGCGACGCCGCCGGCTCATCCAGTGGCTGCCGCTCCAGGAGCGAGATAGCAGACCCTTCGGCGACCTCAACCCGGAGCATCGAGTTGGCCAGGAAGACGTCGTGCAGCGCAGCCTGGCTAAACTGTCACCAGATGATCGTGCCGCCTTGATTCTCTATGGTGTGGAAGGGTACTCGACGGCAGAGATCAGCGAGATGCTGGGAGTCTCGCCAGGCGCGGTCAAGACCCGCCTGTGCCGGGCGCGGGAGCGATTCCGTCAGGTGTACGGAGAGGAGAACTGAGATGACCTGTCAAGAGATTCGGCAGCAGCTTGCTGCATACCGGGAGTTGAACACGGCGGAGCGAGAGCGCATGCGGCAACATCTGGCGGGATGCCCGGACTGTACGGCAACCCTAGCCGCCTACAGCATGCAGGACCAGATTCTGTCGGCGTTGCCGGCCCTGACGCCTTCGCCAGCACTCGTTGAGGCAGTCCACGCGCGGACCCTGGGCCGCCGCCGGGCAGCGCAATCGCTTTCCTGGCAGCGGGCCGTGGCGGCCTTGATCCTGGTGCTGTGCGTCAGCGTCACCTGGGGCACAGTCAGCAGGGCTTCTGCAGCTCTGCCCGGCGATGTCCTCTACCCCATCAAACGGGGGTTGGAACAGGTGCGTTTGTTGCTCATGTTCGAGCCTGCGGCGCGCGACCAGTACCAGCAGGTTCTGGCAGAGACCCGGCGTGAGGAAGCAGGCCAGGTTGTCAGGCAGGGCCGGGCGACGCAGGTGGAGTTCCAGGGCGTGCTGGCAGCAATTCACGAGGACGCCTGGCAAGTAAACTCACTGACCGTGACGGTGAGTGCCCAGGCCTGGTCCGGGGAGCTGCCGCCCATAGGCAGTGTTCTGGCGGTGGAAGCTCACGCCACTGGTGGGCAGCTCATGGCCAGCCGGGTGCGGGTTCTTGAGCCAGCGGTTCCGATCCCGGTTCCGCAGCCATCCGTGACACCGGGCGCGTGGGGACCGGGAGGGCAACCATCGGCCACGCCGGGAGCGTGGGGACCGGGAGAACAACCGTCCGCTACGCCGGGAGCGTGGGGACCAGGAGGACAACCATCGGCTACGCCGGGAGCGTGGGGACCAGGAGAACAACCATCGGCTACGCCGGGAGCGTGGGGACCGGGAGAACAACCGTCCGCTACGCCGGGAGCGTGGGGACCAGGCTCACAGCCGACACAAACAATGACACCAGGGCCGCAGCCGTCACATACGACCATGCATGGGCTACAGCCATCGCGCACGATGACGCCTGAGCCGCAGCCATCGCACACGGTGACGCCCGGGCCGCAGCCGTCACGCACGGTGACCCCGGAGCCGCAGCCATGGCGCACGATGACGCCAGAGCCACAGCCATCGCGCACGGTGACGCCGGAGCCGCAGCCATCGCGCACGATGACGCCAGGGCCGCAGCCATCACGCACGATGACGCCAGAGCCGCAGCCGTCACGCACGGTGACCCCGGAGCCGC
>Ga0316622_100001536_pt1 | contig 15091 bp, 15 predicted proteins | sample OWC_Aug_OW2_C1_D_FD_207646 | JGI IMG/M metagenome (GOLD analysis project Ga0316622, IMG submission 207646) | Wetland soil microbial communities from Old Woman Creek delta, Ohio, United States - OWC_Aug_OW2_C1_D5_C | ecosystem: Environmental > Terrestrial > Soil > Wetlands | place: USA: Ohio... | reverse complement strand
GCGTACGGCATGTGGAACTGGGGCGACTGGAACTTCCCCGGCTATCAGGATCGGACCAAGGGTTGCGACGCATGGGGAAACCTGGAGTACGACACGGCGCAGGTACTGGCGTTGGCCTTTGCGGCAACCGGGCGACCCGAGGTGTACGAGGCCATGGTCGTTGCGGCGCGGCATTTCATGGATGTCGACACCATCCACTTTCAGGCACAGCGGCCCGAGTGGGTGGGGATGAACCATCCCAAGAACCCGCTCCACTTCAGCTTCGCGCTCGGCGGCGTCGATTTGGGGCATACCTGGACCGAGGGCTTGCTGTCCTACTACTACCTGACCGGAGACGAGCGCGCGCTGGAGACTGCGCGTGGAATTGCCGAGTATCTTGTGCGCCGGACAAGCGGCGCCATCCTCAGCGCCAACCCGCGGCAGCTCGGCTGGCCACAGATCGCACTGATCGCGGTTTATGAGGCGACGGGCGAGGGGAAGTACCTCGATGCGGCGCATGCCTACGCTCGGCGCGGCATACAATCGTATGCTGCCGACAGCGTGTCGCACTGGAAGTATGGCATCCTTGCCGATGCACTGGCGTACACCCACGCGGCGACGCGCGATCCGGAAGTCGAGGACTGGCTGCGGCGCTATGCGCAGATCATCATCGGTGATCGCAAGCCCGCGCCGGACGCCCGCCTCCTGCCCGCGGTTGCGTACGTTGCCGCCCTCACCGGCGATCAAAAGCTGCGTGCCGTGGTGCTCAAGGACGCCGAGCGGCTCAATCTCGGCAACTGGGGGAAGCCCTTCACCATAAACGGCCGCCTCGGGTTCCGCATCCGTTCATTGCTGGCGGAACCGCTGGTGCCAGCGCCTCCTGTCGCCCGGTCTCCCGCAACCTCGCCTCCAAAGCGGCAGAAGAAGCATTGAGGGATTGGCAATTGGCGATTGAGTGACCGTGCCCACCTGGCGATCGACCGATTCCAATCATCCAATCACTCAATCAGCCGATCACTCAATCCCAGATCACCGTTTGCTCCCCTCGGTGACCCTCATCGGGCGTTTCGGCTGCCGCTGACGACGGAGGAGAACATAGACGGCGCCGGCGCCGCCATCGCATGAGCGGGCGCTGGTGAAAGCGAGGACGAGGCGCGCGTGGGTGCCGCGCGCCAGCCAGTTGATGAGGCGCTTCTTCAGGACCGGGAGCTGGCCTTCCGAGTTGAGCCCGCGGCCATGAACGATCAGGACGCAGCGGTGCCCGCGCCGGTATGCCTGAGCGAGGAAGGAGTCGACGGCAGGGCGCGCCTCATCGGTGGTCATGCCGTGCAGGTCGAGGTGGCTCTGATAGGCGAACTCACCGGAACGGAGCCGCCGGATGAGGCGGGGATCAAGGCCGACGACAAATCCTTCAACGTACTCGTTGGTGTTCGTGATATCGAAGGGGCCAACGCCGGTCACCAGGTCGGAGAGCTCGGCCAAGGCTTCGGCGTCGGGATCGATGACCCCGTGGAGCGGCGGCGGTGGAGGTGGCGGCGGAACTCGCGTTCGGTCCGAGAGCGACAGCCGGCGCACCCCGGCCATCTCGCGTTCGAACAGATCCTCTTCTGTGGGCGGGGGTGGCGGAGCGGGATTCTCGACGCGACGGACCGGCGCCGGCTTGGCCGCTACGAGCTTGCCGAGCTTGCGGAAGGGCAGATGGTGAAAAGCCGCCGGGGAGCGAGTGGCCGAGGCTGGCTGCTTCTTCTGCTCCCGCATGGCATGTCCCTCGCCTGCACTTAATTAAGCCAGCAACGGCTGGCGAAAGCAACGACCCGTGCTTGCTGCGCGTCGCGAATCAGACAGCGCCCATGATCCCTCCCCCGTTGCCGATTTCGACGACGGGGGGAGGGGGAGGCAGCTGCGATTGCGTGCCAAATCGCAAACTGGTTGAATCGCGTGGTCGTGTCGGGAGCGGGAGAGCAGGTTATCGTCGAGCGGGAGCCGCCGTTGGGGTGGTGCGTGATCAACCGGCCCGAGGCGCACAACGCGCTCAACGCCCAGGTGTGGCGGGCGCTCACGGAGGTGATCAGCGAGCTCACTCGCGATCCGGCAGTACGCGTGATCATCCTTCGCGGTGCGGGAGATCGGGCATTCATAGCGGGCGCGGACATCACGGAGTTCCCCGCCATTCGCGGCAACGCCGAGATGACGGCCGCATACGACCAGCTCGCCGCGCGGGCGTGGCTCGCCGTGCACAATGCCCCGCAGCCGGTCATCGCGATGATCAACGGCCTGTGCTTCGGTGGTGGGGTCTCGGTGGCGCTGGCGTGCGACCTTCGCTTTGCCGCCGATCATGCCCGCTTTGCCGTGCCAGCCGCACGGCTGGGGCTCAGCTATCCCATGGAAGGCGGCGTCGAGCGTCTGGTGCAAGTGGTCGGTCCGACCCACGCGGCCGACATCTTGCTCTCGGCGCGGACGCTCAACGCCGAGGAGGCGCTGCAGATCGGCCTGGTCAACCGGGTCGTACCGCGCGCCGACCTGCAGCGGCACACCCGAGACTATGCGCTGGCCATGGCGGAGGGAGCTCCGCTCACCCTGGCCGCGCACAAGCGGGCGATACAGGAGTCGTTGCGGCCACCGTCTGAACGCGACACCGCCGGGCTGCGCGAAGCCATGCAACGGTGCTTCAACAGCGCCGATTACCAGGAAGGTGTCGCTGCTTTCCTCGCCAAGCGCAAGCCTCGGTTCGAGGGACAGTGACGTTAGCGGAGGCGCAGCGACCGGCCAGTGGCCGTGGACGTCACGGCGCTCTCTTGGCCGGGCTGCCAGCAGAATCCGTGTTTATGGTCACCTCGACGTTCATGTCTACAACGACAGAAGCGGACAATCATATCGCATGGCATAGCGTTGACGCGCAAAATCCCGCTTGACGATTGCCAATACGCGTGTAGCCTCTCGCCGCAGGAGGATTTCGGATATGGCGGGACGGTTTGGGTTGTGCATGCTCGCGTGGTTGGGCGTGACGCTCGGAACTGCCGAGCGGGCTGCGGCCGAGGTCCGGCAGGCACGCAATCGGCCGGGAATCTTCGAGGTTGGCGAGCCCATACTGATCAGCCGGGAAGGGTTGCGGCGGGAGATGGATCGCAACAACACGCTCAGGGAATACATCGATCTTTATGGCTGGCCGGATTACGCCGAAGTGCAGCAGACGGTGGTCCAAGAGCCGCTCGCGCCGTACGAAGTGCGAGTCTACTACCTGCAGCGTAATCAGGAGTATGCGTTCACCCGGGCCAACATCTCGCCGAACTTCACCGGTTTCGGCATCCGGAAATACGAGGGATTAATTGCGCCGGAAACCGTCGACCGCCTGCTGACGGCGCGGGCGGCGATGGAGGCTCAGGCGCCGCCGCCCGAACCCGCTGCCGCCGCGGCTGAGCCAGCGCCACCCGCGGTACCCGAGCAGCCTGCGGCCACCGAGCCGAGCAGTGCCCCAGCCGAGGACCCGGTGCCAGCCGAAGCCGAGAGCCCGCCCGTCGCTGCGGGAGTGACCGGTGAGGCCGTTGCGCCCTGATTTACGAGCCGACCGCGTTCAGTAGCGAGTTGGGCCTCAACCCTCACGCGGCCGGTCTGTCCCGAGCCCTGCCGGCGTTATGTGGCGCCCGCAGGCTGAGGTGCGGGTGCTTGTCTCGCTTTGGCAGCGGCCTCTTTGAGGCGCTCGCGGGTTCGTGGGTTGACGATCCCGTCGTCGTTGAGGCCGGCGGACCTCTGGAATGCCTGGATCGCGTTCACGGTCACGCCGTCGAGCTTGTCCGTGATCTCGCCCTGATATTCGTGGATGGCGGTCAAGTTCTGCTGGACCTCCTTGACCACCTCCGGATCGATCTTCTGCGCGATGGCAACCGCTTCCAGGTCGGGACCGAGCGCATCCTTCATTCGCTCCGCGGCTTCACGGGCCCGCTCCTCCACTGATTCCTCTGAGCACGCCGCGAGCAGGAGAACCAACAGGGCAGTTGCCGGACCGGCCAAGCTACTCTGCCTCAATTTCATGTTCCTTCCCTCAAATGACTTTGTTCAGCGGGTACTCGATGATGCCTTCCACCCCGTTCTTCAGCAGCTGGGGAATGAGCTCGCGCACGACGGCCTCGGCGATCACGCTCTCGACGGCAAACCACTGCGTGCCGTAAAGCGGCGAGACCGTGGGGGCTGTGATACTCGGCAGCATCTTGATGATGGCATCGAGCTTCTCCTTGGGCACGTTCATTTTCAGGCCAACCTTGGCCTCGGCCTGCAGGGCGCCGTTGAGCAGGAGCGAGATCTGCTCGATCTTCTCCCGCTTCCAGGGATCGCTCCACGCAGCGTGATTGGCGATCAGCTGGGGGTTCGATTGGCAGATTTCGTGGATGATGCGCAGCCCGTGTGCCCGGATCGTGCTCCCCGTCTCGGTTACTTCGACGACGGCGTCGACGAGCCCTTCGGCGGCTTTGGCCTCAGTGGCGCCCCAGGAGAACTCAATCTCCACGTCGATGCCCTGTTGCTCGAAGTAACGCCTGGTGAAGTTGACGAGCTCGCTCGCGATGCGCTTGCCGCGGAGCTGATCGATCTGGGTGATAGGCGAGTCGCCGGGGACGACGACCACCCACCGGGTCGGGCGCATACTGGTCTTGGAATAGATGAAGTCGGAGACGACGCGAACGTCCGAGTTGTTCTCGAGCGTCCAGTCTTTTCCCGTGATACCGGCGTCGAGCGCCCCGCCTTCGACGTAGCGCGACATCTCCTGCGGGCGCGCCAGGACACAACGTAAGCTGCTGTCGTCGACGGTGGGAAAGTAGCTCCGGTCGCTTCCTGAGATTTTCCAGCCCGACTTGCGGAAGAGCTCGACGGTCGCGGCTTCCAGGCTTCCCTTCGGGATGCCGAGATTCAGCTGCCGGGCAGCCGGTGACGATGTGCTACTCCGAGCCACGATAGACCGCCGCGGGGTCGAAGACGCGGTCACCATCGATCTGCCACTCATCGCCTTCGAGACGGCGAAAGAAACACGACCGGTATCCCTCGTGACACGCGGCGCCACCACGCTGCCTGACTTTGACCAGCACGACGTCGCCATCGCAATCGAGCCGGATCTCCTTGACCTCCTGCACGTGGCCGGAGGTCTCCCCTTTTACCCACAGGCGGTTGCGCGAACGGCTGAAGTAGGTTGCCGTCCGCGTTGTGCAGGTTCGTTCCCACGCGTCGCGGTTCATGTAGGCAACCATCAGGACCTCGCCCGTCTCGGCGTCCTGGGCGATGGCGGGCACGAGGCCGCCCCCTTTGGCAAAATCCGGTTCCGCTGCCATGGTGAACTTCCGCTGCGCTCCTAACACAGGGGTATTTGGCGTGCAACGACGCCGTCTGAAGACGCCGTCTGAAGAAGGGATCCATGAGTGTGAACGCCAGACGTCAGGCGCTCGTAAGACGTCGAGGCAACCCTCGATCCCTCGATCCCTCGATCCCTCGATCCCTCGAACCCTCGAACCCTCGAACCCTCGAACCCTCGAACCCTCGAACCCTTGATCCCTTGATCCCTTGATCCCTTGATCCCTTGATCCCTTGATCCCTATTGTACTGCCACACGAACCGGGGAAAGAAATGGACTACCGCGGAAGAGTCGTCGTCGTCACCGGGGCTTCGTCAGGGATCGGGCGCGAAGCCGCCAGGGCCTTCGCGCAAAAGGGGGCGATCGTGGCCGTCATCGCGCGCCGTGAGTCCCTGCTGCAGGAACTGATGCGCGAGTGTCAGGTCCATTCGCCGGACTCGTGGTACCTCGCCGGCGACCTCGGTGAACGTGCGTTTGCTGAGCGCGTCGTCGATGAGACCTTCGCCCGGCACCAACGCCTGGACATCCTCGTCAACAACGCGGCGATCTCCAAGCACAAGCACCTCTTTCACACGACGGCCGAAGAGGCCGACTACGTCATGCGCGTGAACTTCCTCTCGTGTGTGTGGACGACCTTCGCGGCCATCCCGTACATGCTGCGCGCCGGGCGAGGAACGATCGTGAACATCTCGTCCTTCGCCGCCAAAGTGGCGCCGCCGCGCGAAGCGCTCTATGCGGCCTCGAAGGCGGCGATGAGCAGCTTCAGCGAAGGGCTGTGGAACGACCTCGCCGGGTCGAACATCCACGTGGCGCTGATCAACCCCGGCGCGATCGACACTGAGATCTGGCTCAAGGAGGACGAACCGGTTGCTTTCCAGGGCAAGAAGTATCCACCCACGATCATCGTCGACGCGATCTTCGAGGCGATCGAGAAGCAGCGATACGAGATGACGGTTCCCAAACGCCATCCGGGGTTGGTGACCGCCCGCCTGCTGCGATTGCTCTTCCCGTCGGTCCTGCGTTTCGGCATGGCGCGTCACGATCCGGTGCCGCAGGACGTGATCGAAGCCGCGCGGGTCCGGGCGGCGAAGGGGCAACGGCTGGGCGACCTGACGGAATAGGGAACAGGGCCGCCCGATCCCGGCTCACGGCAGCGTGAAGTAGAACGTCGCGCCTTCTCCTACCGCTCCCTCGGCCCAGACGCGGCCGCCATGGCGGTGGACGATCCGTTTGACGGTCGCGAGGCCGATGCCGGTGCCTTCGAATTCGTCGGGCCCGTGAAGCCGCTGGAAGGCGCCAAAGAGCTTGTGAACCCGCTTCATGTCGAAACCAGCGCCGTCATCGCGAACGAAGAATATACACAGATCGCCGTCGCGGACGGCTCTGAACTCGATGTGCGCGCGGGGCCGCTTGTTGGTGAACTTCCAGGCGTTGCCGAGGAGGTTCTCGAGCACCACGTGGAGGAGCCGCGCGTCTCCTTGAGCGACCAGGCCGTCTTCGATGTCCACGTCCACGGCACGTTCCGGCTGCGTTTCGCGGAGTTCGGCCGTGATGGTGCAGGCCAGGCTGGTCAGGTCGACCACCTCCCGGTGCATTTCCGTCTGCGTGACTCGAGACAGCTCGAGCAGCGCATCGATCAGCTGGTTCATGCGCTGGCTGGCGGCGACGACTCGGTTCAGCATACCTTTGCCCTCGTCGTCGAGCCGGCTGGCATAATCTTCGAGCAGCGCGTGGCCGAAGCCACTGATGGCGCGCAGCGGCGCGCGCAGGTCGTGCGAAACCGAATGGCAGAACGCCTCGAGCTCGTTGTTGATGGCCTCGAGCTCGGCGGTGCGGGTCGCGACCCGCTGTTCGAGTTCGGCGTTCAGGCGGCGAACCTGCTCCTCGGTCTGCTTGCTATCGGTGATGTCGGTGAGCACGCCGCGGAGGCCGGTGGCGCGTCCCTCTTGCCAGATAGGGCGGCCGTGGCTGCGCACCCAGCGGAGCTCGCCGGATCGCACGCGGACCCGATACTCGGCGGGAGTCTGCGCCCCCGACAATGCCCGCTCGAAGCCTCTCATGAGCTTGGGCCGATCGTCCGGATCGATGAACTCCCAGAATGGCCGCCCAATGAGTTCCGAGGGGCGATATCCGCCGAGGGCCTCGGCCACGGGGCTGACGTACGTGATCACACCGTCGCGATCGACGGCGAAGATCACGTCGCTGAGGTTCTCAACCAGGTCGCGGAACTTCTCTTCGGAAAGCCGCAACGCTTCCCCGGCGCGCTTGCGATCGCTGACGTCGAGCATGAGCCCGCGCAGGTGCTGTGCTTGCCCCTGGGCGTTTCTCACCACGTGGACCAGGTTGCGCAACCAGACGACGCGGCCGTCCGCCGCCACGGCACGGTACTCGAGTGTGTGATCCCGTCCCTCCGCCGTCGCCGTCCGCGTGTACTGGAGCGTTGGCTCGCGATCGGCCGGATGAATGTGGCTGGCCCAGAAATCCGGCGTGCGCAGCCACTGATCGACCGGGTGGCCGAGAACGAGCTCCGCGCCGTGGCTGACGAACGTGAACCGCCGAGTGGTGGCGTCTGCTTCCCAGACGATCGCCTCCAGAGACTCGACCAGCTCGCGATAACGGTCGCCCACGGGGTTCGCCGCCTCGAGGGGCGGCGTCGCCGCCCGGTTCACCGCCGCGACGGCATCCGGCTCCCCTCGCTTGGGCGCCGTGCGCTCCTCCTGCCCCATTTACGAATTCACGAGTCCCGCCCGTTTGGCGCCGCGTCGCATTGTGAGCGGCGGCGGCGATCTCTCGAGGCCCACCCGGGCGCGGACGGTACCAAGGCCCAGGACACCGGTCAAGAAGAAGTTACCCCGCGCCCGGCTTGCGCGCGGGGCGGGAATTGCTATGGATGCGGGCACAGTCGATCGGAGAAGGGGTGGATCAATGACGGGACGGGTGACGCTACTCGGAATGGTATGGTTGGCCGTGTCTGCCGTGATGGCGGGTGCGCAAGGAGGAAAGAATCCAGTGCTGCTGATGTCGACATCGATGGGTGATATCAAGATCGAGCTTGATCCGGAGAAAGCACCGGTGACGGTGAAGAACTTCCTCGACTACGTCGAGGCGAAACATTACGACGGGACCATCTTTCACCGGGTGATCAAGGGCTTCATGATTCAGGGCGGCGGGTTCGACAAGGACATGAAGCAGCGGCCGACCAAAGCGCCGATCAAGAACGAGGCCGGCAACGGTTTGAAGAACGTGACCGGCACGATCGCGATGGCGCGGACGAATGTCGTTGACAGTGCGACGGCGCAGTTCTTCATCAACGTGGTGGACAACGCCTTCCTTGACCACAAGAACGAAACGCCGAGCGGCTTCGGCTACGCGGTGTTCGGCAAGGTGGTCGAGGGCATGGATGTGGTCCGGAAGATCGAGCAGGTGCCGACGACGAGCCGCATGGGCAACCAGGACGTGCCCACCGAACCGGTGATCATCAAGAGCGTGTCGGTGGTCAAGTAGCGCTCTCGGCACCCGTGACAGCATTGCCGGCTTGTGGCGGACACGGCGACGCGGGGAGCCGCACGGTTGGCGACCCGTATGCTTCGCGCGGAGCCAGGTGAAACCGCCCCGAGGAGCGTCGCGCGATAGCGGTCCCGCCTCTCCGCGACCGATCTCTTCCTCGCCGCGTCTCCGCGTTCCCGTGTCGGCGCGTCGGCAACAACCGCGGCAGTGCGCGGGTGGTTGTCGACGCGGGGCTGGGGCCGGCCGCCGCTCATGAGCACGCCCGCGCGCGCCGGGATCCTATTCGATCTCGACGGTGTCATCATCGACTCCGAAGAGCTCCAGTACGAAGCGTACCTGCAGGTCTTGGCCCCTTTGGGGGTGCGCCCATCGCGGGAGGAGTACGGACGCGAGTGGATCGGCAATGGGCGCGGGCCCGAGTACGCCGTCCAGACGTACCACCTGCCGCTGAGCCCGGACGAGCTGCGGCGGCGTCGCAGCCCCGTCTACCACCAGATCCTGCGCGAGCGGGTGACGTTGATGCCCGGTGTGCGGGCGGCTCTTGCCCGGCTGGGGGCACGCTTCCCGCTGGCGCTGGCGACCAACTCCAACCACCATGACACGAGCTTCGTCCTCGAACACTTCGGCCTGCAGGGCGTGTTTGCTGCCGTCGTCACCCGGGAGATGTACGAGCGGGCGAAGCCGGAGCCGGATGCATTCCTTACCGCCGCGGCCCGCCTGGGATTGCCCCCGGGGCGGTGCGTCGTGATCGAAGACGCATTCAAGGGCGTGGTGGCTGCCGCGCGCGCGGGGTGCAAGTGCATTGCCGTCCCACACGATTTCACCCGCGGTCACGACTTCAGCACCGCCGCCTGTGTGGTGTCGAACCTCGACGACGTCACCGTCGAGCTCGTTGAATCACTGAGTGATTCCTCCATTGTGTGATCGGGTGATCGGGCGATTGAGTGATTTGAGACATCAGACGATGGCCGAGTGACTCAATCCTCAATCCCTAATCCCCAGGAAACCGGAAAACAGGAAACGGAAAACCGGGAAATGGGGTGGGGCCGAGACATTGATCGGTTTTGAATCTCCGGTTCCCTGTTTTCCATTTCCTTCTCGCGCGGAAGTCCGACCGACGGGCGGCTAGGCGCTTGCTTGTCGCCCCAACGGGCAAGTGGTACTAGCCTTCGCTTGGGTGGCGCGACGTCGGGCGCTGCCGGCGAGAGCGGCTGATCGGAGGAAGTGATGACGGGAACCCTGCTCCGTGTGAACCTGAGCTCGGGCCAGATCGGCAAGGAGCCGATCGCTGACCCACTGTGGCGGGCGTTCATCGGCGGCCGCGGGCTCGCGACCAAGATTCTCTACGACAACATGGATCCCAAAGCCGACGCGTTGGGGCCCGCCAATCCGCTCATCTTTGCCACGGGACCGCTGACCGGGACCTTTGCGCCGACGGGCGGGCGCTACATGGTGGTCACCAAGTCGCCGTTGACCGGCGCGATTGCGTGCTCGAACTCGGGCGGCTACTGGGGTCCGGCTCTCCGGTATTGTGGGTACGACTTCCTGATGGTCGAAGGAGCGGCGAAGGAGCCGGTCTACCTGTGGATCAACGACGATACGGTCGAGATCCGCAGCGCCAAGCACGTGTGGGGCAAGATTGTTCATCAGACGGAGGATTGCCTCCGGGAAGACACGCATCCGGACGCGCGCGTCGCGTTGATCGGTCCGGCAGGCGAGAATCTCGCCCGGGTCGCGTGTGTGATGAACGACAAGGGGCGCGCGGCTGGCCGTTCCGGTGTCGGTGCCGTGATGGGGGCGAAAAAGCTGAAAGCCGTGGTGGCATACGGAACCAAGGGGATCCGCGTGACCAACCCGCGCGACTTCCGCGAATCGGCCGGCTCGGTGGTGAAAACCCTCGCTGCCTCACCCCTCGCCGGCAACATGCACATTATGGGGACGGCCGGGACCGTGAGCTACATGAACAAGATCGGAATCCTGCCGACGCGCAACTTCCAGCAGGGCATGTTCGAGCACGCCAGTGCGGTCGGTGGCGAGCGGGTGCGCAAGGAGTTCACCGTGCGCACCCGTGGCTGCCACAGCTGCACGATCAACTGCGGGCGCGTGACCAAGATCACTGGCCACGGAAAGCTCGACGGGCACGGGGAGGGCCCGGAGTACGAGACCATCTTTGGCCTCGGTACGGACTGTGGCGTGGGCGACCTCGCCGCCGTGATCAAGGCGAACTACCTGTGCAACGAGGTGGGGATGGACACGATCGAGGCCGGCGCCACCGTCGCGACGGCCATGGAGCTGGCGGAGCGCGGTTACATTCCGGAGAGGGACATCGGCTTCACGCTCAAGTTTGGCGATGCCGACGCTTTGCTGCGTCTGACCGAGGACATGGCCTACCGGCGGGGATTCGGTGACCGGCTCGCCGAGGGCGGCTATCGCTTGGCCGAGCAGTACGGGCACCCCGAGCTCTTCATCGGCTCGAAGAAGCAAGCGTTTGCCGCCTATGACCCGCGCGGCTCGGTGGGGATGGGTTTGGGCTATGCGACGTCGAACCGCGGCGCGTGCCACTTGCGCGGCTACACGATATCGTTGGAGCATTTCGGCAGCCCAGTGAAGCTCAATCCGTTTGTGACCGACGAGAAGGCCATGTGGCTGGCGATCCTCCAGAATCAGACCGCGTTCGTCGATGCCATGGGCATCTGTATATTCGGAGCCATGGCCATGACGCCGGACCACATGGCCGTGATGGTGCGTGACGCGACCGGGATCGAGGTCACACCGGCCGACGTTCAGATCATCGGCGAGCGCATTTGGAATCTCGAACACCTGTTCAACAATGCCGCCGGTTTCACCCGGGCCGATGATTCCCTGCCGCCGCGAATGCTCGAGGAGCCGCTGACGCAGGGTATGGCCGCGGGCCACGTCGTGCCGCTCGAGGTGATGTTGACCGAGTACTATCAGCAGCGCGGCTGGGACGCGGCGGGGAGACCGACGCATGAAAAGCTGGCGCAACTGGGATTGATCTAGACTGGTTGAGCCCCGTGCGAAGAGAAGTTTCGACAACCGGGAGGACCACGTGACGGGGTTTGACACCGGCGCCGTCGCCCGCTTCCTGGTCACGGCTTTTTTCGCGGTCGTGTTCGTGCAGTCGTCGCTCGACAAGATCATCGACCGCGAGGGGAACCTCGCGTACCTGACCGGTCACTTCAAAGCGAGCCCGTTACCGGCGGGAGCGGTACCGCTGCTGTTCTGGGCGCTCACGGCGATTGAGGCGATTGCCGGTGTCTTGTGCGTGCTCGGCCTGTTGTCGGGAGACTTTGCCCGCAAGGGATTCGGCGTCGCGGCCACTGGTGTGGCGGCCGCTGGGTTTGCCTTGATCTGCCTGCTGCTCGGCCAACGGCTGGCGAAGGATTACGCCGGCGCGGCCGTCATCGCCGCGTACTTTGCGGTCGCACTGATCGGGCTTGCGCTGTTCTGATCCCGAAACGCTCTACTTGAGCTCTCCCTGGGATCCGGCCAGGGCCCAGGGAGGTTATGCCCGCAGTGCGCGTGCGGCCTCTTGGAGACTGGCCGGCATCTCACCGCCGTGCCACTGCCATTCCGTGCTGGCGTGCACGACGCGGTGGCCATTTCGCTGCAAGGTGTGTTGGCAGGCCATCCTGCCGTCGCCGATGTGGGTGACCCAGACGAGGCCGTCGAGTCGGTCGGCATACTGCGCGGGCTCGAGGTACTCGAGGTCGAGATGACGGAGGCTGAGCCGCCCCTCACGGCCGAGCGGGTCGAGGCTCCATCCCGAAGCGTCCAGCGCGTCGTACAGGTCCTGTTCGATGTAGTCGGCGTAGTTGGCGTTGTTGACGTGGGCCACGGAATCCAGCTCGGCAAACTGTACGCGCCGGCGCGTGTGGAAGGCGCCAGGGGGCGGGTCGGGTGGCTTGCGCGGCGGACGCTCGTGCGCGACCACGCCGTCCGGCATCAGGGCCTGCTGCAGCTCACGCGGGATGCGAGCGGGGGCGGCCCGCCTCGAGTCGACGTAGACCCAGTCACTACTGCCGCGCGCGAGGAGCGCCCCGTCGGGCTCGCGGTGGAGCGCATATTCGCGCTGGGACCGGACGCGGCGGATGTCCGACACCCAGGTGCGGACGGCGATCTCGTCGCCATACGCAGCCGCTGCGAGGCGCTCGATGCTCGTTCGGCGGATGATCCACACCGTGCCATTCCGGTCGTACCAGTCGAGCGGGAAGCCAATCGCCGCGGAGGCGTCCGATGCGGTCTGCTGCATCAATCGCAACAGCCCGCTCGTGCCGAGCTCGCCGAAGGCGTTTACTTCGTACGCGTGAACGCGGAAGCGGGAAATGTGCTCGTGCATCAGGGCAACCGGGTTTCGCCGGGCTCCGCCCGAGTGTGATGATTTCGGTTCCATTTTCTCATGGGTTTCTCCTGCGTCGGTCCGGGCTGGTTGGCCCGCTGGTCTCTCCCGGATGAGTCTTGCATGTCGCGGTACGAAGTGGGAAGCTCGGCGGCATCTCGATGCGACCCATCCAGCGTATTTTGGTCCCGACCGATTTTTCCGAATGCTCGGGCGCGGCGGCCGCGGTCGCCGATCAGCTGGCAAAACAGATCGGCGCCGCGATCGAGCTGGTGACCGTTGTGGACACCTCGCCGCTGCAGGAAGCGTACGGGGATGAGGCATTTCGTAACGAGCGGATTGCGCATATCCGTGGTGTCGCCGAGCAGAAGCTCGAGCAGTTTGCCCAGCGGCATTTCCCGGCACCGCGAGCGGCACGACTGCACGTGCGGGACGGCAACACGTTGAGCGAAATTCTCGCTGCGGCGCGCGACACCGGGAGCGACCTGATCGTGATGGGGACGCAGGGTCGGACTGGACTCACACACCTGCTCATCGGCAGCGTCGCGGAGAAGGTCGTCCGTCACAGTGAGATTCCGGTGATCACTGTGCGCCCGTCGCGGCCGGAATGAGGAGTACGGTAGGGAGTCCGGTAAGGCGTCCGGACGGCTCTCCCCCTCGCGCTGCGTGCTCAATTCTGGTCCTGGCTGCGCTGGCCTAGGCGATGGGACGTCGCAGCGGGAGCGCTGACCTCCCCCTTCACGGCGGTCGCGTGCCGGCGTGGCTCGCGGAACGGATGACGCGTCTCGGACGGGTCATCGCCGAGGCGATCGTGCACGAGTACGGGCGTGAGGAGTTCCTCCGCCGACTCGCCCATCCCTTCTGGTTCCAGGCCTTCGGTGCGGTCATGGGAATGGACTGGCACTCCTCGGGCATCACGACCAGCGTCATGGGGGCGCTGAAGCGGGGGCTCGCGCCGGTGCAACGGGAGCTGGGCATCCACGTGTGCGGCGGCCGCGGGCGCCATTCCCGCCTCACGCCCGCGGAACTCCTGGGTGTGGGCGAGCGTACTGGGCTTGACGGTGATGCGCTGGCGCGTGCGAGTCGGCTGGTCGCCAAGGTCGACAGCGCAGCCGTGCAAGACGGGTTTGACCTGTACCTGCACAGCTTCGTCGTGACCGACGATGGCGCGTGGACGGTCGTGCAGCAGGGAATGAGCCCGGCACGTCGTCAGGCCCGGCGGTATCACTGGCTCTCGGAGGGCCTCGGGAGCTTCGTTGAGGAGCCGCACACGGGCATTGAAGGACCGAACCAGGGTCAGATCATCAACCTGACCGATCGCCGCGCCGCGGCGGCGCGTGCCGCGCAGGTTGTCTTGGCCTGTGAGGGGCCGGGCGCGGCCGTCGCGGCGCTGCGCCAGCTCCGCCCATCGATCGCGGTGGCGGCCGAGCCGCATCTGCGGATGCCGGCGCATCACGACGTGCGGCCAACCGACGTGTTCCTGCGGCGTCTGCACGCGACCTTGGCAGCCGCGGCGGATCGTGGGCCGACGGATTTCGCCGATCTGCTGCTGCTCCCGGGGGTCGGCGCGCGTACCGTGGCCGCGCTCGCGCTGGTCAGCGAAGTAGTTCACGGCGCGGCCTGTCGCTTTACAGATCCCGCCCGTTTCTCGTTTGCTCTCGGCGGCAAAGACGGCCATCCGTTCCCCGTCCCGTTGCAAGTGTACGACGAGACCGTTCGCGTTCTGCGCGCGGCGCTCGACCGTGGCAAGCTCGGCCGCGACGACAAGCTCCCCGCCATCCGGCGCCTCGACCAGCAGGCCCGCGCGCTGGAGCGCCGCGCGAGCGGACCGTCGTTTGCCGATGGATCTACGGAGCCAGCCGGGGCCGGCTTGGCAAGACGTGGCTGCGCGGGGCCCCGGTGATGCTGCT
>Ga0316622_100001534_pt1 | contig 15106 bp, 11 predicted proteins | sample OWC_Aug_OW2_C1_D_FD_207646 | JGI IMG/M metagenome (GOLD analysis project Ga0316622, IMG submission 207646) | Wetland soil microbial communities from Old Woman Creek delta, Ohio, United States - OWC_Aug_OW2_C1_D5_C | ecosystem: Environmental > Terrestrial > Soil > Wetlands | place: USA: Ohio... | reverse complement strand
GGGCGGCCGCCGTTCGCAGGGCGTATGCGTTCACGCCGATCCCCGTCCCGGCGCGTCCCGCGCGGGCACGCCCGTAGCCCAGGTGTAGGGTCACCGTCCCATCCGCCTGGCCGGGTTGGACCCAGATGGGCGCTTTCACGCGCCGCGAGTTATAGGTGAGCTCGACTACGTCTTCGTTCTTGACACCCAACCGGTCCGCAGCAGCGGGGCTGATCAAGGCTGCGTTGTCCCAGGTGAGCTTGGTGAGCGGCTTGGGAAGCTCCTGCAGCCAGCCGTTGTTCGCGAAGCGCCCGTCCCAGGCGGCGGGATCGGCCCGGAAGACGAGTTCGAATTCCCCGGCGGCGGCCGCGGGCCCGGCGGCGGGGAGGGCCCCCTTCAAGGATGGGACCTTGGCAGGCAGGGCCGAGTCGGCAATCAGGCCGTCGTGCAGCGCCTTGCGCCAGAAGGCGTCGAAATCGTCCGGTGGCCGCTGTTGCCTCCAGTACTCTCGCACGATGTCGTAGCTCGATTTGGGCTCGCCGAGCAGGGCCGCAAGGATCTCGTGCGCGGTCCGGCCGTTGTACAGCGGAGCGATGAGCGGTTGCTGGATGCTGACGGTGCCGTCGTAGGCGCGGCCGTCGCTCCATCCCTCGAGGTAGTGGGCTTCCGGCACGTGCCAGTGGCAGAGTGTCGACGTCTCGTCCTCGTACAAGCTCAAGTGCGCCCGGAAGGCGACCTTGTTCATCGCGTCGGCAAAGGGGACGTCTGCCGGGGTCGTGTAGACCGGGTTTCCGCCCAGGATCAGCAACGTCTCCACCGCGCCGGCTTGCATATCCGCCACCAGCCGGCGCAGGGAGTCCGTCTGATCTGCGGGCGCGGCCTCGACGGGATCCGTGTAGAGCACGGTCTGCCCCACGTTTCCCAGGGCGCGGTTCATGGCGTGGGCGAGCAGGTGGAGCGCCGGCGTCTGCTCGTCCCCCGGCACCACCAGACCGGCGCCGCGATGCGCCGTGAGATCGGTGGCCAGGACCTCGATCCACTTCGCCTGTCGGGGAGACGGCTGCCACGGGCCGGCCTCGGCTTCGATGCCCAGCCGCGCCGCGAGGGCCCGCGCAAAGAGTTCCAGGTCGCTCTCGCGCATGACGAGCCGGTGGTCCGCCATGGCGCCGGTGAGCGAAGGCGTCGCCTCGATGGCGTACAGGCGGTTCATGCCGTTTTGCGCCCCTGACGCGCGCCGGCGCGACGCGAAGTCGCGTGCGTACCGGACCGCGCCCGGCCCGGCCGTCAGGAAGTCGCTCCCCAGCGACAGGACGATGTCGGCCTTGTCCACCCGGTAGAGGGTGTTCACCGCTTCGCCGAACGCCAGGCGGGACCCGGCGCGGACGGCGTCGCGGGTCACGGGCTCGTACTGGTGCCACTTGGCCGCCGGGAACTTCGCCAGGACGGCCTTGAGCTGCGCCGCCAGCGTGGGGGAGACAACCGTCTCCGTCAGGATGCGGAGTCCGCCGGCCTGCGGCTGCCTGCCCGATTCGATCTGTTTGCCCAGTTCCGCCGTAAAACCGTTCCAGGTGCTGGGCGTGCCCGTGCGGAGCACGACTCTGGAGCGATCCGGATCGTACAGTGTGAGGATGGAGGCCTGCGCGAAGGTGTCGGTGGAGCCGAGGCTTCCCGGGTGCAGGGGGTTGCCTTCAACCTTGGTGGGTCGGCCCTCGTGACTCTCGACCAGCAGACCCGTAGCGCAGCCGCCCAGCGTGAGGGCGGTGGCGAAGAACAGCGGCTTCCCCGGGATGACTTCCTCGGGTGCGCGCGAGTACGGCACGATCTTGTCGCTGGGCTGACTGGTGCAGGATGTCAACCCCGCCAGGGCCAACGACGCGCCCATCAGCTTGAGGAACTCGCGGCGGCCGACCGGGTCAGCCCACTCCGTGGCCCCTTCGGGGAACTCCCGATGCAGGACCTCCTGGAACTCCGGAGTATCGGCGAGTTCGTCGAGGCTTCGCCAGTACTCCGGCCCCCGCCGCTCGGACAAGCGGCGCCGGAGCTCCACCCAGTCGATTGCGTTCTGTGGAGGCATGGCGTCCTGCGTCATCGGTGGCACACCGAGCAACTCTCGAGCCGCTGGATCTTGTAGTCGGCGACCAGTTTCTTCCCGAGCGCCAGCTGGTCCTTCGGCGGCTCCCAGGTCATGCTGAAAACGTGCTCGCGCGGGCGGACGAACCGCTCCGGATTCCGGTGGCACTCCAGACACCATTCCATGTACAGCGTGTTCACGCGCCACGTCAGAGGCATTTGATCCACGCGACCATGGCAGGTGACGCAGCCGATCCCCTTCTTCACGTGGATGCTGTGGTTGAAATAGACGAAGTCCGCCACCTTGTGGACGCGAACCCATTCGATGGCCTTGCCGGTCCGGTAGCTCTCGCGCACCGGCTCCAGCATGGGGGCGTCGGTCCAGAGCTGGGCGTGGCAGTTCATGCAGGTCTTGGTCGGCGGGATGCCCGCGAACGCCGATTCCTCGACGGAGGTGTGGCAGTAGCGGCAATCGATCCCGACGTCGGCCACGTGGTGCTTGTGGCTGAACGGCACCGGCTGCTGGACGGCGACCCCGACCCCGGACACGTACGGGGAACGCACGAAGGCCCCGACGGCCCATCCCAGTCCGGCCAGGATGAAGACGGCGCCGAAGATGCTGACCTTAGCGAGTACGTTGGTGCTGCGGTGGAAGATTTGAGCCATCAGGGCGTCGCGCTGTGACGGTTAGTGATGACCCCAGGCCGCGAAGGTTCCACGAACGAGCGGGATACTATGCTACTAACTTCACAAAGACAACTCCTAAAAAGCGGCCCGCGTTGCAGAATTCGTCGGGCGGTCCATGAGGCGTGCCCGCGTCTTTGCCACAAGACGAGTCGTGCGCGAGATGACCCGGGTCCGCGTCGCCTCGTTCTTCTCTCCGGGGACGGCCATGCTTGGGCTATCCGGGCCGCGACTGGTGTGGTAGACTCCGCCGACGACGCGGGGTCGCCCGCATGACGGGCTCATGGGTGGGTGCACATGACAGTCGAGGAGGCTCGAAGGATCCCGGACGGTGCGGCGGGTCTCGGCGGCGAACCCGCCGTGACGATCGAGGGTCTCACCCATCGGTACGGAGAACGCGAGGCGCTCGCTGGGGTAACGCTTCGCATCGCTCGGGGCGAGATCTTCGGGTTGCTTGGACCCAACGGGGGCGGCAAGACCACGCTGTTCAAAATCCTTGCCACGCTGCTCGTCCCCACCGGCGGGCAGGTCACGGTCTTCGGCCACGATTTGGCCAGCGAAGCCGCGCACATCCGCCGTCATCTGGGGGTGGTGTTCCAGCATCCGAGCCTGGATCCGAAGCTCACGGCGGCGGAGAATCTGCACCACCACGGCCACCTCTATGGCATGCGCGGCCCGGAGCTTCGACGGCGCGCACACGCCCTGCTGGAGCGGTTGGGCCTCGCCGAGCGCGCCCGCGACCGCGTGGAGACGCTGTCCGGCGGTTTGCAGCGCCGCGTCGAATTGGCCAAGGCGCTGATCCACCGGCCCGAGATCCTTTTGCTCGACGAGCCGTCGACCGGGCTTGACCCCGGGGCGCGGCGAGATTTCACGCACTACCTCGGCCAGCTCCGGACCGAAGAGGGCGTCAGCGTCCTCCTGACGACCCACATCCTGGACGAGGCGGAGCGGTGCGACCGCCTGGGTATCCTTCACAGCGGCAGGCTCGTCGCCCTCGGCACGCCAGGCGAGTTGAAGACGAGAGTTGGGGGCGATGTCGTGGTGATCCACTCCCACGACGCCGACTCGCTGCGGGTGAGGATTCGGGAGCGATTCGGCTGCGATCCCCTTCTGGTGGACGGGAACCTTCGGGTGGAGATGCAGCGCGGCCATGAATTTGCCCGCGAGATCGCGAACGCCTTCGGGGACGCCGTCGAGGCGGTCACGTTCGGCAGGCCGACGCTGGAAGACGTCTTCATTCACCTGACCGGCCACCGACTGTGGGGCGAGAACGGGACATGACGCGCCAAGGAGATGCGGGGATACTGCTGCCGGTGCTGACGCTTGGCCGGCGCGAGCTCACTCGGTTCTTCCGGCAGCGGAGCCGCGTGATCGGCGCTTTCGTCCAGCCGCTGGTCTTTTGGCTGCTGGTCGGCGCCGGGTTCCGTGCGTCGTTCCGGCCACCCGGCGTTCCTGAGGGGACGAGCTACGCCGAGTACGCGTATCCCGGCATCCTCGCCATGGTGCTCTTGTTCACCGCGATCTTCTCCACCATCTCCGTCGTCGAGGACCGACGCGCAGGTTTTCTCCAGGGTGTTCTGGTGGCGCCGGTTGGGCGAGCGACAATCGTCCTCGGCCAAGCGCTGGGCTGCACCGCGTTAGCCGTGCTCCAAGGCGTCCTCTTTCTCGCCCTTGCTCCGCTCGCCGGCCTGTCGCTCTCGCTGGCGTCGGTCCTCAGCGTAACGGGGGTCATGATCGCCGCCGCGTTCGGTCTCGCCTGTCTCGGCCTCGCGATCGCCTGGAGGCTCGACTCCACCCAGGGATTCCACGCCATCATGAACCTCGTCCTTTTGCCCATGTGGGTGCTCTCCGGGGCGTTCTTCCCGGCCGCCGGGGTCCCGGGCTGGCTCGGCTGGGCGATGCAGCTGAATCCCATGACGTACAGCCTCGCCGCCATCCGCCGGTGCTTGTATAGCGCCGCGCCGGCTGCGGCGGGTCCGGTGCCGGGTTTGGCTGTCTCCGTGACGGCTACTATCGTTTTCGGGGTAGTCGCCTTCGCGGCCGCAGCGCTGGTCGCCACGCGAAAGGACGTCTGAAGGGGTCGCGGTCTCGGTATTGTCGACACGGGAACAGCAAGAGGGGTCGCACGCAGTGATGCATCGTGACTGGAGGGCAACGTGATCAGCCTGGCGACGTGGATCCTGTGGGTGCACATTCTGGCCGCCGCCGTGTGGCTGGGCGCCGCTGCGGCCGTGCTCGCGGCAGTTCTGCCGGCTGGTGAGGGAGCGCGGGTGGTGGTGGCCCGGCGCGTGCACTTCCTGACCTCCCGCGCCATGGAGGCCCTGGTTCTCACGGGTCTCGTGAACGTTCTCCTGAAGGGTCTGCAGAGCAGCTTCACACTCAGCCCTGGTTTTTTTGCCATGCTCTCCCTCAAGATGGTGCTGCTCGTTGTGATGGCGGCGCTCCAGGTCTGGATGGGTGCCGCCTGGCGCCGCGCCGGCGACGGACCGGGCGACGCAACCCGTCGGGCCCGTATCGGCCTGTCGGTTCAATGCCTCTTCGGAGCCGTGGCGGCCCTGTTGGGGCTGGGCCTGCGGGTCGCCTGACGCGCGCGCGGGCCTCCAGCCAGGCCTCGAGGAATCTGCCTGTCCCCGGGCGAGAAGGAACGCTGCCCGCGGCGCCAACGCCAGTCCGCGGAGGCGCCCGACAAGGCCTTCCGCACCAAACAGACCTCGGACCCGCATCAATCCCTTGCGAAAAGTTCGTCAATTATCTCGAGAGTTTTCTCTTGACAACGCTACAAGATCTAGGGCATATATTGGCGGCCTGCCCAACATATTGCGCCTGCAGCGACTCCGACGTTCTCGTGAGCGACTCGCCTGAACGGCAGACTAAGGGCGGGGCTCGCAAGGTATTGACGGGGACCACCGGTCGCACGTCCGGCCGGGTCCGGCGTCTCATTTTGTTCGGGATGGTTGCCTCGCGTGAGCGCTAGAGGCTTTTCCGGGGACGGGCCGGGCCGAGGCACGGCCAGTGGGTTTCGGGCCCGACACCCCAAAGCGGAGGAAGTTACCATGGCAGAACTCGCACGCCCTATGAAACAAGGCCAGTGGTCCGAGTCCGCCCTCCGGGTCTTGCGGGAGCGCTACCTGGATCGATCCAGGGCGGGCAGCGCCCCGGGATCGGCGCCCGGCGAGACGGCAGAGGACATGTGCTGGCGCGTCGCGAGGGCCATTGCGTCGGCCGAGACCAACTGGGGAAAGACACCGCAACAAATCCATGACGCGGCGAGCCGTTTCTACGACATGATGGTAGACGGGGCCTTTCTGCCAAACTCGCCCACCTTGATGAACGCCGGCAAGGACAACGGTTTGCAGTACTCGGCGTGTTTCGTGCTCCCGGTGGGCGACTCGATGGACGCCATCTTCGAGGCGGTGAAGCGGGCCGCCATCATCCACAAGAGCGGCGGCGGGACGGGATTCGCGTTTTCGCGGCTCCGGCCCAAGGACACCGAGGTGAAGTCCACCGGCGGGAAGGCGAGCGGGCCGGTGAGCTTCCTCCGCGTCTTCAACGGAGCCACCGAAGCGGTCAAGCAGGGCGGCACGCGGCGCGGCGCCAACATGGGCATCCTCAAGGTGGATCACCCCGACATCCTGGAGTTCATCCACTGCAAGCTGGACGGGGGCATCAGCAATTTCAATATCTCGGTGTCCATCACCGAGCCGTTCATGGAGGCCCTGGCGCGAAACGGCGACTACGACCTGATCCACCCGCACACCCACGAAGTCGCGGGGCGTCTGAAGGCTCGCGACGTGTTCGACCGCATCGTGAATGCCGCCTGGCAGACGGGAGACCCCGGGCTGGTTTTCATCGACCGGGTGAATCGCGGCTCGGCGAACCCCGTCCCCGACCTGGAGACGATCGAGGCCACCAATCCCTGCGGCGAGCAGCCGCTGGCGCCCAACGACGCCTGCAACCTGGGCTCCATTAATCTGGACAAGTTCGCCCGCCCGGGCGACCCGAAGGCGCCCGTTGCCTGGGACGCGCTGGAACGGACGGTTCGGTTGGGGGTTCGCTTCCTGGACGACGTGATCCAGGTGAACCCCTACCCGCTGCCCGAGATCATGGAGGAGGTCCATCGCAACCGTCGGATCGGACTGGGGGTGATGGGCTGGTCGGACCTGCTGATCCAACTGGGCATTCCGTATGACAGCCAGGCCGCGCTGGACCTGGCCGGAAAGGTCATGGAGTTCATCACGAAGATCGGCCGCGACGAGTCGGCACGGTTGGCAGAGGAGCGGGGGCCCTTCCCGAACTGGTCCGAGAGCATCTACCGGAACGGCCCACCGCTCCGGAACTCCACGGTGACCACCATCGCCCCCACCGGGACCATCAGCATCATCGCGGGCTGCTCGTCGGGGATCGAGCCGCTCTTCGCCGTGGCCTACAGCCACATCGTGGGGGACCGGCACTTGACCTTCGTGAACCCCCACTTCGAAGCGGTGGCGCGGAAACGCGGGTTCTACAGCGAGGAGTTGATGGACAAGGTCGCGGAGCACGGGACGCTCGACGGCCTCGGCGAGGTGCCGGAAGACGTCCGCCGCGTCTTTGTCACGGCACACGAGATCGCCCCCGAATGGCACGTCCGCATGCAGGCCGCTTTCCAGAAATACACGGACAACGGCGTTTCCAAGACGATCAATTTGCCGAACTCGGCCACGGTCGAGGACGTGGCGAAGGCCTACCGGCTGGCCTACGATCTCGGGTGTCTCGGGATCACGGTATTCCGGGATGGGTGCAAGTCGGCCCACGGCGGCCAAGTGCTGCACGTTGGGACCGGGAGTACGGCAAAAGAGAAAACCGAGCTCGAGGAACACGAGGGGCTGGCCCACGTGCCGACGACCGTCAAGCCGCGCCCGCGGACGCTGCGGGGTGTGACCTTCCGGGTGGATACCCCTCTCGGAACGGGTTACGTCCACGTGAACCAGAGCGCCGCGGGGGAACCGTTCGAGGTTTTTCTCAACGTGGGCAAGGCCGGGAGCGACGTGCAGGCGGACGCGGAGGCGCTCGGCCGGCTCATCTCGCTCGTCCTGCGGATGCCGTCACCGCTCAACCCGCGGGAGCGGGTCGAGGAGATAGTGAAGCAGCTCGATCGGATCGGCGGCCGCCGGGACGCGGGCATGGGGCCGGCACGCGTCCGCTCTATCCCCGACGCCGTCGCTCAGGTCCTGGCCGAATACACGGGATTGCGCGAGCCCGGCGAGGAGCACGTCCGCGAGGCGCGCGAGGGTCGCACCAAGGCCAGCGACATGTGCCCCGATTGCCAGAACTTCACGCTCGTCTTCGAGGAAGGCTGTCAGAAATGTCACGTCTGCGGCTTCAGCGAGTGCTAAGGCCGTGAGGTGCACCAGCATCGCGGCCATGTCTCCTGCGCAAATGGATAGCGGATCCTGTGGGGAACCGGGGCCAAGTTGTATGCGGCGGGCGTGTCATGCGTCGCCGGGCGGTCCCGCGTTGTCGGTACGGTGGGCGGCAGGCGCGTGGATACGGTTTCGCATGGGGACTTGGACCCCGTGCTCCCGCAAGTTGTGGCGCGAGCGGCAAGGGCCGAGCGCCGCAGACGCCGGCAAGCGGGCGATTGGGCAATTGAGCACATAGGGAAACCGCCGACCACATTCAACGTTGTCGAACCTCGAACCTTCGACCTGGAATCTCGAACGCGGAATCCTGACCCGCGAACCGGAGACTGCATGTCCATCAAGTCCGATGCGTGGATCACCCGCATGGCGCGGGAGCGTCGCATGATCGAACCGTTCGCCGAGAGCCAGGTCCGTGGCGGCGTCATCTCCTACGGTGTCTCCTCGTACGGCTACGACATCCGGGTGGCGGACGAGTTCAAGATCTTCACGAATGTGAATACCACCATCGTGGACCCGAAGCGATTCGACCAGCAGTCCTTCGTGGACTTCAAGGGCGACGTCTGCATCGTACCGCCAAACTCGTTCGCGCTGGCGCGCACCGTCGAGTACTTCAGGATTCCGCGGAACGTTCTGACCATTTGCCTCGGCAAGTCAACCTACGCCCGCTGCGGGATCATCGTCAACGTGACGCCGTTCGAGCCGGAGTGGGAGGGGACGGCCACGCTGGAGATCAGCAATACCACGCCGCTCCCTGCCAGGATCTACGCCAACGAAGGCATCGCGCAGGTCGTTTTCTTCGAGGCGGACGAGGTCTGCCAGACGTCGTATGCCGACAAGAAAGGAAAATACCAGGCGCAGCGGGACATCACGCTGCCGAAGATCTGACCTGTGGGCGGCGCCACGAGCCGCGCGCCGCGAACGTCGCGAAAGGGCGCAGCGGTCCGGAGGATCAGCGGAGCATCCAATGAAGATCGAGATTGATGCCGCGCGGGACCTGGTGAAAGTCCATCTCTTGTCGGACGTGAGCGTCGCCGATTTGCGCGAGACCGAGGGGATGCTGTTCGGTTACTCGGCCGACCGCCGGATCGTGCAGATCGAGATTCGTGGCGCCAAGAGCCGGATCAACGGCGAACTCCTCAAGCTGATCGACCCCAACTTCGCACGTTCGGCCGCCTGAAGCTGCACAACTCACCACCGCCCCGCCAAGGCGCCAGGCTGTCTTGCGCCGACCGAGTCTCCCGTCCGACACGCCGCCCGCACGGTCGTTCCAGCCGTCTCCTGCGCGCTGCTGTTCTCTCGCCAAGCACGCCACGACCGCCACGCGAAGCAACGAGTGCCCGAGCGGACGGGGTACCCGTCCGGAGGAAGGGTACCCATCGGAATGGGTACCCGCAGAAGGGCCGTATTCGGCAGTGCGTCAGATGAACGAAACCTGTTTGGTGGCGCGAGCTATCACGTAGCAGCGGTCGTTGTTGGAGGCTGGGTCGGCCGGGATGACGAAAAACCCCGGCCGGGAGGCATCGTAGCCCTGGGTCGTACCGACGAGCGTTTCTCCGTCCTGGAAGACCACGCGGATCTTGCGGCCGACGACGGGTTTGCCCGGCGGAAACTCCTGGACCTTCTTCCGCTCGCGGTTGCCCGCGAAGTCCTTTACGAAGAAAATAGCTTTGACCTCTGCGACGTGCACCTCCAACGGCTTGGCGTCTGGGACCGTATCGGCGAGCGTGAGGTGGAACATGGGTTTCGTCGGAAGGAAGTCGCCGGTCTGGCCCTTGAGAATCCGACCGTCTTGGAACCTGACCACGATCTTGTTCTGGATCATGTGGCCTGCCTTTGTGCGTGTCTTCTGTAGCCCGCACCTGCAGAAAACTCGGGCCCGCCTTGTCGCCTCGCAAATGCGAGCATGCCGAACGAGATCGCGGGGTGTCAAGCGAAAATGTGACGCGGCCGGTCAGGTTACTTGGACAACACGGGTTCTTCCTTGGTGATGATCTCCAGTACCGCCGGGCGGCCCTCATCGGCGATTCTTGCGGCGCGCTGGACGGCAGGAATGATCTCGTGGGGCTTCTCTACGCACTCCACGTAGGCGCCCAAGCCTTCCGCCACCTTCGTATAGTTGCCGGACAGGAACCGGGTGCCGTAGATCCGCGTGGCATTCGGGAGGTGCTTGTCGTAGCCCCCCAGGCAGGAGTTGTTCATGAGGACGGTCACGGTGCCGATGCGGTTGCGAACCGCGGTCTCGATGTCCATGCCACACTGCCCGAACGCCGCGTCGCCCAGGACGTGGACCACAGTCGCTTCCGGGCGAGCCACCTTGGCGCCCATAGCCAGCGGCAGGCTGTACCCGAGGTGCGTGGAGCGTCCCCAACCGATGTAGCTGTTCGGCTCGCGAGCAACCCAGAACGGCACCATCTGGTCACGGGGGTTACCGGCGTCGTGGGTCGCAATCACATGCCGGTCGGCCAGCGCCTGCTGCAGGTCCCACACCACGCGGTAGGGGTTGATCGGGAGGTCGTCAGATGTGAGCCTCGGCAACCACTCTGCCAGCCACTCGTCCTTGACCGCCTCGATCTGCTTGGCCACTCGATCATCGCCGCGGCGGCCGTCGGCGCCAAGCTGGCGCTGCGCTTCGTCGACCATCTGTCGAAGGACAAGCTTCGCATCGCCCATCAGAAGGTGCCGGGCCGCGTAGTCCTTGTTCAGGTCACGGTCGTCTACGGTCAGTTGCACAGCCACCTTGCCCTTGGGGATCGGAGCGGCAAAGGGAGAGATGGAGAGACTGGCGCCGGCCCCGAAGACCAAGTCCGCGTCGCCGAGAAATCGTGTAATGGCTCGAGGCCAGGCCATGCTAGCGCTGCCGATTGCCAGGGGGTGATCCTCCGGGAAGGCGCTCTTGCCCGAAAGAGTCGTCATGACGGGGGCCTGGAACAGCTCGGCAAGCTCCACCAGCTCCGCCGAGGCTTGGCCGTATAGGATTCCCACGCCGGCGTGAATGAGGGGACGTCTGGCGGCGACCATGGCCCGGACGGCGGCGGCCACGTCGGCGGGGTCCGCCATGGTCTTGGTGGCCGTGACCGGCGTGTAGGCGACTGCGGCCTCGTCCACGTCTGCCAGCATCAAATCCCAGGGAAGTTCCAGCGCGACCGGCCCAGGCCGCCCGGTCCTGAGGTAGGTAAAGGCTCGTCGGAAGAACTCGGGGATCCTGTCGCCCCGGTTGACCCGGGCCACCCATTTCGTGACGTGCTGGAAATTCAGGACGGCATCGAACGCAGGCTGCACGCCCGTCCGGGGTTCGGGTGTGCCGCCTGGCAGGAACAGGATGGGGGTGGAGTCGGAGTAGGCCTGCGCCAGGCCTCCGAAGGAGTTCTCGGTGCCCGGGCCGTACTGGACGGTACAGACGCCAATGCGCCGGCCGTTGGTCGCCCTGGAGTAGCCGTCGGCCATGCCCAGGACGCCCCGCTCGGTCCGCGCCATGATGGGCCGAATCCCCACCTCCGCGGCGGCGTCGATCACCTGGTTGATGGGAAAGCAGAAGAGGCACTCGACGCCTTCCTGCTTCAGGATACTGGCGACCGCTTTCGCAGCCTTCATATTGCTCCTCCGATGGTGCGGGCTACAAAGGATCGAGGGATCCACAGATTACGCAGATTACGCAGAATGTGTGGGAGAAACGCTCCCTCGCGAAATCGGCCAATCGTTCGACTGAGCTCACGACGAAGTCTGCGTACTGTGCGGATCAACACTTCTTGCCTTCAATCAGCTCCGCCAGGCGCGCATCCACGTGGGTCGTCACCTGCTCCGACAGGGTGCGAGCCTCCTGGAGCAGTGAGTCGCACTTGTGGCGCATCTCGTCGACGAAATTTCGATCGGCGATATCCTTGAGGTTGATCAGGACATTCCAGATCCCGCCGCGAATGCCCGCATACGCCGTCTGCGCGCCCACCGCGCCGTCGGTGATGGAACTGACGTTGCCGTGGCGCACGACCGTCCAGGCCGCCTGCATGCCCTGGTACGCGGCGAGGGCCGTCTGATAGGGCACGCGCACAGCGGCCTTCAACCCTTCCTGCATCTGCTGCTCGCGCGCGGCCTTCTCGGCTGCTGTGCCGGCTGGGAGGCGGCGGGCCTCCATGTACGTGTTGAAGGCATTGGTATCCTCGTCAACCGCAAGGACCAGTTCGTCCTTTACCTTCTGGGCGATCTTGGCGGCTTCGACCAGCTCCGACGCGGCCGCCGCCGATTCAACCTTGTCCTGCCACAGATTCGCCACCATCGAGGCAAGGGCGGCGCCGAGGGCGCCCGCCAGCGCCGCCACTGACCCGCCGCCCGGGGCGGGCGTGTCGCGCGAGACCTCGTCCGTGAACTCCCTGACCATCATCCGGACCAGACTCTTGGGGAACTCGTGCGGGAGGCCGAGGACCTTCTTGGCGAGATCGAAGGGGGCGATGTCGGCCAGACCCATCGAGAAGATGGCCGTCTGGAGGATGTCGGGGATGGGCACGAAGGACGATTTGCCTTGCGCCTGTAAGTAGTACCGGCCGGCCTCGCGGAGGGCCGGGTACGGAATCAGGCCGACGACTTCGCTCCCCGTGACGACGAGGCCGCGCTCCGCGGCAAGGCGTCGTGCCTCCTCTAGGACCATGTGCGGTGGGGTGACTTTGTAATTGGTCAGGTTGATGGAGATCTGCGCCCGTTTGTATTCGTCCACGTACCAGCCGATAGCCTTGCAGTGGCTGAATTTCCCGGCCCGATAGACCTTCTGCCCGACCAGAGGCTTCGTGGGGTCCACATCGTTCAGACGAAGCAGCTCCGCGACATCGTAGGCGTGCACACCGCGGCAGTGGGCGGCGGTCTCGGCGAACGTCCGGCCGACGAACTCGCAGTTCCCGCAGGGGTACGCGCCGTCCTGGTAGGTGAGAATCCTGCCTTTGGCGTAATAGGCCGAGCCGGTCGCCGCACGCGCCACCCGACCCCGCTCGCGGAGCTCGAAGGCGATGTCTGTTGCCAGCGCCTTGTCCCGCGTGTTCAGGGTCACGTTGTAGGCGATGAGGAATTCGCGGGCGCCGATCACGGTCGCTCCAGCCCTGGGGTTGATTCGGGCCGGACCGAAATCGGGCTTCCAGTCCGCATCCCGCAGCTTCTCGGCCAGACCTTCGTACTCGCCCTTCCGGATGGCCGCCAGGTTTCTGCGCTCGGGCCGGCTCGCCGCGGCTTCGTAGAGATAGACGGGGATGGCCAGTTCGCGTCCGACGCGGTCGCCTACGCGTCGCGCGATGGCCGCGCACTCCTCCATGGTTACGCCGGAGATCGGGACAAAAGGGCAGACGTCTGTGGCGCCCATCCGCGGGTGCGCGCCGTGGTGCTGCGTCATGTCGATGACCTGGGCGGCCTTGGCAATGGCCTGGAACGCGCCCTCGGCCACGGCGTGCGGGTCACCCACGAAGGTCACCACGGTGCGGTTCGTGTCCGCCCCCGGATCGACGTCCAGCAAGGTCACGCCCGCGACGGCCTCGATGGCGTCCGTGATCTGCTTAATCTTCGCCTTGTCGCGTCCCTCGGAGAAGTTGGGGACGCACTCGACCACGCGCTGGTCCATGAGCGGAAGTCCTCCTCAAGAGTAGTGCGAGACCGGGTTCCCGGAGACCCGACGGGCGGGAGCATGACGCAGGGACTCGGAGGCTGTCAAGGGAAAGCCGGCCGGACAGGGCGCGCGATTGTGAAAGACGGACTACTCGATCTTGACCAGAATGCTGTCGGGAACGCGCATGCGCAGACGAGGGGCCACCTCCAAAAGACGGGCGATATCGGCCAGATCCTTGAGGCGCTTGCTGGGCGGGCGAGCCGGATCGCCGGCCGCCCAGATCTTGCCCTGGAGGACGTCTTCGAGAGCGGCAACGGGCAGTCGAATTCCTAGCACCATGTGCGGCGCAGCGCGGTCGACATAGGCGGTGTAGCGCGGATCCGTCTGGATCTGGACGCGCAGGTCGGACCCAGCGTCCGCGACGTTGAGGCTATGCGGATGACGTTCGAGAGAAAACGCGGCAGCCAGGCGAGCCTCGGCGCGGGCCAGATCATCCACCGCAATGACCAAGTCGAGGTCGAGGCTGACCACCGGCTCGGCATAGGCATTGACGGCTTGGCCTCCGACGACACAATAGCGAATGCCTTCGGTGTCGAGCATGGCGATGAGGCGGTCCAGGAACTCGCTTCGATCCATCGTCACGGCCTTCCAGAATGCAGTAGCCAGCATACCTGTCGTTCCCTTTCGGCTAGACACGGTGGTCAGCATAGCGGAGGGGCGGGAGAGCGGCAACCGGGATCTCGGGCTTGCGGTTGCGCTAGGAAAACCGCACGGGCGCGAACCGCCGTTCCCGCTGCGATGAAGAGCGCCCACCGGAGGAAAAAGGGTAGAGGCTGTCGCGTGGCGTTTGCTTCCTGCCCGCTGCGCGCGGACCTTGACGGCGATCACGAGTCGTGAACGCGATGCGTCTCCGTGAGCCACAGCGCCGCGGTGATCAGGGCCAACGCGAGCAGCGTGCGGGCGAGGTCCTGCAGTGTCGGGAAGGGCTCGAAGATCATCCACGAGACCGCGATCGCCAGCGGCACCTTGGCGTTGTTGAAGACGGCAGCCGTGCCTTCCCGGCTCCGGCGCACCCCGACGTTCCAAAGGAAAAACCCCAGGCCGGAGGGCACCAGTCCAAGGTACAGAATGGTGGCCACCTGCGCGGCCGTGAGCGCGGATAGGGCGTCAAGCATGCCGGCGCTCAGGCCTACGGGGATTGCGGTGAGGAGTGCACTCCCGAGATACAGGGAGGCAAAGATTTCGGAATCGCGAACGGAAGCGGCGGGAGGAAGCAGGCGGCGGTACCAGACCTGCCCGGCGGCAAAGGCCAGGTTGGACACCTGCACGAGGGCGATGCCGACGAGGTCGGATGCGGCGCTGCCGCGAGAGACGAGCCACGCCGCGGCCACGCTCA
>Ga0316622_100001533_pt1 | contig 15109 bp, 7 predicted proteins | sample OWC_Aug_OW2_C1_D_FD_207646 | JGI IMG/M metagenome (GOLD analysis project Ga0316622, IMG submission 207646) | Wetland soil microbial communities from Old Woman Creek delta, Ohio, United States - OWC_Aug_OW2_C1_D5_C | ecosystem: Environmental > Terrestrial > Soil > Wetlands | place: USA: Ohio... | reverse complement strand
GTTGCCCGAGATCATCCGCTACCTGCGGCAACGGGGTGACCGCATCGTCCCGCTGCAGACGCTGTTGGATTTGCCGCGGGAGGCACTCATGCCGGCCATTCCGCTGGACGATCCGAGCGAGAGCCGGGTGGTGGCGCATGCCGGGCTGAAGGTGGTGGACAAATTGGAGGAATTCGCCTGGACGTTCCTGCTCGCAACGACGGTTGTGCTGTTCGTGCGAACAGGCCTGGTGGTGTTTCTCGCCGTGCGCCACCGGCGGCGGGAGCGACGGCAGGAGGAGGCGCCGGGGTTTCTGGGACCGGTGTCGGTCGTCATCGCCGCGTACAACGAGGCAGAGGTCGTCGCCTCCACCGTGCATTCCGTGCTGGACACCGACTACCCTGGTGCGCTCGAGCTGATCGTCGTCGACGACGGGTCGACAGACGCTACCCTGGCGATCATCGAGAATCTGGCCGCGAGGGACCCCCGTATCCGGGTGGTCTCGCAGCCCAATGCCGGCAAAGCCGCCGCTCTCACCCGGGCGCTCGACGCTACCCGGCACGAAGTCATCGTCACGCTGGACGCGGATACGCAGTTGCGGCGCGACACCATTCGGAACCTGGTGGCCCCCTTGCAGCAGGGCGAAGTCGGTGCCGTCTCCGGGCACATCCGCGTGGGCAACCCCAGCTCGTGGGTCGCGCGCTTTCAGTCGCTCGAATACATCTGCGGCTTCAACCTCGACCGGCGTGCCTACGACGCGTGGAATGCGATCACGGTGGTGCCCGGGGCTGCCAGTGCCTTTCGGAAATCAGCGATCGAGCGGGCGGGCGGCATCGTGAGCGACACGCTGGCGGAGGACACCGATCTGACGTTTCATCTGCACCGCGCGGGGTACCAGATCCGGTACGTGCGCGCGGCGGTCGCCGACACCGAAGCACCGGAGCAGGTGCGCACTCTCGTGAAGCAACGCATCCGCTGGGCCTTCGGCACGCTGCAGTGCCTGTGGAAGCATCGCGACCTGATCGGCAGTTTCCGGCATCCCGGCCTGGGTCTGTTCAGCCTTCCGAGCGTGTGGTTCGGCCACGTGTTTCTCGTCGCCTTGGTTCCGTTCGTCGATGTGATGCTCGTGATGTCGCTGTTGTGGGGGGCGGGGGTCTCCCTGGTCAGTTACGTGCTGCTCTTTTTCGCGATCGAGTGGGCGCTCGCCCTGGTCGGCTGTGCTCTCGAGGGCGAACCGCTGCGGACGTCGCTGCTGATCTTTCCGATGCGGATCCTCTACCGGCCGCTGCTGTGCTTTGCGGTCTGGGTCTCGCTGATTCGGGCGTTGCGCGGCGCGTGGTACGGCTGGGGCAAACTGGACCGGAAGGGGACCGTCAACGGCGCCGGTGCCGGAGCACGGGCAGGGCAGGGGGCAGCCTTGCCCGCCATGACCACCACGGCCTTGCTGCTGGTCGTCGCCGGCCTGCTCGTTGCCGGCTCGCACGCGGCGCACGCCCAGCCGCCGCAGCGGACCACGGAACCGGTCAACGAGGCAGCGATGAAGGTCTCGGTCCCAACCGGACGCGCCTATGCGGGCGCGTACATCGATTTCGGCGAGCACGAAGATGCCGTGACGCTCGAGGCGATCGAGCGCTTTGACCGCCTGGTTGGAAAGCAGCAGGCGATCGTGGCGTTTTCGAGCGACTGGGGCAATCAGACGTTTCCCGAACGGCAATTGCGCATCATCTGCGGCTACGGGGCGTTGCCGCTGGTCTTCTGGTCGCCCTGGGATCGCGACGATCTGGGCAAGCCGCCCGGGACGGGACGATTCAATTTGCAGACGATCTTGGGGGGCAAGTGGAATGCGTACATCGACACATGGGCGACGCAGGCCCGCGCCCTCGGCAAGCCGCTGTTCGTCTCGTGGGGACTCGAGATGAACGGATTCTGGTTTCCCTGGTCGGGTTCGTATTACGGTCGGGGTCAGCCCGTGGAGGGATGTCCCACCTGTTATGCCGGGCCCGAGACGTTCAAGCGCGCCTATCGTTACGTGGTCGACCGGGTGCGGGCTCGGGGCGCTTCGAATATCGTGTGGGTCTGGCATGCCAACAACACTTCCGATCCGGACGAACCCTGGAATGCGATGGCGCAGTACTACCCCGGGCCGCAGTATGCGGACTGGATCGCCATGAGCGCGTACGGCACGCAGTATGCCTCCGAGGGCTGGGTGGCCGTCGATGCCGCGATGGTCATGCCTTACAAGACGCTCTCCCGGGTAGACGAGACAAAGCCGGTGATGCTCGCCGAGTGGGGCGTCGGCGAGTTCCCGAAGAAGGGGAGTAGAGGCAAGTGGATAGCGGAGTTCCTCGAGCGCGTTCCGCGGGACTTCCCCCGGATCCGCGCCGGCGTCTTCTGGCATGAGCGCTGGCAGAACGGCGATCAGTCCATCAGCAACTTACGGGTCAATTCGTCACCGGAAGCGCTCGCCGCCTATCGGACAGGGATCAGCGCCCCCTTCTGGCTCTCCCGGCCGCTCTTCGAGAAATGAGCGGTGCGGGGCGCGAGGTTCAGGGCGGCGCCTTGCGGGTACGAGTCATTCGGACGCTGACGGACGAACGGAGAGCAGCGTCGCATCTGAGAGGAGGTCGTACGATGGAACGACTCAAGGGGAGGGTGGCCCTTATCACCGGCGCCGCGCGTGGACTGGGCGCCGCCATGGCGAGGCGGTTTGCGGAAGAAGGCGCGCGTGTGATCATCAACGACCTCTCGCTCGAGGTGGCTCGCACGACGGCTGGTGTCCTTGGGGGCCACGCGATCGCAGCGGACGTGTCGGATTCGAGTGCCGTTGCGGCCATGTTCGCCGATGTCGCGCGCTACACGGACCGGCTCGACATCCTGGTGAACAACGCAGGCATCAGCGGCCTCGAGGCCCGTCACGACGTCGACGACCTCATGAAGGGCATGTTGGAGCGTGCGGCGGCTGCGGCCTGCGGCGAAAGGCAACCGGCTCCGTTGACCACGACCGAGATCTCCGACGCCGACTGGCACAAGATGATGGGTGTGCACGTCGACGGCACGTTCTTCTGTTCCCGCGAGGCGCTCAAGATGATGGGGCCCCGAGGGTCGGGCTGCATCATCAATATCGGCAGCATCATGGGCACCTTCGGGCGCGGCGGCGCTCTACCCTATTGCACGGCCAAAGCCGCAATCCTTGGGTTCACTCGCGCCCTTGCCCATGAGGTGGCGGATCACAACATCCGCGTGAACGCCATTGCGCCGGGTTGGATCCACACCGACATGATCGCGGCGCTGGGGCCCATTTATCCGCTGCTCGAGGCGCAGACGCCGATGGGACGGCTCGGCGAGGCAGACGACATCGCGTGGGCGGCCGTGTATCTGGCGAGCGATGAGGCGAAGTTCATGACCGGGCAGGTGATCTCTCCCAACGGTGGATGGTACATGAGTCAATGAATGGGGTGCGCCATGGCTGCGCACGGCGCGCGACCACTGGAGGCCCGGGCCCTGAGGCGTGTTCGCGGGGTGGACGCCCCGCCCTTTATGTGGTCCACACTGGCGCATGGACAGCACACAACAGGAAGGACTGGTGCGCCTGACGCACCTCATTTATGGCCTGCACGCCTTCAGCGCGATCATGGGTGTGATCTCGTCGGCGGCGGTGGTGACGGCGTTCCTGACCGGCTGGCCCTCGATCCTCGCCGTCATCCTGAACTATGCCCGGCGCGGCGAGGTGCGCGGCACCTTTCTCGAGTCGCACTTCCGCTGGCAGATTCGCACGTTCTGGTTCGCGCTCCTCTGGGTCATGCTGGCTGTGGTCCTCTTCGTCACGATCGTCGGGATCCCGCTCGCCTGGCTCGTCGTGGTGGCGACGGGCGTCTGGGTGCTCTATCGGATCGGGCGTGGCTGGTTGGCGCTCAACGACGGCCGGCCGATCGGCGCGTAGGGGGACGTTGTTGAAAAGTTGACCAACGACGACGAGCATGCCCGAAACGGAAGGCATGCGTCGATCGTTGGGAAACGTCCACGCCGTCGGGGTGTGTTGGCGCGCCCGTCGGTCGCCACCGTGCGCAACAACGTCGCGGATGCCCCCAGCCGATCGTCAACTTGTCAGCAACGTCCCTGGTTACTGGTTCGCCTCCTCGACTGGGTCACCGGAAGCTGCGACGCACGATCTCTTGCGCGGTGTCCAGATCCATCCCCGACGGTAACCCGAGGTAGACGGACACGAAGGCGCCGTGGCGCGTCGCCCGCGCGTCGAGCGCGAAGATGTTGCCGCCCAGGTGGCGGAAGACGTGGTAGGCCAGCGCATACACCAGCCCCCCGGCATCGACGGTCGTCTCGTGCCGCAGCAGGTACAGCCCGGCACGGCGCTCCTGCAGTGTGGTGTCCCCCTGCGCGAGACTCGGCACGGCGGCGTCGGCGTCGATGTGGCGGCGCTCGCGGATCGCGGCTTCCACGCCGCGCAGGAGGTCGGGGTCTACCGGGTGCGGCGACGGGGCCAGGTGAAAGAAATCCAGCGCCAGGCCGTGCTGCATGGCGGAAAACAGATGCGCTTGCTCCAGGTTCACGCCGCGCCGCCACAGCTCGCCGCTGATGCAAGCCGCCAGCCCACGGAAGTCGCGCGCCGCCACGCCGATCATCCGCGATGCGCCGGTGCGCAGCAGGACGGCCCTGGGTGACGCCGTCTCTGGTTCCTCCGCCAGGCGCAGGAGGTGGGCGCCGAAGGTGACGGCGTAGGGCCGGTACACGCCGGCGAAGAAGTCGGGCCCGAGATCCTCGAGGATGGCCAGCTCGGCCGGTGAAAAGCCCGCGTTCCGCAGGTGTTGCTTCGGATCGGCACCCGGCCGGAAGCGCCGCAGTGTCTTCGTATACAGCTCGTCGATGCGGAACCAGCGCGCCGGTTCCTGCTCGCGGGATTCCCAGTCGGCGCGATCGACGCAGGTGAAAACAAACAAGCTGCGTGCCGCCGGCTCGTCGCCGCACAGGGCGGCGAACTGCTCAACCTGGAGCTCGTCGTTGAGGCCGACCTCGACGCGTTCCTTGAACGCCCGCCGGTTCGCCACGATAAAGCGGGCCAGCCGCAGCGTCTCCTCCGAGAACTCGCACCGCTCGCGGTAGGGCTCGTAGTAGGACGCGAGCGGAATCTCGGAGAAGCCCGAGGCCAGGCGCTCGTGCATGGGCAGCGTCGTGTCCTCGCGCCGTCGCACGTCGTCCTCGGTGAGCGGCAAGCGCTTCGTCGCCAACGCCAGCTTCACCGCGGCGAGTTCGTCCGGCCCCAGCAGTGCCGCCTCGACGCGCGGGTCCAACGCGTCGCCCGCCCCCGCGCGGTCTCGCGCCCCGACCGCCCGCCGCAGGGCGTCCCGGCCGGCCTGAACGAGCGACTCGAGCGTCTCGAGTTTCTGGCGCACGATCACCCCGCGCAGGTACGTGCGCCCCCGCATCACCCGCGCGTCCAGTGACGTCTCGAAGCGCGCGTACCCGGGAAACAGCCGCTCCAGTGCGCCGTCGAACTGCGCCAGGAACGCCAACGACCGAGCCAAAGTACCGCGTTGCTCGTAGAACAACGCGGAGAGCTCCGGCACCGGCGTCAACCAGTCGCCCGCGTCGCGAAACGTCGCCTCGAGCTCGGCCGGATCGATCGGCACCTCGTAATGCTGCGCAGCCAGGAGCAAACTCAACGCCGCGCGACTCCTGGCCACCGGTGCGGTCGAGCGGTCCGACCGGGTGTGCGCCAGCCCCGCCAGGCGGTACACGAGGGGGCTGTCGGGGCCGACCGGCCGACCCGGGGTCAGCTCGCGCGCGAGCACCGACGTGGCGAACCTGGCCACGCGCCGGCGCGCCGCCAGCAGTTGCTCGCGGACCTGATTGGCGAACTCGAAGCGCGCGGCCTCGGTGGCGTCTGCGCCGAGCCAATCGCCGAACGACACGAAGTCCTCGAATGCCAGTCGATCCTCGACGTGCTCACCCGCCGCCGCGACCCGTGCGGCCGCCGGGCGGCGCAGGTGCACGAAACAGCGCACGCGGAGCAGCAGGTAGTACGCCGCGAGGTCTCGCGAGTCCTCGAGCGCCGCGTACACCTCGTGGCTGTGGCGGAACTGCCGCCCGGCCCGCATCCAGATGCCGGCCAGGAACAGGCGCAGGGCGTCGTGCTTGATGTCGAACGCGTCCAATCGCTCCGCCTCGGCGGCGGCCCTTTCCCACCGCTCCGACCAGGCCGTGCGCAGGTGCAGGAAATGCTGGAACGGATCGTACGTGGCGCGGATGCGTTCGACGAAGCGCGCGGCGAGCCCGTCGGGGTCGTGCACCGGCCGCAGGTCGAGGAAGGCATTCAGCTGCGTGCCCGCCAATTCGGATACGTCATCGAGGGTGAAGGGGAGGGGCTCGAAGCGGAACCCATACGCGTCGCAGAACGCATCGGTGTGCAGCACCTGACGCTGCAACTCCCCGAGGAAGGCGTTGTCCTCGAGCGCGTCGTCGAACAGCACGGTGAAGTCCAGATCCGAGCGTGGTGTGACCTCGCCGCGTCCCGTCCCACCTACCGCCGCCACCGCAAACGGTTTCGTGTACCCGTGGCGCTGCTGCTCGCCCGCGGCCCAGTGGCGGACCAGCTCGGTGTAGATGGCCGCGCGCTCGCCGACGATCCGCGGGCCGTCGTCGAGCACCGGCTCGCGGATGGCCGCGTCATTCTCTGTGAGGAACTGCTCGAAGACCTGACGCGGTGACCGTTGCGCCAGCGCGTCGTGCACGCGCGCGCGAAAGGCGAGGATGTCGGGCGGGGCGGCCACAAAAGCGGGTGGTGGGAATGGAGGGGCGGTCATCGTGAGCCCCCTATGGGGCGCGGTACACCCTGGCCGCAGCCACCCATGGGTCGATCCACCGGTGGAGGAATCCTGGCGACTCGACATGCGTGCTGAAACCCGGGGCCTGCCGGCAGTGCGGAAGCAGCAGCGATGGAGGTGAAAGGAGCGACACCGTCGGCCCGCATCCCGACGCCGGCTGTCGAGCGTGTTTGGCGACTCTGTCCACGCGTCCCCTCGTCGATCATGTTCGTCGCGCGATCCCGCAGACATGAATACCAATGCTGGCAGCCTCGATGCCAGTCTGAACGCGACCGTGTCCGCGTTGACAGCGATCGGTCGGTCTGGCTACCAGGAGCACATGACCATGGTCGACGGAATGATCGGCCGGGGGGCGCGACGGGATCTCTGGATACGGGTACTTCTTGCGAGCATCAATGAGACGCACGACGATTGACCTGCATACGCGATTCCAGATCGCCCCGGTCGATCCGCGCATCTTCGGCGGCTTCCTCGAGCACATGGGCCGCGCCGTGTACGAAGGTGTCTATGACCCGGGCAGCACGCTCGCGGACGCCGACGGCTTCCGCACCGACGTGCTGGCCGCTCTGCGCCGCTTGCGCTTCGCGGTCATGCGCTACCCGGGCGGCAATTTCGTCTCCGGGTATCACTGGGAGGACGGGGTCGGTCCGCGCGAGCACAGGCCCGTGCGCATCGAGAAGGCCTGGGACAGCACGGAGCCGAACCATGTCGGCACCGACGAGTTCATGGCCCTCTGCCGGAAAATGGAGTGGCAGCCGATGCTGTCCGTCAATCTCGGTAGCGGCACGGCGGAGGAAGCGGGCAACTGGGTGGAGTACTGCAACGGCTCGAGCGAAACGACATACGGCGGGCGGCGCGCCGCCAATGGCTGTCCGGAACCCTACGGCGTGCCCCTCTGGTGCCTCGGCAACGAGATGGACGGTCCGTGGCAGATCGGCCATTGCTCCCCCGAGGAGTACGCCGCACGGGCCAGAGCGGCGGCGCGCTCGATGCGAACGGTCGACCCGTCGATCCACACCGTCGCCTGCGGCTCGTCGGGGCCGTTCATGCCCAGCTTCGCCGACTGGGATGGGCGCGTCCTCGACAACCTGGACGACCAGGCCGACTTCATCAGCCTGCACCGCTACGTGGGCAACTACACCGACAACACGCGCGACTACCTGGCCATCACCAACAGCATCGACCGCCAGATCGAAACCATCGACGCGGTCGCCCGCGCGGTGCAGGCGAAGCGCAAGTCCGACAAGCGCATCTATGTCAGTGTCGACGAGTGGAACGTCTGGTACAAGACGTTTCGCAGCGAAGGAACCAGCGCGCAGGGTGCATTTCCGGCGCACCTGATCGAGGAGGTGTACAACCTCGAGGACGCCCTCGTCGTCGCCGGCTTCCTGCACAGTTTCCTGCGCCACGCCGACTGCGTGAAGGTCGCCAACCTGGCGCAGATCGTCAACGTCATCGCGCCCGTCCTGACGCGCGGTGACGAGATGCTCATCCAGACGATCTTCTACCCGATCGAGATGCTCAGCCAACGCCGCAGCGGCGTCGCGCTGCGCCCGGTGGTCAGCGGTCCCACGTATCGCAGCGACACGTACGGCGAGGTCAGCGAGATCGACGGCAGTGCCATTCTCGACGGCAGGCGTCTGCACGTCTTCGCCACCAACCGCAATCTCGAGGAGCCGGCCGCGATTAGAGTAGCGGTCGCGGATTGCGGCATAGCCCGCGTGGTCGACGCGGAGGTGCTGGGCGGAGCGGACCCGAAGACCGAGAACACGTTCAAGCAGCCGGATGCGGTGTGCAGTGCCCCGTTCGACGGCGTCACGGTTGACCAGTCGGGCGCGCATTTCACGATGCCGCCGTTGTCGTTCGTCGCCGTGACGGTCGAGCTCGCCAAGTGAGGGGGAATGCCACCGCTCCAAGCTTGGTACATCGTCAGCTGCGCTTGCAGAGGAGTGGCAGGTTTGTCGGCGCAAGCCGGGCGCGTCGTTGCAGGTGTGCCATGAGGGGACGCACCAGCTCGATCACGGGCCGTTGATGCGGCTGCAGCGTTTGGCCGCCGAAACCGAGAATCCGAGAAGCGTCCGCGGGGGCCCCGAAGGCACGCGGCTCACTTCTCCCCAGTTGCGCGCGACGGGACCCCGGCCAGGCTCTTGGCCAGATCCTTCTTCGCTTCGATGTCCATGCCCCGGTGGATCTGGATGCGCTGCGCCTGCGGCGACCCCGCACCGTGCAGCGACTCGGTCAGGTAGCCGACGGCGTTGCGCCCGAGGGTCATGTTCTCGATCAGCCGCAGCAGCCGCGCGCGATGCTCCACGGGCACGTCCGCACGCCCCTTGAGATACTTCTTCAGCAGCGGACCGGTCACCTCGTGCTCGAAATCCTGCTCCGACGGCAGCGTGACCATGATCCCGCCGGCAAGATCCTGCGCCAGCCGTGCGATCTCGTAGGGGAAGCGCGTCACGTTGTGCTTGCACACGTTCGCGAGCATCGCGTCGTTCATGTAGGTCCCCGACGGGAGCTGTCGCGCCTCGTGCGACGAGGCGATCGCCGAGGAGTAGATGGTCTCGTTGAGATGCGTCATCTCCACGAGCTTCTCCTTGATGTGCGACACGTGCCCGACCCCGTTGTAGTCCGCGATCGTGGCGGCGGCACCGATGAGCACGTCGCCGAGGCCCGTTTTGCAGACGTAACTGGCGCGGTGATACGCGGTGAAGCGCGCGACTAGTTCCTGCGCAAATTCGTATTCTCCGTCCATGAGCACGTGGTCCCAGGGAATGAACACGTCGTCGAAGACGACCAGTGCCTCCTGCCCGCCGAAACGGGCGTTGCCTTTGTCGATGTCGCCGTCTTCCAGCGCGCGCGTGTCGCACGATTGACGCCCGTAGATGTAGGTCAACCCTCTGGCATCCGCCGGCACCATGCCCACGACCGCGTAGTCGCGATCGGCAGCGGTCAGATTCATCGTCGGCATCACGCACAGCCAGTGCGAGTTGAAGCCGCCGGTCATGTGCGCCTTGGCGCCCGTGACGTAGAGACCCTCCGTGGTCCGGCCCGTGACGTGCATGAACAGATCCGGGTCGGCCTGTTCGCTGGGGCGCTTGCTGCGGTCCCCCTTCGGATCCGTCATGCCGGCGCCCAGGATGATGTTGTTCTCCTGGGCCTGTTTCAGGAACTGGATGAAGCGGTCGTGGTAGACCGTGCCGTGCGCGCGATCGATCTCGTAGGTGATCGAGTGCAGCACGCTGAGGGTGTCCAGTCCCGCGCACCGCTGGAAGCACGTGCCGGTGAGCTGCCCCAACCGCCGCTGCATCCGGTTCTTCATGACCAAATCGTCCGGCCCTTCCACGATGTGCAGGAAGCGATTCACTCGTTTCCCGATGAAAGGCGACATCGCCGAGGCGAGTTCGGGCTCCTCGAGCGCGAGGCTGTAGGTGGCTGCGAGGGCGTTCATCGAGGGCCGAATGATCGGATGGTCGACCGGGTTCTCCACCAACTCGCCGAACAGGTAGAGATCGATCTCCCGCCCGCGCAGGCTGTCGAGATAGTCCTCTCCGGTGAGGATCGGTTGGAAGCGGGCCCAGCGCTCGGCGGCGCTTTCCTCGATGGCCCGTGCGGACCCTTTCGCTTGCGGGCGGCGCCTCCTTCGTGTCGCTGGGGTCGCTGGTTGCAGTTCCGCCGCGCCAGCAGCGGCGTTCATCAGCGTGGGCGTTGGTCTGGATCGTTGCGCGTCGCGCTCAGCAGCCATGGTTCGTTTCCTTCTCACAGAATGGGATTGCACCGCAGGCGGTGCGCCTCATACGGCCGAATTCCTACTACATCCGTGGCGAGGCTCTGTCGACAGCCACGGGGGATTGGAACCGAGGCGGTCAGCCGTTGACGGGGCAGGGTGCTATTCGCGACCGGCAACGGTAGGTTATGGGACGCAGACGCGCCAGACGGCGTCGCGACCGCATTGACCAGAGACGTGCGGTGGGTTCGCCGTGACGGGAGAGGACAATGAAGTTCGTACATGCGGCTGATGTGCACCTCGACAGCCCGCTGCATGGCTTGGAGCGATACGAGGGGGTGCCGGTTGACGAGATGCGGGGCGCGACGCGGCGCGCCCTCGGGAACCTCGTCGAGCTCTGTCGCGAGGAGCGTGCCGACTGCCTGCTGCTGGCCGGAGATCTCTACGACGGTGACTGGCGGGACTTCGGGACCGGCCTCTTCTTTGCTGCCCAGATGGCGCGTCTGCGCGAAGCGGGCGTGCGGGTCTTCGTCGTGCGGGGCAACCACGACGCGGCGAGCCGCATCACGCGCAGCCTGCGCCTGCCCGACAACGTGCACGTCTTCGCGAGCCGCCGCCCCGAGACCGTCGTTGACGAGCGAATCGGGCTGGCAGTGCATGGCCAGAGCTTCGCGAAGGCCGAGGTCACGGACGATCTGTCAGCGGCGTATCCGGCGCCGTGCACGGGCCTCCTGAACATCGGCCTCCTGCACACCAGTGCCGGTGGCCGCCCAGGGCACGCCAATTACGCCCCGTGCCGCCTCGAGAGTCTACTGGCCAGGGGCTACGACTACTGGGCGCTGGGCCACGTGCACGCGCGGGAGGTCCTCCACGAAGGTCCTTGGGTGGTCTTTCCCGGCAACCTGCAAGGCCGCCATGCACGGGAAAGCGGGCCGAAGGGGTGCACGGTCGTCGAGGTGGACGACGGGCGTATCCGGTCCGTCGAGGATCGCGCGCTGGACGTCGTGCGTTGGGCCCTCGTGGACGTGGAAGCCTCGGGATGCGGGTCGCCGACCGAGGTTCTCGAGCGCCTGGAAAGGGCGCTGCGTTTCGCGTTGACCGACGCGCAGGGGCGCGTGTGTGCAGCCCGGGTGCAGGTCAGCGGGCGCTGTGGGGCCCACGGCGCGCTCCTGGCCAACCGGGAGACCTGGATTGCCGATGCGCGCGCTCTCGCCACGGACCTGGGATCGGGCTCGCTCTGGCTCGAGAAGGTGCGCCTCGACACGGCGCCCGAAACCGACTGGGCGGAGCTCGCGAGCCGGAGCGGACCCGTGGCGGAGCTGCTGCGCGACATCGAGGCGTTGCGCGGCGACGAAATGCGCCGGCACCGGCTCGCGGCCGCGTTTGCCGACCTCGGGGCCAAACTACCGGCGGAATTGAAGGAGGGGGACGACACCTTTCGCATCGATGCGACCCAGATCGAACGCCTTCTGAGCAGCGTCGAATCGCTGCTGCTGCCGCGCCTCCTCGACACGGAGTCCGGGCGATGAAGATCGAGCGCCTCGACCTCAGCGCCTTCGGCAGCTTCACCGATACGGCACTCGACTTCTCGCAGGCCGGGAAGACCTTCCACATCGTCCTCGGGCCGAACGCGGCGGGCAAGAGCACGGCCCTGCGTGCGATCATCGACCTGCTCTTCGGCATTCCCGAACGCACCACCGATGACTTCCTGCACCCGTCGCAGAGTCTGCGCATCGGCGCGCAGATCGTCACGGCAGACGGCCACCGGCTGTCGTGCGTCCGGCGCAAAGGGCGCAAAAACACCCTGCTTGACCCGGCGGGCAAGGCCATGCCGGACTCCGCGTTGCAAGCCCTGTTGGGGGTGCTGAATCGCGAGCAGTTCGTGTCGATGTTTGGGCTCGATCACGAGCGTCTGCGTCGTGGCGGAGAAGACCTCTTGCGTGCCGGCGGGGCGCTGGGCGAGAGCCTGTTCGAGGCTGCCGGCGGCACGCGCAGCATTCGCGCAGTGCTCGAGTCGCTGCACGCTGCGGCCGATACCCTTTTTCGCCCGCGCGCGCCTACGGCCGTGCTGAACCGGCACATCGCGGCGTACGAGGAAGCGCGCAAGCGGGCGCGCGATGGGGCACTTGCGGGCGAGAAATTCCGGCAGGCGGAGGAGGATCTCGACACCCGTGCGCGCGCCATCGAGGCCGAGCGGAGGGCGCTCGTCGACCTCGAGACGCACTTGCGCCGGCTCGAGCGCATCCAGCGCAATCTCCCGCGGGCGGCCCAGCGCGAGCAGTTGCTGGAGGAGCTGGCCGGGCTCGCCGACGTCCCTGATCTGCCGCCGGAGGCGCGCGAGCAGCGCCTCGAATACACCGCAACGCAGCGGCTCTTGACGGACACCCTTCGATCCGACGAGGCGGAGATCGCGCGCATCGAGGAGGAGCTGGCTGCGCTGCAGGTGCCGCAGACGCTGCTCGGCGAGGGGCCCGCAATCCGCGAGTTGACCCAGCGCCTCGGCGCCGAGAAGAAGGCCTCCGCCGATCGTCCGAAACTGCAGTCCAAGCTCACCGCGTTGCTCCAGGAGCGAGACCGCCTGCTGTCGGACGCCCGCGCCGGGCTGGACGTCGAGCGGGCGCAGGGGCTGCGGCCCGACAAGCCGCAGGCCGCACGCATCCGTGAACTCGCCCGACGACACGGCGAGGTGGCCACGGCGCTGCGGGAGGGGGAGAAGGGCCGCGGCAAGGCCCGGTCCAGGTTGGAGGAAGCGGAAGCTCGGCTCGCGCAGACCGTGGCGCCCCCGGACACCGGGCCGCTCGCCGAGGCACTGAAGGCGGTGCGCAGCGAGGGAAACCTCCCGAAACAATACGACGAAAGCCTGGCCAGGCGAGGGGCGCTCCTCGAGCGAGCACGGATTGACGCGGCGGCACTACCCCAGTGGCGGGGTCCGCTGGAGTCCCTTGTCACCCTGGCGGTGCCGCTCGCCGGGACGGTGCAGCAGTTCGCGGGCCGCTTCAACACGGCGGAGCAGGCCGTCGCACGGGCGCGCGACCGGGTCGAGGATCTGGCCACGGTGTTGGCGAGCAAAGAGAGGGATCTCGAGCGCTTGCGCGCGGCGGGCGCAGTGCCGACGATCGGGGACCTGGATGCGGCGCGGGTGCGACGCGACGACGGCTGGAAGCTGGTCCGGCGTGCGTTTATCGATGCGCACGAGGACGTAGGCGCCGCGGCCGCCGCCTACGACCGCGGCCGACAGCTACCCGAGGCGTACGAGGCCAGCGTTGCTGCGGCCGACGATCTGGCGGACGACCTGCGCGCGGATGCGGACCGCGTGGCGCGCAACGAGAGTTTGCGCCAGGAACGGGCGGAGGCGGCAGCCCGTCTTGCGGAGGAGCAGGAGCGGCTCGCACAGGCCGCGGAAACGCTGCGCGTGGCCGACGGGGAGTGGCGCGACCTCTGGCGGCCGCTGCACATTGCCCCTCGCCCGCCGGCCGAGATGGTACAGTGGATCGACGCTCACCGACGCATTCGTGAGACGGTGGACGCGGCGCGCGACGAGCAGCAGCGGTGTGACGCCGCCCGCGAGGCCATCGAGCGCTGCCGGACCCTCGTCGTCGAGGCGCTGCGGCGCGTCGGTCGGGCGGCGCCGGACGACGCGACTGACCTCGGTGTCCTGACATCGTATACGGAAGCCGCTCTGGCAGACCTGACCGAGGCCGCCCGGCTCCGGGTCAAGCTCGAGGAGTCGGTGGTCGAGTGGCGCGAGCACGTACGCCTGGCAGAGGACAATCGGGCCACGGCACGGCAGGACTTGGAGCGATGGCAGCAGGAGTGGGCGACCGCGGTGCGGCCGCTCGGCTACGACGGCACGGCTCCGGCAACGGAGGTCGACGAGTTCCTCCGCCTACTGAACGACGGCCTGCAAAAGAATGAAGAGCTGCGCGATACCGAGCGCCGGTTGCAAGGAATCGATCGGGACTCGGGTGCCTTCGCCCGCGATGTTGCCGCGCTCGCGGCGCGCGTTGCGCCGGATCTGGCCGTGTCGCCCGCCGCCGGCGCGTTGGCTGCGATCGTTGAGCGGCACGACCGTGCGACGCGCGATCAGGCCGCGCGGACAGAGAAGGAGGGCCACCGTGCGACCCTGCGTGCGCGGGTGGCCAAGGCAGGCCGCGCCTTGGCGGACGTCGAGGCCGGGATCGGGCGACTGCTCGCGCGCGCGTCGTGTGCGACCGTCGAGCAACTGGAAGCGGTGGAGGTCGCCGCTGCGCGCAAGGCCGATGTCCGCGAACGGCTCGCCGGGCTCGAGGCGCTGTTCGTGGCCGAGGGGGCCGGACTCACCCTCGAGCAGCTGCTCGCCGAGGTGGCGGACCAGGACGGCGACCGCATCGCGGCGGCGGCCACCGATCTGCGAGCCGAAAAGGACCAGCTGGCCGCGGCACGCGACGGCTCTCTGCGAGCGTACGGGCAGCGGCAACAGGAGCTGGACGGTATGCTCGCCGACACCGGCCGCGCGGCCGCCGCTGCGCAGATGGCGGAGGAAGAACTGGCCGCCGTCCGCGACCGCGCGGAGGAGTATGTGCGGCTCCGG
>Ga0316622_100001532_pt1 | contig 15112 bp, 10 predicted proteins | sample OWC_Aug_OW2_C1_D_FD_207646 | JGI IMG/M metagenome (GOLD analysis project Ga0316622, IMG submission 207646) | Wetland soil microbial communities from Old Woman Creek delta, Ohio, United States - OWC_Aug_OW2_C1_D5_C | ecosystem: Environmental > Terrestrial > Soil > Wetlands | place: USA: Ohio... | reverse complement strand
GCGAGAAGGCCGCGGACACGGCGGAGCTGCGCCGCTGGCACGCGCAGATGGCGGAGAACTCCCGGGCGCTCGAGGCCTACTGGTACGAATCCGAGCGCGCGGGCATCGAACACAGCGAGGGATTGTCGAGCTACAAGGCGCTGTGCGACCTGGGGTGGATTGGCCCGATCCCCGCCGAGATGCGCCGCCACTATCTCGATCGGCTCGGCAGCCTGCCGTCCGGCGAGGAATCCGCGAAGGTGGGCATGGTGCTGAGGAACCTCGCGGGCATCCTCCTGCACCGCCAGAAAGGCCTCGGCTCCGGGCGGGCGGGGAGGGAGTCGGTCAAGTTCTCGTTCGTTCCGCCTGCGTGCGGTGCGCCCCCGGAATTGTTGACCGGCCGCGTCGATCTGAGATTCGTCCCACGGAAGGTCTGCAGCCGGGTGGGGGCAGCAGGGCCGTGGTCGACGAAGGGCTACCTCCGCCGGCACGATGGGCGGTTCACGCCTGCCTTTGCCGGCTGGCACCAGGCACGAACCGTCGGCGCCAGGTTCCGCGAGGGCCGCCTCACCGTGGTGCGCAGTGGTGAGGCTGCTGCGCTTCGGGCAGACTACCTCCTCGAATAGATGTCCCGAGTCGTCTACTTCGTCGCCTCCCACGTCAACCCGCCGCAGATCGCCCGGCTCGTGCGTGCCCTGCGCAGCGGGGGACCGGACTCGTGCGTCGTGATCAACCACGCCTATCGCGTCTCGCATCTCGATCGCGACCTGTTCCGTGGGCTCGACGGCGTCGAGTTCGTGGAGCCGCAACGGTCTCCGGAATGGGGCGACTTCGCCATGACGCGGGTGGTGCTCGCCGCGCTCGACTGGATCGTCGCCCGCCGCGACTTCGACTGGGTCGTCTATCTGTCCGGCCAGGATTATCCGATCCGTCCGCTCGCCGAGATCGAGCAGTTCCTCGCCACGACGGCGTCCGACGGGTTCGTCGCCGGCCGGCCGGTCGATCCGACGAGTCCGGGCGATCGGGAGTTCGTGGAACGTTACACCTTCCGGTACCATGCCCTGCCGCGCTTTCCGGCGGCGGCATATGCCCCCCGTGCGCTCCGTGTCGTGGGCGAGCGCCTGCGCACCGCGATCAGCCGCGCCCAGCCGGTGGTGAAGGTGCGGCGCTGGGGCGGCCACACCCAGGTGGGCTTCCGCTGCGCGCGCCCGCCGTTCGGTCCGACGCTGCCGCTCTACAAGGGCTCCGCCTGGTGGACCCTCTCCCGGCGCGCAGTCGCCTATCTGCAGCAGTTCGTCCGCGACCATCCGGAGGTCGTCCGCCATTACGCGCACACCTTCGCGGCGGGTGAGTCGCTCTATGCCACGATCCTCCGCAACGCCACGACGCTGCGGATCTCCGCCGACAACTACCGCTATATCCGCTGGGTCGGCGCGAACGCGCACCCGGAGATCCTGACCGTCGCCGACTTCGAGGCGATGCGGGCGTCCGGCAAGCACTTCGCGCGCAAGATCGACATGGCGCGCGACGCGCAGCTGCTCGACCTGATCGACCGCGCGATCGGGTGCGCCTGAGGTCACGTACGGGGGAAGAGGCCGTGACCTGGAACGGCCTGTGCGGAGCTTCGAGGTGCGCGCCCGCCCATGGCGGCGAGGGCGAGACCATGAGCCAGGCGGAGCGCGGACGGTGTCGTCGACGCTGTTGCCACCCGCCCAGCGGCCGAGCGCATGGCCGATGCCCGAGGCGGCTCGGTGGTGTCCCCGGCCGAGGATGCGACGCCCGCCCTTGGGGAACGGATGGGCGACGCGCCGCGTCCCGCCCCGCGTCGACGGTCTAGACAGTTCACGGCCAGATGTGCCATGAGGATCACAGGCAATCTCGCCAACAGACAGACCGGAGGTCCCATGGACTCGCCGGCCCGCTGCAAGCGTTCGGACTGCTCCCTGGGGGCGGTTCTCGCCGTCACGCCCCGCGCCATCGCCTCACCCGACTGGCAGCACCCGGTGGGACGGCGCGTGCGGCTGGGCGGTGTGGCTCGCTCGGCGTACCGTGTGCGGGTCGCCTCCCGCGAGATCGAAGCCATCGCTCGGCGCGCCGCGTCGTGTGTCACCATCATCCCAGCTTCACGCTGAACCACTGCACCACGAGGTCTCCCACCAATGATCCTGTCACTGAGCGACACCCAGGTACGTTCCGCCTTCGACCAGGCGGCGAAGCGAGCGACGAGAGCGGTCGACGTTGGCGGCGTCACCCGCACGCTGACGACACCGTTCCCGTCGCCGGAGGACTGGCGCGACGTCTGGGTCTACTTCCTCATGGTCGATCGGTTCAACCGGTCAGGGGGCACGGCCCCCGAGAGCTTGCCCTACGATAGACCCTTCGGGGGGTTCCAGGGCGGGACATTCAACGGTGTGCGGGAACGGCTGCAGTACATCAAGGACCTGGGCGCTGGTGCGATCTGGCTTTCGCCGGTGCTGAAGAACCGCCAGTCGGACAGCGGCACCTTCCACGGGTATGGCATCCAGGACTTCCTGCAACCCGATCCGCGGTTCGCCTCGGCGCCGGGTAAGGAGGAGGATGAGCTGCGTGCGCTCGTGGACGAGGCGCATGCCCTCGGCCTGTATGTCATATTCGACATCGTGCTGAATCACGCCGGCGACGTCTTTGCCTACACGGGATTCGGCTCCTCGGCGCCTGGGAGCGCATCGGTCCGGGCGATCGAGTGGCGTGACGAGAATGGCCAGCCCCGGCCCGACTTCACGGACATCGAGAACATCCCCGACGCGCAACGGAAGCCTGACGGGCTGATCTGGCCCGCTGAGCTGCAACGAAACGCCTTCTTCCGTCGCCGCGGCAAGGGTGGCGAATCAGGCGGCGACTTCGAGTCCCTCAAGGAGTTCGTGACCGACGTGCGCGAGGGGCAGCTCTTTCCCATGCGCAACGCCCTGATCCTCGCCTACCAGTACGCCATCGCCCGCTATGACATCGACGGCTTCCGCATCGACACGCTGAAGTTCATCGAGCGCGACTTCGCCCAGACCTTCGGCAACGCGATGCGGGAATATGGCCTGAGTATCGGCAAGAAGAACTTCTTCACGTACGGCGAGGTCTTCGACGGCGAGGAGAGGATTGCGGAGTTCATCGGCCGCAACACCCGTGACGCGGGGGACACCGTGGGAGTCGACGCCGCGCTGGATTTCCCGCTCTTCTTCCGGCTGCCGTCGGTCGCCAAGGGGTTCGCCCCGCCGTCCGACGTCATCGATGTGTACCGCCATCGCAAGGCGGTCCAGCGAGACGTCCTGAGCAGCCACGGCGAGGCGAGCCGGTTCTTCGTCACGTTCCTGGACAACCACGACATGAATCAGCGGTTCCGTGGCGCGGGGACCGACGGGCCCGACCAGTTCGACCCCCAGATCATCCTCGGCATTGCGGTCTTGTTCAGCCTCCAGGGCATCCCGTGTCTCTACTACGGCACCGAGCAGGCGCTGCATGGACACGGGAGCGGCGACCAGTCGGTGCGCGAGGCGCTCTGGGGAAAACCGAACGCGTTCGACACGGAACACCCGTTCTACAAGTCGATTCGAGAGCTCTCGGAGATCCGCGATCGCCAGCCGCCACTGCGGTACGGCCGACTCTACTTCCGCCCGATCTCGGGCGACGGCGTCCACTTCGGCGCCTCGACGCTGGCCCCGGGGGTGCTCGCCTTCTCGCGTATCCTCAATGACCGAGAGGTTGTTGTCGTCGCGAACGCCAACACCCAGGGCGGATTCCTTGGATTCGTCGTCATCGACGCGTTCATCAACAACGACGGCGACCAGTTTCGTGTGCTCAACGGGTCGGGTGCGACGGTTCCGGGGTTGGTGGAGACGCACTCCGGTCTGGAGATCCACGAAATCGACGGTGGTGTGACGACGGGCCCGGCGCGAATGCTCCGTGTGAACCTGCGGCCGATGGAAGTGCAGATCTTGGCGAAGTAGGGCGGAAGGACCAGCCCGGTCGCGGTGTGCGTCGCTCCCTCGGCTTCGCCAACGGTCGTGCGGGCCTGCTCGGGGCCTCGCCGTGCTGGTCGGGACATCCTGCGGGAAGCCTGGGGGACTCCCCGCGGTCGAGGCGCTCCCCATGGGGGACGGATGGGACGAAGCGCCGGCTCGAGCACAGCTGCTGGACCGACCGTCCGGGTTCGCGCTACGGCCGGCCGTCCTCGTTCGGGTCGTACTCGACGCGCTGGACGCGGCTCGCCGTCCCGAAGCCGCCGCTGCCCGAGAACACCACGCGGCCGAGCCCCTTGTAGAACCAGCCGGTGCGCGTCTGGTCGGGGCCGAAGTAGAACGGGATGAAGGCCTTGCCGGTCACGTAGGCGTTACGGGAGGTGGGCTCGCCGAGAATGCGCTGCACCTCCTCGGGCGACATCCCGGCCTTCACCTGCGCGAGCTTCGAGCCGCTCGGCACCGCGCTCACCGCCGCCGGCCGCTCGGCCTCGGCCTCGGGGCCGCGCCGGGCGCAGCCGCCCGCCGCGAAGGTGCACCCCAGGATCGCCACCGCCGCCACGCTTCGCTTCGTCACCATCCACCTCCTCTGCCCGCCACGGTGCGGCGGCACGACCCTTCTAGCCGATGCCCGCCCGGGCGTCGAACGTGGCGCCCGGGACCGGACGCCGGGTCCGCCGGCGCGCTCGGGCCGCCGCCGTCCCCATCGACGGCCCGCTCGGACCACGCTGCGGCGACGCAGGCCAGGGGCCGCCCGGCCGCGGGTCGGCCGCCCGCGTTGCGGTCGACGCACCCCCGGCGCTATGGGGCGCCGTGGCTGCCTCGCTCGCCCCGCACCTCGTGCTCGTCCTGCCCGTGCTGCTCCTCGCCGGCTGCCAGCCGCGGCGCCTGGACGACCGCACCACCGCGCCGCTCCTGCCGGCCTCTGCGCTCGAGGTGGTGGCCGACCTGCCGCACCCGCCGGGCAACATCGCGGTGTCGGACGCCGGCCGCGTGTTCTTCACCTACCACCCCGACGGCGATCCGCCCGTCGACGTCGTCGAGCTGGTGGACGGCACGGTGGTGCCGTACCCGCCCCGCGGTGGCGTCGAGTTCGACACGGTGCTGTCGCTCCGCGTCGACCGCCAGAACCGGCTCTGGACGCTCGACTACGCCCGCTACGGCATCGGCCAGACGCGGCTGACCGCCTTCGACCTCGCCACCGACCAGGTCGTGCAGTCGTACGATTTCCCGTCCGACGTGGCCGGCTTCCCCTCGATGCTGAACGACTTCGGGGTGTCGCCCGACGGCCGTCACATCTACATCGCCGAGGCCAGCCCGGTGTGGAACACGCCGGCCATCGTCGTCTACGACGTGGAGGCGCGGACCAGCCGCCGCCTGCTCCACCGCCACCCGGCCTTGATGCCCATGGACTTCGTGCTGCAGGCGCCCGGTCGTGACATGTGGGTGTACGGGCTCGTCCCGCTCCGCATCGGCGTCGACTCGATCGCCCTCGACCGGCGCGGCGAGTGGCTGTACTTCGGACCGCTCACCGGCGACCGGCTCTCCCGCATCGCCACGCGCGACCTGCTGGATGCGTCGCTCTCGCCCGATGCGCTCGCCACGCGGGTGGAGGACTGGGCGCCGAAGCCGATCTCCGACGGCATCACCACCGACGACGCCGGGCGCATCTATCTCTCCGACCCCGAGCACTCCGCCATCCTGGTGATCGGCCCCGACCGTACGCTCGCCACGCTGGTGAAGGACGATCGGCTGCGCTGGCCCGACGGCTTCTCGTTCGGTCCCGGCGGCTGGCTCTACGTCACCTGCAGCTCGCTCCACCACGTGTTGTTCGTCTCGGCGGGCCACCGCGATCAGCACGCGCCGTACCAGATCTTCCGCCTGCAGCCCGGCGCCGCGGCGGCGCCGGGGCAATGAGGACGCGCATGCCCACCGGCGAAGACCACCTGGCCCTCGTCCGGCGCTTCTGGGACGACCTGTACGCGCACCGCTTCGACCGCCTGGCCGCCTCCTTCACGGACGACGCGGTGTACGACGACGTGCCGCTCCCGGCGGCGCTGGTCACACGGGGCCGGCCGCGATCGAGCGCAAGCTCCGGATCGGCTTCGAGCGCGTCCCCTCCCACGTCCACCACCTGCACCGCATGGTGGCCGACGGCGACACGGTGGTCACGGAGCACAGCGAAGACTGGTGCTTCGCGCCCGACCACGTGGTGTCGCTGCCGTTCGTGTCCATCCAGGTGCTGCGCGACGGGCGCATCGCGCTGTGGCGCGACTACGCGAACATGGACACCGTCATCAGTGTCGATCGCCCAGTCGGGCGCGAAGCGCCGTCGCACGATCGGACAGGCGGCCCATCGTCTTCTCGATCCGCACCAGGACGGCACCCGCGGAGACGAGCTTCATGCCGACGACCAGCCCCACGGCGCGCATGCCGGAGAGCGGCCAGCCCACCCAGACCGAGAGTCCGAACAGGATCGACACCCCGGCGTCGACCACGACCCAGGCCCAGCCGTCCTCGGGCATGAGGCGCAGCCCCAGGAAGACCTGCGCGATGCCTTGAGCGACGAGATAGATCGCGACCAGCAGGGTCACGGTGGACAGGGTCGAGACGGGATTGCACACCATGATGAGGCCGCACAGGCTCGCGACGCCACCGACGATCAGGCCGGTCCGACCCTTGCCGACCGCATGCGCCTGGTACCCGAAGACGGTGAGCGCGACACCGGCGAGCAGGAGGACGACTCCCACGACGAGGATGCCAGCGGCTCCGCCGATCGTCGGAGCCAGCATCGCCAGCAGGCCGAGTCCGACGAGTGTCAGCCCGAGAGCCCGCACGCCCTTGCCGAGCGTGCCGAGGAGCTGCGTGACGATGCCCGTGACGTCTGCCATGGCCGGTGTCTCCTTCAGTCGAATACCGGATACGCGACGCCGACCTGGTGCTCCGGGGGGCGTGCCTGGGCAGCGGGCATGCCTTCCCGCAGGAAGGCCAGGATGGCGGCGTGGGTCTCGGCCGGCCGCTCGAGCTGGGGGACGTGGCCGCAGTCGAGCTCCAGGTGGCGCGCGGAGGGCAGGGTGTCGGCGACGTGCCGGGCGAAGGCGATGGGGACCAGCCGATCCTGGCGCCCCCACACGAACAGCGACGGGACGGCGAGGCCGCCGAGCCGCGTCCAGAAGCCGCGGGTGCCGTGGGGCTCCTCCAGATAGATCTGCCGTGCCGCCGCGTAGAACGCGACGCGGCCACGCGCCGTGACGTAGGCGCGCAGGAACTCGTCCACGCCGGCCTGCACCCAGCCGCTCGAGGCGCCGGGGATCGTCCGCTGCACGATCGCCTCGATCGCCCGGCGCGGCGCCAGCTGCACCAGGCCCAGCTCGGGGCGGAGCAGGCGCACGACCGGCGCCCACGGGCGCTCGCGCCGCCACGCCAGCGACGGCGAGACCAGCACCAGGCGCGCCGTGCGCTCCGGGTGGCGCAGGCCGAGCTCGAGCGCGATGCGCCCGCCCATGCTGTTGCCGATGACGTACGCCCGCTCGATGCCGAGCGCGTCCAGCAGATCGAGCACCGCGCGCGCGAAGAACGGCGGGTGGTACGGCGCGAGCAGCGGTTTGGCGGAGTCCCCGAAGCCGGGCAGGTCGAGCGAGATGGCGCGGAAGTCCTGGGCGATCGCGGCCACGGTGGGGAGGAACGAGACCTTGGTGGCGCCGAGCCCGTGGATCAGGATGACCGGGTCGCCGCGACCCGCGGCGAGGATCGAGAGCGTGCCCGAGGCGGTGTCGACGCGTTCGAAGCGCAGGCGCTCCGGCCCGGTCGTGCCGCTCGTGGCGGCGAGGAACGAGACGCCGAGATGGAGGTTGCGGCGCACGGTCAGGCGGCCGGCACGGTACGCATCCATCCCGCCGCGGAGGTCGGCGGCGATGCGCTCCCAGGTGGCGCGATCCGCCGTCAGCGTGGCGTCGGCGGCGACTCGCGGGCGCGCGCGTTCGAGCGCCGCGCCGCGGGGCCCGAGCACCGCGTCCCACGAGTCCTCGTCCGAGACGACCAGGCGGATCCGCGCCGTCGGCTCGGCGCCGTCCAGCACGCTCGCATCGTAGCGGTCCAGCAGCCGCTCGAGGCAGGCGGACGCGGCGTCGGGCGGCGCCGAGCGGTGGGCCTGCCCCTGGGGCCGGGGCGCGGCGGTCATGCAGCGCTGCTAGGCGCTGCGGTGGCCGGCGTCAAACGAGCCGGCGGTCGAGCCGCCGCTCACGGATCGGGACTGGTCGGCAGCGCCGTCTCGCCCATCAGGTAGGCGTCGACCCCGCGCGCCGCCTCGCGGCCCTCCCAGATCGCCCACACGACGAGCGACTGTCCGCGTCGCGAGTCGCCGCAGGTGAAGACGCCCGGCACGGTGGTCTGGTAGTCCGGCCCGGCCACCAGGTTCCCGCGTGGGTCGAGCTGGCAGCCGAGCTGCCCGACCACCGTGTCGGCCTCGCAGCCGAGGAAGCCCATCGCGAGCAGCACGAGGTCGCAGTCGAGCTCGAACTCCGAGCCCGGCACCTCCTGCATCACCGGCCGGCCGTTGTCGGTGGCCCACTGGAGCCGCACGCCGTGCAGCGTCTTCACGCGGCCGTGCTCGTCGCCACTGAAGCGCTTGGTGTTGATCGACCAGTCGCGCACCACGCCCTCCTCGTGCGAGGTGGACGTGCGCAGGATCATCGGCCAGCTCGGCCAGCTGAGCTGCGGCCGGTCCTTCGGCGGCTGCGGTAGCAGCTCGAACTGGTGCACCGATGCCGCGCCCTGGCGGTTCGACGTGCCCAGGCAGTCCGAGCCGGTGTCGCCGCCGCCCAGGATGACCACGCGCTTGCCCGCCGCGGTCAGCTGGCCCGCCACGGGGTCGCCGGCGTTCGCCTTGTTCTGCTGCGGCAGGAAGTCCATCGCGAAGTGGATGCCGTCGAGCTCGCGCCCGGGCACCGGCAGGTCGCGGGGCCGGGTCGCTCCCGTTGCCAGCACGATGGCGTCGAACTGGCGCCGCAGCTCGTCGCCGGGGATCTCCACGCCGACGTGCGCGTTCGTGACGAAGGTCACGCCCTCGGCGCTCATCTGCTCCGTGCGCCTGTCGATCAGCCACTTCTCCATCTTGAAGTCGGGGATGCCGTAGCGCAGCAGCCCGCCGATGCGGTCGGCGCGCTCGTAGACGGTGACCTGGTGCCCCGCGCGCGCGAGCTGCTGCGCGCAGGCCAGCCCCGCCGGCCCCGACCCGATCACCGCCACCCGCTTGCCGGTGCGCTGCTCGGGCACCTGCGGCGCGACGAAGCCGGCGCCCCACGCGTGGTCGATGATGTGCTTCTCGATGTTCTTGATGGTGACCGGCGAGTCGTTGATGGCGAGGACGCAGGCCTCCTCGCACGGGGCCGGGCACACGCGGCCGGTGAACTCGGGGAAGTTGTTGGTCGCGTGCAGGCGGTCGATCGCCTCCTTCCACCGGCCCCGGTACACGAGGTCGTTCCAGTCGGGGATGAGGTTCCCGAGCGGGCAGCCCTTGTGACAGAACGGGATGCCGCAATCCATGCAGCGTGCACCCTGCGCGCGCAGCACGGGCTCGGCCGTCTCCCGCTCGAACTCCTTCCAGTGCTTCAGGCGCTCGGCGACGGGCTCCTTCTGCACGCCCTCGCGCTCGTACTCGAGAAAGCCGGTGATCTTGCCCATGGTCTGGCGTCCGTTCTGGTCAGATGGCGGCGAGCCGCGCCGCCTCGGGATCGAGGTGCTGCCGCGCCAGCACCGCCTTGTAGTCGGTCGGCATGACCTTCACGAGCTTCGCGCTCGCCGCCGCCCAGCCGTCGAGCAGCCGCTGGCCGACGGCCGAGCCCGTGTAGGCGACGTGCCGCTCGACGAGCGTGCGTACCGTCGCCACGTCCGCGGGCTCCAGCGCCTCGAGCGCCACCATCCCCGTGTTGCAGCGGGTGGCGAAGGTGCCGTCCTCGTCCAGCACGTAGGCGACGCCGCCGGACATGCCGGCGGCGAAGTTGCGGCCGGTCCGGCCCAGCACGACCACGCGGCCGCCGGTCATGTACTCGCAGCCGTGGTCGCCGACGCCCTCGACCACCGCGCTGGCCCCGCTGTTGCGCACGCAGAAGCGCTCGCCCGCCAGCCCGCGCAGGAACACCTCGCCGCCGGTGGCGCCGTACAGCGACACGTTGCCGACGATGATGTTCTCCTCGGCGACGAAGGAGGCGTTCTTCGGCGGGTAGATGACGACGCGCCCGCCCGAGAGCCCCTTGCCGAAGTAGTCGTTGGCGTCGCCCTCCACCTCGACCGCGATGCCGGGCGCCAGCCACCCGCAGAAGCTCTGGCCCGCGGACCCCGTGAACGTGATCCGGATGGTCTCCGGCGGCAGCCCCCGCTCGCCGTGCAGCCGCGACACCTCGGAGGAGAGGATGGTGCACACGGTGCGGTTCACGTTGCGGATCGGCAGGGCGATCGCCACCGGCTCGCGGCGCTCGAGTGCGGGCTTCGCCAGCTCCAGCAGCTGGGTGTCGAGCGCCTTCTCGAGCCCGTGGTCCTGGGACGTGACGCAGCGGATGGCGACGTCCGGCGGCACGTCGGGGCGGTGCAGGATGGCGGAGAGGTCCACGCCCTTCGCCTTCCAGTGCGCGGACACGTCGCGCACGTCGAGCATGTCCACGCGGCCCACCATCTCGTCGACGGTGCGGAAGCCGAGCTGGGCCATGATCTCGCGCAGCTCCTCGGCGACGAACGCCATCAGGTTCGCGACGTGCTCGGGCGTGCCGGCGAACTTCGCGCGCAGCCGCGGGTCCTGGGTGGCGATCCCCACCGGGCAGGTGTTCAGGTGGCAGACGCGCATCATGATGCAGCCCGACGCCACCAGCGCCGCCGACGCGAACCCGAACTCCTCGGCGCCGAGCAGCGCCGCCACCGCGACGTCGCGCCCGGTCTTGAGCTGGCCGTCGGTCTCCACGCGGATGCGCCCGCGGAGATCGTTCGCCACCAGGATCTGCTGGGTCTCGGCGAGCCCGAGCTCCCAGGGGATGCCGGCGTGCTTGATCGAGGTGAGTGGCGACGCCCCCGTGCCGCCCGAGTCGCCGGAGATGAGCACCACGTCGGCCTTCGCCTTCGACACGCCGGCCGCCACCGTCCCCACGCCGACCTCGGCCACCAGCTTCACGCTGACGCGCGCCCGGCGGTTGGCGTTCTTGAGGTCGTGGATCAGCTGCGCGAGGTCCTCGATCGAGTAGATGTCGTGGTGGGGTGGCGGCGAGATCAGCCCCACGCCGGGTGTCGAGTAGCGGATCTTCGCGATGTACTGGTCCACCTTGTGGCCGGGCAGCTGCCCGCCCTCGCCGGGCTTCGCGCCCTGCGCCATCTTGATCTGCAGCTCGTCGGCGTTGACGAGGTAGAAGCTGGTCACGCCGAAGCGCCCGGACGCCACCTGCTTGATCGCGCTGCGGCGCGAGTCGCCGTTGGCGTCGGGCACGTAGCGCACGGGGTCTTCCCCGCCCTCGCCGGTGTTCGACTTGCCGCCGATGCGGTTCATGGCGATCGCGAGGGTCTCGTGCGCCTCGCGGCTGATGGAGCCGAGCGACATCGCCCCCGTCTTGAAGCGCTTGACGATCTCCGCAGCCGGCTCGACCTCGTCGAGGGGCACGGGCCTCCCGGGCCGGAACGTGAGGAGCCCGCGGATCGTGCACAGCCGGCGGCTCTCGTCGTTGCAGAGCGCCGCGTACTCCTTGAAGGTGGCGTAGCTGCCCGAGCGGACCGCGTGCTGGAGCTTGGCGATCGTGTTCGGGTTGTACATGTGGTGCTCGCCGCGGCGGCGCCACTGGTACTGGCCGCCGACGTCGAGGTCGCCGTCGACCGCGGGCGACACCTTGTAGGCGTAGTCGTGCCGGCGCTGCGCCTCCTCGGCGATCACGTCCAGCCCGATGCCCTCGATGCGCGAGGCGGTGCCCGTGAAGTACCGGTCGATGACGGCCCGTGACAGGCCGATCGCCTCGAAGATCTGCGCGCCACGGTAGCTCTGCAGCGTCGAGATGCCCATCTTCGAGGCGACCTTGAGCAGACCCTTGTCGATCGCCTTGCGGTAGTTCTCGAGTGCCACCTCCGGCTCCACGCCCTGGAGCACGTCCTCGGCGATCATGTCGCGGAGCGTCTCGAACGCGAGGTAGGGGTTCACCGCGCCGGCGCCGTAGCCGATGAGCAGGCAGTAGTGCTGGATCTCGCGCGGCTCGCCCGACTCGACGACCAGGCCGCAGCGCATCCGCTTGCCCTCGCGGATGAGGTGGTGGTGCACGGCGGCGGTGGCGAGCAGGCTCGGGATCGGGACCTTGCGCTCGTTCGTGCCGCGATCGGACAGCACGAGGACCGTGTAGCCCTGGTCGACGGCCGCCGCCGCCCGCTCGCACAGCTCGTCGAGCGCGGCCTCCAGACCCTCGCCCCCCATGCCCGCGTGGAACAGGGTCGGCAGCGTCATCGTGCGCAGCCGGCCCTCGTCGAGCCGCTTGACCTGCGCGAGCTGCTCGTTGGTGAGGATCGGGCTGTCGACCTCGAGGTGCGCGCACTGCTCCGGGGTCTCCTCGAAGAGGTTGCCCTCGCCGCCGATCGTCGTCTTCACCGACATGACCAGCTCTTCGCGGATCGGGTCGATCGGCGGGTTGGTCACCTGGGCGAACAGCTGCTTGAAGTAGTTGAAGAGCAGCTGCGGGCGGTCCGAGAGCACCGCGAGCGGCGTGTCGGTGCCCATCGAGCCGACGGCCTCCTGGCCGTTCAGCGCCATGGGCGTCATCAGCAACCGCAGGTCCTCGATCGTGTAGCCGAACGCCTGCTGGCGGGCGAGGAGCGTGTCGGGCACGTACGCCGGCGGCACGTCCTCCGCCGCAGGCAGGTCGGCGAGGCGCTGCAGATGCAGGTCGAGCCAGGCGCGGTAGGGCTTCCGCGCCGCCATCGCCTCCTTGATCTCGTCGTCGCCGACGATGCGGCCCTGGTCGGTGTCGACGAGGAACATGCGGCCGGGCTGCAGGCGGTCCTTGTGCTCGACGTTGTCGGGCGCGATCGGCAGGACGCCGACCTCGGAGGCCATCACCACGAAGCCGTCCTTGGTGACGACGTAGCGCGACGGCCGCAGCCCGTTGCGGTCGAGGACCGCGCCGATCACGCGGCCGTCGGTGAAGGCGATCGACGCCGGGCCGTCCCACGGCTCCTGCAGGCAGGCATGGTAGCGATAGAAGGCCCGCTTCGACTCGCTCATCGACTCGTGCTTCTGCCATGCCTCCGGGATCATCATCATGACGGCGTGGGGCAGCGAGCGGCCGGTGTGCACGAGCAGCTCGAGCGCGTTGTCGAAGTTGCCCGAATCGGACGTGCTCGGGTCCTCGATCGGGAAGAGCGTCTCGACGTCGTCGAAGCGGTCGGTGGCGAACATCGCCTGCCGCGCGTGCATCCAGTTCACGTTGCCGCGCAGCGTGTTGATCTCGCCGTTGTGCGCGATGAAGCGGTAGGGGTGCGCGCGGTCCCACGACGGGAACGTGTTGGTCGAGAAGCGCTGGTGCACGAGCGCCAGCGCCGACACGAGCTGGGGGTCCTGCAGGTCGTGGTAGAAGGCCGGGATCTGCTCGGGCAGCAGCAGGCCCTTGTAGACGATGGTGCGCGAGGACAGGCTCGGCACGTAGAAGCGCTCGGTGTCCGGCATGCCGGACTCGCGCACGAGACGCTCGACGCGCTTGCGGATCGCGTAGAGCCGGCCTTCGAAGGCGTCCTGGTCGGCCGGCTGCTTGCCGCGGCCGACGAAGACCTGGCGCACGAGCGGCATCACGCCCCGCGCCACCGGGCCGGGCGCGTTCTCGTCCACGGGCACGCGCCGCCAGCCGAGGAGCTGCTGGCCCTCCTCGCGGACGGCTTTCTCGATGATCCGCTGGCACTCGTTGCGCTGGTTCACCTCGGCCGGCAGGAAAACCATGCCCACCGCATAGTGCCCGGGGTGGGGCAGCTCGACGCGCAGGGTCTTCGCCTCGCGGCGCATGAAGGCGTCGGGCATCTGCACGAGGATGCCGGCGCCGTCGCCGGTGAGGGGGTCGCAGCCGCAGGCGCCGCGGTGGGTGAGGTTGCGCAGCACCTCCAGGCCCTTCTCGACGATGCCGTGCGACCGCTCCCCCTTCACGCTGACCACGAAGCCGACGCCGCAGGCGTCTCGCTCCAGCCGGGGGTCCAGCAGATAGCGGGTGTCTCGTCGGTTCATCTGTCGATGCCTCTTCCTGGTCAGGCCCTGCGGGCGTGCGTGCCGTCACGGCGGCTGCGATGCGGGGCGGGGCGGGGCTCGGCGTCGCCGACGGCCAGGGTCGTGCGCTCGGCGAGGGTCGAGAGCACCACCGTGGTCTCGGTGCGGATGACGCCGCTCAGGGCCCGGATGCGACTGATGAGCCGCTCGAGCGACGTCGTGTTCGCGGTCTTCACCTTGAGCAGCAGGGTGTACTCGCCGGTGACGTGGTGGCACTCGAGGACGTCGTCCAGGGCCAGGAGCTGCTGCTCGAACTGGGTGACAACATCCGAGGTGCTGGTGATCACGCCGATGAACGCCGTCACGTCGAGTCCCAGCGCCCGTGGCTCGAGCACCGCGTGGTAGCCCGTGACGACGCCCGCCGCCTCGAGCTTCTTGACCCGCTCGAGCACGGCCGGGGCGCTGAGCCCCACCTGCGCCCCGATCCTCGCATAGGCCGTGCGGCAATCCTCCTGCAGGAGCGCGAGGATGTGCCGGTCGATGTGGTCGAGTTCCGCATCCGTTCGAGCGCTTAATTTCATTCTGCCCCCCGGGCGAGAAGGCCCATGTTTATTAGGGCATCCCGTCTTGAGTCAATAGTCTGTTAGGGTGTGGGCAGCTCATGACGAACATATGGGCGGCTGGGAAGGCATGGCGGTTCGCGCCGGGCGGTGCTCCCGGCGACGGCGACGACCCGCCGTCCTGGGCGTGGGGAGGGGCGTTCGCGGCGGCGGCTACGTCTTCGTGCCGGGGCTGGAGGCGCTGCGTGCGCTCGCCTCCCCGGACGCGGTGGAGGCAGCGCGGTCGCCGCTCGCGAGCGCTCGACTCACGCGCGACCGATGATGCCGCGCTGCTCCAGGGAGCCGATGATCTGCCGCGCGCTCTGCTCGACGGACAGGGCCGT
>Ga0316622_100001531_pt1 | contig 15118 bp, 10 predicted proteins | sample OWC_Aug_OW2_C1_D_FD_207646 | JGI IMG/M metagenome (GOLD analysis project Ga0316622, IMG submission 207646) | Wetland soil microbial communities from Old Woman Creek delta, Ohio, United States - OWC_Aug_OW2_C1_D5_C | ecosystem: Environmental > Terrestrial > Soil > Wetlands | place: USA: Ohio... | reverse complement strand
ACTGAAAGCGATCCAGGGGGTGCTGCGCGGGCTGCTGGGCAAGGGGGTGGTGGATGCCCTGCTGGTGCCCATGGCTCTCCCGGGCGGGAGCGTGGCCCCGATGCTGGTCAGTGACCCGGCGGCGATTGACCGGGCCGACCCGCTGGCGCCGGTGCTGCCGATCAACGCTGCCCGGGCCGCCTCGAACCTGACCCTGACCGGTCACCGGGAGAAGCTGGGAGTGGTGCTGCGCTCGTGCGAGATCCGGGCGTTGGTCGAGCTGATCAAGTTCCAGCAGGCCAAGCTGGAGGATGTCCTGATCGTCGGCGTGGACTGCCTGGGTGCCTACAAGGTGGTAGACTGGCAGAAGGCCAAGGCCGACCTGGCACCCGCCCTGGCCGGAGCGACGACGGGTGAGGTCAAGCCGTTGAACGGCTTGCAGTTCCGGGCAGCATGCCAGATCTGCGAGCAGCCGCTGCCACAGGGTGAGCACGTGGCGCTGACCATCGGGCTGGTCGGCGTCGAGGCGGGCAAGCTGTACCTGAAGGCCCGCGACGACCTGGCCCAGGCGCTAGACCTGACGGCGGGCGACGTCCCGGCGGGGCGGGCCAGGGCCGTCGACACGCTCGTGACGGCCCGGACCCAGGCCCGCGATGCGGCGATCGCCGAGTTCCGCGGGCGGGTCCACTCCATGGACGGGCTGCTGGCCGAGTTCTCCACCTGTGTCCGCTGCCACAACTGCATGGTCAACTGCCCGATCTGCTACTGCAAGGAGTGCATCTTCCGCACGGCGACCTTTGACCACGACTCGCAGCTCTACTACCAGTGGGCCGAGCGCAAGGGGACGGTGCGGATGCTGCCCGACACGCTGCTGTTCCACCTGACGCGGCTGAACCACATGGTGTCGAGCTGTGTGGGCTGTGGGGTGTGCAGCGACGCCTGCCCGAGCGACATTCCGGTGGCGACGGTGTTTCGGGCGGTGGGGCAGAAGGTGCAGGCGCTGTTCGACTATCATCCCGGCCGGAGCCTGGACGAAGCGGCGCCGGTGCAGGAGTTCCGTGAGGATGAATTGACCGCATTGGGGGAGAGGCCCCATTAGTGAGCGGAAACCACAAAGGAGACGAAGGATAGGCCGACGCGGGGCTTGGGTCTCGCGCTGAGGGCAAGGAGATTCTTCGCTACGCTCAGAACGACAAATGACAGATGAGCGCTCATCCCCAGAAGGGGATCAGCGCCAATGACTGGAGGTTCTAATGGCCGAACTCGAAATGATTCCGATCTATATCATGGGCAAGCGGTACATCGTGCCCAACACGCTGACGATCATGGGTGCCCTGGAGTATGCCGGCTACACCCTGATCCGGGGCGTGGGCTGCCGGGCCGCCTTCTGCGGCGCCTGCTCGACCGTCTACCGCCAGGAGGGCGATCCCAAGCTGTATATCGGCCTGGCGTGCGGGACGCTCGTCCAGCCGGGGATGTACCTGACCCAGATCCCCTTCTACCCCGCCGATCGGGCGCAGTACCGCCTGGAAGAGCTGCCGGCGACCTTTGCCACGCTGGTCCGGCTCTATCCCCAGGTGCTGAAATGCCTGGGGTGCGGCACCTGCACCAAAAGCTGCCCGCAGGAGCTAAAAGTAAAGGATTATATGGCCGCTGCCATGCGCGGCGACATCGCCCGCGTGGCCGACCTGTCGTTTGACTGCATCATGTGCGGCATGTGCGTGTCCAGGTGTCCGGCCGAAGAGGCGCAGCCAAATATCGCCATCCTGTGCCGGCGGCTGTACGGCCGTTACCTGGCGCCCAAGGCCCAGCACCTTGCCCAGCGCGTCACCGAGATCGACGCCGGCAAGCACGACGAGGCCCTGGCCAAAATGAAAGCAATGCCCGACGCCGAGCTGCGCCAGGCTTACAACACCCGCGACATCGAGCCGGAATAGAGGAGAAAAGACCATGAAACCTGAAGGATACACCCCTTCCATGCGCGAGTCGCTCGACCGGGTCGTGGCTTCCCGGCCGGCCCGCCTGCACGAGACCTGGCCGATGATGAGCCCGGCCGACAAGCAGGAGATCCTGCGCAAATGGCACCCCGACTTTATCCCGGAAGGGATGCGCGAGCTGAGGGTGGGGCCGAACAAGGGCACACGCACGCCCAACGAGCTGGCCAACCTGCTGGAAGGGCACAGCCGGCTGCGCGGCGTTGAGCTCGATCTGGAGCAGGTTGACTATGAGACCGACGTGCTGATCATTGGTGGCGGCGGGGCGGGGTCGGCGGCGGCGCTGCTGGCCTGCCAGCACGGCGCCAAGGTGCTGATGGTCACCAAGCTGCGCCACGGCGACGCCAACACCATGATGGCCCAGGGCGGCATCCAGGCCGCCGACAAGGAGAACGACTCGCCGGCCCAGCACTACCTGGACGTTGTCGGCGGTGGCCATTTCAGCAACGATCCCGGCCTGGCCGAAGCGCTGGTGCGCGACGCGCCCGGCGTCATCCAGTGGCTGGAAGGCCTGGGCTGCATGTTCGACAAGCAGTCCGACGGCACGCTGATCACCATCCACGGCGGGGGAACGAGCCGCAAACGGATGCACTCGGCGCGCGACTATTCGGGGGCCGAGATCATGCGCACCCTGCGCGACGAGGTTCGCTCCTACCCTGACCAGATCACCGTCATCGAGTTCGCTCCGGCGGTCGAGCTGCTGCTCGACGACAAGGGCCAGGCGGCCGGCGCCGTGCTCTTTAACCTGGAGACCGGCGAGCACCTGGTGGTCCGCGCCCGGCAGACGATCATGGCCACCGGGGGCAGCGGGCGGCTGCACTATATGGGTTTTGCCTGCACCAACCACTATGGCGCCACCGGCGACGGACTGGTGATGGCCTATCGGATCGGCGCGCCGCTGGCCTTTATCGACACCATGCAGTACCACCCCACCGGCGCCGCCTATCCCGAGCAGATCGTCGGCCTGCTGGTGACCGAGAAGGTGCGCGGCCTGGGCGCCCAAGTGTGCAACATCCACGGCGATCAGTTCGTCTTTCCGCGCGAGACCCGCGACGTCGAGGCGGCAGCCTTTATCCGCGAGTGCAAGGAGCGGGGCAACGGCATCAGGACCCCATCCGGATTCGAGGGGGTGTGGCTCGACTCGCCGATGATCGACATCCTGCACGGCCCGGGCACTGTCGAAAAAGAGCTGCCGGCCATGGTCCGCCAGTTCCGGCGCTTTGGCGTCGACATTGTGCACGACCCGATGCTGGTCTACCCCACGCTCCACTACCAGAACGGCGGCGTTGCCATCAAGCCTGACTGCAACACGAGCATCCCTGGCTTTCTCGTCGCCGGCGAGGCATCGGGGGGCGTCCACGGCCGCAACCGGCTGATGGGCAACTCGCTGCTGGACGTGTGCGTCTTTGGCCGGCGGGCCGGAACGACTGCGGGGCAGCAGTTTGGCGCCGTCGAGCTCGGCAAGCTGACCCTGGCCCATGTCGGCGCCTGGGAGAAGCAGTTGGCCGCAGCCGGGATCGAGACGGCAGTTGAGTCTCCGCTAGTGCTGCCGGATTATGCGCGGCACGGGCGCTGAGGGAATGCTGTGGTTAAGACATCCGAAGTCTTCCGAGACTTCGGATGTCTTCTGAGTTGGTGACATGAGTCCAGCGATGCGGAGCCTGCCGCCGGGGCAGCAAGAAGCGCACATCCGCCGTGAAACGCAAGGACGCGGCGGCAAGACTGTGACTGTGGTGTATAACCTGCATCTGCCGCCGGACGGCCTCAAGGCCCTGGGTAAACAGCTGCGGCACGTGTGCGGCACGGGCGGCACGGTGAAGGATGGAGTCATCGAGATCCAGGGAGACCACCGCGAGAAGGTGGCCGAAACCCTCCAACTGGCGGGCTATCGCACCAAATTCACGGGAGGGTAGACCTCCGGGGCGGACAGCACTACAGACCCGCCGGACACGACCCTGAAGGGCCGGTCCGGCGGGCGTTTTTTTGTCGTCCTATTGACCTGCGGGGCAATTGGTGGTATAATGCCAGTGACTGAACACGATGCCGATTGCATCCGTCTGTTTAGCGAAGAAGGACAGATAAAGGAGCGAGCGATGAAGACGAACGCGAAATACCTGATTTTGTGTGCCGGCATGCTGGTCCTTGCCGGCCTGGTGCTGCTGGTCCAGGCGGTGGGCGCCACGCCGGGCGACGCTCCGGTCGAGCCTGAGGGTGTGGCTAATCCGGTGTTCAGCTACCAGGGGATGTTGACCGACCAGCTCGGCAGCCCCATCAGCGGGACGGTGACGATGACGTTCGCCCTGTACGACGGCCCGGCCTCGGGCACGCCGCTGTGGGGACCCGAGGTGCAGACCGTGACGGTCAGCAGTGGCCTTTTTCACGTGGTGTTGGGCAGCGCGGTGCCGATCACCGCCAGAGAAGACGTGGCGGACAGCCTGTACCTGGGCATCACGGTCAACGGCGAGGAGTTAGTGCCCCGCGAGCGGGTGACCAGTGTCCCGTTGGCCACGGATGCCTGGCGATTGTCGGGCGCAGGCAACCGGATCATGGCCGAGGGGGGGGCGAATCCGGACCAAGCCCACGTGCGCCTCTATTCGAAGAACGGCGTCTATGTCTTTATCGATACGGATGACAATGCTACGGATCAAGTGTTTGAGGTACGCCACAACGCGGACACCATGTCTGCCACCCCAGTATTCACGGTAACTGAAAGCGGCCGCATTGAGGCCGGAGGCGTCCTCGACATGAACGGCCATACGATCGAGAGCTGCGGGGCCCTGACCGAAGCCAACCTGCAGACGCCCGCAGAGCGCGCCGCGGGCCAAATCGATCGGTTTGAGGAAGGAGACGTGCTGTGCTGGGGCATCGATCAACTGGAAAAATGCTCCACCGCCAATGACCGGCTGGTCCAGGCCGTGGCCAGCAAGAGCGGCAAGCCAATTATCATCGGCGCCGAGGTGATCAAGGTGCTTGGTCCCGTGAAGCGCGGCGACATTCTCGTTGCCTCTGCGGTGCCGGGCTATGCGATGGTCAACAACAACCCGATGTCAGGCAGTGTTATCGCCCAGGCGCTGGAGGATTTCGACGGCGAGCGAGGACTCATCGCCGCGATGATCCGCAAGTTCTAAGACGGTGGATATCTGCTGGTGGTGGGGTGGACGGCGTTGGGGCAGCCGGACCCGCCAATCCGGTGCCCAAGATAAGGAATGAGCCTATGAAACGCACTGGGCAGACCTGTCTGCTCGGCGCACTGCTGATTGTCAGCATGGCGTTCGTCTTGGTGCTGGGATACTATGGCACAGGCCCTGTGGCTGCTCAAGAGGCAGTTCCAACAGGTCAGGGGAAGCAACCAACGCTCACAGCCGTTCAGGCGGCATGTGCCACGACGGAGCCGGCTCCTTTGCTGCCGCTGGATGAAGAAGCCGCTGCCCGTGACGCTGCACAGAAGGCGCTCGATGCCTATAACTCGAAACAGCTCGACTCGATTCCTCTAGAGATCATGAGCATCTGGGGGCAGGATGACTGGGCGGTTGTGGAATGCATCCGCGATCTGAGCGACCAGCCTGTTTCTGGGACAGAGGGCACGGTTCTGCTGGCAAGCCGATCGGCCGGTCGGTGGACAGCGGCGTTACCGGGCGACAGCAACTACTCTTCCTGGCTGGATCAGATACCAGATCGCTTTATGTCTCCTACGACGAAAGAAGAGCTGCGCCAACTGAACCTGGTCGCTCCCGATCTGATCGAGCCCTCGATCGGCATCTATCGTCTGCCCTATCCTGATGGGGCGAGCGTGCATATCACCCAGGATTCCGATCAACATGCGGGGCCAATCGACATGTGGTCGGCCAACAACTCGGTGGTTGCGGCCATGAGTGGCCAGGTTATCGGCTTCACGGATGTTTATTCGAACTGCTGCTGCGACTCCGCCTGCAACGACTGTACCAATTGGATCAGGCTCAGGCACTCTAGCGGGGAAGTCAGCCGATACCTGCACATTGCGCAGGGCAGCGTCACAGTTGCAGTTGGGCAGGAGGTGGAAGCCGGGACGGTCATTGCCATTCAGAGCGACATAGGTCACTCGTGCGGCGGAGGCCGGGACCCGAAGAAATGTGATGGCACACCTGCCGACACAGACCCCTGCGGCATACACGTTCACTTTGAAGTGAGGTCGTCCACAAACGCGTACCTCAAGCCTCGGATCTGCGATGGGCAGGGTGGTTGGTTCTACCCGGATTATGGCGAGACCTATGTCGCGACGAGCTGTCCGGGAAACTGCTGCTGTTCCAGCCGGCAAGGTGTATGGGGGGCCAGCCAGCCGGATTGGGGGTTCGCTGCCGGCGGACCAGCCATCCAATCAATCTGCACAGGGGATCGCAGCGTTGCTGAGGCTCATGCCGATCAGTTGGAGCAGGCTAGCGCCATACAGCCTCAGGCGGTATCAGAGGGTGAGCCCGGCGAGCGCAGCCTGGGCGACCACCCGGGATCGGCCCTACAGGCGGTGATCCAGAGTATTGAAACACTCCACCGTGAGCCGGTGGAGCCACGGCGCATGCCGCCGACTTCGGAGACCTATCGCGTCGCCAAGAGTGTTTTTGGCGCCGGCGGCGGCGAAAAGAGGTCGGCCGGCTTGATCATGAACGGCACGCAGGGGCAGTCAACCGACCTGAGCCGCCGCGAGAGCAGCAGCTATGTGCTGGTGCCGGGTTATTGGGCCCGGTGGTATCCGGTGCCGAAGGTCGAGGTCTATCTGCCGGTCGTCCTCAAAAGCTACTAGAACCGAGCGTATGCGCCATGACAAGTCCTCTGGCCGTGCCGGGCGGCCACAGGGCCTGATCTCAGGCCAGCTCACCGAGTTCGTTCCGCAGTTCTTCGCAGTCTCAGCCATCCCTCAGGCAGGCAGCCGCTCCCGCAGCCAGGAGCGCAGTGGCTCCTGTACGTCGATCTCATCCCAGGGGAATGCGTCTTCGTATACGGCATTGACCAACCCGTTGAGCGTCGGCGCCCGGCGGTCCGGCGGCATCTGCGCCAGTAGGTTCAGGGGATAGTTATACTCGGGTGGCAGCAGCCGCACCCGCTCCCAGCCCAGCGACTTGGCCACCAGCGTGCTGAGGATGGCCTGGTGCAGGAAGACACGGTGGAGCTCGTCGCGGCAGGGGCCAGCCTGGAACGCTTCGTCGGTGACCATCGCCTGGAAATGCTCCCACCAGGCCCGACCCAGGCCCTTGGCCGGATTGAAGGCAAAGCAGTGGGTGTTAAGGTAGGGCCGCAGCAAATGCGAATCGGCGAACGACTCGACCGTGTGGGGCGTGTCATCGATTCCCACCGCCTGGTACACCCCCTGCCAAAACTGATCCAAGGGCTCGCCGGCCGGCGAGCCGACGTTGCGATGGTGGACGGGCCGGAACGCCGCATCGAATGACGGGCCAAGGTCAAAAAGAAGCGGCGGATTGACGATCAGGCAGTCGAGGCTCAGCCAGACCAGGGACCGGGTCTCCGGTCCGGCCATCTCCTCGGCCCTGGCGCAGGCGTACACCTTGTCGGCAAAGGGATAGCCTCGGAATTCTTCGTCGACGACCAGGGGAAAGCGGCGAACCCCGTCCATGCCGGGCAGGGCGTGCGGCACGCGGTCCGGATCGAGTCCAAAGGCCCACACCGGGCAGCCGCGCAGTGGCCCGCCAAAGGTGCGCAGGCTGTCGATCACAACCCGCGCCAGCCGTTCTCCTTGGGCAGATCTGAACATGATCAGAAAGCATGTCTGCCCGGTATGGGGGGTCATCTGTCCCTTCATCGCCTGTGCTCGCCCTCGATCTCCGCCGGATCCGAAAATCGGCGGACTCGCCTACCTCGACCTCGGCCTGCCGTCCCCGAACCGACCGGAAACACCACTACAGAAACGCTGCCCACGGCGAGGGTGTTCAGCAGGGCACGAATCTCGGAAGGCGTCACGCGCCACGCCGAGCGGCCAGGGGGCTTGCTTTTTGTCTGGGCGTAGGGTATAATCCGACCGGAGAGAGCACAGGAGGATATTCATGCCCAAGCGAGTAGTCCACCCACCGCGGGGGACGCAACTGACCTGCAAGAACTGGCTGATCGAAGCCCCATACCGGATGATCCAGCACAACCTCGACCCGGCGGTGGCCGGCGATCCCGATCACCTGATCGTCTATGGCGGCCGGGGCCGGGCGGCCCGCAATTGGGCCTGCTTCGACGCCATTCTCGATAGCCTGCGCCGTCTTGAGCCCGACGAGACGCTCCTGATCCAGAGCGGCAAGCCGGTCGGTGTGTTCCAGACCTACGAGGACGCGCCGCGGGTGATTATCGCCAACAGCAACATCGTCCCCCACTGGGCCACCCAGGAGAACTTTGACCGCTGGGAGGCCGCCGGCCTGATCATGTACGGCCAGATGACCGCCGGAAGCTGGATCTATATCGGCACCCAGGGCATCCTCCAGGGCACCTATGAGACCCTCGCCGCTGCGGCGCGCCAGCATTTTGGCCCTACCGCCAGCCTGAGGGGCAAGTTTGTCCTCACTGCCGGTCTGGGCGAGATGGGCGGCGCCCAGCCGCTGGCCATCAAGATGAATGAAGGGGTGGCCCTGGTGGTCGAGATCGACCCGTGGCGTGCCCAACGCCGCCTCGACACGCGCTACCTCGACGTGGTGGTCGGCGACCTGGAAGAGGCCATGACCCTGGTTGAAGAGGCGGTCAGGAAGCAGGAACCGAAGAGCGTAGGCCTGCTGGGCAACGCCGCCGACCTGCTGCCCGAGCTGGTGGTGCGCGGCATCACCCCTGACCTGGTCACCGACCAGACCTGCGCCCACGACCCGCTGATGTATGTCCCCAACGGCATGCCCCTGGAACAGGCCGTCGAACTGCGCCGCCTGGACCCCAAGGGCTACCAGGAGCGCTCCAAGCAGGCCATGGCCGCCCACTGCCGGGCCATGGTCGAGATGCAAAAACGGGGCGCGATCGTGTTTGACTATGGCAACAACCTGCGCCAGCAGGCGTTCAACGCCGGCTATCGCGAGGCCAAGGTTGGCGGCGATCCCGACGGCGAGTGGGTCTATCCCGGCTTTGTGCCGGCCTACATCCGGCCCCTCTTCTGCGAGGGGCAGGGGCCGTTCCGCTGGGTGGCCCTGTCAGGCGATCCCCAGGACATCTACGAGACCGACCAGATCATCTGCGACCTCTTTCCCGAAAAGGAGCACCTGGTGCGCTGGATCAAGATGGCCCAACAGCAGGTTGCCTTCCAGGGGCTGCCCAGCCGCATCTGTTGGCTGGGTTACGGCGAGCGCGACCGGGCTGGCCTGGCGTTCAACGACGCCGTGGCCAGTGGCCGGATCAGCGCCCCAATTGTCATCGGCCGCGACCACCTGGACTGTGGCTCTGTGGCCAGCCCCAACCGTGAGACGGAGGGGATGCGCGACGGCTCTGACGCCATCGCTGATTGGCCGCTGCTCAACTTTGCCCTGAACGCCGTCGGCGGGGCGACGTGGGTCAGCTTTCACCACGGGGGTGGGGTGGGCATCGGCTACAGCCTGCACGCCGGGCAGGTGATCGTCGCTGACGGGACGCCTGCCGCGGCCCGCCGCCTCAAGCGGGTGCTGACCTACGATCCGGGCATGGGCGTGGTGCGGCACGTCGACGCCGGGTACCCGGAGGCGATCGCGTTTGCCCGAGAGCACGGGGTGGCGATCCCGATGATGTCTGGATTGTAAACCTCCTTGACAAGCCTGCTGAACTCTGGTACGATAAAGTCCCACCAGACCCTAAGGGTTTCGTCCCCTTACGGGGATCTGCGTGAAAACCCTTAGGGTCTAGGTAGGGTCTAGAAACGGAACCGAACCGATGAACGGACGGGATGCAATTGTGCTGCTGCGCGAGCGCCGCGAGCGCCGCCAGCGAGCGAAAGGGGGCGGGGGCACCATCGCCGTGCGGCTGACCGGCGGTCTGGCGTTGACGCTCCTAATGGGTGTCGCCCTGTGTATACTGGCAATGATAGGCACGGCTGCCGGCCTGTACGCCTACTACGCCAAGGACCTACCCGACCCGAACGAGATCGTCACCCGCCAGGAGACGTTCGAGACGACCAAGATCTACGACCGCACCGGCACGGTGCTGCTCATGGAGGTGATCGACCCCCGCCGTGGCGACCGGACGCTGTTGCCCCTGGAGCAGATCCCTGAGGACATGCGCAACGCGACCATCGCCCTCGAGGACAAGACCTTCTACCAGAACATCGGCGTCGACCCGCTGGGCATCCTCCGCGCTTTTATCCAGAACATCCAGGGCGGACAGATCCAGGGCGGCAGCTCGATCACTGTGCAGCTAGTTAAGAACATCATCATCCCGGAGGAAGAGCGCGCTGTCAAGTCGTATGGACGCAAGATCAAAGAGGCCATCCTGGCCATCGAGGTGTCTCGCACTTACTCCAAAGACCAGATCCTGGAGTGGTATCTGAACACCAACTTTTACGGTAACTGGGCCTACGGCGTCGAGGCGGCTGCCCAGGTTTACTTTGGCAAGCACGCCCAGGAGTTGGACCTGGCCGAGTGCGCCATGCTCGCCCCCATCGTCCAGTACCCGGCCATGAACCCGATCGACAACCCTGACGAGGCCAAGGAGCGGCAAGGGATGGCGCTGGACCGCATGGTCGTTGAAGGATATATCACCAAGGTCGAGGCAGAAGCCGCCAAGGTCGAGCCGCTGCGCATCCACACCTCGCTGCTCAAGCGCTACGACATCATCGCCCCCCACTTTGCGATGTATGTCCGCAAGCAGCTCGAAGACAAATATGGCACAGAGCTTCTGTACAAAGGCGGCCTGAAAGTCTACACTACCCTGGATATGGACATACAGCGGATCGCCGAGGAGGAGGCCAAGGCCCAGGTGGCAAAGCTCCAGGAGGAAAAGCGGGGCGTGTCCAACGCTGCCGTCACCGTCATCCGCACCAAAACCGGCGAGATCCTGGCCATGGTCGGCAGCATTGACTACTGGAATGAGGAGATGGACGGCAACGTCAACGTGGCCGTGGCTCCCCGCCAGCCCGGCTCGGCCTTCAAGCCGTTCAGTTATGTCACTGCCTTTCACCAGGGTCACACTGCAGCCGAGATGGTGCTGGATGTTCATATTTGCTTTGACGACTATCCGAATCCACCCTATTGCCCCGAGGACTATGACCGCAAATACCATGGCCCGCAGCGGTTTCGCACCGCTCTGGCCCGGTCCTACAACATCCCTGCCGTCAAGGTGCTTGACATGGTAGGCGTGGGCAACGTCGTCCGCACCGCCCACGCCATGGGGATCAACACCCTGAACCAGGACCTCGACTATTACGGTTTGAGTCTGACGCTGGGCGGCGGCGAGGTCTGGCTGTTGGATATGGCCTACGCCTATGGTGTCTTTGCCAACGGCGGGGCGATGATGGGCCAGCCGGCTAAGAACCCCCGCCAGGGTTTCCGCGAGCTGGACCCGGTGTCGATCCTGCGGGTCGAGGACGCCAACGGCCAAGTCTTGGAGCAGTACACCCAGCCCGAGTCGCGCCCCGTGGTCCTGGCCGACGGACGGGAGCTGTCGGCTCAGGAAGCATACCTGATGACCAGCATCCTGTCGGACAACAACGCCCGGGCGGCGGCCTTTGGCACCAACAGCGCGCTGCGCCTCACGCGGCCGGCTGCGGCCAAGACCGGCACGACTACCGACTGGAAGGACGCCTGGATCATCGGCTACACGCCAGACATTGTGACCGGGGTGTGGGTCGGCAACAACGACAACACGCCGATGGACCACATCGCCGGGGCGATGGGCGGCGGCCCCATCTGGCACAACATCATGGAGCGGATCTACAGCGAGGGCCTGGTCCAACGGCTGCTGGGCGGCGAGCCAGCCCAGAACTTTACCCAGCCAGCCGGACTCAAATCGGTCGAGGTGTGTGCCGTATCTGGCCTGCTGGCCACCGAGCACTGCCCCAACCGGATCAAGGAGCTGTTCATCGAGGGCACCGAGCCGACCGAGTACTGCACCGTCCACCGCGTGGAACGGGTTAACCGCGAGACGGGCCGGCTGGCGACCGCTTGCACGCCGCCCGAGCTGGTCGAGGAGCGGGTGTACGAGATCTATCCCCCCGAGGCGGCCGACTGGGTGCGCGAGCAGGGCATCCCCCAGCCACCAACCAAGCTGGACGAGATCTATGGCTGCGGCCCGGCTGGCGGCGAGGTGGTCATGACCAACCCAACGCTGGGCGGCTATGTCGGCGGGGTGGTGCAGATCCGAGGCAACGCCCGGGCAGGCGATTTTGCCTTCTACCGGCTCGAGTTCGGCCCGGGGCTCAACCCTTCGGCCTGGAGCCAGATCGGCGGCGACCACTATAACCAGGTGGATAACGATGTGCTCGAATTCTGGGACGTGCGCGGGCTGCAGGACGGGATCTATACCCTGCAGTTGACCGTCGTGGAGAACAGCCAGAATTTTCGGCGGTCCACGATCTATGTCACCGTCGACAACCAGCCGCCGGCGGCTGCCGTCGGCTACCCCTGGCCCAACAGAGTCTTGCAGCCTGAGGTCGATGAGTGGGCGAACCTGTCCGCCGACGTGAGCGACAACATGCGCATCGACCAGGTCGAGTTCTACCTGGACGACGAGCTGCTGGGCTACAGCGTCGTCGAGCCGTACAGCTTCAAGTGGGTGCTCACGATGGAGGACCTCAAGATCGACCGCAACATGCAGCCGATCTACGAAACGCGACCGATCACCAACCCCGATGGCTCGATCAGCATGGAACAGGTCATGGTCACCTGGGTCGAGGTCAGCCCTGACGGCAAGACGGTCACCCAGACCTGGGAGAGCGGCAAAATGGTCATCCAGAGTACCGCCGGCTACACCGAGTCGCACCTGGTGCACGTCGTGGCCTTTGACGCGGCGGGCAACAAGACTGAGAGCGAAAAGGTGCGCTTCTACGTCATCCACAAACCCAAGCCGGAGGAAGAACAACCTTCAGGGGCGATCTGGTGGTTCGACTCAGGCTGGGCTAGGCTCCTGGATCGCATGGACGGCTGGCCGGCCGCGGCCGCCATCCTGTCCCCATCGCCGCCGCCCCGCCCGGTAGGGCGGGCGCCTGGGAGTTCGTGGACAACGTAGGGGCCTATGCTCCTCATCGCTGAACTGATGGCTGCCCTGGCGGCCTTCCTGTGGCTGGCCATTCTGCTGTTGCCATGGCAGCCCTGGCGCAACAACGAGGTGTTATCGCTTCTCGCAACCGCCGAGGCCGACGACCTGAGCGATACGACCGTGGTCATCCCTGCGCGGGATGAGGCTCGGGTCATCGGTCAGACACTGACCGCCCTGGCTGGCCAAGGGCCAGGACTACGGGTTCTGCTGGTCGACGACGGCTCGACCGACGGCACGGCCGAGGCGGTGCAGGCGGTATCTGGACTGAACTTGAACGTGATCCCGGGCCAGCCGCTGCCTGAGGGCTGGTCGGGCAAGGTGTGGGCCCTCGAACAGGGCGCACGCCAGGTTCAAACGCCGCTCACCCTCATGATCGACGCCGATGTCGCCCTCGGCCCCGGGGTGATCGCCGCTCTCAAGGCACAGATGCGCCACGGCGGCTACCAGCTCGTGTCGGTAATGGCGTCCCTGTCGATGAGCAGCTTTTGGGAAAAGCTGCTTAACCCGTCCTTCATCTACTTTTTCAAGATGCTCTACCCGTTCCGTCTGGCCAAGACAAACAATCCCCATTTTTACTCCGCGGCCGGCGGCTGCATCATGCTCGAGACTCGGGTTTTTCCGGCCATCGGCGGCTTGGCTTCGATCCGGGGCGAGCTGATCGACGATTGCGCCCTGGCCCGCCAGGTCAAGCGAGCCCACTTCCGCACCTGGATCGGCCAGTCGCGGGCGGTGCGCAGCCTGCGGACCTACCAGGGCCTGGGTGACATCTGGAACATGGTGGCCCGCTCGGCCTTTACGCAACTGCGCTATTCCCTCCTGATCATCCTGCTGACCACTTTTTTCATTGTCACCCTCTTCCTCGTCCCCGTTGCGAGCTGGGCCGTGCCGGCCCGGCAGGTACAGGCACTGGGCCTGCTGGCCTGGGCGATGATGACGGCCAGCTACCTGCCCACCCTGCATTTCTACGGTCTAGGTGTTTTGTGGGCTCTATCGCTGCCGCTCATCGGCGTTCTGTACGCGGGCATGACCTGGAGCTCGGCCCTGCGCTATTGGCGCGGCGAGCGCAGCCGCTGGAAAGGCCGCGTCTACCGGTAAACCAATGGGCCAGGAAGCTGACAACAGGTGCTATTACGTGGCCCGCACGGCGGAGCTGCTCGCTGAGTTCGACCAGGACGCAGCACGGTGGCGGCCCATCCTGGCCAAACAGAGTGGGCGCAAGGCAGCCGAGGCTGTCCTGCGAGCCGGCCGCGCTGAATTCGAGGCGCTCATCCCCCACATCCCATATATCGGGGGCGAGGACAGCTACACCGGTTCGCTGGTCGAGTCGGTCCGCTGCCTGGCGCTGTACCGGGCGATGCAGCAGCAAGGCCGCGCCGCTGAGGAGACGGGCAAGGTGCTGTACGACGCGGTCCTAGGCCGGCTGGGTGAGCCCCAGGCGCTGCCCGCCCAACCACTGACGCTCGAGCAGTTGATGGGCCGGCGCCGCCGGCGGGCCGAATGGTCCCAGGAGCGGCGCTACCCCGCCGGCTATGTCTACTACTTTGTTGCCGGCGAAGGGCAGGAGTTTGATTACGGTTACGATTTTATCGAGTGCGCCGCACAGAAGTTCTACCGAGCGCAGGGGGCAGAGCAGTTTCTGCCTTTCTTCTGTTTCCTTGACCATGCTTACAGCCGGGTGTACCGGCAAGGATTAACCCGGACGACCACACTCGCAGAGAGGGGCGCGCGGTGTGACCACCGCTTCAAGGCTGGACGACAGACGGAGGTAGGCTGGCCGCCGTCCTATGTCGCTGCGGTGCGGAGCGGTGCGGATTGACGCAGATCTCAGGAGGTTGTACGATGACCGTCGGTTTCTTTCTGGACAAAGATCATGAACCCTCCGCCGACGAGCTGCTTGTGGCGCTGGGGGCGAGTGGGCCGCTGTGGGAGCGGCTGGTGCGGTTCATCGCCGACACCTATCAGATGTCCGGCGAATGGAG
>Ga0316622_100001530_pt1 | contig 15126 bp, 13 predicted proteins | sample OWC_Aug_OW2_C1_D_FD_207646 | JGI IMG/M metagenome (GOLD analysis project Ga0316622, IMG submission 207646) | Wetland soil microbial communities from Old Woman Creek delta, Ohio, United States - OWC_Aug_OW2_C1_D5_C | ecosystem: Environmental > Terrestrial > Soil > Wetlands | place: USA: Ohio... | reverse complement strand
ACCAACTGGGGCGAGCTCGTCACAGACTTTCAGTGGTCCTGCGGTGAGCTGTGGCGGCGGGAGCGCACCACGCCGTGCTCGAAGGCGTAGCGGGTGATGCCGTCTTCCCCGCGGACGCCGAGCTTGCTCTGGAGCCGGCTGCGGTACGTGTAGACGGTCTTGACGCTGACCGAGAGGTCCCGGGCGATCTCGGCCGGACTCTCGCCGAGGGCCACGCAGCGCAGGACCTGGTATTCGCGGCGCGAGAGCCCACGGCGTCCTACCACCGGGGCCTTCTTTTCCATGCGCGCGACCTCGCCCGCCAGGTCCGGCGTGAGGTAGCAATTCCCGTCGAGGAGGGCGCGGGCCGCGCCATTCAGCTCGGCTGCGTTGCCGAGCTTGTCGACGCACCCTGCCGCACCCAGGCGCAGGAGGTAGGTGACATCGGCGGGGCTGGGACGCCGGCACAGGGCGAGGACCGGCGTGCGCGGCTGGAGCCCGCGGATGGCGGCGACCGAGTCCAAGCCGTTGCCCCCCTGGAAGGGGTCGATGACGACCAGGACCCAGTCGCCCTGCGCGAGAGGAACGAGGGCTTCCTGGAGGCTTGCCGACTCCACAAATTCCGGGGCGACTTCCGTCCCCAGGTCCCCAAGCATGCGCTTCAGCCCCTCGCGCATCACGGGTTCCTCGTCGACAAGGAGGATCCGGGTCACGGGCTTCCCTCCAGAGCGTCCGGCGCCCCGGCGGCCGTGCCGGGGATCACCGACCGGGAGATCGCATAGCATGAATCGTACCGTAACTTGGTAAGGGACAATATAAAGAGCGGGTTATGGACCGGGTGCAGTGGCCGCCCGGCCGTTGCCTCCAGCGGGTTGTAAAGAATTCCGACATCGGTCCGGGCGGACCCTTACGCCAGGGTGGCGTGGCCACCCGATCACCGCGTACCTCCTGACGGGCGCACTGCCCTGAGCGCTGATGGCCCGGGCCACAGGACGCGCGCCCCAGCCCCAGCCATTCGAGCCCTCTCGTCCATGACCCGTTCTTGATCTAGGTCAAGCCTGCGTGAACGGGCTTGCGTGTATATTTCCCTCGTTCTTGTAAGAAGGAGTTGACATTCCGGCGCGGGAAATCTCTCCGCCGGTTCCCCGCTGAGACACGTCGTAACAAGAGCGCCGCGCTTCGCCACCGCCCGGACCACTTCGTGGCCCCAGCGCGTGGTCGGCACGCTCGGCGCCACGCATGTCCGCCCGCCCGAGGGGGCTGGCGGCCGATGTCCCGCGGTCCGCTGCGTCTGATGGCGTGGGACCGGGGGTCCTCAGGGCGGCGACCGGAGCTCGCCGCCCCAGCCAGGAAGGGAGCGGTAAACCTACCATTTCGGAGGATGTAATGGTGCAGAACACACGATGTCGGAGACGGTCTGCCGCGGCCACGGCCGCGCTGGCCTTCGCGATGAGCCTTGCGGGGCTCTCCTGGGCGCCCGGCGCGAGTGCCGTGTCGGGTTACTTTTCAGGCGCGCCTGGAAACTGTACAGACTGCCACGCAGCGACGCCCACCACCTGCAAGGGATGCCATGCCCATGGGACTCATTCTTCCGTGGCAGGGAACGGGATAAACATCACCGGAAGGACCAATACCACATCATACAATCCCGGCCAGACCGTGCAGGTGACGATCAGCGGAGGCGTAAACACGGGATGGGTCCGCGCGATCCTTTACAACCAGAACATGGTGGAGCTCGCGAGGAGCACTGGTACGGCAACCGGCGGAATGGGCGGCGGTGCGAGCACCCCCGTCACCCTGAACGCGCCCGCCCCGACCACGCCGGGAACCTACACCTGGAATGTGGCCTGGTACGGTCATGAGTATGACGGCGCAAGTCCCTCGTACGGACCTCGGTGGACGCCCGACCCGAACAATCCGAACCACGGCCAGGAAATCGTTGCGACCAATCAGTTTACCGTCGTCGCGCCGCCCCCCGCCGCTGCGCCTGACATCAACCTGAATCCTGCCTCGCTGAACTTCGGCACGGTGAGCACCCCTGCTTCATCAACGCTGACCGCGCAGGTTCAGAACCTCGGCAACGCGGCCCTCAACGTGACGGGCGTCACCCGCTGTGCAGGCACCAGCGCCGAGTACACATTCTCCCCGGCCACTGCTTTCACGGTCCCCCCCGGCGGAAACACGACCCTTTCCGTCACGTACAGGCCGACGGCTGCCGGAACGGACAGCGGCTGCATCCAGATCGCGAGCAATGATGCAACCACGCCGACGGTCCCGTTGAACGTGTCTGGAACGGGTAATGTGCCGCCCCCGGCTGCCCAGCCGGATATCAACCCGAATCCGGCGTCTCTGGGCTTCGGAACCGTGACGGTGGGCAGTCCTGCGACGCTCACGACACAGGTGCAGAACCTCGGCACCGCAAGTCTTAACATCACGAGCATCGCCAGGTGCACAGGCACGAGCACTGAGTTCACCTTCTCTCCTGCCGGACCTCTCACGGTGGCCGCAGGCGCAAGCACACCGGTGACGGTGACGTACGCGCCAACGGCTGCAGGATCGGACAGCGGCTGCATCCAGATCAACAGCAACGATCCCGCAACGCCTGCGGTGCAGGTGACGGTGTCTGGTACAGGGAATGTTCCGGCTCCGCCGCCGGCGCCTGGGATCAGCCTGAACCCGACCTCAGTCAATTTCAACACGGTGTCGGTCGGCAACGGCGCAACGCTCCCGGTAACTGTCCAGAATACGGGCAATGCGGCATTGAGCATCTCCGGCATAGCCCTCTGTTCGGGCACCAGCACCGAGTATGCGGCGACGCCCGCGGCCCCGATCACCGTTGCGGCGGGGGCGAGTGCGACACTGTCGGTGCATTACAACCCGACCAATGCGGGGACAGACACGGGATGCCTGCAGATCACGAGCAATGCGACGGCCACTCCGGTCAGCCTGGCAGTGACGGGCGCTGGCGTGAACCCTGCCGGGGCTCCCGACATCAGTCTCGGATCGGGCGCCGTTGCGTTCGGATCGGTGACGGTGGGTGGCTCTGCGACACAGACGGTCCAGGTCCGGAACATCGGGACCGCCAGCCTGGTGGTGAGCGCCATTTCCCGCTGCGCCGGCACGTCCTCTGAGTTTGCCGTGACGACGCAGGCGCCGCTCACGATTGCCGCCGGTAGCAGTGCTGCCGTCTCGATGACCTACCGGCCCGCCGCAGCAGGGGCAGACACGGGTTGCATCGAGTTCGCAAGCAATGATGCGGGCAACCCGACCGTGCCACTCCCAGTGAGCGGCTCGGGAGTGGCTCCTCCCGCCGCCGGCGCGTTGGACCTCGACATACGGACGCTCAGGGCGAGGTCTTCCGTCAACCTCGCTGAACGGCAGTCGGTCGCGATCACGCTCTCGGTGGTCAACGCGGGGCAGGTCGCCGGACAGGCGGCGGCAACGGTGGTCGGCATGCAGAACGGGAGACAGGTCTACGCGCGGACCGTTAGCGTGTCTGACCCGCTCACACTGGGAAGCTCGAGCTTCACGTTCCCGTCCTATACACCCACTCGTGTCGGGGCGATCACCTGGACAGCCACGATCGCCGACGGCAATACAGACATCGACCGGGTGAGCGTGACGACCCTCGTCGTCGCCGGTGAAGAGCATGAAGAGGAGGATGACTAGACGAAACGATTTCGAGGGGCAGGACTGGCGCACCGTAGGGCGCTTGAGCCTGTAACGGCCAGGGACGGCCGATCGCCAACCCAACGGTCGGGCTTCGCTCCTCCGAAGTCCGGCACTCCACGGGGGGAGTCCCAGCGGCTCCCCCCGTTTTTTTTTGCGCCCTCAGCCTGCGGGCCGCCTGCGGCCGATCGCCGGCGGTCAGGTGATGACGGTCGGGGCGTCGCGGCCGGTGCGGCTGCGGATCTCGGCTAGCGCCTCGGCCGCGGCGATCAGGTCGGCGAGCGCCTCCTGGGTGTCCAGGTCATGGCGGGCGGGGTCTGGCTCGTAGCGCTCGAGGTACACCCGCAGGGTGGCGCCCTCGGTGCCGGTCCCGGAGAGGCGGAAGACGATGCGGGACCCGTCCTCGAAGCCGATGCGCACCCCCTGGCGCTCGGAGAGGCTGCCGTCGACCGGGTCGGTGTACGCGAAGTCGTCGGCGTAGCGCACGGTGCGCCCGAGCAGGGCGTGGCCCGGCAGGGTCGGCAGGCGCTCGCGCAGGGCCTGGACGAGCCCGTCGGCCCGCTCGCTGTCCACCCCCTCGTAGTCGTGGCGCGAGTAGAAGTTGCGCCCGAAGGTGCGCCAGTGGCTGCGCACGATGGACTCCACCGACTCCCCGCGCACCGCCAGCAGGTTGAGCCAGAAGAGCACGGCCCAGAGGCCGTCCTTCTCGCGCACGTGGTCCGATCCCGTGCCGAAGCTCTCCTCGCCGCAGAGGGTCACGCGACGCGCGTCGAGCAGGTTGCCGAAGTACTTCCAGCCGGTCGGCGTCTCGTAGCACTCGATCCCGAGGCGCTCGGCGACCCGGTCGACCGCCTGGCTGGTCGGCATGGAGCGGGCGACCCCGCGCAGCCCCTGGCGGTACCCGGGCAGGAGGTGGGCGTTGGCGGCGAGCACCGCGAGGCTGTCGCTCGGGGTCACGAAGAAGCCCCGGCCGAGGACCATGTTGCGGTCGCCGTCGCCGTCCGAGGCCGCCCCCAGGTGGGGGGCGTTCGGCCCGTACATGGTCTTGACCAGCTCCTCGGCATAGGCCAGGTTGGGGTCCGGGTGGCCGCCGCCGAAGTCCTCCAGGGGCACGCCGTTCACCACCGTGCCGGGGCCGGCCCCGAGGCGCCGCTCGAGGATCTCGCGGGCATAGGGGCCGGTGACCGCGTGCATGGCGTCGAAGCGCATGGAGAGCGCCCCGGCCTCGAAGGCCGCCCGGATCCGGTCGAAGTCGAAGAGCTCCTGCATCAGGGCGGCGTAGTCGGCCACCGGGTCGACGACCTCGACCACGGTGTTGCCCAGACGCGTGTCGCCCGTGTGGTCGAGGTCGAGGGCGGGGGCGTCGACGATGCGGTACTGGGTGATAACCTGGCTGCGCTGGAAGAAGTCCTCGGTATAGCGCTCGGGGGCCGGCCCGCCGTTCTCGACGTTGTACTTGATACCGAAGTCGCCGTCGGGGCCGCCGGGGTTATGGCTTGCGGAGAGCACGATGCCGCCGAGCGCCTGGTGCTTGCGGATGAGGCAGGAGGCGGCCGGCGTGGAGAGGATCCCGCCCTGGCCGACGAGCAGGCGGCCGACCCCGTTTGCGGCGGCCATGCGGGCGATCGTCTGGATCGCCTGCCGGTTCAGGTAGCGGCCGTCCCCGCCCAGGACCAGGGTGCTGCCCTGCAGGCCGGTGAGGCAGTCGAGGATGGACTGGACGAAGTTCTCGAGGTAGTGCGGTTGCTGAAAGACCTGCACCTTCTTGCGCAGGCCGGAGGTCCCCGGCCGTTGTCCGTCGAAGGGGCTGGTCGGCACCGTGCGGATGTCCATCGCTTCGCTCCCTGTTCTGGAGACCCCATGTCCCGGAATTACTGTAACTGGACCGGTCGGGAGAGGGTAGGCCGCTGCGACCTTGCGCCGCCCGGGGCGGGGGAGGGGAGGTGGACCGCGGCGCGTCGCCGGTCAGGGGCATGCCGGGAGGCTACCTGGCCGCAGGTGCCCGGGGCGGGTGGGGCGGCACCATGAGCGAGCGGGAGTTCTCTCCCCGGGCCCTGCTCGCGGCGCTCGGGCGCCCGCCAGCGGCCGCCCGGTACTGGGTTGCCTACAGCGGTGGGCTCGACTCGACCGTGCTGCTGCACGCCCTGGCGGAGGTCCGTGGCGCCCTGCCGGGCGATCTGCGGGCGGTCCACGTCGACCACGGCCTGCACCCCGAGGCTGGCCGCTGGGCCGGGCACTGTCGCGAGGTGTGCGCGAGGCTTGACCTCGCGTGCGAGGTCCTGTCCGTCTCGGCCGTCGGGCAACGGGGTGAGAGTCCCGAGGCGGCGGCGCGCCAGGCGCGCTACCGCGTGCTTGGGCAGCTCCTCGGGCCGGGCGAGGCGGTCCTGACCGCGCATCATCGGGACGACCAGGCGGAGACCGTGCTCCTGCGCCTGCTGCGCGGCGCCGGGGCGCGCGGCCTCGCGGCCATGGCCGAGCACCGACCGCTCGGGCTGGGCTGGCTCGGCCGTCCGCTCCTGCCCTGGCCGCGGTCCGCCCTGCGGGCCTGGGCTGTCAGCCGCCGCCTCGGCTGGGTCGAGGACCCGAGCAATCGTGAGACCCGCCTCGACCGCAACTTCCTGCGCCTCGAGGTCCTGCCCCTGCTCGAGCGCCGCTGGCCGGCCTGCTCCCGGACCCTGGCGCGCGCTGCCGCCCATCAGGCGGAGGCCCAGGGACTGCTCGAGGACCTGGCCCGCGCGGAGCTCGAGGCGTGCCGCGGTGAGGCCGAGGGGACGCTCTCCGTCCGCGCGCTCCTGGCGCTTCCGCCGGCGCGCCGGCGGCTGGTGCTTTGCGCCTGGCTCGGCGCGCGGGGGCTGCCCGCCCCGCCCGGTGAGCGCATCGAGCGGGTCGCGCACGAGGTCCTTGAGGCGAGAGCGGACGGCCGTCCGTACGTCACGTGGCCAGGGGGCGAGGTCCGGCGCTATCGGGATGCCCTCGTCGCCGGGGCGCCGCGGGGCGTGACCGCAGCCGACGCCTCCTGGCCGTGGCGGCCGCCTGCCCCCCTTCAGCTGCCCTGGGGGGTCCTGAAGGCCGAGCCGGCAGTCTCGGTGGGGCTCTCGGCGCGGGCCCTGGAGGGCCGTGACCTGACCGTCCGCGTGCGTCGCGGCGGCGAGCGCTGCCGGGTTGCCGGGCGTGGCGGGGGCAGGCACGCCGTCAAGAAGCTCCTGCAGGAGGCGGGGGTGCCACCGTGGGATCGCGAGCGCCTGCCGTTCGTCTATGCCGGCGAGGACCTCGCGGCCGTCGCGGACCTCTGGGTGTGCGAGCCTTTCGCCTGCCCACCGGGGGAGAGCGGCTGGCGGGTCGTTTGGACCCCCTCGGGTCCGATCTTGTAAGAGCGGCTTCAGCCGCGAGCGGCCGTTGGCGCCAGCGGTATGCCCCGTGGCGGGCGCGTGAAACGTTGTCTCGAAACGGCCGCCGTGGTCGGTTACCCTCCTCCCCCGAGATGGACAGCCTCTACGCGATTGCCGAGCGCTGCCTTCAGGCTGTTGAGCCCGAGGAGAAGGTGCGCCTCACCGCCGAGGCGGCCGCGGGCTGGCGCTCGGGCCAGCTCGCGCTCGCCGAGGCCCAGCCGCCGGTCCCGATCGGTGATCCCGGGCGGCCGGACAGACCCCGGCTGGTTCCGCCTCGGGCGTTGCCCGCCCGGGGCCTGGGTAGCACCGAGGGCCATGCCGCCTTCGTCCATGCCGTCGCCCACATCGAGTTCAACGCCATCAACCTCGCCTGGGACGCGGTCTACCGCTTCCGCGGCCTGCCGAGCGGTTATTATGGCGACTGGATTGCCGTGGCCGCCGAGGAGGCCCGGCACTTCCAGGCGGTGTCCGAGCACCTCGGTCGCCTGGGTTGGGCCTACGGAGACTTCGACGCCCACGACGGACTCTGGGAGATGGCCCGTCGCACCGCCGCCGACCCCCTCGAGCGCATGGCGCTCGTGCCCAGGGTGCTCGAGGCGCGCGGCCTCGACGTGACGCCCGGAATGCGGGCCCGTCTCGAGGCGCTGGGTGACCACCTCGGGGCGGGGGTCCTGAGCTACATCCTGCGTGAGGAGGTGGGCCACGTCGGGCGGGGCTCGCACTGGTTTCGAGAGCTCTGTGCACAGCGGGGCCTCGCCCAGCTGCCAACCTTCCGCACACTCCTCGCGCGCCATTTCAAGGGGGGCGTCAGGGGGCCGCTCAATCTCCAGGCCCGGCGCGAGGCCGGTTTCAGCGACGAGGAGCTCGAGTGGCTCGCTACCCTGACGAGCGGGCCGCGCGCCGCCGACGACACGAGGCTTACCCAATGACCGCGTATCCCCGCATCGCCGCCCTGGCACTGGCATTCCTCCTCTGGCCCGGGCTGCTCCCCGCCAGCGTGGAGGACGAGCCCCGGTTGCTGCTGACCCAGGTGACCGAGCGTCTCATCCAGGAAGCCAGCCAGAACGGCGAGTCTCTGCGCCGCGACCCCCAGCGCGCCTATGGGCTCGCCGAGGAGGTGATCGGCCCTACCGTGGACTTCCTCGCCATTGCCCGGCGGATCCTGGGGGCCTACTGGCGCGAGGCCGACGCCCAGGAACGGGAGCGGTTCGCCGAGGAGTACCGGACCTTCGTCCTGCGCAGCCTGGTAATGGCCTTTATCGAGCGCCTGGAGGCGGTGCCGCGCTATGGTGCCCGGCTTACCTACCTGCCCACCCGCCTCAGCGAAGACGGGCGCAGCGCCGCAGTGCGCGCGAGGCTTGGCCTGGACAGCGGCGTGCCACTCGAGATCGAGTTCCGCCTACTTCGCAGCGCCGGGGCCTGGAAGGTGTACGACGTCAGCCTCGCCGGCGTGAGCCTGGTGCAGGCGAACCAGGCGACGTTCCAGCGGGAGCTCTCGGCCGGCGGTGTGCGTGGCCTGACCGCCCGTCTCGCCGCCCACAACCGCGGGCTCGAGGGCGGCCCCTCCCCGATCGGTCGATAGACCTCGTGCCCCTCGGGGTCCGGGCGAGCCCGTCAGTGGCCGTCGACCGACACCAACGTGCGGGGGCCATGGCCGGAGAGCCGACGGCGCGCGCGGTGCTGGCGGTGACCGAGGTCGAGCCTGGGCGGGTCACCTGGTCGCTCCTGGGGGAGTGGACGACGCGCGGGCTTGGCGCGCTCGCTCGCCCCTATCCGGACCCGCTTCCCGGCCCCGGTACGCGGGTCGTGATCGAGACCCGCGGGCTCACTGTCCTGGATACCGCCGGGGCGTTGCTCCTGTACCGCCTGACCCAGGTCCTCGAGCGGGCCGGGGCCGAGGTCCTCCTGCCCGACCTGGAGTCCGCCCATGCCCGGTTGATCGATCTCGTCCGATCGCGGGCGGCTCCGTTGGAGCGTTCGTCACCGCCGACCACCGGCTGGCTTGAGACACTCGGGCGCCTCGCCTGGGGGCACCTGGCCGAAGGTTGGGCGCTGCTCGCCTTTATTGGGGAGGGCTCTATCGCGTTTGGCCGCAGCGTGCTGGCCCCCCGGCGAGTGCGCAGGCGGGCGCTGGTCGCCATCCTCGAGACGGCCGGGGTGAACGCCGTCCCTATCGTCGCCCTGTTGGCCTTTCTCATCGGCGTGGTGATCGCCTACCAGGGCGGGGTTCAGCTGCGGGCCTATGGCGCCAACGTCTACGTGGTCGAGCTGGTGACGTTGACCCTCGTGCGCGAGCTCGCGCCGATGATGACCGCCATCATCGCCGCGGGCCGCACGGGGTCGGCCTTCGCGGCCCAGCTGGGCACGATGAAGGTGACCGAGGAGATCGACGCCCTGCGCACGATCGGGATCGACCCGATGGACCTCCTGGTGCTGCCCCGGATCCTCGGGCTTGCCCTCGCCCTCCCGCTGCTCACCGTGCTCGCCGACGTGGCAGGGGTGGTCGGTGGGATGGCGATGGCCGCCGCCATGCTGGACGTGAGTCCGAGGGAGTTCGTCGACCGGATCCCCCAGGCGGTGTCACTTACCTCGGTCGTCATCGGGATCGTCAAGGCCCCGGTGTTTGCCGCGCTCATCGCGGTGGTCGGTTGCTTTCAGGGCCTGCGGGTCGAGGGTGGCGCCGACAGCGTCGGCCGGCAGACGACGGTCAGCGTGGTCCAGGCGATCTTCCTCGTCATCGTCGTCGACGCGGCCTTTTCCGTGCTCTTCAGCTGGCTCGGGATCTAGGATCGCGGAGGGGTCTCCACGCAGGGGGGATGACCCGGTCCTCCCGGCCGCCGTTGCCCGCCGGCCGCGCGCGGGAATAAGGTCGCCCGTCGCACGCTCACCCTGCCCTGAGCTCTGCACCGCGCGGGAGGTGTCTCCCGCGCGGTGCCTGCGGTAAAGTCCAGGCCCCAGCCGCAACGGGGACTGGCGCACTCGTGACGAGACCCTGGCACCTGCGCTGGCGGGCGCCTGGCCCACGACCCGCGCGAAGGCTCTGCGCCGCGCCGTTTCGTCACAGGCGCTGAGCCTTGCCGGGCCCGAAACCTAAGGACAGTTTCGATGGCGGAGCCGATCATCGAGGTCCGGGGACTGCGCACCTGCCTCGGCGGCTCCTGCGTACACGAGGGCCTTGACCTCGACGTGGCCCGCGGCGAGGTGCTCGGGATCGTCGGTGGCAGCGGCTCGGGCAAGACGACCCTGCTGCGGGTGCTGATCCTGCTGGTGTCGCCGACCGCCGGGGAGGTACGCCTGCTCGGGCGGGACGTGGCGGCGATCTCGGCCGCGGAGGCGGACGGCCTGCGCCGGCGGATCGGGGTCATGTTCCAGCACGGGGCCCTGTTCACCTCGCTCACCGTGCTGGAGAATGTCGCCGTGCCCATCCGCGAGCACGCGCGGCTCCCCCCGGACCTCGTGGACGACATCGCCCGCATGAAGATCGCGCTCGCGGGCCTCCCGGCCTCCGCGGCCGGGAAGCGACCGGCGGAGCTGAGCGGGGGCATGGTGAAGCGGGCGGCGGTCGCGAGGGCGCTGGCCCTCGACCCCGAGGTCCTGTTCCTCGACGAGCCGACGGCGGGCCTTGACCCCGAGGGGGCATCGGCCTTCGACGAGCTGGTGCTCGAGCTCAAGCGGTCCCTGGGGCTCACCGTGGTCATGGTCACCCACGACCTCGACACCCTCTGGCGCGTGGCCGACCGCGTCGCGTTCCTGGGGGAGAAGCGGGTGCTCCACCTGGACACGATGGCGGGTCTCTGCCGATTCGAACACCCCCTGGTGCAGGCCTTCTTCGCGGGACCGCGCGGGCGGGCGGCCCGGGAGTGCGCGTGGAAGGGCGGGTAAATTACGCCCTCGTCGGGCTCTTCGTGGTGGCCCTGAGCGCCGCGCTGGGGGCGCTTGTCATCTGGCTCACGGCGGGCCACGACGACAAGCTCTACGACACCTACGTCGCCTACATGACCGAGTCGGTCTCGGGGCTCAACGTCAAGGCCGCGGTGAAGTACCGCGGGGTCGACGTCGGCTACGTGCGCCGGATCGCGATCGACCGTGACAACCCCGAGCGCGTGCGCCTGCTCCTCGACATCGAGCGCGGCACCCCGATCAAGGTGGATACGGTTGCGGTGCTCGCGACCCAGGGGATCACCGGGCTCGCCTATGTCGACCTGACCGGCGGCCGGCGCGAGGCGGCCGCACTCGAGGCGCCCGCCGACGGGTCCTACCCCGAGATCCGCACCGGGCCTTCGCTGTTCGTGCGGATCGACACCGCCGTCACGACCCTGTTGGAGGGCATGGGGAGCGCAACCCGCGACCTGGGCCGGGTCGCCGACCGGGTGACGGCGCTGCTCGGACCGGACAACCTGGGTGCGGTGAGCGCGACCCTCGCCAACCTGCAGGAGGTCTCGGGGATGCTCGCGGGGCGGGTCGACGAGCTGGGCGACGGGATCCGCGAAGGGCGGGTAGTGCTCGGGAACTGGGCGCGGGCGAGCGAGGACCTGCCGCTGCTCGTCTCGCGCCTGGCGGCCGGGGCTGGCGCCCTGAACGAGGCCATCAGCGGCGTCAGTCGCGCGACGGGCGGGGTCGAGCGCATGATCGGGGAGACCCGCCGCGACGTGGTGCGGACCTCGGGTGACACGATGACCCAGCTCCAGGCGCTGATCACCGAGCTGCAAGGACTGACCCGCACCGTCCAGCGCCTCGCCGCCGAGCTCGAGCGGGAGCCCAACATGCTGCTCTTCGGCCGCCGTGGCCGCGAGCGCGGGCCTGGGGAGTGAGCCAGGTCCCCGGCACCCCGCCCCGGTCTGCCCGCCGCCGGATCCTCGTGGGGCTGGCGGTGCTCGTCCTCACCGCCGCCGGGTGCGCCACGGTCGCCCCCGGACTGACCGACGGCGGTCTGCAGACCCATGTGCTTACCGCCCCCGCCGGAGCTACGGCCCGCCCGGCGTCGGGCCCGGTCCTGCTGGTGGCCCCACCAATCGCCCGCGCGGGGTTCGACTCGCGCCGCATGGCCTACGTCCAGCGCCCCTTCGAGCTCAGCTACTTCGCGCGCAACGAGTGGGCCGACACCCCGGCGCGGATGCTGCATCCGCTGCTGGTCCAGGTGCTCGAGGCCCAGGGCGCCTTCCGGGCGGTCCTGGCGGGGCCGAACGCCGCGGCCGCGGACCTGCGGCTCGACACGGAGGTCCTCGCCCTGCAGCAGGAGTTCCTGACCGAGCCGAGCGTGACCCGGGTTGCCCTGAGGGCGCAGGTGGTCGACCTGGCAAGCCGCGAGGTGTTGGCCACCCAGGTGTTCGAGGCGATCGAGCCGGCCGCCTCCGCTGACCCTTACGGCGGCGTGGTCGGGCTGAACCGCGCCCTGCACGTGGTGCTCGGGCGTCTGGCGGCCTTTGTGGCGATGGCGGCCTCCGGGGCCGAGCGTCGACCGCCCGCCACGCGGTGACGGCCCGGCTCCGGGTGCGCCCGGCGCCGTGGGGTAAAGCCTTGGTCGCGTCGTCGGAATTGACAGGGGCGAGCGACCTGGGCACGCTTCGCAGGTCTGGAGGAGTGAAAAGAATGAACGTGCACGAACAGCTTCGGCGGCCCGCCGTGCGGACCGCGATCTCGGTCGCCCTGGTCGGTGGGATCGTCACCTCGGTGGTCGCCGCCTACCAGGGTTACCAGGCGTTGGAGTCCTCGTTGAAACGGGGTGAGGGGCTGTCGGGCCCTGCGGTCGCGGAGACCCTCCCCGGGGCCCTCGCCCCCGGCGTGGTGCCCGCGGTCGCGAACGGCTCACGGGCCGATACGTCGGCCGCTTCCGCCCGCGGAGCCACGCCTCCCGGGGTCCGGCCCGCGATCCTGGTGCAGTCTGACAGGTCGGGTCCCGCGGCAGGCACCTTCGCCCCGGCGGCAGGCTGGCCGGGTGCCCCGGCCCCGGGGTGGGGCCTGATGCCGGTGTCCCAGCCGTCGGCGCCGGCGGCGAGCGCCGCGTGGCCGGTTGCCCCGATGTCCTCACCGGCTCGCGCCGCCGGCGGCTGGCTGCCAGGCGCTGCCAACGCGCCACCAAGGGCACCCATGTCCTTGCCGGGGCGGGCGTCATCACCGCCCTTCGGCCCGGGCAGGACGGGCGGCAAGGCGTGCGGCATGGGCTTCGGCTGACACCGAGGCCCCGACCGATGAGCGAAAACGCCAGTTGGCTGTACCACGAGCACCTCGACCTCGAGGAGCTGATCGACGACTGTGCCACTGCGGTCAGGCGCGGGGACTGGGAGACCGCGGCGCGCCTCTTCGGGCGTCTTGTGGGGCGCCTCAAGGGCCACATGCGGATCGAGGAGGAGGTTATCTTCCCGGCCTACGAGGGGGTCGCCGGGACGGCGCGGGAGCCGACCGCCTCGCTGCGCAATGACCACGACGCGATGGTGCGCTGGTGCCGCGACCTGCACTACAGCCTCCAGGCCCGGAACGAGGCCGCCTTTGCCGGTGCCCTCAAGCCCCTGCGCGACCTCCTCGCCCACCACGATGAGAAGGAAGAACAGGTGTTCCTGCCCATGGCCGGGTACATCCTGCGCGACCGTCGCCAGGAGGTGCTGGACCGCCTCAAGGAGCTCGGCTTGAGACAGCCGCCGACGACCGGCCGCGTCTGGGACTTCTGAGTTCCGCGCATGGCGGCGCGGGTCGACGGCGCGCCTGCCCCCCGGGGCGTCTCCCAGGGGACCCCCGCGCCTCTGCCCAGCGGTCTTTCCGCACCCTACGCGGGCTTGAGCCCAGACCGCGTGCTCGATGCCCTGGAGAGCGTCGGCCTGCGCGGCGACGGCCGGCTGCTCGCCCTCAACAGCTACGAGAACCGCGTCTACCTGGTTTACCTCGAGGACCGCCCCCCGGTGGTGGCGAAGTTCTACCGCGCCGGGCGCTGGAGCGATGCCCAGGTCCTGGAGGAGCACGCGTTCGTCGCGTCGCTCGCCGAGCGCGAGATCCCGGTGGTGCCTGCGGTGGCGCTGGCGGGCGGAAAGACGCTGCACGCCTTCGATGAGTTTCGCTTCAGCGTGTACCCGAGGCAGGGGGGACGCGCCCCCGAGCTCGACGATGACGACACCCTCGAGTGGATGGGCCGCTTCATCGGCCGGATTCACGCCGTCGGGGCGCTCGCGCCCTTCGCGCACCGCCCCGCGATCGACGTCGAGAGCTTAGGGGAGACGCCGCGCGACTACCTGCTCGCGCACGGGTTCATCCCGCCTGACCTGATCCAGGCCTACACGGCCATCGTGGCCCAGGCCCTGGAGGCGGTACGCCACGCCTTTGCGCGGGCGGGCGACGTGCGCCCATTGCGGCTCCACGGCGACTGCCACGCCGGCAACGTCCTGTGGACCGACGCCGGCCCGCACTTCGTCGATTTCGATGACTGCCGCACGGGCCCGGCGGTGCAGGACCTCTGGCTGCTCCTCTCCGGCGACCGTGCGACGATGACCCGCCAGCTCGCCGCCGTGCTGAGCGGCTACGAGGACTTTTGCGAATTCGACCCGCGCGAGCTGCACCTGATCGAGGCGCTGCGCACCCTGCGCCTCATCCACTACGCCGGCTGGATCGCCCGGCGCTGGGACGACCCGGCCTTCCCCGCCGCATTTCCCTGGTTCAACACCCAGCGCTACTGGGAGGACCGCGTCCTCGAGCTGCGCGAGCAGGTCGCGCTCATGGCCGAGCCGCCCCTCGCGGTCTGACCGACGGCAGATAACGAGGGAGAGCCCCCTCCCCCCGGCAGGCGGCGACCACCAGCCCAGTCCGAGCCTGCGACCCGCCCGGCGCCAGCGGTCTTCGCATGTCGGCAGCTGGCGCCCCGGTGCAGCCGGTCACGACCCACAAGAGACGTTCCTCGCGCGCCGAAGCAGACATTCACCCGCCGAATACGACAATGCGGCGCGGAAGAGCCGCACGCTGGCCCTGCGCGCAGGAACCAAGCCTCCGATCCCCTTGCAAGCGGATCACTCGTAGTGGTAGCGGCAGGCGATGATGGCCAGCGTGCCGGCCTCGACGGTGTAGACCAGCCGATGGGCGTCGTCGATACGGCGCGACCATAATCCTG
>Ga0316622_100001529_pt1 | contig 15136 bp, 8 predicted proteins | sample OWC_Aug_OW2_C1_D_FD_207646 | JGI IMG/M metagenome (GOLD analysis project Ga0316622, IMG submission 207646) | Wetland soil microbial communities from Old Woman Creek delta, Ohio, United States - OWC_Aug_OW2_C1_D5_C | ecosystem: Environmental > Terrestrial > Soil > Wetlands | place: USA: Ohio... | reverse complement strand
AGTGCTGCGGATATAACCAAAGGAAAAATCGAAAATCAGACTGGGCGAGACCTCACGTGTGTACGCGAAACCGGCATTCCTCTGGTTGTCAAAGAAGTGGATGCCGAAGCTGGGATCGATCGCGCTCTGGCTTGGATTGGTGACCGGCCCGCGCACACTGTTGAGGCTGAAGCGCGTGAACAGTTTCGCTTTGTCGGAGATCGCGTGATCGATCCGTATGGAGAACTGATCGCTGTTTGTGGAGATTTTGGAGGACGCGGCGTAGGTGCGCGATCCGTAGGGGCCCTGCGGATCGTTCGGCAACGGATACCGTGCCAGAATGGGCGCAATCTCAGGGCTGACTGGGACCAGGAGTGTATCGCCCGGGAATGCAGTAGTGTTGAGGCCTTGCCGTTCCTCTGGTGTAGGAACCGGAAACACTTGCGTGGTGCCGAGAATCTGGCGGAATCCCTGGTACTGGCCAAAATAGAAGGTACGGCTGCGACCCTCGTGAATGCCGGGCAGAACCACAGGACCGCCCTGCGTGAAACCGAATTCGTTCCGGTTAAAAGGCGGAATGCGTCTGGGCTGAGCAGTGGTCTGGCGATCGAAATAATTTCTTGCGTCGAGGGCCGCATTCCGGACAAACCAGAAGAGTGACCCGTGTACCGCCGAGGTTCCCGATTTCGTAATGATGTCCGTGAAGCTTGCCGCCCCGTGCCCGATTTCCGCAGGCATCACGCCCGAACTGGACCGCAGTTCCTGGATAGCGTCGACATTGAAATTGGAGAAGGTCGCACCACCCAGCTCGGGATCGGTGATATCAAGGCCATCCATCGCAAAGACGGCGGTGATGCCCCTTTGGCCGTTCACCGAGTACTGCTGGGTGAAATTGGAAGCTCCGTTCACATCCGTCATCGTTCCGGCCGCCAGCAGCAGCAATTGACTGAAGTCGCGCTTGTTTAGCGGCAGATTTGCGACTTCCGCGCTGGTCAGCCGCTCGCCTCCACTCGCTTGCGGACTGGAAACCTCCGCCGCGGGACCAATATGGACATGCTGGCGGTCTGCAGAAAGCCTCAGGACGATGTCGCGCCGTTCGCCCTCGTGGACGGCAACCGCAGTATCGGCAACGGCAGTCCCATCTCTCCACGAGATCGAGATCGAGTAGCCGCCGGGCGGCAAAGCACTGAAGCGGAAACTCCCATTTGCGTCTGTGAAAGACCGGAATTGCTGCGAGGTTCTCACATCCTGCAGCACAACGGCGGCATCGCCGACAGGTTTGCCGGCAGCTTCTCGCAACTGCCCCTGCCAGCTCGCATGTCGGGTCTGTCCGCCGGCGCTGGCGACAGATCCGATCAGCCAACACAAGGCCAGAAGCCCGGACTTGCTCTTTGCCCGGAATGAATGATGGACTCTCATAGGAATCCAGTGCAGGTTGATCGCCCCATGGATTCGGTAGAATTCCATGGCCGGCATTTCTGCCAATGAGGGTTTGGCCAGGATCACAGTTCGGTGTCGGCGACCTCCCTGATCCATACGCGCGTCCATTCCACCGATTCAAAATCAAAGTCCATGGCGGTGTTTCCCAGAAAGATGATTCCCTCGATGCGGCCGTCACGAAGCCATTTCAAGGAGGTTTCGCACTGGAGCTTGATCTCCTCCATGGGTCTCGATTTTCCGGTACCGTAATCAGCCACATAGATCCCAGCCATCTTTCTCACCTTGGGGGCCAGCTTCTCGGTCTTCTTGAGGTGAGCTTCGAGATTAGCCATGTCTCCGGTCCAAAGCGTGATCACATCGATGAGGTCCAAATAGCCTTGCAGAGGCAGATCCATCTGACTGGTGTAGAGCGTCACGAATATGTCAAGCTTCTTTCCTGTCTGCTGCAGTTTCCGGCGAAAGTCCGCCAATTCTTCTATGGTCCACATCGCCCGCTTCCAGTCTTTCGGGGAGCCGAAGAAATCATCCAGCATGACTCCAACAAAATTGGGAGTCTTCCTGGCCAACTCCAGCACCTCCCTAGTCTCTCCTTCTGCCGAAAAGCCGCCGGAGCCTACTACGGACCAGGCGACGCGTTTGAGAGCCTTCAGGGCTACGGCATACTGTTCAAACGGCGGCTCAAAACGCCCGTACTTGGATTCCGAAGTGCTGGCTTGAACCATGATGATATTCGGGACGCCGAAATAAAACGCACTCTCAGCCGGAGTCATGACCGAGCGGCGCTTGAATCGATCGAAGTCGGTATTGGGTGGGACAGCAAATACCCACAGGTGGTCGCGCACAGTGCCGCGCTTTGCCGCGCCGAGCTGGGCTTTTCCCGGCAAGGGCACGTTCGCAGCTGCAAGCAGGGTCGCGCCGGCAGTCAGCATTGTCCGCCGATTTATCCTTCCTTCAAACGTTGGATCGTTCATTTTCCTACCTCCAAGTTCATTGCTCCTGACGGTTGCGTCAGACCATGATGCTTTGGAATTGATACTTGTGGCGCTCGTAACTGGTAACGCAGAGGCCCCCCGGCAGCAGCGAAGTATGATGAACTCACGGCTGCCCGTATTTGCGGTACCAAATGTCCTGATAACTGACCAGTCGGATGCCCCGTTCCTTTATGATCCGTCTCGTTTCTGGCGCCAGGATCATTTCATGCATCTCCCTCGCATGAGCGGGCGCATAGAGGCCGGGATGCGCGACGAGGAGCCACAAACCAGGTTTCAACTGTGTCAGCTTCTGAAAAAAAAGATTCCTTTGCTCCTCGATAAACACAGAGCCTTCCACGAATCGCGGGAAAGCATCCGAGACCAGCGGCCGAAACCAACGGATGGGCTCGATCTCCAGGGGAGCCTCCCCTTCGTGAGTGGAAATAAGAAGGCGTTCTTCCTTCGCGATACGCATGTAGAGTTCCCGGATGTCCGGCCTGAGGCCCTTTTGCGTGCCCATGTTGTGACAATCGAGATATACAAAATGGAGGCCGCTGCCCCGGGCCTTGGCGATCTGGGCTCGCACCTCCTTTTCCACATCAGCCAGGGTGGGTCTGGCTCCGTCAAAATCCGCCCGTGAGAGGTGGAAGAAGCCATAGGGCGTCGCCAGGCTGGGTATCTCCTCATAGGGCAAGACAGGCCGGGTTGGATCCGAGTCCCATAATGTGATGTGCAGGCCGGCGGCCAAACCCGGGGTTGCCTTACATAGTGTCACGGCTTCGTCAAAGTACAGGCCGGGGACCATGACGCTGACTGAGGTGACAATCCCCTCTCTGTAAGCTTTAACACAGGCCAGATTAGTCTCATGAGACCAGCCCATGTCATCGCCCCGCACGATGAGCTCAACAGGCTCATCGGGGCACCCGAACCGGGCCTCCATAGCCGCAACCAGTGCCACAACCAGGGCGAGCCAGCGCATCATAGACAGATCACCTCGGTTTTCGCTTCTCGGCAGCCCCAACCTTCGCATAGGAAGAGGCTCGGGACGTTTGAGTCATGGGTCTCAAAACTTCAAGAAGATCTTGCGCTTGTAGAGCCAGTAGCACAGATACCACATGATCAGCACGACCGTGATGGACTGGGCGACTGGGGCGAGGTCGCCAATCGGCTGAAACCGGCCTGTGAAAACTGCGACGGCCCGGTCAATCCATCCATGCAGCATGATGGACACACAATAGATGAACAGGGAGTTGGTTCCCAATACCAGGAGAGTATAGGTCCACTTGCGATAGCCCAAGACTTCCACCAGCAGGTAGAAGAACAGGAGCATCACGAATACCCATCCGCCGCTCCAAAGAACGAACGATGTCGTCCACAGGCGCTGGATCCAGGCGATATAAGGTTTCATTGCCAGGCCCAGTACAAGGCATGCCGCAGCAGCAGCCGAAAATGCCCTGACATTGTACGCCCACGGGCGCCTCTTCATGAGGAGGAGTCCGGACCAAGCGCCGAACATCATGGTCGCAATACTGCTGATGAATGTGATGGTCACATCATCTTCACTGTAGTTGTAGCCCAGCACCCCAAGATCGATCCGGGAGCCGATGTTGTCTCCCCTCGACAGGGGTCCGGCTGAGCCGGGGAAAAGCACGTACAGAGCCCAATACCCCACCAGAATGAGCCCGCCCGTGACCGCTTGAAACCGAAGCCTCATCCGGAGGATAAAGAAACAGCAGAAATAAACCAGTGCAATCTGGTTCAAAACGTTGTTCAGCTGGAAGTGCAGCTTGTCCGAGGCCACCGAGATGATCACTTGGCTCAGCAAAATGAGAAGGACTGCCCGCCGCGCGACGTGCTTGAAGAGATCCAGGGTAGTGGCGCCCAGAAGACGTCTTCGCTCAAAAGCAAAAGGCATGGACATCCCGGACATGAAGATGAAAGCCGGCTGGACGAAATCCCAAAATGACGCTCCATCCCAGGGGACATGGTTGAACACACCCGCAACCCGGCCCCAGACAGGATGCCCCTCCAGCGCTCCAAATCCGAAGCCATGAGAAATCAGCAGCAGCATGATGAAGCCGCGAAATGCATCGAGAGAAAGCAGGCGGTCATTCGCAGCCCGCGGCGCGGCCACTGGAACATTGTCGCCGTCTGAATCAGTTAGAACACCCGTGGTCGCAGACATGATGGCTCCTTTAGGTCCTGCTGTTCAGGATCAGCTGTTTGGCTGTGATTCCACTTCCAAGGCGATTACCGGGCAGCGGAGGATACCCGTCACAGACTGCTGTCGCCCACTTTCTGAATCCACGCGCGAGTCCACTCTACCGCTTCATAGCCAAGGTCCATGACGGTGTTGCCCAGAAAGATGATTCCCTCGATCCGCCCTTGTCGCAGCCAGCGCAAACCCGTTTCACACTGGTGTTGCATGGCGGAGACAGGGATGGATTTCTTCTGCTTATAGTCAACCACGTAACAGCCCAGCATCTTCCTGATGTTGGGAGCCAGCTTCTCGGCCTGACTCAAATAGGCCTCCAGATTTACCAGATCCTTTGGCTCGCCTGTCCAAAGCGTGGCGACATCAATCATATTCAAATAGTCGGCCAAAGGGAGTTCAAGGAAGCGCGTGTAGAGTGTGACATAAATGTCCAGCTTCTTTTCGGAGCCCGTGGCCTGCCGTCGGACCGCGCCGAGCTCCTCGAGCGTCAGGGAGGCCAACTTCCCTTCCTTCCTGCCGGTGAAAAAATCGTCCATGAACAAGCCAACGAAATTGGGCGTCCGCAGTGCCAATTCTAGAACCTGCTTTCGTTCTTCGCTTGCGGTCAGACCTCCACCGCCTACCACGGACCAGACAACCCTCCTGAGGGGCCGCAGCGCAGTGGCGTACTGCTCGAAAGGCGGCTCAAAGGGCTTGAAACGGTCATCGCGGCCAGGTCGGGGATAGCACTGAACCATAATTATGTTGGGGACGCCCAGAAAGAACGCGCTCTCGGCCGGGGTCATTACCGAACGGACGCCGACATTCGGGAAATCGCTGTTGACCGGGCAGGCAAAAACCCAGAGACGGTCCCGCACTGTTCCACCGCTCACGGGATGTCTCCGGGCGAATCCTGCCCGGGTCAAGCGTGGGCCTACAGCGCCTGCTGCACAGACCTTAAAGAGTTGTCGACGATTGAGATGGGATGATACGTGGATTGTCGGCACCCTGCGCCTCCATATCAGAGGAAAGAAGTCAGATTCATGATCCTTGCCATGTGCCTTTCGGCCCTGGAAATGCTATTGCCGGACCTGACCGGTCCTTAGGAACTCCTGATATCGTGCTCGATATGTGCAGCGTCTTGATTCGCTCGTGGACCAGTGCCCGTGGATTCCCTACGAGGAACATAAGTTCGCCGAGCCCCCGTATAGAGATATTCTTCCGGCCCGACTTCCGTCGCCACTCGGCCGAACAACGATCCGATGACCTCGCTGGAATTCCAGAAATAGGAGAAGGGCTTGTCCGGCTCTTCGAAGTCCGGACTCAGCATGCCGCCCCGCATTTGTGCGGTGGTGGAAATTGTGAACTGGAGATAACAGAGGCAAACCGCCGCTGCTATTGCTAGTACACAGGGAGAAAGAAATCAAGACAACTCAAATCGCTCGAGAACCGGTACGAATATATGAACTGTAACCGCCGCTAAGGCCGAGAGATCTCACCTTGCCGCTTATCAAGAACTCGTCTCGAAATCGAATCAGCACACATGCATCCAGCACTTGGGCAAGTTCGAAGTGCCCTCCCCCTGCCAAGGAACCGATTCCTCTCTTCTCCTCCAGATGCGGGGTCCACGAGTTGCTTGGGTTTCCCGTGGACCCATGATCCCCTAGCCTTAATTGCAGCTAGTGTAGTGCGTCAAAGAATTCTTTACATTTAGAGCGGTTGCCAAAGCGTACGGAATGAACACCTTCTGGGCCATGCATTGAGTTTCTGACCGCAATCATAAGCAAAGATCTGTTTGACGCACTGCACTAGAAAAAGAGACGCAGCTTACCTTCCATCCAGCGAGGCCCACCCTTTTGAATATCCCAGTGCGTGACGTCGCTATAGATCTGTCCGACAGATCCCGGCTGAGAGATGTCATTGATCGGATTTAGGAAGTTGGGATGATTGAAGATGTTCGAGATGTGCCACGAAAACTCGAGCCTAAACCGTTCGGTCATCTTCCAGCGCTTGTTGAAACTCATGTGGTGAGCGTTATACCCGGGGCCTTCCAGGATATTCACGCCGCTATTGCCAAAGCGTCCATCCGGCGGCACGGCAAATGCCGAGGCATCGAACCACTGCTGGAGTGTTCGTTCGCCCGAAGGCAAGTTGCCGTTGCCGATCCGATCCGGCAGGCCACCAAAGGATTGAGTGTTGGACGGATCCGATCCTGAGAAACTTGGCGTGAAAAACTGGCCTGACTGAAGGAAGCTAACATAGTAGATGGTCCAGCCCCCAATGATGTGCTTGATCACCGGAGAACTCGAGGATCCCCACCGTTGTCCTTCGCCTAGGGGAAGGGTGTACCCAATATTAAACACGGCCCTTTGGCGCGACGTTGCGGAATCATGGTTCCAATACAGGTGGTCGTAAGGGTTTTCCAGGTTCAGATAATTTGACATGTTATTGGCCCAGGTATAGTGAGCGTCGACCGTCAATGCCCCCACCTTCCGCTGGACCTGAAACTGGAACGCATCGTAGTTTGTGCTTCCATCCGTCTGCGACATGCTGGCGTAAACAAACTGGGGGTATGGGTTGCGAGTCTGATCGAAGGGGATTGTGCTGGGTTGCGGCTTGTTGATGCTCAAGCTGTAATTGAGGTCGCGATTCCTCGCTCCCACATAGGATACTCGAAACCCTATGTCGCGCCATTGGTGCTCTAAACTGACGTTGAACTGATAAATGTTCCCGTTCTTGGTGTCCAGGGGATAACCGGAGATGCCCTGCGAGGCGATCTCCCCCGAAAAAGCCGGGAACGGATTGGGGTACTGAAACAGAGGGGCTCCGCTCACGATCGAGTTGTAATAGGTCTCACCAAGCTGGAACGGCCCCCCTCCCTGGGTGCGGTAATACTTGCCCAGGGACTCCGAGTAGGAACCGAATCCACCCCGTAGAACCGTATTACTGGCAAATCTGTAAGCTACTCCGATGCGGGGGCGGAAGTTTGTCTTTCTGGGATTAGGGAAGACGTCGCCAGTGACAACGGTGATGTTAGCAGGATAGAGGGGGCTGATCTTGTCCTGCGCATCAGCTGGAACAATTACATTCCCTGAGTTGGGATCCCAGTTGTACTGCAGCTCATCCTCATATCGTGGAGTCCCAAAATACTCCCAGCGAAGGCCCAGGTCGAGCGTAAGCTTTGATGTGACTTTGAAGGTGTCAGTGACAAACATCCCAAACTCGTGGGCGGTCTGCACCCGGTTGGTGATGGGGTCAATGCGGTAGCTGACAAGCGGCGCTCCCAACAGGAAATCAGCATAGGAGTAACCCGTGAAGCTGCCGTCGAAATAGAAATCGCCGTACGTACCGGTCGGCACCGTCCCGTTGAAGTGCCGGAAAGTCCTCAGTTCACCGCCAAACTTCAATACATGTTTATCAAAGGTCCAGGTGAGTGAGTCGCCGTATTGGAAGTTGTTGTCGTCCAGGTTAACACCACCCGGCACCTGGTAGAGGGTAGTGAAACCCTCTATATTCTGCGTGGGGAATCCCATAGCGGAGTATCCGCTGGGATTGACACCTTCTAACCCGATATTGTTCACGGCGTCGTTCCCGTTGGGTGGTGTGAATTCGAAATTCGTCTCCCCGTCAACCATATCATCCCTTACCCACCCGAACCGGAAAGTGTTCGAAACTCTGGGCGAGAACAAATGAGTGTCGCTGATAGCCAAGGTGCTATGGTGCCGGTTCCGTGTCCAACCGAACTGCGGCAAAGGGCCGGACAGCCAATAGGGCACCCAGCGCTCGATCAACCTACCGGTAATAGTGTTCTTTGAAGAAAACTTGTGGTCGATTTTCCACAAGAAATCATTCATCATCGGCAAGTCGTCAGGCTTGGGGTGCACCCAACCAAAGTTGTTTACGACTGAATCTCCGGATCCTTGGTTGGGTTGCGGAATGTAAGATTCCTGAATCTTGAGCGAAGTGGAATTGAGGCGGTCGTTCGGAATGACATTTCCTGAGAATGGAAGACCGGTCAGCGGATCGTTGATCGTGATCCCGTCGGCGAACAAAGAGGAAAAATCGCCCTTGCGCATATTATCCGTTGGCACATTGGCGAACTTGAAAGAACGGGACGGAACGTAAAGCTCGAGCCACGAAAAATAGAAGAAAGTCTTGTCCTTTATGATGGGTCCGCCAATGTCTGCTCCAAGCGTGTGCATCCGTGTTTTTTGCTTCTCAGGTTCAAAGAACCCGCGCGCATTCAGCGCCTCGTTGACCTGGCTATAGAGCAATCGGCCATGAAATTCGTTCCCTCCCGACTTGGTGACGAGGCTGAAGTTCCCGGCCCGGCTGTATTCGGCAGAGGCGCCGGTCGTGATCGTCACCATCTCCTCAACAAATTCCATGTCGTTGGTTTGGTTAACCGTTGTGTCCTCTGTCACCCCATCGATGCCTTCCTGAAGCTGACTGGCACTCTGCCCATTGAACTGCATGTCGTAGCCACCCCCATTCGTATTCACAATCCCTGCCAGAGTACTCATGACCAGATTGGGATCGGTGTATTGAGCAGGCATCGGAATCATGTCGTACTTTTGGCTGTTGAGCAATCCAGACACCGTAGCCCCCTCGGTAGCAATAACCGCGGCGTCCGATCTGACGGTAACTACGGTCTGCGCGCCACCAACCTCCAGAGGAATGTCCAATCGGCGGGTCTGACTGCTCTCTAGAATAATGTTCTCAGCGACGTACGTTTTGAATCCCTGGATCGTGGCAGTAAGACGGTAGGTCCCACGTTGCAGGTTAGGAAATTCGTAGTCACCCGTCGCGGTTGTGGATGACGTACGGCTGAAATTTGTATCCACTTGCACAAGCGTCAGGGACGCTCCGGGGACTGCTGCGCCTGAGGCGTCCGTCGCCGTTCCACGTATGGTTGATAGCGTCTGGGTCTGCGCTCCCGCCGGCCCAGGGATCAGCAGGATCATGGCAATCCCCAAGAGTGCCGGACAGAGAACAGAAAAAACGAATTGGCGGTTTTGCTTGGCTAAAATAGGCACGTTTTCCTCCTTGTGACAGCTATTTCATCGCAATGTCGAGACCGCTGGTGAGATCCGGATGCACTAGGGACCACCTCCGGATTCACCTGTGACGACGTCAGGCTAAGAGATCGTGGGTACCCTCCAAGTTTTCGATCTAGGTCGCCGCCCCGCCGTATGAAGTATCGTCCTTGGTTTCTGCCCTTTTCGACAGGTGCCACGATCCATTGGGGATATCAGTCGCTGATGAGCAATAACGGCACGGGCTCACCCTTGTCGAGGTCCCGCAGTTCAAAGAACCGCTGATGAAAGCCCTGAAAATGAAGTCGCTTGCTAATCAAACACGCAACTATTTTTTTGTCAAGCAAATTTTCAGCTTTCGCGAGAAAGACAAATCGCCCGAACCGGCATAACGCAGCGGAGAATGCCTCATGCAAGTACCGCATGCTCCGTGACTTCGGCAGATATGTCTGGCCGGCGGGCGCCGTGCGAGCGTATGATCTGGAAGATTGAGTCGTATTTGGGGATCAAGAGTGAATAGGAGCGACCATACCGCAAGACCCGTCGCCTCAAACAGATGTGCTAGTCGGGCTCGCCAAGAGTAACTTCTTGCCCCGAGCTCTCTTGCGATGATCGCTAAGTGAGTTGATTGCCAGCTAAGAATCAGAGAGTAGCTAGATCGAGATTACCACGGAAATCCAATCAGGAGGCTGCATCAATGAAAATCACGCGCCGAAACGCGTTAAGAAGCGCCCTGGCCATTCCGGCTTGCAGACTCGCCGCAGCGCATGGCTCGCCGCAGACCGGGCGCCTTGCTGACGTGGGCTGGGTCTGGGAGGGACAAGGTCTGGACCCCGGCGTTTACCCCTCCATCTTCGGCGTTGGAGAGGGGTGTAAATACTTTGGCATAACCCGAGCAGTATACATATTCCACCCCAATGACGCGTTGGCGATGGAGAAACTGAAGCATCTGGATGAGATAGTGTGTGACATCACCAAGTGGAGGTTCAAACGGAACGAGGATGGGGGCACAGTTCATTGGGCAGACTCAAGTCCGGATGCCATCAAGAAGGAAGCTGGAAGCGTGGGTCGCCTGTCCTTGAAATACACCAACGTCACCGGTGCCTTTCATGATGACATGTGGGGATTGGTCCGACGTGAAGGTTATGGGCCCGACAAGTACGGAGAGATTTACAGCGCCGTCAAGGCCAGTAATCCAAAGCTCAAGTTGTGGGTCGTGGTTTATACGAGTGAGTTGAAACAGAACTGGGCGCCTTTCGCTCCCTACATCGATGTCGTGAATCTCTGGGAAGGAAGTTCAAGAAACCTCACTGACTTGGAGAACAACATCGCTCGGTGCAGAGATGTTTTCCCAGGCAAGCCGATCAACATGGGCTGCTATATGAGAGACTACGGCTTGCGTGAACCGGTAGCCATGAATCTGCTGAAGCACCAGTGGGAGTGCGTTGCCCGGGGAGTAAATAACGGTACCCTCGCAGGTTATTCCATTCTGGCAACCGTTTTGATCGACGGTCAGCAGGAACAGGCACGCTGGATCCGTGACTTCATCGCGGCGAACTAAGAGGGATTTGTTTCAAGAAGAGAGCGGCTCTTGCTTAACGCCATGCTGGCTCATTCCGCGTCGACGCGATTCCCGACGGCGGACGTGCATGGATCCTTAAGGCTTGCCTCCTCGCGCATTTGAACTGCGAGCGAGCGCGGCCGTACGCAACCGCACTCGCTCTTCGTAAGACGTTACTAGAAACGTGCTGATGAACACCAAGGTGCCGCCAAGTATCAACTCGAAGGTGATCCGCTCATGGACGGTAAAGGCGGCAATCGCAACCCCGAATATCGGAGCCATATACACTGAGAGGATCGCTTGGGTGACGTCCAGTTCCTGAAGTACGGCAAAAAACAGGACCGTGGCCAATGTCAGCGCGAATATCGCGATGGAGATCAGGCTGAGCCAGACAGGCCATCCAAGCGAGATCCAGCGGCTCCAGGGTGTAGGCTCGAGGATGAGCGCCAAAGGCAGGAGGACCAGCGCGCAAACCGTGAAACTATAGACCGTAACCTCGAACGGAGAGTAGACCTTAAGAAGCTTTTTGGCGTAGGTATTGTAGAAGGAAGCACCCCACAAGCTCCCGAAAATCAGGAGATTGCCCACCAGGTATTTCCCCGTAGAGAGTTGGACGGAGTGCCAGTCGATGTCCGAGCATATGAGCACTCCAGCCAACGCCAGCGCAAAGGATATCCATCGGAGAGGGGTCATCCGCTCGTTAAGCATGAAGTATGCGACCACCGCCGTAATCGCGGGACAGGCTAGTGTGATGACAGCGCCATTCGACGCCAGTGAGCGAGAAATACCCCACGTCAGAAACAGCTGCGAAATCACGATCCCCACAGTCCCAAGCAACACAAAGGCCAGGATGTTGCGGAGCAGGCTTGCTCGCTCGGGCGGGTTCGCACGAGCTCTCCGTTTCCTAAGTGCCAGGAAGGGGGCCATAAGGATCACCGAAATGACCAGTGGCACGACCGTCACAGTGACCGGCCCCAGGCTGTCGGTTGCGACCTTGGCTGCAGCAAATTGCACCGACCACATAAGATTAACGAGGATTAGAAGTAGAAAATTGGTCATTGCCAATCCTTACCGGCTTTGCAGCAAGAATTCGCCGCTCCGTGCTCCTCAGTTCGCTGCTATAAAATCGCGTACATAGCGCGCCTGTTGTTGGTGTCCATCGATCAGAAATGTCCCTAGGATCGAATAACCAGCGATCGCACTCGCTTCAGTGTACCTGAGCACGTGGTCCCACTGGATCTTGAGCAAGTTCATGGGGAGTGGACGAAGCGCCGAATAATCCCTCAAAAAGCAACCAAGGACAATCGGCTTACCGGGGAAAACAGAACGACACTGATCGATGTAACTGTCAAGTTTGGGCAGATTCTCAGGCTTCCAAATCCACAGATTGATGACGTCCAGGTATCGCTTGAATCCTTCCCACTCTGGACGGTCCAGCCAGTCATTGAGCATTACCGACCAGAACTTCAGAGGCGGGTTCGCTCTGGCCAAGGCTGCGTGTATCTGCGCGAACTCCTCGGATCTAGTCCCCCTCTGGATCGAACCCAGCGTATCATCGTGGTACACACCAGTCACATTTCGATGGGCTCGCGACAGGTTCACGACAGTCTGTGCTTCTTTCAGCACCGTTGAAACCTTGCCGTCCGTATAGAGCTGAATCGCAGGCTCAAATCCCCTGCCGGTTTTGTTGGCATCACAGCGTTTGACCTTCCATTTTGAGATGTCACAGATGACCTCCCTTAGATCGCGGAGCTTCTCCATTCCAAGATCATCATTCGGATGAAAGATGTAAACAGCATTGTTGAGACCGAAATATCTTGCGCCTTCGCCAACTCCGAAGATGGACGGATCGGTGCCGCTGTCGAGGCCCTGTCCTTCCCACACCCACCCGAAATCTGCCAAACGCCGACCACCGGCGTGTGCGATTTTGCAGTGAGCGGAATTGCCAACAGCGGCAACGGTCGAAGCCAGCGTCATTATCTCACGTCTAGAAATGGCTCTCATCTGCGGCTCCCTGATTCAATTGGATTTCACTCGGCCCAATGGCAATCATCGGCTATCGTTCTCCCGCAAAATGCAAATCAACAGAAACTCACGCCCCGGTAATCTGCCTCATGGTCCGCTTGGTTGGAGCTTGTTCTGTCTCGCTAGAGTCAACAGCGTCTTGTGCGGGACCTGTAACTGGCACCCGAGCACAGCCACTGCACCACGGGCTGGATGACGTCGAGGCAATTCCATTGCGCGCCACAATCCTGTGGAAACCAGCACCAAGCCGGATGACAAAACTGACCGCCACTAAGGGAGTCGATATTGTTTGTCACGCAAACATTCCTTTCATGGGACGATCGGACAGCATCCGCTCGCTTCTCGTATGTCGCCAGAAATGAGATTAGTTCAGAGTACAGGAATATCTTACCTGTGCCTCTTTCAAATTGCAACACAATCGGTTATGATTTGGCCAGCAAGTAATGGGAGTCATGCAGGCTGTTGCCGCAGCCTGACGACATGCTATTCACTTGACTTTTTCTGATACTTAAAATAAGCATACTCGAGATTACTTACTGATATCTGGGGCCGTTCCGAGGCCAGCTGCCCGACCCCACTCGCCAGCTTGCCTGTGTGAAGCGCCGCGAGGTGAGTGGGCTGTCAAGCTGGCCATTTAGACATGATGCTTATACCCATCTCAGTGAATGGCGCTTTTGTGGCGTGATCAAAGAGGGGCAATCCTGGTGTGCTCTCGCACAGGCGCAGGGCACACCATAAGGAGACTACAAGCAGGAAACAAAAGACTGGATTGGTTTGTACTCACCCGCACGATGGAGCCGGATTCATCCACCGTCTGAAACCAGATGTGGACATGCTGGGCAGGTGAGGGCCCAATAGGCTTTTCCCAATTTCGCAATGAACATATAGAGAGTGGATGAGCAACATCATCCTTCGGTCGGAGATATCTATGAGAAGAGACCGCAAGCTCACGCTGATTTACGCACTTTGTGCGACACTGGCATTTGCGATGGCGGGTGCTGATGTGTCATTTGCTCAGAGTGGCGGCATGTTGGACCCGGCTATCGACCCTCCCGGTGAGCCATTCTCCTACTTCTGGCACCCCAACGACACTATCGGCGCTCCCTTCGCCCCCGTCGCAACCGAAGTCACCCCCGAAGGCTATCTCTACACCGGCTTCGGCGAACTGATCTTCTTTGTCGGCAACCCCATCGAGCCCGTCAACAAACGCATCAAAACCCTCTATAAAGGCTACCTCCCCATCGTCCAGTACCAATTCCCTTTTAACGGGGTCCAGTACCAATTCCGCATGTTCGGCGCCGACCTCGGTGCCGGACTCACAGGTCTCCCCGTTAACTTCATCGAAGTCAAACTTACCAACCTGACCCATGAGCAACGCGCCGCCTTCCTCACCTCAGCCTTCCGCTTTATGCCCCCCATTCGAGGACTCAACGACATAGCCGAATATCGGTTCCGTCAGCGCTTCGACTTCATCCCCGAAAAGTACGTCAAGGGCCAGAGTACCTTCAGTCCTGAATGGAAGTACTCCTTCGCCAACAACGCCGTCGTGCGCGACGGCCGCATCCTCTACCTCTTTCCAACCTCCCCCAAACCACACCAGTTCGCCCTCGCCCCCGACGACACCGGCTTGCGCGCGTTGCGCTACTTTACCGGCCAGATCCGCGACAACCCCAACCCTACCTACACCGTTCACCCATACACCCCCCTCGGGCTCGTCATGTACCGCATCCGCCTCAGCCCGGGCGAGAGCCAGTCCCTCACCTTCAAGTTCCCAATCGTCCCACTCCCCCAAGGCTCTCCGGAAGCCGAACAGGTCAAATCCGCAGAGTATGAACAACAGTTCCAGAAAACCGTCCAGGTCTGGGATAACCTGGTTGCCAAATCAGTCCCCCTCCGATTCCCCGAACAGAAGGTGCAAGAGTACCTCCTC
>Ga0316622_100001528_pt1 | contig 15139 bp, 10 predicted proteins | sample OWC_Aug_OW2_C1_D_FD_207646 | JGI IMG/M metagenome (GOLD analysis project Ga0316622, IMG submission 207646) | Wetland soil microbial communities from Old Woman Creek delta, Ohio, United States - OWC_Aug_OW2_C1_D5_C | ecosystem: Environmental > Terrestrial > Soil > Wetlands | place: USA: Ohio... | reverse complement strand
CTGGAATCTGTACTCTTCGCAGACCCTCGAGAGGGATGTCCTTTCACGTCCGAAGTTGACCGTGTCCTATTCTGTTCCGGTGCCCACAGTCACGCCTACCATTACCCCCACGCCCACCCAGACGCCTGTGCCCTCGATCACACCCACCCGCACCCAGACTCCGCTGCCAACAGAGGTTATCACCACGGCTATGGTCGCCGGAGTCGCCTGGCGGGATCAGAACGCCAACCTGCAGCGCGATCCGGGTGAGTTGCCTATTGCGGATGTCACCGTGATACTCAGGGATCCTGGTCACCTGGAGGTGGGCCGGCGGACCACACTGGGAGACGGCAGTTACAGGTTTGATGACATAGCCGAAGGCAGCTACCTGTTGGACAAGGAAAATCCGCCCGGCCACGTTTCGACCTGGCCCCCCGGCGGTGTGTATGCCTTCTACCTGGCTGGCGGGCAAGCAATGACCGGCCTTGACTTTGGTTTTTCCCTGTTGCCAACCTATACCTTGACCATCACGCCGACCCGCACGCTAACGCCCGTTGCCACCTTGACGAGAACCCCCACCCGCACTACTGCAGCCACGATCACACTTACGCCGCAGGGCACAGCGACACCCACTTTCACGCCTACCCGGACAACGACCCTCACCCCCACTCCCACTTTGACCCCCAAGGGCACTCCTGCCGGGACACTTCAGGATCCCATTCCCGTGCTCTGTGAGGAAACCCACAGCGAAAGTACTGCCACTCACGCGTCCGTGATCACCAGCTATGGCAACTGTGGCGCTGGAATGTGGGGTCCTGAAGTGATCTACTCCTTCCAATCTGGCTATGCGCTGGAGCGGCTCAGCATCAGTCTGGACACAGGGGCGGACCTGGCCCTTTTTGTCCTCTCCAGTGCCAACCCAATGTCCTGTTTCCGCACGGGGGGAGCGGTTGTCATTGAAGGCGTGGCCGCCGGTGTGACCTATTACATCGCCGTGGATGGCTCCGAGTCTGGTACCTACACCATGGAGGTGCAGTGCGACCCACCTCCGATGGGCACTCCAACACGCACTCGGACAGCGACTACCACTCCAACCCAGGGCCCCTCTCGCACGCCGACTCCAACAGCTACGCCCAGTGGGCTGTCGCAAATCTACCTCCCGATCCTATCCAAGCCGCGCATCGAGTTCCTTGTGGACTGCGGCTCGAGCAGTGTCTACATCGACGGTAGCGCCCGGCTCTGGGCGGCGGATAAGGCCTACAGTGCAGGGAGCTGGGGCTTTGTCGGCGATTCAGACGTCTGGGCGGTCGGTCGGGATATTGTCGTGAGCATACCGGGCACGATGCGTCTATACCAGAGCGTGCGCTATGGCTATGCCTTTGGCTATCAGTTCAACCTGCCCAACGGGGTCTATGATGTGGAATTGCATTTCGCGGAGATATTCCACGATCAGGTGGGAGAGCGGGTTTTTGACGTCATCATTGAGGGGCAAACCGTGCTGGATCAGTTTGATATCTTTGAGGCAGCAGGGGGGCGCTTCCGGTCCGACATAGAGACCTTTGCCATCTCAGTCAGTGATGGGCAGCTTGATATGGTCTTTGACTCTGTTGTGGATCTGGCCATGGTCAACGCCATCAAGGTGAGCGAATAATCAAGAGAATAAGTCTCTGGCCTCAACATCAGCCATTGCGCTTGAGCGCGATCAGGGTATAGTCGTCGAACTGTGGCTGATCACCGACAAAATCAGCGACGGCATCATGGATCAGGCGAACCAGCTCATTGCACGGCCTGTCGCTGGCCTCGGCAATGGTGTGCATTAGGCGCTCCAGGCCAAACTCCTCTACCTGGTCGTTAATTGGCTCAGTAACGCCGTCTGTGTAAAGAACCACAACATCCCCCGGCGCGATGACGACCTGGCGTTCCTCCAGCGTGATGTCTTCGGCCACTCCCAGCACGACACCCCTGGCAGTCAGAGACGCCACCTGCGATTCCGAATGCCGCCACCAGACGGGGGGATTGTGGCCAGCGCTGGCGTAGGTAAGCTGCCCGGTACGCCGGTTCAACACACCGTAGAACACGGTTACAAACATGCCGCTGCGTGTGTCGTCCATGATGATGTCATTTACGTGCTGCAGCGCTTTGGCCGGCGAGCGTGTCTCCAGGGCGCTGGCGCGCATCAATGTCCTGGACAGGCTCATGAACAGGGCGGCGGGCACCCCCTTGTCTGAAACATCAGCAATCACCAATCCCAGGCGATCCCGGCCCAGGGGTATAAAATCGTAGAAATCGCCGCCTACCTCGCGCGCAGCATGCCAGTCCGCGGCAATATCCCACCCCGACAACATAGGACAGCTCTCGGGCAGGAAACTGGCCTGGATCTCACTGGCCAGGCGCAGCTCCTGCGTCACACGCTCCTGGGCGATCACCGTTTCGTACAGGCGGGCGTTCTCAATGGCAATGGCCGTCTGATCAGCGATCCCTTCCACAATGCCTATTTTGCGCGGTGGGAAGCGCGTGGGGCATTGTGTACAGTCAACCAGAAAAGCCCCGAGCATTCCTCCTTTGCTGATCATGGGCACAGCCAACACGGACTGAATGCCAAACCTCTGCACCAGTGGCTGTGGAATGAGATTGCTCTCTGCCGCATTCTCCACAACCATGTAGCTTTGCTGTCGCGTGATCTCATCTAGCAAGGGCACGTCGCCCGGCTTGAAACGCAGGTCGCAGAATGCTTGCATGGACTCTTTGTCCAGGCCATGCGCCTCATAGGACACGAACTCGCCGCGGTCCTTTTCCCACAGAAAGACCAGGCAGCGGTCTACCCCCACCAGCAAGGGAGTAAGCCGGGCTATCTTGGAGATGTTCTCGTGCAGGTCGGCAGACGAAATGAACGCCTGTGCTACTTGCAGCAGAGCGGTGGAGACCCAGGCCTCCTCTCGCTGGGCATCATGTGACCTGGCCGTGGCGATGGCCATGGCGGCCTGATCGGCAATCCCTGCCAGGAGGGTCTTTTTGCGGTCCGTGAAATGATTCTGCGGGTTCACATAGTCCACCAGCAAGGCACCATGGGTTTCAGATTGGGCACGCAAGGGCAGGGCCAGCAGATTCCCTATGCCAAACTCATGCATCAGAACGGCAGGGATCCATTCCTGCTGAAGAGGGTCGGAGCCCTGCTCAGGCGCTGGCGGGGCAGGCGGTTGGTCAGTACCGGCTGGTTTCTCCACGACAATCGGGGTGTCGCGCGCGCGCAGTTCGTCCAATAAGGGTACATCACCCGGCTGGAAATGGAGTGTATTGAAGAGGGGTTGAGCTTCCCGTTGGCGCACATAGGCCTTGACGGTCACGAACTCCTGTGATTCGTCATTCCACAGAACGATGGTGCAGCGATCCACCCCGACCAGCATCGGCGTTAGCCGTACCACGGTCTCCAGGATCTCATCCAGAGTGCTCAAACTGCCCATGGCCTCGGCAACTTGCAGCAAAACGGTGGAATTCCACGCCTCCTCTTGCCGGGCGGCATAGAGCCTGGCGTCCTCCACGGCGATGGCAATCTGGTGCCCCAGAGTCTGCAGGACAAAGAGGTCCTCCTGATTGAAAGCGCCCAGTTTGTCACTCTGTACGTCCAGCACGCCCATGATGCGCTGCTCCACCTGGAGCGGCACAGCCAGTTCGGCACGTGTGTCCACCAGCGCCTCGTCGAAGCGATAGCGCGTCTCCTGGGTGACATCGTTGGCCAGGATGTGCTCACCATGTTGTGCCACCCAGCTGATGATGCTCTGACCCTGGATTATCTCAGGACCCCGTTGCTGGATAGCGGGGTTAGTGCTGGCTCTGAGACTCACTGCGCCTGTCTCTGCATCGACGGTAAAGATGCTTGCGTGATAGTAGTTGAATGTCTTTTGAATCAGATCAACTACCTCAGCGAAGAGCTTGTCCAGCTCCAGGATTGCTGCGACCCGCTGGCTTACTTCACCGACCGCAGCAAGCTGCTTTGCCCGGCGCTGTTCTGTCTGGTACAGCGACTCCAGTTCCAGCATGCGCCTTTCCTGGCGGGTCCAGGCCTGTGCCAACCACAGCAGCAGAATAACCGAGGATGCAAGGACGAGGGCCAACAGGACGAAAGTGGACGTGCCCACGCCACCGAAGGCGAGGGCAATCAGCGCTGCGCCCGCCCCCAGACTGTACGCAGCAATCAGCCGAGTGCGCCGAGGGTCACGGATCATATCTTTGTCTGTGGTTTACGAAATGCCTGCGCTGCCGAATCCTCATCAGCAAAAATGCTGAGCACTGCATCGAATCCGGCGATCTCAATTACTCGTGCTACTTTGTCTGCCAGGCAACACATCTTCAGGCCACCGCCTGTCTGGGCCAACCGACGTGCGTGAATCAATATAACCCGCAAGCCGCTGCTGCTGATGTAGCTGGTCTCGCGCAGATTGAGCACCAGTTGCTTGACCCCCTGCGCTTCCAGGGAGGCAAGCGCGGTCTCCAGACCCGGAGAGGCCATGGCGTCCAGGCGACCCTCCGGGAGGAGCACCACCACATCAGGACTGAGCGCTGACGGGTAGCTTCTCAAGGTGCACCTTCTTCTTCATGATCAACGTGTTCCCTCTGTTGGGGTCGAACTCAAACTGCACTACATCCATGAGCTTTTCCATGAGGTAGAGTCCCAGAGCCCCCTCGTGACGCTTCGACAGGGGAGCCGTCATGTCCGGCCGCGGCACCGACTGCGGATCGAAGGGCTGCCCGCGGTCGCGAATAATCAGGATTACTTCATCGTCTGCCAGCCGGCACTCGATTCTGACTATGCCATCTGGCCGTCCGTTGTAGGCGTGTTCGATCACATTGGCACACGCTTCATCCGTAGCCATCTGTAGGGCGAAGGTGTCATCATCACTCAGCCCTGCTTCTTTGGCGAAATTCGAGACCATATCGCTAATGGCACTGAGATTCTTCATCTCACTGCTGATACTCAACTTGAATCTAGTCATCGCCCTCTATCCATGCAACCGATCTCCAGCACATATGAAAAACACGAACGCCGCTGGCAGATTCGTGTTTCTGATGCAGGTCCCCCTCTCGCCGGAATCACCGCCTCCGGCGAGACTATGGCCATCGCCTTCGGCGAGACTATGGCCGTGGCCCTCGGCGAGACAATCGCGGGATAAGGTACCAGCGCCGGGCTTGCAGGCACCGGCAAGGGTTGCCCGGCACCTTCTGCCAGGCAACCCCGCGACTGGCAATCCGCATGCGCCTAGAAGCTGCCTACGGCATCTACCAGATTGTCGTAGGCCTTGAACAGCGGCGTGAGGCCGGCCAGATCGAATACTTCTTTGATGCGGGCCGGCATGTTGCACAAGCGGAGATCACCCCGGTTCCACCGCCTGGTCTCGTTTCGGGCGGTGATCAGGGCACGCAAGCCGCGGCTGCTGATGTACTCCAGCTTCTCCATATCCACGACAATGCGAAAACGCTCCGCACCGGTGATTGCTTTGAAGGCATCCTCCAGTTGTACAGCCGTGCCGCTATCCACGCGACCCTGGATCTCGATGATATCCACCCGTTTCAATTGCTTGGTCTTGATCTCCATCTAGGCCTCCTTCGAACGTTTGCGGTTCCCCTCATTATAGCATACCCCAGCTCAAGTCAAGTAGTGAGCGATGGTCAATGGCTGACAACGAGCTCCGGGCGGGACACAGCCAGACCCGGCTGTTTTACCTGTGCCTCAGTTTACGATGCGTTGCCACGAACCGGCAACAGTGTGGCGCTGATGCCCAGGCCAACGCATAGCCAGACCAATGCCACGGCGTGCTGGAAATTGATGTTGAAGAAGTAGTGATCGAATATGCCGGTGAAAAGTATCGCCAGGATCGCAGCAAAGAGGCCCAGCAAAATCGAGTCTCGTCGAGGGCTGTGCGCGAGGTGAGCCAATCCTCTCAGCATCTGCCTGAGTGCCAGCGCCATGATCAGGAGGAAAAAACCCAGGCCAACCAGCCCCACTTCTTCTGCGATCAGCAGGTACACCATGGATACACCGATATAGACGTCGATGTTCGGTGCTCCGGCAAAGCCCACGCCGAACCAGGGATAGCGCGAGATCAGGATCAGGGCGTCCTTGTACTCACCAAAGCGCATTTGCGTAGCCAGGTCCTCCCCTCTCAGCCCCTCCAGGAAGTGCTGGACATACCACTGTGTCTGTGGCAATAACAGCAGCACCAGGCCCACCACGACCATGAATAGCACCAGCTTCCGGTAGCGAAGCAAGGCCACGATCAGAACTGCTCCGGCCAGCCCGGCCATAGCGCCCCGCGAGTAGCTGAGCAGCAGGCAGAGCAGTTGGGAGGCCAGCACCGGCGCTACCAGCCAGTTTATGCCCCAGGTATGGGGCCCCAAATGGAACACAGGAAGAGGATCCCGTGACAGCAGTTGTGGCACGGTCAGGGCTGCCACGATGGCCAGCATGCCTCCCAGCACGTTCGGATTGATGGAGGTGGAAGTGGCACGCAACGGCAGCGACGGGTCGCTTTCAACATAGACGAGCACATCGCTGCCCGACGGATAACCAAACACGCGCAGGACAGAGAGCAGCCGGATGGTCCAGTTCTCCGGCACAAAGTAGAGTACCACGCCGATCACCGCAGCCGCAAAACCCGCCAGGATCAGGATCGTCACAATCTGTTCCAGGTGCTTCTCGCTGCGCACATTGTTGATGACTAGGAAGAACAGCAGGAGGTTCAGCAGCAGCTCGGCGAATTGGCGAATGACGGAGGTGGTGGGGCTGGCGAACGACAGGCCCATCACAAACGAGACACAAGCCAGAACCATCAGGATCAGGATCGGAAGGCCCAGGGTCGAGCCGAGGATGTCCTTCTGCCTGTGGCGAGCCACCTGAAACAGCCAGCTGAATAGAAGCACCGCCAGCACCAGGTCCAGTACGGTCGGCCGGAAGCCCACGTTGGGGATGGGCAGAGCGGCAAAAGGTAGCAGGCAGATCACGGCGATCAGGACGAAAAAGGTGAATTGCGTGCTGCGCAGCATCAGCAAGCCGCCCGCAGCTCCCACAATCAGCGCCACGGTCAGCAGCGGGCCCAGGAACGTCAGAAGCGCGCCACTGGCAACGCCGACCAGGAGGCAGAGCGTCAGCACTGCCAGCAACTGCCGGGTCTGACTGCCGGTGACGAGCCATGATTGCAGACGCTTGACAAGACCCTCGTAAATCACAGAGTACGCCCCTGTTCCAGATTGTGCACAGGAAATATTAGCACAGGACTGCCCTGTAGCCAAGTCCGCCTTTCACTGCGCTCGGGGTGCTGCGTGGCCTTGCACCAGTGCTTATGGTGTGCTGCGCACGGTGGTGAGGGTCACGTGATCCCTGGAGCTTTGCCCGGCGAGGCGCAGCCTTTCTGATGTGGCTTCATCATACAGCACGGCGATCAGCGTGTAGGTGCCGGGTGTGGTTTCTGGAGGGACGGGCAGTACGTGCTCGTCGGTAATGATCTCACGTGGCAGCCAGGATGTCGTCGGACGGGTCCACTGTGCTGGGATGCTGTCATCCTGTACGATTATCCGTGGCCCTGCCCCCAACATCTGCACACTCACCTTGTAGGTGCTAGTGATGGCTTGCTGCGCTTGCCAGTACAGAGTGACGGTGACGGTTCCGCCGGGCTGGATGGCCGACGCCTGCAAATCGTAACCGAGCAGTACAATGCCCAGTTCGAACCGTGCCCCAAGTGCTTGCTGCATGGGCGGAATGTCATAGCGGTGCTCTCGTGCCACCACGTCCACTGCGGTCAGCGCGATCTGCCCGTCCTCGGTACCCGCTTGCAGAGTGTACTCACCCGCGAGGACGCTGGGCGGGATTGACAGGCGGTAAACGCCACGGTTGATCTCGGACTCTTGCCAACCCGTCGTGGGATACCCGGTGATGATGGCTTGTCTGGCTTCCCACACTACTCTCTTTCGGCTGTCCAGGAGGCGGAACTGCACTTGATGATCCCGGGCTGGCTTGCCCGTACTTTGCCACCACAATGTCAGCGGCAGAGTGTCGCCCGGGCTATAGGCCGTAGCTGCTAGGTTGTAGCCCAGTAGCCGCAAATGATCACCCATTTCAACCTGGAGCGGGTTCGCCACGGAAGCAGGCGTGGTGGCCAATGCTTCTTTGGCCAGGGCGAGCTCCTCCAAAAGGAGCGCCTGTCCGAGCGGATTGCCCTGTGCATCCACCACGTCCAGGTTGCGCTGGGCCTCGGGATCCAGTACCCGCAGACGAACCCGGTAGGTGACCTCCGGTAAATCGGCGGGCAGGAGTACATCGGCCCGGCCTTGAACAGGTGTTTGCAGGGGCCATGCAGGAGGGAGGAAGTACGGCGTGCTCAGAGCCTGGTCCTGGCGCAGATACTCGTTTCCGTCACCGTCTTCCACGTTCAGCGTCAAACTGTAGTTGCGTGCCAGTGCCTGCTCGGCCTGCCAGTACAGGACATAATGCAGCCGCCCCTGATCATGGCTGAAACGATCAAAGCCCAGCAAGCGGAGACCGGCGCCAAAGTCCGCCTCCAGTGCTACCTGTGGCTTGAGCTGGGCGGCGACGAGTGCCTCATGCTGCTTGATGTCAAAGGCGCGCAAGCCATAGCCCGGGAATTGCTCGGGCACATCTATTTCACGGCCAATCCGCAGCAGCTCCGTGACCACCATGTCCATGGGATCAGCGAACTCCTCATGCCACAGGATCAGCCAGATTCGCTCCGGCTGGGTTTGCAGGACGCGGTTCAGGACGTCCGCAGCCCCGGCAACGTCTTGCCCGACGTGGAGGCCATACCAAGGGGCGGGTCCACGGTAGTAGTATTGCAGCGCATAGGGCGCTGACTCAACCAGGAGCAGTGCATCCTTGCCCTTGGCGTTCGCCGTGAGATAGGCGGCCAGCCCGCGTGCGTCATCACGTGCATTCTCACGTCCCGTGGTAATCGCTATTGTAGAGCGTAACGACAGGACCACCGCCAGAAGCACCACCAAGGCAAATATCGCGCGTGTGACAGCTGACCTGCGGCCGAGCACTGCGTACAGAGCCATGATCGCGCAGATGTAGAGCGGTGCGGCGGCGACGATGGAATAGCGGGTGGCGAATTTGGGTGCGATGCTCACTGCGGCGTAGGTCAGCACCATCGGGCTCACGAATGTTAGAAATACCAGTGCAGTCCGGCGCACCGGTTCTGACTGGAATCTCCCCCGGCCGAGGAAAAGGAGCCTGCGTCGAGCCACGCGCACCAGCACCAGGATGCCGAGCAGGATCACCAGCAGCCACGAGAATGCCGGTGCGCCGGGCAGAAAAGCACGCCACATGGTTCGCGCAAACCAGAGCGGATCAATGCGCGTCGTAACCCAGTAATCGGGTGTGCGTAGCAGGCGGCCTAGCTGCATGTAGGCCGGTACAATCCAGGGCACGTACAAGAGCCCGGACAGCAGCACATGGAGTACGGTGTGCCGCAGCCATTGGCGGTCGAGCAAGAGCGCGTACAGGACAAAAGCGGGCACGACAAAGGCGGAGAAATACTGTGTGTACAGGCTGGCTGCCAGGAGGCAACTGAAGCACAACCACCACCTTCGCGCCGCGGTTCGTGTGGCTCTCAGAAAGGCCCAGGTGGTGGCCAAAACCAGCGTGGCAGCCAGGCTATACATGCGCGTCTCCTGGGCATAGTAGGCGATGAACGGCGAAGTGCCGACGAGCGCTGCAGCGCTGATCCCCAACGCTGGCCAGGTCATGCTGACCCGGGTTCGCTGAGCCCAGATTTCGCGCACGATGGCGAAAGTGAATGGCACGAGCAATGCGGCGGCAAAGAGCGAAGGCATCCGTACAGCCCACTCGCTGTTCCCGGCCAGAGCCATCCAGAAATGCAGCAGCAGGTAGTAGAGCGGGGGATGCAGGTCTTCGTAGATCAGCGTGCGAAAGAGCTCGGGCAAGGGACGTGCGGCGAACAGGACGCTCAGCCCTTCATCGAACCACAGACTCTGCTTCCCCAGGTAGCGTCCATAGAGGGTAAAGACCGCCAGGATCAGGGCTGCGATGGCCAGGCGATCGAGCGGTTTTCTTACCCACCGTGAAACGCCAGAGTTGCGACTGTCCATGAGATGGCTATTCTCCAATCAGCTCAGCGTATACCCGCGCTGTTTTGGCAGCGATCGAGTCCCAGGTGAATGCCTGTGCCAGCTCCAGTGCTCCCTGTGACAGGCGCGCACGCAGCTCCGGTGCGGACGCTAGCCGCTCTACCGCGTCGGCAATGGCCACGGGGTCATCGGCAGGGACAAGGAGGATGTTTTCCCCATCTTTTAGGGTCTCAATCTGTATCCTGGGGTGCGTGCTGATGATGGGCAGGCCGTGGGCCAGAGCGGCCATGAAGCTACCGCGGCGATAGGAGGCGCCGTCACGATAAGGCAAAACGCACGTGTCTGCCGCGAAAAGGTTGGCCGAGACCTGCTCGGTGTCGGTGTAGCCCGTCCATGACACGCGGTCCTGCAGGCCCAGCTCAGCGCCAAGGGTCTGGATGTGCTGCGCATAGGCCACATTGGTCGGGTCGCTGTCGCCAACCTGGCCGCCGATCATCAACAATTTCACGCGCTGGTCCCGGGCCGCCAGCTTGGCGAGGGCACGGAACAGAGTGTCGCCTCCTTTGCTTTCGTTCAGGAATCCAAAGTAGCATAGCAGCACCTCGCCTTCGCCCACGCCGAGACTACGGCGCCACGCCATGCGCTCGTATCCGGCAGGGACTCGTGGTGCGATGTTGCTGCCGATGGGAATGAGATGCAATGATGAATGGCCATGGGATGATGTCCGCAGGGCCTGATAATCCTCGACGTTCGTCGAAATGATCGCATCGCTCCAGCGGGCCAGGGCCAGCGTGACCCACTTTCTGACCACACCGGCCTTGGGAAAAAGGTAAGGTACGCGCAAATCGTGAAAGGTAACGACCACATGCGGCCTCTGCTTCGCCAAACGCAGACGCAATGGCAGCAGGTTCACCGCCGGATGCATGCCGTATCCTGCGGTCTGATACTGGATGTGCAGAATGTTGCTCTGCAGTGTGCGCACCTCATCCAGGACGTACTTCCAGCTCCCCCAGTTCCACCTGGAGACAATCGGGTATATCGCTGGCTCCCCCTCCGCCCCGGGTGAGCCCGGCACAGTGCGCCGCACCTGGCTGGAAGTTACAACGCCTACCTGATGCCCCAGGCCGATAAGGGCGCTGCCAAGCTCGTGTGTGCAGTCGCCTACTCCTCCTTGCATCGGGGGATATTCTGCACTGACCAGGCAGACTCTCATCGGGTCGTTCCTCCCGGAGAGAGGGTGTACTCACCGCGTATGCGCAGGCCAGAGCGCAGTATGTGTAGGTATGCGACTACACGTTCCTGGCGCAGAGCCCGCTTGTGCCCCACCAACCACTTGGCCGCCTCGGCCACCAGTTGAAAGGCATAGGTTGCCAGAAGGAACCACCGCAGCGCCTCACCGGCCAGAGCGCCGTAGTACTTGCGGAAGTAGTACACCTTGCTGCTTTGGAAGTAGATGTGCCGCGCGGCAATGACCTGTTCGCTGCTCTGCCCTTCATGATGCAGCACGTTTGCCCATGGCACATACACCACCCGCCAACCCGCGTCCCTGGCACGGTGGCACCAGTCAAGCTCTTCGGAATACATAAAGATGTTCTCGTCCAGAGGCCCGACCTGGTCCCAGCTCGTGCGACGAATGAGCAGGCAGGCACCGACCAGCCAGTCTACATCTTGTTCTTCGTCGTCGGTTTTCTCCTGCGCATAATAGTCCTGCAGCACACGGTGGCGAGGAAACCAGTTCTGCAGCACGGTGCTCTCCAGGAACGCCGTCGCCAGGGTGGGAAAGCGACGCCGGGAGGGCTGAACCCGCCCATCCGGGAACAGCAGCCTGGGGCCGAGTACGCCCACGTCCGGGTGCCCGTCCATGTAATTGACCATTGCCGCAATCCCATCCAGGAACTCGGTGTCAGGGTTGAGGAGCAAAATGTAGCGTCCCGTGCCGGCAGCAGCGCCCAGGTTGTTCGCTCTGACAAAGCCCAGATTGGACTCGCTGGCGATTAGCTTGGCCTGAGGAAACTGCCGGCGTACCATGTCGGGACTGCCGTCAGACGAAGCGTTGTCCACAACGATAGTCTCGCACTCGGGCTCATGGCAGGCACGGAGCGAGATCAGGCAGCGCTGCAGGAGGTCCCTGACATTCCAGCTCACAATGACAATGGATAGATCGTGCAACAGGTTGGTACCCCCAACTCCACGGTGGGGCAATCTGTCAGATTGCCCTATGCTGCCTTTAATAGGCCAAACAATCGTCTGGCGTTCTCCGTGGTGGCCTCGGCAACTTGTTCTATCGACAACTTCCTCAGAGCGGCAATCCTGGCCGCCACCCAACGCACATGGGCCGGCTCGTTGCGCTGTCCACGGTGAGGATGCGGAGCCAGATACGGGCAATCCGTCTCAATGAGTATGCGCTCCAGCGGCAGCTCACTTGCCAGCTCCTGCAGGCGGTGCGCATTCTGGAAGGTCACCGGGCCGGCGAACGAAATGTACAAGCCCATCTCGATGGCCTGCAGCGCCATTGCCCGGTCACCGGAGAAACAGTGCAATACCCCCTGCCAGCTCTGGCCGTGTTTGCTCAGGATAGCCATCGTCTCGGCATGGGCCTCGCGGTCATGGATGATCACCGGCTTCTTGACGCGGCGTGCCAGCTCCAGATGAGCGATGAAGACTTCCTTTTGGCAGTCGTGTGGCGACAGGTTGCGGTAAAAGTCCAGCCCGGTTTCGCCAATGGCCACTACCCTGTCATTGCTGGCATAGTGCAGCAATCGCTCCAGGGTATCGGGCCCGACCTTGGCTGCGTCGTGCGGATGCACGCCCACGGCGGCATATACAGCGGCATGGCGCTGCGCAATGGCTATCGCCGCACCGCAGGATTCCAGAGCCGTGCCCACGGTGATGATATTGTGCACGTCGGCGGCAAGGGCCCGCTGAATCACCGCCTCGCGGTCATCGTCGAACTTGCGGTCGTCGAGGTGGGCGTGCGTATCAACGAGTATCACGAACCGACCTGGCCTTTCGCCGCCACAGGCGGCTCAAGATGCTGCGCGACCTTCCCCAAGACTGCGAGGTGGAGTACCGGTATCGAGACCGGCGATCCTTCGGCCATCGGCAAGTATCGCCGCCACCAGAGCGCCATTGGTCGTTTCGGTATAGATGCGGATCAGCGGCTCAGTGCCGGAGAAGCGAATGAGCAGCCATCCTCCATCTTCCAGCACATAGCGGAAACCATCCAGCGTGTCAATGTGGGTCACCTTTAACCCGGCGACCTGCTCCGGCCTGGCGGCTTTGACTCGGTTGAGAGCCGCATCCCGCTGCTCTGGCGTCAGCTGCATGTCAAACCGGTCGTAGTAATGCGCCCCAACCAGTGAATACAGGTACTCGATAAGCTGCGCGGGTGACTTTTGCAGCTTGATCATCAGATCCAGCAGGAACAGCCCGGCCAGCACCCCATCACGCTCAGGGATATGACCGGCGAACCCAAAGCCGCCACTCTCCTCGCCGCCCATGATTGCCCCGGTCTCTATCATCTTGGGCCCCACATATTTGAACCCGACCGGCGTCTCATAAACTGGAATGTCGTACAGCTTGGCCAGCTTGTGTGCCATGGCCGTGGTGGTGACGGTCTTGACGATGGGACCTCGTTTGCCGCGTACCTCCAGCAGATAGAGCAGCAGCAGAGCGTAAACCTGCAGTTGGTTGATAAACACCCCGTTTTCGTCCATCAGGCCGATGCGGTCCGCGTCCCCGTCCGTGGCCAGCCCTACATGGGCCTGATGCTGAGCGATGCCTGCAGTCAGCGCCGCCAGGTTGCGGGCGATGGGCTCTGGATTGTACATGCCGGGGAAAAGCGGATTGCGCACATTGTTGATTTCGATGACGCGCGTGTTGCCGCCCGCCAGCAGCGTGGGAAAATAGCCGATGCCCGCGCCAAACATGGCATCTGCGACTACCGTAATGCCGGCCTGCTTGATGCCCTCGATGTCCACCAGGGAGGAAACTTGCTTGAGATAGGCGGGTGCCGGATTGAACTTGACCACCTGCCGCTTCTGCAGCGCCTCATCCAGTAGTACACGCTGCACACTCTGTGGCCTGGCCTGGATGCCGGCGATGTTCTTTTCCAGAGCGGCTACGACTTCGGGTGACGCGCTCCCCGCGTACTCTGGCTTGACTTTGAAGCCATTCCAGATACCCGGGTTGTGGCTGGAGGTGATGATGACCGCGCCGCCGGCTTTCTTTTCCAGGATCGCGTACGCAATTGTCGGGGTGGGAGCAAAACGGTCGCACAGATAGGCGCGGATGCCGTTGCCCGCCATCACTTCCGCCACAGCGACGGCAAAGTCCTCAGAAGCAAAGCGCGTGTCATAGCCAATAACCAGGCCCTTATCAGCGGCTTTACTGTCGATCAAGTACTGGGCCATCCCCTGTGCGCAGATGCGCACGTTCTCAAAGGTGTAATCCTCGGCGATGATCGCCCGCCAGCCGTCGGTGCCGAACTTGATGGATGCCACCACTGCCTCCCTACTCCGGAATGTGGTTCTCTTTGCGCAACAGAGCAAGGTCCGCGTCTACGATCATGTGGATCAGCTCTTGGAACGAAACAACAGGTTCCCAGCCAAGTTGGCGCCGTGCTTTGCTCGGGTCAGCGATCAGCAGCTCTACGTCCGCCGGGCGAATGAACGCCGGATCCACCACAACATGGTCTTGCCAGTTCAATCCGAGGTAGGAGAAAGCCACATCACACAGCTCGCGGATCGAGTGCGTTTGCCCCGTCCCAACCACATAATCATCTGGCTGCTCCTGTTGCAGCATGAGCCACATGGCCTGGACATAGTCACCGGCAAAGCCCCAGTCCCGTTGGGCATCGAGATTCCCCAAACGCAGCTCTTTGGCCAGGCCCAGTTTGATCTTGGCGGCGCCGTAAGCCACTTTCCGCTCGACGAACTCGAGCCCACGTCGTGGCGAGCCGTGGTTGAAAAGGATGCCGGAGCAGGCGAACAGATTGTAGCTCTCGCGGTAGTTGACGGTGATCCAGTGTCCGTAGACCTTCGCGACACCATAGGGGCTGCGTGGA
>Ga0316622_100001527_pt1 | contig 15140 bp, 17 predicted proteins | sample OWC_Aug_OW2_C1_D_FD_207646 | JGI IMG/M metagenome (GOLD analysis project Ga0316622, IMG submission 207646) | Wetland soil microbial communities from Old Woman Creek delta, Ohio, United States - OWC_Aug_OW2_C1_D5_C | ecosystem: Environmental > Terrestrial > Soil > Wetlands | place: USA: Ohio... | reverse complement strand
GTCCGGCTGGACCGCCTTGACGACGCGGGAGAACCGGTCGACGATGCGGGCGATCGTCCGGACTTGGGCCTTGCCAAGGTCGACGTCCCCCTTGGCCTCGGGCGGTACCTTGCGCCCCAGGAGCTCGAGGAGGAGAGCCAGGCTGTTCAAGGGGTTCTTGATCTCGTGGGCGACGCCGGACGTGAAGGCCGAGATCTCCCGGAACCTTTCCTTCTCCATCCTCTCGGTCTCGGCCTCTCGGGCCTTGGCCACGTACTTGGATTGAAGGGCGTACAGGCCGCGGAAAAAGAGCGCCCCGGCGAGCAGGATGAGCGCGGACAGGAAGAACGCCGTCCGCCGCGACCGGGCGACCATCTCCTCCATCCCGGACAGGGTGTAACCCAGATAGAGATGGAAAGCGCGGCCGTCCTTGGTCGCGAGGGCGGAGAGCTCGCTGAAGATCTTGCCGGCCGGGGAATCGATGATCCCGGCCTGGCCGTCCCGGGCCTCCCGAAGCGAGATGGGGAGATAGCCCTCGAAGCGGGAGTTCCAGGCCAGGACGTTCTTGCCCTGGTCGAGAAGGGCGACGAAATAGAGGTCCTCGTCCGCGAGGATGGCGTCGAGGACGGCCTCCGCGGACATGCCCTGATCGAGGTAGCGGCCGGCCGCGGACGTGAGGATGCCGGCCGTGGCCCGGATCTGGTCCCGGACCAGGATTTCCGTCCTTTTCTTGAGGTCGGCCTGGGCGAGGAACGAGGCCAGCGTGAAGAGGAGGAAAAGGCCCAGGAACGGCAGGACGAAGAATAGGAAGACGTTCCGGTGCTTCACAAAACCCCGAACCTCCGGATGCCGCGCTTGCGCTGAGGCCCGCCCTGCCAGTTGGGGAAGCCGCGCTTGTCCCTGAGGCGGAACGTCTCGCCCCGGAGCTGAAGCTCCCGGGCGATGATGGTCGGCACGCCGTCGGGCGTTTCGACGAGCGCGCCGACGACCTTGACCTTTTCGCCGCCGTGGACGTCCTGGCCGAAGAACCAGGACGGGCTGACCTCGACCTTGAACCGCTTGGCCGTCCCGGACTCCTCGACGCCGAGGACGAGGAAGGGGGCCGTCCCCTTGTAGCGGGGCTCGAGGACGATCTCCCTAACGGTGGCCTCGATCCGGACCTCCTTATCGACGTTATAGAATGGCCCCCCGCCCTGGGCGGCCGCGGTCCCTGCGGCCAACCCGGCGAGGAGGGCCCCAAGGGCCAATTGACGGATCATGATAAGCCTCCCTTCCGGCCGGTCGGCAGATTCCATTCGAATCCGCCCATGATCGAGTGGCTCTTCCAGTCGAACAACGGATCGTTCGAGTCGTTGTCGACCCAAGCGTAGGCCAGGAAGACCGTGAGCCGCCGGAAATCCTTCTCCAGGCGCGTTTCGAAGAGGCGCCGGATGTCGCTCCGGACCTCGCCGAGGGGAGCGCCGTCAAGGCCCAGGCTCTCCACGCCCGGGAAGTTCCTGTCCGAATAGGTGTATCCGGACTTCAGCTCGACCTCCCAGGGCAGGTTCAGCGTGACCCGGGCGTTGAGCTGATGGCCCTGCCACGAGAAAGCGTCGGCGCTGGGATTCTGGACCAGGTAGAACTCCTCGATGGACAGGAACGGGTTCTGGCCCGAGACGGTCCACTGCTTCAGGGCCGAAACGCTCAGCCCGACGACGTCGCCGAGGCCCTGGGCGGCCAGGAGCGACAGGCCGACGTGGCCGATGCCGGCCCCGCCGCCCTCGCTGCTGTATCTCGGGATGAAGCCGTAACCGCCCTCGTATTGACGCCCCCCCCATCCCCCGCCGGACCCGGAGCCCGATCCGGACCCCGAGGCGGTCCCGGCGCCCGGGCCCCTGGGAGCGGCGAGCGCGGCGACCGGTTCCGTCAGCGGCTCGACGGGTTCCGGAAGGAAGGGATGGAGGAAGAACTTGGTCCCCCATTCCGCCTCCGCCTTCAAGGTGGTCCTGGTCGGAAGATACTTGTCGATCGAGAGGGAGGCCGTCTGGCTCAGGAAATCGAACAGCGAATCGTTGAAGGAGGCGTATGCGCCCTGCCACTGGAGCTTCAGGATGGACGAGGGCGCCAGGTAGGTCTTGAAGGCGCCGAGGAGGTTGACGCCGAGCGAGCTGAAGGCGGCATAGGCCTGGCGATAGAACTGGCCCGTGCCGCCGAGGGCGAAGTAGAAGGCGCTCTTTCCGCCCACGGGCCGAAGGTAATCCAAGCCGACGCCGGCCGAGAGGAAGCTCAAGCCCGGCGTTTCATGGAAGGCCGAATAGGACAGGTCGGCCAGGAGCGAAAGGGTCGAGAGGTCCTGGTCGACGGCGAGCGAGAAGGCCGAGACCCGGTCGGCCACCGCGTCCCTGGTCTGGAACAGGTTCGGAGTGGCGTGCTGGTTGAACGACAGGAAGACCGTGCCCCCCTGGGCGGCCCCGGCCGCGAGGAGGAGAACGGGAAGGATGAGACGCATCGTCTTTATCATCATGTTGCAATTCCCCCGATCAATCAAGAAAAAAAAGGCCTCCCCGCCCTGCGAGCGGAGGGGAGGCCCTGTCCTCACGATTAACGGCGGCCCTTTCTCTGGGCGCTGCCCTTGGGGCCCGTGCCGTCGCAGACGCCGGTCCCCGTCGCCCTGCCGGCGGCCATGGTGCCGGTCCGGAAGGAGCCCTTGCCGAAGTTGGACTTGGTGATCTTGCCCGCCTTCTGGCCCTGGGTCATTTCGGTCCCGTCGGGCCGGCCGATGCGGTTCTGCTCCTTGTAGCCGGTGCCGTCTTCGGGCTTGACCCAATCTGGGTCCTGGCCGTTGGGGATACCGTCGCCGTCGGCGTCCTTGGCCAGGTCGTTGAGCCCGTCGCCGTTCTCGTCGATGAACGGGCGGTTGACGCGGTGACGGAACTCGGACTTCGTCTGGACCTTGTTCTGTTGGACCTCTCCCTTGGCCTTGAGCTGGGCCTTGACCTGCTCCTGGGCCTTGGACTGCTCCTTGGTCGTATCCTGGGCGGCCGCGAAGGCGAAGCCGAGGACGAGGAATCCGACCATGAGGGCTAGCATCTTTTTCATCTTATGACCTCCTTGAGTCATGATGACCTTCCTCTATGCGAGCAACGTGCCATGTGTTAAATATAGCAATATGAATTAATTATGACTTCAGCAGGCGGAAAACTCACACAATATGGTCGGCTAGGCCGACAATATTGTCGGTCCATAGAACGTTGGTATCGGATCGCCCGCGACCAGGCCGAAGACAGGTCCCGATGCCGCGGCAGATCGAGGACGGCCAAGTTTCCGGGGCCCGCCGTTTCCTGTATAATAAAAGGTACCGGCTGGGGATGCCGGGGGGGTCCTGAGGCCGGGCCCAGGCCATGAGGCCGCCCCCCCTTCGTCCCATATGGAACCGGCGAACGGGGGCCGGAGTTTAAGGGAACGGCCCGTCCCCCTGGAAGAATTGGCCCCTCCCCCCGTCTAATAGGGTGCGGAGGACAAGTGAGCTTATCCGCATGGAAGAGAAACAGCTGGTTCGACTGGCTCAGGAAGGAAGCCCGCAGGCTTTCGAGGAGCTGGTCACGAAATACCAGCCCAAGGTGTTCAGCATGGCTTTGAGTTTCACCCGGAACCGGGAAGCGGCCGACGACCTGTCCCAGGAGGTCTTCCTGAAGGCGTATCTGGCCCTGCCCAGGTTCCATGGGAGATCGGAGTTCGGGACTTGGCTGTACCGCATCTCCATCAACCATGTCAGGGACTATCTCCGGAAGAAGGGCCGGGCCAAGGAAGTCCCCTTGGACGATGTCCGCGAGATCTCGTTCTCGGACAAGGAGCAGACGGAAAGGGCCGAGCGGGAAAAGGAGGCCGAGGCCCGACGGACGCTCGTTCAGAGGGTCGTCCAGACCCTGCCCGAGAAGTACCGGGTCATCCTGACCCTCCGGGACATCCAGGGCCTGGCCTACGAGGAGATCGGCGGCATCCTCCGCCTGTCCCCGGGGACCGTGGATTCGCGGCTCCACCGGGCCCGGCGGATGCTCCGGGGCAAGCTGGTTCCCTATCTGACCGGGGAAGGAGGCGCGCATGAATTGTCGTAAGGCCGAGAAACAGATCCTGAGGGCCCTCGACGGCCGGCTCGACGGGACGGCGCAAGGCGTCCTGGCGAAACACCTCGAGGCCTGCCCGGCCTGCCGGAAGGCCGAGGGGGACTACCGGTCCATGCTCGCCCTCCTGCGCAACGGCGGCGAAGCCGCCCCGCTCCCCCGTTTCTGGGAACGGCTCGAGCCCCGGCTGCGCGAGGAAAGGGAGATCGTCCCCCTGCTCTTCTGGGAGCGGCTGAGCCTGCGGACCATCCCCGTCCTCGCGCTCCTCGTGGGGCTGATCGGCGGGGTCCTGTTCTTCACTCCGCCGGTCCGTGAGATGAACCAGTCGGCCACCCTGCTCCTCGAGAACCGCGATCCTCTCTCGGAGACGCAGGCGTTCTTCGAGACCGACCGGCCCGAGACGAGGACGATGATGCTCATGTTCGCGTCCTTGGACGAAAAATCGCCCGCCAGGAGGCCGATCCCATGAAGACGAAATACAAGGTCATCGCCGCGCTGTTGATGCTCGTCGTCTTCGGCCTCGGCGTCGCCGCCGGCATCCTCGGCGAGCGCTACGTCGTCCACAAGAAGGACCGGCGCCCGTCGGCCGGGCGGCCGCACTCGCCCTCTCCCGAGGCCTGGGCCAAGGAGCTCGGGCTGACCGAGGAGCAGCAGGCCCGGATGCGCCAGATCTTCGAGAAGAACGAGGAGCGGATGAAGGCCTACCGGTCCGAATCCCGGGCCCGGCTGGGCGAGCTCCGCAAGATGCTCTGGGACGAGACCAACGCTGTCCTCACGCCGGAGCAGAAGAAGAAGAACGACGAAATGATCCGCCGCATCGAGGAGTGGCGGAAGAAGGAATCCGCACGGAACGGCAACCGCGGCCGGGAGGGGAACGATCCGCCGCCCCCCGACCGCCCGAGATAAAGGAGACACGTCATGAAGAAGAAAGTCATCTGGATCATCGTCGCCCTGGTCGTCGTGGCCGGGGCCATCCTCGGCCTGACCGTCTTCCGCAACGGCAAGGACGGCAAGGTCGCGTATAAGACGGAAGCCCTCGCCCGGGGCGATATCGAGGCCCTGGTCGTCACCTCGGGGACCCTCAACCCCATCGAGACGGTCGACGTCGGCGCCCAGGTTTCCGGCAAGGTCGTCGACCTCTACGCCGACTTCAACTCGGTCGTCACCAAGGGCCAGGTCGTGGCCGAGCTCGACCAGGAGCCCCTGAAGATGAAGATCGACCAGAACGAGGCCAACTACAAGAGCCGCGTCGCCTCGCTCGAGCGGTCCAGGGTCAGCCAGCAGACGGCCGAGAAGGCCTACGAGCGGGCCAAGTCCCTGTTCGCCAAGGAGCTCATCTCGATCGAGGAAATGGACGCCTCCGAGGCCGCCTTCCTCAACGCCAAAAGCGACGTCGTCTCCTCCGAGGCCAGCCTGGCCCAGGCCAAGAGCACCCTCGACCTGAGCAAGGTCGACCTGGGTTACGCCGTCATCAAGGCCCCGGTCGACGGGGTCGTCATCACCCGCAAGGTCAACATCGGCCAGACCATCCAATCGAGCTACCAAGCGCCCGTCCTCTTCCAGATCGCCACCGACCTGACCAAGATGAAGGTCGAGTGCAGCGTCGACGAGTCCGACATCGGCAAGGTCAAGGAAGGGCAGAAGGTCCGCTTCACGGTCGAGGCCTACCCGAACGAGAACTTCAACGGCATCGTCCAGCAGGTCCGCTTCTCGCCCGAGACGGTCCAGAACGTCGTCACCTACACGACCATCGTCAACGTCGAGAACCCCGAGAAGAAGCTCCTGCCCGGCATGACCGCGACGGTGTCCATCATCGTCGGCGAGGCCAAGAACGTGCTCCGCGTCTCCAACGCGGCCCTGCGCTTCACGCCCGGCCTTCCCGCCGAGCAGCTCCAGGCGATCATGAAGGAGTCCATGGACCGGATCATGGCCAAGCGGCAGGCCGAAGGCGGCGGGCCCGGCCCGGCGGGCGCTCCCGCCGCCGGCGCTCCGGCCGCTTCCGGGACCCGGACCGAGGGCCAGGGGGGCCAGCGGGCGTTCAACCGCCAGGGCGGCGGCGCGGCCCGCCAGCAGATGCCCCGCGTCTGGCTCCAGGACCAGGACGGCAAGTGGAGCATGATGCTCGTCCGGACGGGCGTGTCCGACACGAGCTACACCGAGATCGTCCGGGCCATGGGCGGAGAGCTCAAGGAAGGCGACGTCATCGTCACCGGCACGCTGACCTCGACGACGACCACCGCGTCCGGCCCCGGCATGGGCGGGATGATGTTCATGGGCGGGCCGCCGCCGGGCGGCCGGCGCTAGGCGCCGGGCCGGTCAGGCAGAGGACGACGACCATGCCCGGCAACATCATCGAACTGCGGAACCTGGTCAAGACCTATTGCGTCGGAGAGACCGAGGTCCGGGCCCTGCGCGGCGTGTCCTACGCCATCGCCCAGGGGGACTTCCTGGCCATCATGGGGCCCTCGGGCTCCGGCAAGTCGAGCCTGATGAACATCCTCGGCTGCCTGGACCGGCCGACGTCCGGCGAATACATCTTCGAAGGCGAGGAGGTCTCCAGCTTCGACAAGAACAAGCTGGCCCGGATCCGGAACCAGAAGATCGGCTTCGTCTTCCAGAGCTTCAACCTCCTGTCCCGGACGACGGCCCTGGAGAACACCGAACTGCCGCTCCTCTACTCGACCGCCAACGGCAAGGACATGACCGAACGGGCCCTGGCCGCGTTGGCCGCCGTCGGCCTCAAGGACCGGGCCCATCACAAGACCAATCAGCTTTCGGGCGGCGAGCAGCAGCGGGTGGCCATCGCCCGGGCCCTGCTCAACGACCCGTCCCTCATCCTGGCCGACGAACCGACGGGCAACCTCGACAGCAAGACGTCGTCCGAGGTCATGAACATCTTCAAGACGCTCAACGAAGAGAAGGGCATCACGATGATCATGGTCACCCACGAGCCCGATATCGCGGCCTGGGCCGGCAAGCGCATCTACCTCAAGGACGGCCTGATCGTCCGCGAGGAGATCGGGTGAGGCGGGGGCCGGCGGCGGCCAAGGAGCCATCCTCATGATCAAGAGAAGCATCAAGCACGCGGTCCGGACCTGCCGGATCGCCTTCCGGGCCCTGGGCCGGAACAAGATGAGGTCGTTCCTCACGGCCTTGGGCATCATCATCGGCGTCGGCGCCGTCATCGCCATGATCAGCATCGGCGAGGGGGCCAGGCGCGGCATCGAGAGCCGCTTCGCCTCCATGGGCACGAACCTCCTGTTCGTCTCCCCCGGCAGCCAGAACCAGCGCGGCGTCCACGGCGGCTGGGGCAGCATGACCACGCTCAAGGAGGAGGACGCCTTCGCCGTCCTCCAGGAGTGCCCGTCCGTCCTGTATGTCTCGCCCTCGGTCAGCGCCCGGGCCCAGACCGTCTACGGCAACAAGAACTGGAACACCTCCATCTCGGGCACGGGCGACCGCTACCCCGAGGTCCGCAACTGGGAGGTCGAGCTCGGGACGTACTTCGACGAGGCCCAGGTCAAGTCGGCGGCCAAGGTCTGCGTCCTCGGGGCCGACGTCAAGACGAACCTGTTCGAGGACGAGGACCCCATCGGCAAGGTCATCCGGGTCAAGAAGATCCCGTTCAAGGTCCTGGGCGTCCTGAAGAAACGGGGCGAGTCGGGCGGCTTCGGCAGCCGCGACGACATGATCACCATCCCCTACACGACGGCCATGCGCCGCCTCCAGGGCATCGACTACATCCAGTCGATCGACGTCCGGGCGGTCTCGGCCGAGCAGATGCCCCAGGCCGTCGCCGAGATCCAGGAGGTCCTGCGGAACCGCCATCGCATCGCCCCCGGCGCGGAGGACGACTTCACCGTCCGCAACATGTCCGAGATCGCCGAAACGGCCGCCCAGGCGACCCAGATGATGACCGTCCTTCTCGGCAGCATCGCCGGGATCTCTCTCCTCGTCGGCGGCATCGGCATCATGAACATCATGCTGGTCTCCGTGACCGAGCGGATCCGCGAGATCGGCCTGCGCATGGCCGTCGGGGCCCGCGAGCGGGACATCCTGCTCCAGTTCCTGACCGAGGCCATCGTCCTCAGCCTGATGGGCGGGCTCATCGGCATCGGCGTCGGGGTCGGCGCCTCCAAGCTCCTCAAGCACATCAAGATGTTCGCGTCCATGACGACCGTCGTGTCGCCGGAGTCGGTCATCCTGGCCTTCACCTTCGCCGCGGCGATCGGCATCTTCTTCGGCTTCTACCCGGCCCGGAAGGCCTCGCGGCTCGACCCGATCGAGGCCCTGAGGTACGAATGACCGCCGGGCGGCCCCGCGGCGGGGGTCCCCGGCTCAAGATAAGGAGATCGAACATGACCAAGAAAGCGACATTGGCTTTATTGACCCTGGCCCTTCTCGCGGCCGGCCCGGCCATGGGCCAAGACACCCCGAAAACGCTGTCGATGTCCCTCGAGGAATGCATCGTCAAGGCCCTGCGGGACAACCTCGGCGTGGCCATCGAGGTCCTCGGCCCCGAGCTCTCGGCCGAGGGCCTCAACCAGGCCCAGGAGAAATACATCCCGACCCTGAGCCTGAGCTTCCAGTCGCGGAAGACCGAGAACGCGGCCTACTCCTACCTCGATTCGCCCGGCGATAGCTCGATCAACCGGACGCAGAACTTCAACTTCCTGACCGCCAACCAGACCTTGCCCACCGGCGGCACGCTGCGCCTCGACTTCACCGGCTACCGGACGACGACGAACCAGCGCGGCCGGACGATCGACCCCCGCTTCGGGACGACCCTGTCGTTCCAGCTGACCCAGCCGCTCCTCAGGAACTTCGGCTTCAAGGTCAACCGGCGCGAGATCCTGGTGGCCAGGAACACCCTCGGGGTCTCCGAAGAGACCCTCAAGAACACGCTGATGACGACCGTCTATGATGTCGAGTACGCCTACTGGAACCTGGTCTACAGCGTCGAGAACCTCGATGTCCGCCGCCAGGCCCTTCAGCTAGCCAAGGACCTTCTGGAGAAGAACCAGCGCTCGGTCGAGGTCGGCACCCTGGCCCCGATGGAGGTCCTCAGCGCCCAGGCCGAAGTGGCCACCCGCGAGGCCGACCTCATCGAGGCCGAAACCGCGATCAAGCGGGACGAGGACCAGCTCAAGCTCCTGCTCCACATCACGGGGGACGAGGACAAGGCCCTGACGGCGCTCGTGCCCAAGGACAAGCCGACCTACGTCGTCCGCGAGGTCAACCTGGAGGAGGCCCTGGCCGCGGCCATCCAGAACCGCACCGACCTCAGGATCGCCGAGATCGGCCTCGAGACCGACCGGCTCAACCTCGGCTACGCCAAGAACCAGACCCTGCCCGAACTCAACCTCTCGGCCTCCTATTCGAGCCCCGGCATCGACGGGACCCGGATCTTCTACGTCGGGAACCCGCTCGAGGGGATCGTCGATTACACCGTCCCGGGGGACATCACCGGCGCCCTGAAGCAGACCATGAAGTTCACTTACCCCAACTGGAACCTGGGCCTGACCTTCAGCCTGCCCCTGGCCAACTTCTTCTCCCGGGCGGGCCTGGCCCAAGCCAAGCTGAACCTGCGGCAGTCCATGCTCGAGCTCGAGCAGAGGAAGGACGACGTCTTCCTCGAGATCAAGAACGCCGTCCGCTCGGTCGATGCCAACTACAAACGGATCCTGGCTTACACCAAGGCCCGCGAGCTGGCCGCGCAGAAGCTGGCCGCCGAGGAGGAGAAACGGCGGGTCGGCATGAGCACCAACTACATGGTCCTGTCCTACCAGCGCGACCTGGCCAACGCCCGCATCTCCGAGCTCAACGCCGTCATCTCCTACAACGTCTCCTTGGCCGCCCTGGAAAGGTCGATGGGAACGAACCTGAAGACGAGGAACATCAAGCTTTCGGACATCACCCCCGGCCTGGAGGATTGACCCGGAAGGAGCGCCGGCGGCGGGCCTTCGGCGCCCCCCGCCGGCCTTCTCGTCGCCTGTTTTCCCGTGGACTGTCAACGATTTAACTTGCAATAGGGAGCGAAAAATGATATCGTTCCCGGCAAAGGGTGACCATTCCGGCGCAACCCATCCGAGGGGAGAGGCTTCCATGAACAGAAAGCTGATCCGGCCCAATCTCACCGAGATCAAGGAACGCATGAGCCAGGACAAGGAACGCGAAAAAGAGGCGGCCCACAAGAGGATGCACCCGCCGACCGACACCTTCGCCGAAAGCTACTACTACCTCAAGCAGATGAACAAGAAGACCCCCGTGGCCGTCGTCTACACGGACGGCGCGTCCGTCGAGGGCTACATCGAGTGGTACGACCGCAACTGCATCAAGCTCAACCGCGACAACGCCCCCAACCTGCTCATCTACAAGTCCGCGATCCGCTGCATCTACAAGGTCGAGGACGTCCCCGACGCCGAGGGGAACGAGCCCGGCCGGAAATGACCATACCCCGGATCGGGGTGACCCTGGGCGATCCGGCCGGGGTCGGCCCCGAGGTCGTCGTCAAGACCCTGTCGCGCCTGGCGTCCCTGCCCACGGCCGCTTACGTCCTGTTCGCCGACGCCCGGCTCGTCGCGGCCGCGGAGAAGGCTTTCGGGGTCCGGCTCGAAAGACGCGACGGGCTTCCCGCGGGCGCTCCGCAAGCGGGCCTGTTCCTCAGCCACGTCCCGGCGGCCGCGGGCGACGGACCGGACGGCCGGCCCACGGCGTGGGGCGGGGAAGCCTCGTTCCGCTTTTTCGAGGCGGCCGCGGCCGAGGCCCGGCACGGACGCCTCGAGGCCGTCGTCACCGCCCCCGTCTCCAAGGCCGCCTGGGCCTTGGCCGGAAAGCCGTTCCGCGGCCACACGGACTACCTGGAGCGGGTTTACCCCGGAGCGATCATGTCCTTCTGGTCGGACCGGATCAAGGTGGCCCTCTTCACTCACCACAGGCCCCTCAACGAAGCTGTCGCCGCGGTCCGCAAGGAGGCCCTCGCCGGTTTCCTCCGGCGCCTCGACGCGGCCCTCAGCCGGCTCCCCGGCGGCCCGTTCGAGCTCCTCGTCGCCGGCCTGAACCCGCACTCCGGCGAGGACGGGAACCTCGGAAGGGAGGAGCAGGACGAGATCGGCCCGGCCGTCGAGGCGGTCCGGCGGGAAGGTGTCCACGCCCAAGGCCCGTTCCCCCCGGACACCGTGTTCTTGAAAGCGTTGGGGATGCCGCGGACCGTCGTCGCCGCCCTGTACCACGACCAGGGCCTCATCCCGTTCAAGCTCGAGGCCTTCGCCCGGGGCGTCAACGCCACCCTCGGGCTGCCCTTCGTCCGGACGTCGCCCGACCACGGCACGGCCTTCGACATCGCCGGGAAGGGAGCGGCCGACCCCCGCAGCATGGAGGAGGCGGTCCGCCTGGCGGCGGTCTTCAGCGCGACCGGTTCTTGAGCGCGGCCCGGATCTCCCGGTCCGTGTCCCTCTTCTTGATGGCCTCGCGCTTTTCGTGCTCCCTCTTGCCCCGGGCCAGGGCCAGCTCGAGCTTGACCTTGCCCCGGTCGCCGAGGAAGACCTTGGTCGGGACCAGGGTCAATCCCCTCTCCTGGACCTTGCCCGCCAGGCGCCGGATCTCGCGGCGATGGAGGAGGAGCTTGCGTTCGCGTAGGGGGTCGTGGTTGAAGATGTTGGCCGCCTCGTAGGGGCTGATGTGGCACTTGACGAGGAAGACCTCGCCGTTCCGGACCTCGGCGTAGCTCTCCTTGAGACTGACCCGGCCGGCCCGGACCGACTTGACCTCGCTGCCGACGAGGGCCATCCCGGCCTCGAAGGTCTCCAGGACGAGGTAATCGTGCGAGACCGTCTTGTTGACGGCTACAGTCTTCATGGTTCGGCCCGGCCCGGAGCGTCGCACGGCGCGACCTCGATGAGGCTGATATGGCGCTTGCTCATCTTCTCGACCGTCAGCCGGAACCCGCCGAACTCGAACGAGTCCTTCTCGCGGGGCAGCCGGCCGAACTCGTAGAGGAAGAAGCCGGCCAGCGTCATATAGTCCTTTTTCTCGGGGATGCGCAGGGGGACGATCCCGTTGACGTCTTTGACGGGGGCCGAGCCGGCGACGCGGAAGCGCCCGCCCTCGAGACGGGTGAACCAGTCCTCCGACTGGCCGTCGTGCTCGTCCTGGATGTCGCCGACGATCTCCTCGATGATGTCCTCGAGGGTCACCAGGCCGTCGACGTTGCCGAACTCGTCGACGACGAGGGCCATGTGGGCGGCCTTCTCCTGCATCTGCAGGAGGACCTTCTCGAGCGAGGCGTACTCCGGGACGAAGAACGCCTTGCGGAGCACGTCCTTGAGATTAAACTCTTTGTTTTCTATTAGATAGACAACTATATCCTTGCCGTGCACGATGCCTTCGATGTTGTCCAGCCGGCCCTTGTAGACGGGGTAGCGGGAATAGCCGGACGAGCGGATCGTCTCCAGGACCTCGGCGCGGCCGGCCTCGACCTCGATGGCCTTGACCTCGGGCCGGGGGACCATGACCTCCTTCACCGGGCGCGAGCCGATGTCGAGGGCGCCGGAGACGATGCGGCGCCGGAGGGCCGACAGGCCGCGCGCTCCGGCGTGCAGGGCGATCTTGGTTTCCTCCTCGTTGAGCTGGACCGTCGCATAGGCGTCGCGCTCGCGCGAAGAGGGGATGAGCAGTCCCGTCACGAAGGAGAGGACCTTGACCAGCGGGAAGAGGAGGACCATGAGGCCGCGCACCGGGTACCCGAGGCGGAGGGCCGTCTTCAAAGGATTTTGGGCGGCGTGGGTCTTGGGGGCTGTCTCCGCGAAGATAAGAATGATCAGGGTCGTGGCCAGCGTCGCCACAAGAACGGCCTGGTTCTGGTTGGGAATCAACGTGATGCAGATGGAGGTCGCGACGGCGGAGGCGGCCACGTTGACCAGCGTGTTGCCGATGAGGATGGTGGCCAGGAACTCGTTCGTCCTCTCCCTCATCTTCCGGACCAGGGCGGCCCGCTTGGACCCGCCCTTTTCCCGGTACTGGAGAGCGTACGGATTAGCCGCGATAAATGACGTCTCGGCGGCCGAAAAAAAGGCGTAGAAAACGATGCAGGAAAAGAAAACGATTATCCCGGCCAGGAGCATGCGCCTCCGTTCAGGCGGCGACCCGGGGCTTGACGGCCTTGAAGCAGCGCGAGAGGGTGTCGAGGAGCTTCTCCTCGACCTTGGACGTGGGCGAGGCCGCCGCTTCGGAGATCTCCGAGACGATGAGCTCCTTGGCCTTCTCCATCATCTTCTTCTCGCGGAAGGACAGGGGCTTGTGGAGACTGAGGAAGTACAGGCTCTTCAGGACCATGGCCATGTCGAAGAGCGTGCCCGATTTCATCAGGCTGAGGTGCTCCTTGTAGCGCCCCTTCCAGTCCGTGGTGACGTCCACGTCCCCGTTGCCCATGAATTGGAAAACCTTGCGGATGGACCCCTCGGTCACCGGGCGGCGGATGCCGATCTCCGTGGCGGTCGAGCTGGGCACCGTGACGAGGGTGTTGTTGGAGATGATCCTCAGGTGGACGATGGTGAGGGTCTCCCCGTAATGGGCCTCTTCGCGGATGGCTTCGACGACGCCAAGCCCCTGATTGGGATAGATGACCTTGTCCCCGATCTTAAGTGAATTCATTCCAAGCGATTATACCTCATATCAGGGCCCGAGTCAACGCATTCCTGGCCCCCGGAAGCGGCCTTGACAGGGGGGGAGGGTTCGGGTAACATACTCCCTTCAAAGGTGTTGCCAGATCATGAAGAGAACGTTTCAGCCGAACAACAGAAGACGCAAGAAAACGCACGGTTTCCGGGTCCGCATGAAATCCAAGGGCGGACAAGAGGTCATCAAGAGCAGAAGGCGCAAGGGCCGCAAGCGCGTCTCTGTCTGATGAATGAGCGCCTGACGCCTCTCGAGAGGATCCGCAAGAAGAGCGACTTTTCGAGGCTCTATCGAGAGGGCAGCCGGTTCAGGGGGCGGCATTTCAGCCTGGTATTCCGCCGGAACGCGCTGGGCTATTCCCGGCTGGCCGTGGTCGCCAGCCGGAAGGTCGGCCCGGCGGTCGTCAGGAACCGGGTCAAGCGCCGGCTCCGGGAGTTGTTCCGCCGGAACAAGGGGCTCCTGAGGGAGCCGATCGACCTCATCGTCATCGCCAGGCCGGAAGCGGGCGGCGCCCCCTGGGCTGAGGTCCAAGAGTCCTATATCTCGTCGGTGGCAACGATCTTTCGAAAGCGGATATCATCGTGAAAAGCGCCGCGCTCGTCCTGATCAGGCTGTACCAGCTGACCCTCTCCCCGCTCCTCGGCACGCGCTGCCGGTTCCACCCCACCTGTTCGGCCTATACGTACGAAGCCATCCAGAGACACGGTTTCCTGAAGGGGGCCGCTCTGGGCGTCCGGAGGCTTTTCCGCTGTCACCCTTTCCACGCGGGCGGGATCGACCCCGTACCCTGAGAGTGAGCGAGCATGGAAAAACGACTCATCCTGGCCATCGTCCTGTCGTTCCTGGTCCTGATGGGCTACCAGTACTTCTTCGTCAAGCCGAACAAGCCCGTCGAGCCGGCCGCCGTGACTACGGTCCCGCCGGCGCCCCTGCCGGGCGCGGCCGCGGCCCTCGAGACGCAGAAACAAGCGCCGGCCGAGGCCCGGCCCGTCCAGGCTGAGCCTGCCCCGGCCCCGGACCCGGCGGCCGTGGCCGGCCGGGCCGAGCAGGACGTGGTCGTCGAGACGCCGCTCTACAGGGCGGTCTGGACGAACAAGGGCGGCGTTCTCAAAAGCTGGAAGCTCAAGGCCCACAAGGACAGCCGGAAGGAGGACCTCGAGCTCGTCCCGGCCCTGGCCGCGAAGATCGGCCGCTACCCCTTCTCCCTGGGCCTCGACGATCCCGCCCTGGCCTCGCTGGTCAACACGGCGTTCTTCGAATCCTCTCAGACCGCCCTCGACTTGCCCGAAGGGACCGCCGGCGAGCTTCGGTTCGTCTTTTCCGACGGGGCCTCCGTCCGGGCGGAAAAGACCTACCGTTTCCGCGGCGGCAGTTACGCAATGGACA